>Ga0164313_10004297_pt1 | contig 12698 bp, 9 predicted proteins | sample GuaBasSedimGuay4_FD_113735 | JGI IMG/M metagenome (GOLD analysis project Ga0164313, IMG submission 113735) | Subseafloor sediment microbial communities from Guaymas Basin, Gulf of California, Mexico - Guay4, Core 4569-4, 0-3 cm | ecosystem: Environmental > Aquatic > Marine > Hydrothermal vents >... | reverse complement strand
TCGGTTTCCAGTATCCGGGCCAGGGCTTCGAATTTCGCGGCGTTGGGAACCACCAGGTAGACCTGTTCGATATTATCGGCCGTGCTGGTCTTGGATTCGATCCGAACTTCAATCGGCTTCTTCAGGTACCGCTTGGAAATGCGCCTGATCTGGGGAGGCATGGTGGCTGAAAAAAGCGCCATTTGCCGGTCTTCGGGAGTCTTGGAAAGGATCGCTTCGACTTCATCGATGAATCCCATGCGCAGCATTTCGTCGGCCTCGTCCAGAACCACCGTGGAAACATCGCTCAAATTGAGGGTGCCGCGATCCAGGTGATCCTGGATACGGCCCGGCGTCCCGACAATCACGTGGGGACCGCGATTGAGCTGGCTGAACTGGAAGGAGTAGCGCTGACCGCCATAGATAGGCAGGACATGGAATCGCCGCAGGTGGCGCCCATAGGACTGAAACGCTTCGGCCACCTGAATGGCCAGCTCACGGGTCGGGGTCAAAACCAGAACCTGGGGCGAACGTTTGTCCAGGTCGATACACGACAACAAAGGCAGCGCGAAGGCGGCCGTTTTCCCGGTGCCGGTTTGGGCCAGCCCCAGGACGTCGTGGCCTTCGAGCAAAGGAGGAATGCAGGCCGCCTGGATGGGCAGAGGGGTTTCGTAACCCAGCTCAGCGACAGCTTTGACAAGGGGGGCTGCCAGGTCCAGCTCGCTGAACCCCTGTATGGGTTGGGACATCGGGGAACTCCAAATCGATAGGAAAATGCCGTTCGCGGGGATTATACCCAAAGGAAACATAAATCCCCAAAAAAGCCATTAACAAGAAAACCCTCAGCGCACAAACGAAACCTTGAGCAAACTCCAACTCACGGGTTCCACGGCCACGGACCCGGGATCTTCCCACCTAAGTAGTACATGGCCCAAATAGGGATCGATGATCTCGTCGCCGATCTTGTGCTGGTAGGCACTGACGTGAAGAGTGACCAGATAGATTCCGGGCTGGAGGATCACCAGGGCCTGGTCGGGTCCCGAACCGGAGGGCAGGACTGGCAGGATGGAGCCATCAGGATAGGTGATAGTCAACGTGTGCTCGTCCGTGTCCAGATTACCGATGACAGTGCGACCGGCGGACAGCCGAGTGTCGGCGGTAATGTTCACTGTGCAGGAAAGGTCGACCAGGTACTCGGATCCGGTGACGTAGGTCGTGTCGATGAACGGCCAGACCCCCCGAAAAACCAGACTGTCGCTGTCACAGTGGACTAGCCACGGATCAGAACATTCCAATGTTCCGTCCCCGTCGGCGTTGGTGGAATGGAAAACCGGGCCGCCGCCTTCGGCGAGTTCCCAGTAACAGGTTCCGGGGGTGGGACTGGGAGCGACCCAGAGGTGCTGCCAAAGACGGCCATCGGCTTCCAGCACTTCGACACTTTCCAGGGCGGTGGCCGGCGGGGCCGCAAAAAACAGGGCGATTACGGACAAATACAAAAACCTGGGCGGCATGGCGGTGTTCCTCCAGTGCTATGAGTATAGCACAGGTCACCCTCCCATACTTCGAGCGGCCTTGGCTGGAAACCTTTTCTCCTCCAGGGGCAGAACTTTAATCTTACCCAAGAGTTGGTCGTCCATGTAATCGGTGAACGGCCACAAATGCAGATATAGGGCGGCGAACGATACCACCAGCTTCAAGGCCGATGGATTGTGTCGAATACAGTCGCCCAAAGCCTTCCAATACGGTCCCCGTACCTCACGATCGCGGACACCCAGGCGCCAACTGATGCGCGCGAAGGAACGGAGATCACCCAACAGGCCGGGCAGTACGTTGCGCAGCTTGTCGGGCCTGGGATCCAGGAGGCGTGCCGCGCGCCTCACACGACCGAAAAAGTTGACCGGATGATAGATCGACTTGAGAACAGCCCGGTAATCTTCGAGAATGTCCGCGCGGGGACGCAGTGTCTCATAATTCAACCCCGCCGTGCATTGACAAGCCACGTCCTCGCCGCCCACAACCCGGGTTTCGGGATGAAGCCTTCCCTCCATTTGCAATCGCCGGGAAAGCTGGGTGTTAGGCAAAGCATACAGAAGGCCGACCATGGCGACGGGAATGGCCATATCCTCGATACAATCAATCATCGCCTCGGCAACGGAACCCTTTTCCTCATCGAAACCGATGATGAATCCCCCGTTCACAAAAATGCCGGCCCGATAGATCTTGTGGATGCTTTCGGCAAGATCCCGGCCGGTGTTCTGCTTTTTATTGACGCTCACGAGTGTCTGGGGATCAGGGGTCTCGATGCCGGTGAAGATGGCGAAAAATCCGGCATGGCGCATCAGCGCCAGGGTTTCGTCGCTGTCCGCCAGGTTCAAACTCGCTTCGGCCGAAAACGCGAAGGGACGCCCTTTGCCCTCGTTCCAATCGCCAAGCGCTTCCAGGAACGGCCGCACGGTCTTCGGGTTGCCGATGAAGTTGTCGTCGACGACGTCCACATGCCCGCGGTAACCGAGCGCGTGAAGGGCATCCAGTTCGCCCAACACCTGTTCGGTTGTCTTGAGGCGTGGGGTTCGTCCGTTCAGTTCGATGACATTGCAGAACTCACAGTTGAACGGACAGCCACGCGAGTACTGCACGCCGACATGCATGTAATGCTGGAATTTGAGCAGATCAAAGCGGGGCACCGGTGATTTGTGGATGTCGGGAAAGGTTTTCGCGGTGAACATCCCCCGTTTGTCGCCGCGATGCCAGGCCGCCAGGAAATCGGTGATGATATCCTCTACCTCGCCCAGGAGACGGAACTCCACCTCCTCGAAGAGCTCCGGACTGCAGCTCACGTCCGGTCCCCCCAGAACGACCGGTTTGTTGCGGGCGTGGGCCAGGGCGATGACCCGTTTTGCGTCCGCCTGCTGGGGCATCATGTTGCCGATCATGACCATGTCGGCCCAGTCGAGATCGTGGTCATACAGCTCTTCGATGTTGCGATCGACCAACCGAACCGGCCACTCGCCCGGCAGGAGCGCGGCCACGGTGATCATTCCCAGCGGCGCGGCTGAATATTTCTTTCCCGCGACCGCACAGGTTTCATGGTAATTCCAGAACGAGTTGGGACTGAAGCGTGGAAACACCATCAGGACATTGGGGGTATTCGTTGACAAAGAAGCTCCTGTTCCCTGGAGGAAAATATATTTACGGAGGAGCCCCTATCGGATTGGTGTCATTTAAACCCCAATGGGCCAGGTTCCACCGATGGGTAAAGCATAGACCGGATTGGTAGTACGGTCACGCGATATCCCCAATCACAAACTTTAGTGTCCAGGCTGAAATGCCTTACCGCACCTGCACAACCCGGGTCTGATCCACATCCTGCCCACTGCGGCCGCGCACCAGATACACACCGCTGGCGGCCCACCGCCCCTGCCGGTCCCGGCCATCCCACACAACCTGGTGGGTACCGGCGGCAAGCCAATCCCCCGTCATCAACTGGCGCACGAGGCGGCCCCGCAGATCATACACATCCAGGATCAAGTAACCACCGCGGGCCAGATCCACCGCGATGGCCGCCCGGCCGGATCCCAGCGGTCCGGTCGCGCGCAACCTCAGCATGGTTGTTCCAGCGGCACGGGGATCGTCACCCGGCACCGCGGAAACATAGGACGTGACAACCACCGGCCCTGTCTCGTGGTGGATCGTGACCACCCCGGTGGTTTCATCAAAGTACCAGCCCGGTGTTCCGGTGGGCGGTATTTCCAGCTCAGGCAAATCAACGCCCGCTGCCATCACCGCCCCCGGCGCTCCGGGAAGTTTTATCCGCTCATTTCCGCCGCCGCCGGCCGTCGCGTATTCCACGAACACACCCTCCAGCGGGTAGTCGATACTGGTCAGGGCCTCGTCGGCCGCCAGGATGTGGCTTTCGTTGGTGGGCGCCAGGTCCGGTTCCAGGGCCATGATCTCCAGATAATACTTCACCGTGTTGAAGTTCTGCTCATACCAGCTGTCCACGTTGAAATCCGAAACCAGGTCGTTAAGGGTCGTGAACATGCGCCCATCAGCAGCGATGCCCCGGTCATTCTGCCCGTGGGAACAGGCCGCGGCCATGTTCAGGCCCGTCACCCGCCAGGTGTCGTCCTGGCGAACATCTCCCGCCAGGGCCTGATACAGCAACAGGACTGTTCGGGCGTACTGCAGGCTGCTGGCGTAGGTGCCTTCGGGCCATCCGGTCCACTCCAGGGTGATCGGAACGTAGGGACCGAAGCGGGGATCGCCGCCCGTCACCAGATAGCGCGCGCTCAGGGAATCGAGCACCGTGATGGCCAGATCTTCCCAGCCGGCGGGCCGGCGATTCATCAATTCGACGATCATCTCATGGCCCGAATAATGATCTCCTTTGTTGGTCTGCTGTTCGGGGGTCTGGTCCTCGTAGAACCCTTCCCAACGCATGTAGGACACCGACGTGGGTTCGCACGGATTGGCCAACAGCCAGGCCCAGGCCCGGTCCCGCGTCTGGGCATAGGCGGGACTGCCGGTTCGCGCGGTCATTTCGTCAAAGAAACGCACGGCTGGCATCAGGTGGCTGGTGTAGTCCTGGGTTACGGTGCCATCGGCGGGCACGACGCGGAAGGGCCAGCGGCCGTCATCGGCAGCGTCACCTGTCAATTGGGTCGCCGCCAGGACGTCGGCGATTTCCACCGCTCCGTCCAGGTAGGCCGCTTCGCCGGTAATATCGTACAGGCGCAGCAACCGCAGGCCGAACATGGGCGGTTTGTCAGGCATGATCGCCAGTCCGTCCCACCCTCCACCCATCACCGCGTCGGTCTGGGTGCTGTAGGGCAGGTTGCCGTAGAGATCGCCGATGGGAGTGCGGTGCTCAAGGACCCAGTCGGCATATTGCCGGGCCCGAACCAGGCCTTCGTCGTCCCCGCTCCAGCGGCGCCAGTCCAGGAACGCGTCGATCCCCACCGCGGCCGTATAGGCGGGATAGCTGACCGACAGATAACCGGGATAACCGCCCAGGTTCCCGTCCAGGTTGTTCCACTGGTTGATTGCGAAGCTGTAGAAATACGGTGGGACGGGATATCCCTCGGGATCATTGTCGTTGGTACGGATGCCGTTCCGACCCACGTCCGAGAACAGAAAACCCACCACCTCCGCCACCACCTCGGAGTAGGGCTTGGCCGGGGCGACCTCGGTGCGGGCGGCTGGCGGAAACATCGCGCCCGTGGCGCAAAAAAGGATCAGGAGTCCTCCGCTGATGAGGTACCGGGCATTGGAAATCATGATGTACACCTATTGAATGCGAATTGAAGGGTCGAAGGGGGGAGTATAACACACTCCAATACGGTGCGTGCCGGCGGGCTTGACTGCAACATATCGGGAATGGATAATAGCCCCTGTCAGCACTAATGGAATTCCGCCGCACGGAGGCCTGAACCCCATGAGCAAGAAACTGTTTCCCCTGGTCATCGTCCTGGTCTCCCTGTCCCTTGTCGGCCAGGCCGCGGCACAGCAGCACCAAAATACCACGTACACCGGGGGCCAGTACATAACTCCCAAAGGCGATGCGGCCGGCATTTTCGACCCGGGGTACGGGCTGACGGGAACGACACGTGTTCCCCTCGCCTCCTCGCTGGATTTCGTGATCGAGGGAGGCTGGTATAAACTCAAGAGCAGGAACGATGTGCCGGCGGAAACTGGCTACGAACCCGGGGACCTGAGTGTCCTGTCCGCCATGATCGGTCTTATCCTGAAGGGAGGACCCCTGGAATTCGGCGCCAAGGGAGGATATTTCTTCAGCGGCCTTCACGAATGGGATGTCGTGCCTTTTGCCCAGTTGGCATTGGGGCGCTGGGCCATCGGTTATGAATACAAGCTTCTGGGCAAGATGAACTGGAGCGCCGTGTACCTCAATTACAGGTGGCAGAAATAGCGGCTGCCCACCATTTCGCGTTCCACGATCCAATCGATGAGGTCACCCGGAAAACTGCTCCGAAATCTTGTACAAATGGGCTAACACGGCTCCGTTGAAGCTGTCGTAGGTGACCTCGTCCACCACCCAGGTGTCGGGGTTTCCTTCCTCTATCCCGCTTTCGATGACCAGGTCGGCGGTGGCCAGGGCCCCTGAATAGTCCGCCTGACCGGCCTTGGCGAAGGCGTCGACCAGGTGCAGATCGTCTACATCGAAGCTCGGGCGATGGATAAAGACGAATTCCGCATCGGCGGCCAGGGCTTCCTGGGCATCCTCAATCGCGGCCTCAAAAAACGCGCCGCCAGCACCGAGGTTCGCTGCCGCGCGTCCGGCCAGCACGTCGGCCCCGTCTTGCTCGTTGAGGATCGCGTTGGCAAAGCTGTCGACCGCCCCCCGCATGGAATTCCGCGAAGTGGCCTGGGAAAGGCGGGTCCATCCCTGTCCCTTGTGGGCCTCGCCGTAGGCTCTGTCCAGGAAGATGGCGGCATTGAAGTCGGCCAGGGCGCCACTGAAATTATCAACCTCGAACCGTTCCCAGCCCCGGGCAGTGTATTCGGCGGGAGTGTCCGGTTCGTCCGGAGGGACCACCGGAGTCGGGTTGTCGTCGTCCCCACTGCAGCCGGCCATGAGCATAACGGCCAGGACAGCGATTCCCGCTATGCGTCTTGCCGGCAACTGGACAACCCTTGAATGCATCAAAGTCCCTTTCACTGGAAACTGACCGCGGTTTGCGAGGACCCGCTTCCCTCGTTATTGGTGTCGGTGGCCGAGATGGTGACACCGGTCACGGACTGGGCGGCCGAGTAGACCCCCGAGTAGACTCCCTCGCCCATGCCGATCACCGTCACCTTCAAACCGTTGGCGATAACCGTGGGGAAGGACCCCGACCCGTTGGTGACCTCGACCAGAATCTGCAGAGAGCGGGGACGGCCCGGGTTCTTCAGCACTGATATCTGAAGCTCGGGCGGATCCTCGGGAGGATCAGACTTTACCACCGCCAGCAATACGTCATCGATCTGGGCACCGTTCACATCGACAACCGACGCGTTGGAACGGAAACCGAAACTCACCCATATCTCGGGCTCGTGCAGGACGTTGCCCAGGAAAGGCACATTGGCCAGGTCTATGTTGATGGTCTTGTTGGTAAAGACGCCCCGGTATTCGAAGCCGGTCCAACCGTCCTCCCCGTTGAGGGAGATCAGCATGAAAAAGGTGTCGAACTCCGTCTCGCTGTTCTGGTTCAGGATGCATTCCAGGATACCGGCGGAGTTATAGGAATCGCCCAGGGGAAACGACCCGGCGGTCATGAAAGTATTCAATAAATTCGGATATTCCTCACCGCAGTTGATGGCCCCCGGACCGCCGGCGGCACACCCCGCGCTGTGCGGTGGGGTGTTCCCGGGTGTGCAGACCCAGTCATCCCAATAGGGTCCGTCCCCATCGTAAAAAAGCTCCCAGGTGTTCCCCGGAAATCCGGATTCGAAATCGTCGGCCAGCAGGGTCACCCAATTCTCGTCGCCTTTCGCTGAAAGGGGTCGGGCCGGGATGGACCCTGCTTTGTCCGGGGAAAGCGGGCCGTCTGAAACGGAAGGAAGTTTACGGGTCAGATTTTCCGGTAGATCAAGCCTGACCTCCCAGATCCCCGGCGCCACCTGGCGGCCCTGTTCGGCCAAAGCCGCGCCTGGTCCAAGGGCAAAAAACATCACCGCAAAAAATATGGATAATCTCATCAATTAACTTCCGGGTTGAGTCCGGGCTCATGTGTCGGATCAAAATTCTTTCCTAATATACTTCCCAAATCCTTTTTTGGGGGACCTTTCCTCCTATCAAGCCCCCATCTTGACAACCTTGGGCTGGAACCGCGCCACGATATCGACCAGGTCCGTCTGGGCCGCCATGACTTCCTGGATGTTTTTATAGGCCAGGGGCGTTTCATCGAGCCCCGCCGATAAAAGGGTCACCCCTTTCTGCTCCAGGAGCTTCCTGGCTTCACCCCAACCCAGTTCCTTTTTTGCCACCGAGCGGCTAAGCCTCCGCCCGGCTCCGTGCGCCGCCGAACACAGCGCTTCGGGGTATCCCCGACCCCGCACCACGTAACCAGCCGCCGCCATGTTCCCGGGGATAATTCCCAGTTGCCCCTCATGCGCGGGAATGGCGCCTTTGCGGTGCACGATGACCTGCCGGCCTCCGTGCTCTTCGCGCCAAGCGAAGTTGTGATGGTTTTGAACCGTCACCAATCCTTTGGCGCGCAATCTTTTGAGCAGTTGCCCGTGGATCACCTCATGGTTGGCCTGGGCGTATTCGCCCATCAGGTGCATCGCTTGCCAATATTCCTGTCCGGGTTCCGACTGCAGGTCCAGCCAGGCCAGATACCACAACTGGGGCGGTAATTCAGGATGCAGCTCCCGGGCCACAGTGCTGTAGTGCTGCCCGATCGTATTGCCTGCGTTGCGACTGCCGCTGTGGCTGAGCAAGGCAACGTATTGGCCGGCTGCCAGGCCGAGATCCGGCTGCGCCAATGACAACACGCCGAACTCGACAAAGTGATTGCCACCGCCCGAACTTCCCAACTGTTGCCACGCCTTGTCCTTCAAGCGCGCCAACAGTTTGGTTCCACCCCAGTCGGCATCCAGAACCTTGTGCTCATGCCGCTTGGTAAACCCTGCCCCGCCACCGAAAACTGTCTCCTTCTCCAACGCGTGACCCAGTTCTTCAGTTCTTGAAGCCAGATCAGCCGCGGGCATGTCGAGTACGGTCATACACATGCGGCAGGCGATATCGGAACCCACCGCGTAGGGAATGACCGCGTCTTCCACGGCCAACACCCCGCCGATGGGTAGTCCGTAACCCTGGTGGGCATCGGGCATCAACGCGCCCTGAACCGCGACCGGAAGGCTGCAGGCGGTGTTCATCTGCTGGATCGCCGTCATTCCGATGTCCGTTCCCCATTGGCGCCAGGAAGCGGGGGACAGGTCGGAAATTTTCGGCGAGGAGTCCTCCATCCCCGCGACCAGCATCCTGGCCAGGGGAGCAAAATGATCTCCGGCAGGAACACTGCCCGGATCTTCCATCATCGCGGTGAGGGCCAAGTCCACGTCCCGTTTTTTCATCCCCTTCTGACCGGCCTGGGCCACCAGGCGGATCGCCGTTTTCATCGTGGTGCCGTTGGGGATACCCAGTTTGCTCAGTTTTTTTCTATTCAAGATAATTACTTTTCGTTTGGACCATTCCAATAACCTGAACTATGCTAACACTATACGCAATCAGCTCGACAATTTTTGAAATTGAAACTCGTCATCACCCCTCGCCCTCGATTGTAGCCCATAAGTGATTTGAGTGATAGGATCCGTCTCTGCAATCAATATCTCAAGGGGGAGAAAAAATGATGATCTCAAAAAAAATGCGGTTCGCCGGCAGAATCCTGTGCCTTGTATTCCTGATGGCGGCAACCACCCTTATCCCCGGACCAGTCCTGGGCCAGGACGATGAGGGACCACTGGACTGGATCTACGGACCCGCGGAATGCAACCTGGGCTCCATTGCCAAAATCAATTTGCCTGACGGATACCAGTTTGTCGACGGCGATGGAACCCGGACTATCATGGAGTGGTTCGAAAACCCCACAGGCGGAGCGGAGCTCGGCCTGGTCATGCCCGTTCCCCGTGACGACGGGGAATTGCCCTGGTTCATTGTTTTCGAATACGACCCCATCGGTTACGTAAAGGACGATGAAAAGGACGACCTCGATGCGGACTCGCTCATCGAAAGCATCATCAAGGGCACCGAACATTCCAACGAGATTCGGCGTCAAAACGGTTGGGCGGAATTCCATGTGACAGGATGGGAGATCCCACCCTATTACGATGTGGAAACGAACAACCTCAAATGGGCCATTGTCGGCACGAGTACTTCTGGAGAAACGGTGAACTTCTCGACCAGGCTGTTGGGGCGGGGTGGAGCCATGAGCGCCGATCTGGTGATCGATCCTGAAAGTCTCCGGGAATCGCTTCCCGCATACGAAAGCCTCATAGCCGGATTCAGCTTTTCCCAGGGAAACAAGTACGCCGAGTTTCGCAAGGGCGACAAGATTGCCAAGTACGGCCTGACAGCCCTGATTGCCGGTGGCGCCGGCGCGGTTGCCATGAAGACAGGCCTTCTGGCCCGGTTCTGGAAACTGATCGTCGTGGGTGTCCTGGCGTTGTTCGGGTTCTTCCGGCGCCTGTTCGGTCGTTTGTTCAACCGTGAGTCCGAATGACTGACTACCAGATTATCGTATCGGTTTGCCTCCTGGGGATTCTCGGCGAAGCCTTGCGCCTTGGCCGCCCCGGACAAGTCCTACTGGCGCCGGGATTGACCGGACAATACAGTCCCAAATCCATCCCTAAAATCGTTTCCAGTGAGACCTTCGCCATCCATTTGGCTCCGCTCCTGCCCCTGGGCCCAATGTTTCGCATGAAGGGAAGCAGTGATTCCGGTGGTCCATCGGCCATCGATCATCTGGACATGGAGCGGGCCCGCGAAAAAATCGAACGTGTTCTGCAGTCAACCGAGCTGGTTGTTGCCGCAAGCCAACTGCTGTTCCTTTATTTGACCCTCCTGGTTCCCCTGGTCCTGCTTACCGGGTTGGTCCCCCATGGCTGGATGGTCCTGGGCGGGTCGCTGGTGATTATCCAATCCCTGCTCCTGGTCTCATTCGGCCTCGCCCACCGTCGGCTTCACCGCGGTGACCTGGGCAAACGCATTCAGGGATTTATCACGATGGCTTTGTTTCCACCGGCGGGAATATTTGCGGCCGACAGGATTGCTGCCGAAACGGTGGATGACATCCACCCCCTGGCAGCCACCCTTGTTCTATGCCCGGAAGCCGAGGCGCGGCGGATCGCGGGTCGATACCTGAGGCAATGGCGGTATCCCCTGAAGGGTGACGACCCTGGCCGGGCCGCCGAATACCTTGAGGCGGCCACGGCCCTATTGGACAGCCAGGGCTGGAATCCCGAAGAGATTGCCGGCCCTCCCCTGCCCGATGATCTGGAGAGCCTTTCCTATTGTCCCCGTTGCCATGCGCAGTTCATGATTGATGAAGGCATGTGCCCCGACTGCCCCGGAATTCCAAAAACTTCCTTTATTGCTCCTTAAGACATCAACGCATCTTCCGCCCCGACGTCCAGGGCACGCCCGCCGCATCCAACGCGTTTTCCAGGGCCGGCAACTCGTCATCCAGGATGACCGACAGCTCCTCGCGGACCCCGCCGAACTGCGCCTTGGCAATTTCGTACTGCTCCAGATGCATTGGGGTCGGACCATAGGTCGACCTGAAGCCGCCGCTCACCACTGTTCCCAGGCGCTGGGCCACCGAGACCGGTTCGGCGTCGTTGTACCGGGAGCGGCGCCGATTGCCGCGCATCCGCTCGGTCAGTTGTTCCATGCGTTTTTCCAGATCCACCGCAGTCGTATATAGTTCGGAATCATCATGGACCGCGCGTTCCAGGGCCGCCTTTATATTGTCCAGACGCTCACGGCTGTCCTTCAGGACGGCGTTCAGGTCGCCCACCTGGTTGGAGAATTCGGACAACTCCAGCTGGAAGGATTCCAGCGCCGCGGGTTCGATTCCCGGCAGGGAACGTTCGCCCAAGCGAGCCACTTCGAAAGTTACCGGACCGGCCAGGGGGGTCACGATCCCGTCCTGGCGCTTCGACATTTCCACACTGTAGGTGCCAGGTGCAACCGGCACGCCGCTGGCATTGCGGTTCGGATTGGGACCGGTCTCGGGACGCAGATCGGCATGGCGCAGGTCCCAGGCCATGCGGTGCAGGCCCACTGACGCCGATCCGTAAAGCTGCCGCACCACCTGTCCGCCGCTATCGCGCACGGTAAGGATCAGTGCCGATGCATCCTCCAGTTCTTCCCGACGCAATTCTTCCCAGCCGGGATAGGGGGTGTCTTCACCCTCGGCCGCCAACTCCTTCTCGCTTTCCTGCCGCACACCTTTGGCCGTTTGCAGGGAATCCCGCAGGAAATAAGTGAACACCGCGCCGTAGGGTGGGTTGGGCGCCGTAAAATATGCCGCGCCCTGGGCGGCTTTTTCGGACCAGCCCAACACTGGACGCGGGATGTAGGACAACGCCCGCCGCGGCGCGAACAGAAGGGCCGGTTCGGCCAGCGATTTTTCACTGATCTCACGCAAAGGCGTGTAGTCATCCAACACGAAAAATCCGCGCCCGAACGACGCGCCCACCAGATCGTTCTCCCGCTCCTGAATCACCAGGTCACGGACAGGAATATTGGGAATGCCACCCTGCAGCTTCACCCAGCGGGTGCCTCCATCGACCGTGACGAAGATGCCAAACTCCGTACCCAGAAACAGCAGATCGGGTTTGACCGTGTCCTGAACCAGCCGCCACACGATGTGCCGCTCGGGTAAATCGCCGCTGATGGATTTCCAGGACTTGCCGGCATTGGTGCTCTTGTACACCAGCGGCCTGAAATCACCGGCCTTGTGCAGATCGATCACCGCATAGACGGTGCTGCGGTCGAACCGGTCGGCTTCCAGGTCGTTCACGTAGTAGTGGTCCGGCAGCCCTTTCGGACGTCCCGCTTCCCGCCAGGTCACGCCACCGTCTTCACTGACCTGGATCAAACCGTCGTCGGTGCCCACGTAGAGAAGGTTTTCGTCCAGCGGCGATTCGGCGATGTTGGTAATGGTGCCGTACATGGACATTGCCAGCAGGTCCCAGGGTGCGTCGATGCTCCACAC
>Ga0164313_10004296_pt1 | contig 12700 bp, 9 predicted proteins | sample GuaBasSedimGuay4_FD_113735 | JGI IMG/M metagenome (GOLD analysis project Ga0164313, IMG submission 113735) | Subseafloor sediment microbial communities from Guaymas Basin, Gulf of California, Mexico - Guay4, Core 4569-4, 0-3 cm | ecosystem: Environmental > Aquatic > Marine > Hydrothermal vents >... | reverse complement strand
GAGAGAGAGGGTGTCGGCGGCCGCTTGGCCTGCAAAGTTGAAGTACTTGAAGGTGCCGAGGAGACCGAGGTTGCCGGCCAGGCTCACCAGCAGCCACGCGCGCTTTCGCTGCGCCGACGAACACTTGTAGATCTGGTGGCCGACGTGGAAGTCGAGGAAGGCCGACCCGAGGATCAGAAAGATGTAGGCGGGGTGCCACGCCATGTAGAAGGCGCAGGAGACGCCGAAGACGAAGAGCATGCGGACCTGGGAGGGCCGACCGAGAAGCCAGGAGCCGAGGACCGCCGTCGCCGCGACGCCCGTGAGGGCCACCGGATTGGTGAGCTGCTCCGGGCTGCGGACGAAGAAGAGCGCGCATGCGAGCCCAAGGACGCCGCGGGCGACCTTCGGATTCAGCCGGAGGTCGAAGCGGGCAAAGAACCAGAAGCCCGCGACCGCGAGGAGGAGCAGCAGGACGTAGTCGGGGCTGTTGAACAGCATCGGCCGGCGGCCGGTTCTACCCGGACGGGACCTCAGGCGCTAGCAAAGCCGAAAAAATCAGGGATTATCGGAGGTTATGCCGTCGGGGGCCTGCTCGGGGGCCTGCTCGAGGCCATAGAGGAGGGCATAGTGGAGGGCTTCGCCGAGGCGCAGGTAGCCCCGACGGGTGTAATGGATGTGGTCCGGGGCTCCGTAGGCGGGCTCGTGGGCCACCCAATCCACCATCGACATGGGCCCGCCCATGAATTCGACCAGATCGAAGAAGCCGCAGCCGAGCTCGGCGCTGACGCGCTTTTGGGCCTCGACCAGCTCGAGGGTCCGGGGGCGGTCGAGGATGTCGCCGTTTTCCCGGATCGGGCGGTCCGAGGGGCCGATGAGCAGGCACGAGGCCTCGGGCACGATCTCCCGAACCCGGGAGACCACCTGACGCATGCGCGCTTCGTAGGTTGCGATGGGCACATCGTCGTCGCCGCTCTCGTTGGTGCCGTAGGCGAGGGTGATGAGATCCGGGGACCTTCGGGCGAGGTGCTCGCGGTACATCTCATCCTCCCAGAGCAGGTGGTACCGGGCCCGGGCGCCGTTGATGCCGAGGGTGTCGACGATAACTCCAGGCTCGGTCCGTTCCGAGGCCACGCCAAAAATGCGAACCGGGCCATTGCCCACGGTGCGGACCTCGAAGCGATGGGCGCCGTCCTCGACCTCGAAGGTGGCGTACCCGGCGCCCTTGGCGGATGCGGCGGTCCGAACGGTCTCGACGGCCCGGCCGTCGATCTTGACCTCGATGGCGCCGCCACCGGGTTGGGCGAGGTAGTAGAGGTCGTACCGGCTCACGCTGCGCCCGAGTTCGCCCCGGGTGCTGGTGGTGAGGGCGCCCCAGGCGCCGGCTCGGGTGGTCTCGATGGCGGTCCCGGCGAGGCCGTAGTGGTCGACCTCGAGGCTGGACGCCCGGATCTTGATGCCGGTCCAGAGGCGGCGGTTGGATTCGATGGTGATGCCCTGGTGGCGGTAGGTGCGCCAGGGGTGGGCCGGGAGCACGAAGCCGTGGCCGGCGTCCCCAAATCGGGTCTGAAGCTGCGTCCGGAGGTAGCCCGTGAAGAGGTCCGCGGCGACGTGGCTAGCCCCGTAGAAGGCGAGGCGAGCCTGGCCTTCGCCGGCGGCGGCCCGGCGGAGGGCGTCGTGGAAGTGGGCGAGGGCTTTTCCGGAGGGGTCGTAGATGGGGATGCGCAGGCCCGGGACGCCGTCGTCGATGGGTTCGAAGGCCGGTCCCGCTGGAGTCACCTCGGCCACTCTGGGCTCTTCTACGGGAGGGGCGACCTCGGCTCCGGTGGATGGTTCCGAGGCTGGTGGCGTGGCCGGCGCGGCGGTGACGGCAGGCTGACCGGCGCAGGTCAGCGAGACGAGGGCGCACGCGACGAATCCGAAAGTCGTCGTCAGAGACCGAACGCGGGGGGATCGAGGCGCGGGACGCACTCCTACAAAGTGCGGGCCTCAGCCGGAGCCGTCAAATTCACCGGACGAATCGCGAGAGATTTGCGGGAGATCTGCGGGAGATCTGCAGGAGATTTGCGAGTAAACCGCGTGCAAAAGCTCACCTCACGGCGGCGAGGGCGCGGCCGACGGAAGCCACGTAGCCCCCTCCGAAGAGGTTCACGTGAACGAGGAGCGGGTAGAGTTGGTAGAGGGGCACCCGTTCTTTCCACCCGTCAGCGAGGGGGAAGGCTTCGTCGTACGAGGAGAAGACCCGCCCCGAGAAGCCTCCGAAGAGGCTCATCATGGCGAGGTCGACCTCCCGGTGCCCGCCGTAGACGGCTGGGTCGATGAGGGCAGGTAAGCCGGCGGCGTCGACGTGGAGGTTTCCGCCCCAGAGGTCCCCGTGCAGTCGGGCCGGGGGTTCGGCGGGGCCGAGGCGATCCTCGAGCTTCGTGAAGAGGGCGTCGAAGCCTCGGCCGAGGGCCGCGTCGATGAGGCCCCGATCGCTCGCCATCCGGAGCTGAGCTTCGAGGCGCTCTTCGCGATAGAAGTCTGCCCAGCGGGCCGCCGGCGTATTCGATTGGGGAAGGCGCCCGATGAAGTTGTCGTGGTCGAGGCCGAAGGCCTCGGGGCGATGTTGATGGAGGGCGGCGAGACCTCGGCCGAGACGGTCGTCGAAGTCGGCTACCCGGGGTCCCGGCTTCAAGAGCTCGAGGGCGAGGAAGCGCGGCCCGACGGCGAGGACCTCGGGGATCCGGAGCGCGTCCGCCTCGTCGAGGAAGGCGAGGCCCCGAGCCTCCGTCGGGAACATCTCGGCGTCGGCCCGGGCGTTGGTCTTCACGAAGACCTCGCGCCCGTCGGCGAGACTCACCGCCCAGGCCTCGTTGATGTCGCCGCCGGCGAGGCTGCGCCGGTCGGTCACGGCGCTGCCGAGGGCTTTGCCGACTGCGGTCCAGGTCTTCATTCCGCTAGCGAGTCGGGGGGCGGGGGAGGCGGAGTATCCGCATCCGGCAACGATATCACGGGGTGCGCGGGCAGTGGCTGACGCAGAAACCGGGGACAGGGCGTCGGGAGGCGCGCGGCCCCTACGTCGAGCACACCTCAGGGCACGGGCAGCATCGTGGCTTCGAGGTTCGATCCGTTGTCCGAGTATTGGACGTCGTTGCTGAGTCGGTCGAGGTCGTATCCGTCGATCTGAATACAGGCGCCGATCGTCGACTCCGACACGGTGCCTGACTGGAGGTCGAGGGACGGCTCGGTGGTTTCGTCGCCGGCGGATAGGAATACCCCGCAGGTTGCAGCGTCGCGGACTTCGAACCGCGTGAGGGATACCGCCGAATTGACGGAAACCCCGCCGTATCCGAATGGGGAATCGGCGCACGTGGTGGCTGCGCAGGCCCCCCGGCGGGTCCCGATGATGGCGACGTCGCGCACGTTGGCCGTGACCCCGGTCACCGCCACGAAGCCGAGTTCGAGGGTCTGCTCAATTCGTAGGCGGTCCGCCTCGAACCGTGCCCCGCCCTGAAGTTGAATGCCTCGGCCGCCTGTGTCATCCGCTTCAGCTGGCCTCGTATTCCGCACCACGGCGTCGACGAGCGTCAGGTCGGTACCCGCACCGGTCCCGAAGAGCCCCGGGTTGCCCTCTTCGAACACCACTCGTTCGGCGATGAGGTGGCCGCCATTCACGACGAGCACGCTCGCGCCAGCGAAGCCATCTCTCCGTCTCGACCTCGTATCCCGCACGACGGCGTCTACCAGCGTTGCCACGCATCCTTCGCCATTCACGGCGATACCGACACCTCGGCTTCCTTGAACGACGAGGCCCTCGGCGTCGAGGTGGGAACTGGCATCCATCTCGATTCCGAAACCGCTCGCGCCATCGCTCTCCCGGGGCCCCGTGTCTCGGATCACCGCGCCGATCAGAGTCGCACCCCCGCCAGCTCCCTGGGTGGCGAGTCCGGAATCGTGGTTCCGCTGAATCAGAAGCCTCCGGGCCTCGAGGCGCCCTCCCAGCTGCGCAATGATCCCCTGGCCGAAAGGGCCGTCCCCTCCTTCGGGTCGAGTATCCTCGACGATCGCGTCGATCAGGCTCACCGAAGACCCCGGGTCTTCGATGAAGATGCCTGCGGTGGAGTTCCTCGCGACCAGCAGCCGCTGGGCCTCGACCTGGGCACCGAAGAATACGACGATGCCCAAGCCGTTGCTGACGCCCTCCGTATTCGGTTGCATGTCGCGGACGACCGTGTCGGCCAACATCGCTCGACTCCCGGCCCCGGTCACCAATAGCCCCATGTCACGGCACCCTTCGACGATGAACCGTTCGGCATCGAGGAGCCCTTCATCCGAGACCTCGATGCCCCGCCCGGGAGCCCCGACTTCTGCGCCCGGTGCGGTGTCGCGAACGACGACGTCCCGAAGCGTCACCGAGGTGCCCATGCCGGCGATGCTGACGCCGACGCTCGTCACGGTGTCGATGAGTACGCCCTCGAGGATCACTGCGCGCCCTCTTTCGACGAGCACGCCGGCCTGCGGTGCGTTTCGAATCGAGAGGTTGCGTATCAACGGCGCTTCGCCTGCCCCGGTCACCGTCACGACGCTACGCAAGATCGGGACGGCACCGGCTAGCACTGTTTCGGCAGCGCACGCGCCGACGACCCGCGCGCCGGGGCGCAGCGGCAGGGCGCCCTCGTAGGTCCCCTTCGCGAGCGCGACCGTGGTGCCAGAGCCGGAAGAGAGCCAGTTCACTTCGTTGAGCGCCGCGTAGGGCGAAGCGAGGCTCCCGTCGCCCCCTGGGGCGGCGCCCGCTTTCACGTAGACCACCGAGCCATCGGTTGGGAGCGTCGTCGCGAAGTCGCCCGCGGGGCAGGCATCGCCGAGCGGTCGGCACCCCGGCTCCCCCGGGAAGTGTGCTTCGCCCGCGTCGCACACCCCCGGTCCGCCTTCGGCATAGGGGTCGCATTCGGTCACGCCATCGACCGTGACCTCGCGCCATCCGTCGGGGCACGGCAGCAAGACGCCGGGCGGCGCGCCCTCGTCGAGCCAAGGGATGATTGGCTCCGCTACCGTGAACCCAACGTCCGGCGCCCCGGTATCGGCTCCTCCGTCCGGGCTCCCGCTGTCCCCGCTGTTCCCGTCGTCGCCACAGGCCCCGAGAGAAATCAGCGTTGCGGCAAGGACCCAGGGCCTGAGACGAAGCGCCATCCTCGTCGAAGATACCACGGCCTTCGAAGGCATCGCCGTATTGCACCTCGGAGCCCGTCCCGGGCGTTCGTGGCCGGCCGCTAGAAGCCGTGCTCTTCGCGCAGAAACGCGAGCAGTCCGGCATTTGCGGCCTGGCAGATGTCGAAGACCTTCTCGAAGCCGCCCTCGCCGTAGTACGGGTCCGGGACCTCTGAACCTTTCGGTGAAGCGGGGTCGAAATCTCGGAACAGGTGCACTTTGCTCTTTGCGGCGGCGCTCGGTGCGAGGCGCGCGAGGTTGTGCACGTTGTCCGCGTCCATCGCGATGACGTAGTCGAAGCGTGCGAAGTCGGCGGTGAGTATCTTCCTGGCCGAGCCTCCGAGCTCGACGCCTCGGCGCCTGGCGGCGGCGGCGGAGCGGCTGTCCGGGGACTCACCGACGTGCCATCCTCCGGTCCCCGCGCTCTCGATGAGCAGGCGGTTCGTCAGCCCCTCTCGTTCGACGAGGTCGCGAAATACGAACTCGGCGGTCGGCGAGCGACAGATGTTGCCGAGGCACACGAATACGACTTTGATCTCGTTCTTGCTCATTCTGTCACCAATACGTGGCTGCCCTCGAAGGTCCCGGCCTCGGTCGTCACCCCGAGCCAGCCTTCGGGGACGTGGGGCCAGAGCGCGTCGAAGACCCGGTGGGCGTCGTGGGGGGAGAGGTTTACGCAGCCGTGACTCCGGGTCAGGCCGAAGCGGTCGTGCCAGAACGCTCCGTGAAGCGCCAGGGACCCGGAGAAGTACTGGGTCCAGGGCACGTCCTCGATGCTGTAGCGCTCGTCGTTTCCGTCGCCGATGTTCGACATCGTGTCGGCGACGAACTTCTGCCGGATGGTGAAGAGCCCCGTCTCGGTCGTGAAGCCTTCCTGGCCGCTCGACACCAGGGTCGCAAAGACCGGGCGGTCGCCCTCGTAGAGCACGAGGGTTTGCTGGCCGAGTGCCACGTGCACCCAGGGCTCATCTGCGCCGACGCCCCGGGGGCGCTCCCGGGCTTCGGCCACCGCGAGGAACCACTCGCGCACATAGCGGTCTCCCTCGAGGACGTGCATCACCTGGTCGTCTACGTTTTCACGACGCAGCCAAGTATCGACGACCGCGTGGCGTTCGAGGGGGGCGGAGTCGACGTCGCGCACGTACACGACCTCTCCATCGTGACGCTCACGGCGGATGCGCAGCTCCGTGTTGCGGACGACCCACGCGACGGGAAGAGTGCGCTCGTCGTTCAACTCGACGCCGGTGAACTCCGAGCCCGTGCGTTCGATGAGCTGGGATTGGCGCACGTAGCGGCCGCGGACGGTGCGCACGAAGCGGCGGTCGGCGCGCACCTCGCTGCCGAGGCCGGCGACGAAGAACCCGCGGTCGAGGAAGCGATGCACGGCGGCGGGCGGTTGGGGCTCGCCGGGGATCTCCCCGGCGAGCACGCGGCCCGCCCGGGCATCGTGCTCTGTGCGACGAAGCTCGAGCACGCGCTCCGAGAGCTCGGCGGCGCTCCTTTGGGCGTCCCGGCTCGGGAGCTGGTGAAACTGCGGGACCATGCCGTCTTTGACGAACCAGTACTGGTAGGGGAGGGCCTCTTCCCGGGAGGGCGGGGAGACCGCGACGTCGCCTTCGGGGGGCGTTTCTGCGACCTCGATGCCTTGCCCTGCGCAGGCGAAGCCCTGGGGATGGATTTCGTACCAACCGCTATTGCATGTTGATGTCCGGGTCGACCCGCGCTTCAGGCGTACGCGGTTTCCGATGCGCAGCCAGCCGATCATCTCGGCTTCGGGGTCTGGTGCGCGGCGCACGCGCAGTTGGAGCCCGGTGACGAGGCCGTGCAGGGGGTACTCGCGATCCAGTTCGGAGAGCTGGGCTTCTGGAGATCCTGCCGCACCCGCGGCGCCTTCCCCGCTGACGCCCAACTCCCCGCCGAGGCCCTGGGGCGAGCTCGGGGAGCCTTCGGAGTTGGACGATCCGTTTCCTTCGTCCCGAGCGCGGTCCTCCGTCGGTGATTCGTCGGAGCACGCCAGGTCCATGAAGACCGCCAGGGCCGTGCATAGGGCGAAGATGACGAAGGGAGGCCGCACCGTGGGGCGTTCTTAGCGGAAGGCGTTGCCCCTGTCACGGCGTCGCCGGCGTGGCCTCACCGAGGTCCCGAACAAAGGCGCATGAGGCACGTTGCCCGCAATTTTTTCGGGTGCTACTTCAGGAGCGTGGAGCCCCCCCCTTCCGGCGATTCTTCCGACCACGGGTCCCCGGCCTCGGCCGAGGACGTGCCCGGGGATGCGCCCGGGGATGCGCCCGAGGACACGCCCGGTGCCAGCGCCCGGGGGGCTACCGTCGCCACCGTCGATCTCGGTTCCAACAGTTTTCACATGTTGGTGGCCCGGGTCGTCGATCAGGAGATCCACGTCGTCGACCGCATGCGTGTTCGCACCGGCCTCGCCGAGGGCCTCGACGAGAACAAGCGGCTGACCCGGGAGGTCCAGGACCGCGCTCTCGATGCGCTGGTCATCTTTCGCCAGCGGCTCTTGCACATGCCCACCGCGAGTGTCCGCGCGGTGGGCACCAATACGCTGCGCCAGGCGAAGAACGCTCCGGAGTTTCTCGCCGAGGCCATCGAGGCCCTCGGGCACCCCATCGAGGTGATCAGCGGCCGCGAAGAGGCTCGGCTCATCTACCTCGGCGTCGCCCACGGCCTCGAAGAAGCCGACGAACGCCGGCGGCTGGTGATCGACATCGGGGGCGGCAGTACCGAGGCCATCATCGGCGAGGGCTTCGAGCCCCTAGAGACCGACAGCCTCTACATGGGCTGCGTCACCTTTGCGCGCTTCTTCCCGAAGGGCAGGATCACCGCCCGCGCCTTCGAAGAAGCCGAGATCGCTGCCGCCCTCGAGCTCACCCCCATCGAACGGCGCTACCAGGCCCTCGGCTGGTCCCAGGTCGTCGGTTCGAGCGGGACCGTCGCGGCCATTGCCTCCATCCTCCGGGCCAACGGCTGGTCCCAGGACGGCGTGACCGACAAGGGCCTGCGCCGCCTCAAGAAGGCTCTGCTCGCTGCGGGAGACGTCACCCGCATCGACCTCGCCGGCGTCGCCCCGGAACGCGCGCCGCTCCTCCCCGGGGGCGTGGCGATCCTCCGGGCGGTCTTTCAGCGTCTGGGCCTCGAGCGCATGGACGTCGCCGGCGGCGCTCTCCGGGAGGGCTTGGTCTACGACCTGCTCGGGCGCATTCGCCAGGAAGACGTGCGAGACAGGACCATCCGCGCCTACAGCGAGCGCTACCACGTCGACCAGGACCAGGCGCGCTTCGTCGCCGTCACGGCCCACCAATTGCTCGAGCAGGTCGTCGGCGGATGGGTCCCCCATGGCCCCGACGTAGCCCGGCTCCTCGGTTGGGCTGCGCGTCTTCACGAGGTCGGCAAGGCGATCAGCTACAGCGGCTATCACAAACATGGCGGTTACATCGTCGCCAACTCCGACATGCCCGGTTTTTCGCGCCGTGATCAACAGGTCCTCGCGGCCCTCGTCGCGAGCCAACGCGGTCGCATCCGGCCGACGCGCTTCGCGAGCCTTCCGGTCGACCGGGGGCATCGCATGATCCGCCTCGGCCTCATTTTACGCCTCGCCGTTCTGCTCAATCGGGCACGCAGCAGGCGCGCCGTACCCATGGTCCGGTTCAAGGCTCGCAAGAAGACCCTGAGCCTCGTCTTTCCCGCCGGGTGGCTCGACGAGACCCCGCTCACCCGCGCCGACCTCGAAAACGAAGGCGCTCGCCTCCGGCAAGTCGGCTACACGCTCACCGTCGAGTAGCGCCGGGGTGTCCCGGCATGCGCACCCTCAGCCGAACTCGGGCGTCGGCCGGCGACCAACCTCGATCGTGTGAGCAGACCCAACTGCCATAGGAGCGCCCCGGCGGCGATCGAGGGCCGGGCCGAAGCTCTGCCACCACGAGGACGCGTCTTCGTGGCTCCAGGTGCCCGCCGACGAGAGCCCCTCGAGCCGCGTGACGAGGTCGGCGGCGCTCTCGGGGCGGTGCCCGGGGTCTTTTGCGAGGCAGTCCAGGAGCAGCGCTTCGAGGTCCGAGGGGATGGGGGCACCGAGGCGCTCCGACGGGGCTTCGGGCTCGGTGTGCAGGTGATGTCCGCACACTTCGATGAGTGTATCGCCGGAGAATACGTGGGTGCCGGTTAGCAGAAAATATCCGACCGCGCCGAGGGCGTAGACGTCGCTCCGTCCGTCGACCTGGTCCGGCGTGGTGATCGCTTCCGGAGCCATATAGTGCGGGGTCCCGGTGATCGTGTTGTCGTGGGTGAGGCCCGCGCCCTCGTCGCGGGCGATGTCCTTCACGAGCCCGAAGTCGACGACCTTGGCGACATCGGGGACGCCGCCCTTGAATGCGAGGATGATGTTTGCGGGTTTGATGTCCCGGTGGATGAGCCCGATGCCGTGGGCCTCGGTCAGCGCTGAGGCGACCTCGGTGAGCACTTTCACCGCCCGGCCCGGGGGCTGGGGCCCGCCTACCGCGACGACCTCGTCGAGGGTCGCGCCGTCGAGCAGCTCCATCGCATAGTAGAAGAGGCCGTCTGGAGTCCGGCCGTAGTCGTAGATGGTCACGGTGTTGGTGTGGGTCAGGCGCGCCGTGAGGCGCACCTCCCGGGCGAAGCGTTCGACTGCCGTTTGGTTGCTCACGCCTGACTTGAGGAGCTTGATCGCCGTCGGCCTTCGCAGCATGCCGTGGTGGGCTTTGTAGACGACCCCCATGCCGCCCTCTCCGAGCTTTTCTTCGAGCACATACTGGCCGAGCTTCTTCACGTCTCGGACCTCTCGTCGGAGGCCGTAGATGATCTGGGTGATGCCCGTCGCGAGGGCGCTGTTGAGCGTCCACCAGGCCGCGGCGTTGAGGGTGGCGCCGAGGGCCATCTGCTCGGGAGTGATCGCCGCTCCCACGGAGGCGAGGAGATCCGGGTCGATGTCCGAATAGGCGAGATAGGTCGTCCACACGAACGGGACTCCGACCGCAACCGAGAGAACGAAGGTGCGGCGGGCCGTCCCCGGGACGTAGGCGGCCCGGCCGACGAGGACCGCGGTGATGGCCGAGAGCATGACCATCTCGGGCCGAGCGATGAGCGGGATGTAGGTGCCCATCACGATGTAGGAGATGCACGCTCCCTCGAGGCCGATGCCTTCGACAGCGTTGATGAAGCGGTAAGAACGCGTGCCGCTTCGATTTGCGGCCCAGATCCCAAGGAGGAAGATCCACGCGAGGGCGTGGAGGCCCAAGCTCGGATCGCCGACGGCGTGGACCGGATCGTCCGTGACGAGTACTCGCCCCAGGCGATAGACCCAGAAGAAGGCGCTCAGGGCGGCGCTGAAAAGACCAAAGCGCGCGACCCGCTGCTGCAGGAAGGCGAGCTCTTCGGGGCCGGGGGATTTGCTGGGAGCGGAGAGCATGGCGAGGTCGTTCGAGCAGACTACGCCGATCCCGGCCGAGGTGGGCCACCTCGGTCGTGGCGCACTTACATGAAGCGGTCGGTCCCGCGGCTTCCGTCCGAGGCTCGGTCGGCTTTCGCTTTGTGGCGCTCGTCGACGAGGTCGTTGATACGGTCCATGACGCGGTCGACGATGCCCTGGAACGCCTCGCGGTGCTTTGCTTCGGCCTCGCGAGTGAAGGGCACGAAGGGCTCTCGCGGTGCGAGGTCGCTCCAGTCGCTCATCGGCTCGCCGATGCGGTAGACGATGCGGCCTGGCTTGGTGATGACGGACCGGCTCGTATAGACGAGGTCGCTGCCGCTACAGCCGACGGGCACGATGGGCGCATTCAAGTGCAATGCCATCTGGGCGAGGCCGATGTGTCCCCGCGAGAGGTGGACCGAGCGGGTGCCCTCGGGGAAGACGAGCAGGTGTGAGCCGAGGGCGTGGGCGCGCTCGTTGAGCTCGACGAAGCGTCCCATGAGCTTGTTCATCACGGAGTCGATGGCGTCTACGTAGCGCTCGGTCTCGGGCTCGAAGCGATAGCCGAGCATGTCGCGGCTCTCAGTGAGCACGGCTTGGGGCACGTCGGCGGGGTCGACCTCCCGGAGGGTGTCCGTGGCGTCGCGCAGCGCCCGGTATTCGTCGGGGTTGGGTCTCCGGCCCATGACGTTCAGGAAATCGCGGGTGATGACGTAGCCCCGCGAGGCGATGGGGATGTTGTTGGTCCACCGCATGAACGTGGAGACGGCGGGGCTCTCGTAGTTCTTCCCCTTCACCCAGGTCGCCATGTAGGTGCCGTGCTTGTGCAGGGAGTACTGGAAGGGCCAGTAGTTGTAGTTGTCCGTATGGTTCATCGCGAAGATGACCGGACGATTCGGTAGGTTCTCGATGCCCTCGAGTACGAGATCGACCTTCCGATAGTCGAAGCGCAAGAAGCACTCGGCGATCAGCCACTGGGCCGGCGGCCTGGCGCTGATGTGGACGCGGTCGTAGAGCGCGAGGTCGAGCATCGGCCGGGACGCTACTACGGACGTGGGCCCGTGCATACGCGGACGAAGGGGGGCCTTTTGCCTGCCCGTAGCGTCTACTGTCCGATGATCTCCCTGATGACGTCGTAGTCGTCGTCATCGACGCCGCCGGTGCGAGCGCACTGAACCCGGCCTCCGGCATCGACGAAAACATGCACCGGGAGGGTGGCCCCTTCGTCGAGGCCGATGCTCGTGGCCCAGGCCGGTAGGACCTCGGGGTCTGCGATTCGGGGGCCCTCGGGCGTCGACGGGTGCTCTTCCCGGAAGGTGCTCACCGCCTCGTCGTCGCGGTCCGCAGACAGGAAGACCAGTTCGACGTCGGTGCCCTCTTCGGCGAGGCGGCTTCGAAAGTCGAGGAGCCGGGGGATCTCCTCGACGCAGGGGGCGCACCAGGTCGCCCAGACGTTCACCCAGCGGGGGCCCGAGGCCGTAGCCGGCGCCGTGCCGGCGAGCTCTGGAAAAGTCATCTCGACCGACTCCGTCCCGGTGCCCGAGGCGTCGCAGAAATCTTCGATGTTGGGGCCGGCGTTGGGAGCGGCGGCCACCGCGACGACGCGACTTGGCGCCGGAGCCGCCGGGGCGCCGTCGTCGCAAGCCGAGGTCAGGGTGACGAGCGCCAAGAACGCCAAGAGCGCTGGGCGCGCGAGAAGCGTCCGCGCGGTTACAAAGTGCAGTCGATCCACGTGATGAACGCGCTCCTGTTGAGGTCTTCGGGCTCGCAGGTCTCGTCCTCGCCGCTACGGTTCCAACCACAGAAGCTCGGGTCGAGCTGGGCGTACTCTTCGCCGAGCCACAAGAGCCCCACCTCGCGCTCGAGCTCCGGCGTCGGGAAGGTCTCGGCGAGGTGGGCGAGGACCGCCTCGGCCCGGCCCTGGGAGAGCTCGCTGTTGAACTCCGCCGAGCCATCGGGTGACGCCCGGGCGACGACCAGGAAGTAGCTCGCGCCCCCGCGGTTCGCGAAGACCTGGTCGATCAGCGTGTAGTCCGCGTCGTCGAGGTCGATGCCCGCGCGGTCGTATTGAACGATGCCGCCGCGCTCCTG
>Ga0164313_10004295_pt1 | contig 12701 bp, 8 predicted proteins | sample GuaBasSedimGuay4_FD_113735 | JGI IMG/M metagenome (GOLD analysis project Ga0164313, IMG submission 113735) | Subseafloor sediment microbial communities from Guaymas Basin, Gulf of California, Mexico - Guay4, Core 4569-4, 0-3 cm | ecosystem: Environmental > Aquatic > Marine > Hydrothermal vents >... | reverse complement strand
TAAAAAATATATACTAAACAATTATATAAGATAATATGTCATTTTCTGAACTTGTCCATACTGCATGAATACAAAATCAGCTATAATTCAGAAACAATTTTAGCACAGTCTGTTTAATGCTTAAAAAGTAGGTTTTTACCAAAGTTACAACCAGGAATCTCTAAAATCAAGAATAAAACCCCTTATTATTACTATATTTAGCTTGCAAATGAAAGCATTTCAAAAACAGCTAAAGTTACCATCATATCCTCGAGGATTTCATTTAATAACTTCTATTATTTTGGAACAACTTCCAGAGATAAAAGAGATTTCCACTGGAATGTTACAGGTTTTTATTAAACATACTTCAGCAAGCCTTACGATCAATGAAAATGCAGACTCTAGTGTTGGGCAGGATATGGAAAGTCATATAAACGTTATGGTGCCAGAAAATGCACCTTATTATATTCATACCTATGAAGGTCCGGACGATATGCCAGCACATATAAAATCTTCTTTAATGGGATCTTCGGTACAAATTCCCATCACTGATGGAAGATTAAATCTAGGCACCTGGCAGGGAATATTTTTATGTGAACATCGCAATCATGGCGGGCCAAGAAACTTGGTGATTACAGCCTTTGGACTTTAGTCTCTATTTTCAGCAATCCATTCTTCAATAACCGTTCTCAATCCACTTAAAGGAATGGCTCCATTTTTCAAGATCTTTTCGTGAAAAGCTTTAATGTCAAAATCAGGTCCCAGTTCTTCTTCAGCCAATCTTCTCAATGCTTTTATTTCTTCACCTCCCACATCATACGAGGTCAATTGCGCAGGCATCACCACGATTCGTTGATATAAACTAATTGCTATTTCTTTATTAAATCCAGACTCCATGATATAGTCCAGTGTTTGCTCTTTGGTCCAGCCTTTTAAATGTACCCCTGGATCTATTACCATCCCTCTTGCTGGCCATGCTCGTCTGCTAATTAAAGCCGAAGTATTTTGATACAACCCCATTTCTTCGGCAAGCTGCTCACTGTATCTCGCCCAACCTTCAATATAACTGGTAAAAGAGATAAGCTTAGAAATAGGGTGTAAATCTTTTAGATCTCTTTCTATCCCAACCTGTAGATGATGTCCCGGATAAGCTTCATGATAGGATAATACTTCATTTTTTCCTTTTTGTTGTTGCTGGGGATTTTTTAAATTAATTCTGAAAAATGCTGGCTTATTTTTAGTTGCCATTTCATAGCTCCCTTCTCCAGATTCATGGGCCTCATAAGGTTTGATGCTTACTTCAGAAGAAGGAAAAGAGGAAAACCAATTTTGGCATTCCTTTTTGGCATTTTCTAAAAACAGGCTGTTGGTTTCTAATATTTCTTCACTGGTTTTAAAATAATTAGAAGGATCTTCATTTTGTTTTTTAATGATCTCCGAAAACTGATCTGTTTGATACAAATCTTTACCAATCTCTATGACCTTATTTTTATTGACAGCCACTATTTTTTGACCTAAGCTAAAGATGTCATTTCCCGTTTTAGTAGTAGTTGTCTGTTCTCTAATATAAGCTTGGTAGCATTCGTCACCTGAAGGTAAAGCCAATAAAGAAACTTCTTTTCTGGCAGCAAGAAGGTATTCTTTTTTTAGAAAATCATGATATTCACTAAAAGCAGGGATGATCTTTTCTGAAATAAGAGCTTTCCATTGCGTATAAAATTCTTGATTATTTGCTCTTTTTGCCGGTGCCATAAATGGGCTTTCTGCAATAGGATAATCTATTAAAACCTGTAACTGGTTTATCACTAATTCAACAATTTCTTTAGGCATTGAATATCCTTCGGAGAGCCCTTTTCTTAAATTTTCAATTTCAGTTGTAATATAAATGGGGAGTTTTTTCCAACGCCCAAAAGCTTGCGCCCTTAATTCTGGAGCATTTACAGGCTGTAATTCTGAAAAGTATAACCAATTTGTTTGCCAACCGGACATGTGAGTTACACTCCATAAGTGTCTTTTACAAACTCTCATTTCAATACTTTGCTCTAATTTTTCCTTTAAAATCCAATAGGTAATTTTTTCATTTTGATTGCTGAAATTACCCGTATTAATTTTCAATAAATCATCATAAAGTTGATCCTCATAGTGTTCCCAAATCTCCATTTCAGAAATATTGTTGGAAGTAATATTGGTGTGATCAACAATTGAATCCCCTATGAAATAAGACATTTCAGGGAAGGTTTCCATATACTGCTTATGATAGGAGTTAGCCAGGTCTGTGATGGAGGGTGGGAAATCCCTAGCCTTTTTATTATTGGTACATCCAAGAAAACTTATAATTAAGATAACATATAGAACATATTTCATAAACTGTTGGTTTCTATTCTAATTATTGATATTTCAACGAAGTTAATCATTTTGTCTCTGTAAATCAACAGGAAAAATTCTTAAATTTGTAATGCAAAAAGACAGCAAAGTGCAACAGATAACCAACACCATTTTAATGATCCGACCGGTCGCTTATCGAATGAATGAGCAGACCGCTGTAAATAATTATTTTCAAAAGGAAATGAACTTAAGCGATGCTGAGATCAACGCAAAAGCTCAACAAGAATTCGATGCTTTTGTGGAGAAACTTCGTGCTGTTGGGGTTCAAGTGATCGTTGAAAATGATATTTTAGAAATGAAGACTCCAGATTCTGTTTTTCCGAATAATTGGGTGAGTTTCCATGAAAACGGAGAGGTGGCATTGTATCCTATGTTTGCTGAAAATCGCCGTAGGGAACGCCGTGAAGATGTATTAATCCGATTGGAAAAAGAAGGATTTGTCATAGAAAGCCTGGTTGATTATTCAACAGCAGAGGATGAAGAATTATTTTTAGAGGGGACTGGAAGTTTATTGTTGGATAGGGTAAACCGCAAGGCCTATTGTGCCCTGTCACCTCGGGCTCATGAAGATCTGATTATTGAGTTCTGTGAAGATTTTGAGTATACTCCAGTGATCTTTACTGCCAATCAGACGATTAATAATGAACGATTGCCCATCTATCATACCAATGTACTTATGGCATTGGGAGAGCATATTGCTGTAATTTGCTTGGACACAATTGATGATAAAAAGGAAAAGAAAAATATTATAGGGCATTTAAAAGAAGATGGGAAGGAAATTGTTTTTATTACTGAAACACAAATGCAGCAATTTGCAGGGAATATGCTTCAGGTGAAAGGGGCTAATGATAAGAGATATATGATTATGAGTACAGCTGCTTATAAAAGTTTGCATTCTGAACAGATTTCAGCAATTCAAAAAAACAGTGAAATTATTTATAGCGATCTTGCCACTATTGAAACACTCGGTGGAGGAAGTGCTCGCTGTATGATGGCGGAGGTGTTTTTGCCTAGAGTTTAAATAACCCTTCTAGGGTTTAAAACCCTAGAAGGGTTCAAAAGTAATTTCTCTATATAACGCTACGAAATAGCAATATCAAAATGTATATTTGCACTCAAATATTTTACCTATGACCCTTCAGGAAACCCTTTCCGTTGAAATTAAAAATGCTATTAGTTCGCTGTTTCAAGCTGATTTAGAAACGGTGGAATTTCAGGCTACCCGCAAGGATTTTGAAGGTGATATTACAGTGGTTGTATTTCCTATGTTACGCGTGGTAAAAGGAAATCCTGTGCAAATAGGGGAGGCGATTGGAAATTATTTGGTAGAACAAGTTTCGGAGGTTTCAAAATTTAATGTCGTAAAAGGTTTTTTAAATCTGGTGTTGAGTGATGCTTATTTTCTTAACTTTTTTAATGAAGTAAAAGATTTTTCAGACTTCGGAATTAATTCAGAAATCGACGATACGATCATGGTGGAGTATTCTTCACCAAATACTAATAAACCCTTACACCTTGGGCATATTCGAAATAATTTACTGGGATATTCTGTCGCTGAAATATTAAAAGCTTCCGGCAAAAAAGTTTATAAAACTCAGATTATCAATGACCGAGGCGTTCATATTTGTAAGAGTATGCTGGCTTGGGAGAAGTTTGGAAATGGAGAAACTCCAGAGAGCACAGGACTGAAAGGAGATAAGTTGGTAGGAAATTATTATGTGAAGTTCGATCAAGAATATAAAAAAGAAATAGCACAATTAATTTCTGAAGGATTTTCAGAGAAGGACGCTAAAGCAAAAGCTCCATCTTTATTGGAAGCTCAAGACATGCTCTTGAAATGGGAAGCTGGAGATGAAGAAACCGTAGCGCTTTGGAAGAAGATGAATGCTTGGGTTTATGCAGGATTTGAGGAAACGTATAAGGCTTTAGGTGTCGATTTCGATACACTATATTACGAAAGTAATACCTATTTGCTAGGGAAAGAAGTGGTTCAGATAGGATTGGATAAAGGAGTTTTTAAAAGAAAGGAAGACGGCTCTGTTTGGTGTGATCTCACGGAAGAAGGGCTGGACGAAAAAATAGTCTTACGGAGTGATGGTACCGCTGTTTATATGACGCAGGATATAGGCACAGCCATACAACGTGTAAGAGATCATTCAGATATAAATGGGATGATCTATACCGTAGGAAATGAACAGGATTACCATTTTAAAGTCTTGTTTTTAATTCTGAAAAAACTGGGCTATAGTTGGGCGGAACATTTGTACCATCTAAGTTATGGAATGGTAGATCTACCTTCAGGAAAAATGAAAAGCCGTGAAGGAACAGTAGTGGATGCTGATGATCTGGTTCGTGATATGGCTAAAACGGCTCAAGATATAAGTGAAGATTTAGGTAAGATTGATGATTTTTCTGAAGAAGAAAAAAACGAATTATATCATACTATTGGCTTAGGAGCTTTAAAATATTATATCTTAAAAGTAGATCCTAAAAGACGAATTTTGTTTAACCCAGAAGAAAGTGTGGACTTTCAAGGAAACACAGGTCCCTTTATTCAATATACTTACGCTCGAATTCAGTCTATTTTAAGAAAGGCTGATTCAACTGGTTTCGATTCCTCTCAATCACCAAAAGGAATAGAGTCATTGGGCGAAGTCGAAATGCAGCCAAAAGAGAAAGAGTTACTAAAACAATTACAGTTATTTCCTGAAACAATTCAGCAAGCAGCTGGACAGTACAGTCCTGCCCTGATAGCTAATTACACCTACGAATTGGTAAAGGCGTTCAATTCATTTTATCAAAATGTATCTATTTTAAAAGCGGATACGGATGCTGAAAAAACTTTCAGAATACAACTTTCAAGAGCAGTTTCTGATGTAATTAAAACTGCCTTTGGCCTTTTGGGAATTCAGGTTCCTGAGAGGATGTAAAAGTGATAAATTACAAATTCCAACTGAAGACTAGAACTCTATTTGTTCAATCCGTATTCTAAGGCGATTCTTACTAAACCAGCTGTATTTCTGGCGCCTACTTTAATGAGCATATTTCGGCGGTGGGTTTCAACAGTTCCGAAACCGATATAAAGTTTATCTGCAATTTCCTGTGTGGTACATTCATCAAGAATTAGTTGCAGTACTTCTTTTTCTCTACGTGATAGTGTAGGGAAGGGGCTACTAGTTTTTTGAGAGCTATTCGCAACGCTGTTTATTACAATGTCATTTACAGTCTCATCCAAGTACATTTTACCCTGAAATACTGTTTCTATTGCTTTCACAACTTCTTCTTGTCCTGCATTTTTTAGTACATATCCTTTCGCACCATTACTGAGCATCATTTTAATCAGGCTGCTTTCTTTATGCATAGAAATAGCTATAATTTTTAGATCAGAATTTTGTTTTAGTAGCTCTTTACAGGTCTCTATCCCGTTTATTCCCGGCATATTGATGTCCAATAATACGATATCAGGATTCAATTTTGGTAATTGAACGATACCATCCTCTCCACTTAAGGCATGACCGATTACGTGGATGTCTTTTTCGCTTTGAAGCATTAATTGCAATCCTTCAATGACCATTTTATGATCGTCTATGATAAAAACGTTAATCATGATACAGGAATATTAATTGTTACTGTTGTGCCATTTCCAGATTGTGAATCCCAATTTATTTTTCCATCTAAAAATTCCACCCGACTGTTAATACTTTTTAAGCCCAATCCACCTTTTGCAATAGCATCGTCATAATTAAACCCCTTGCCATCATCTTCAATAATAAGGTTGACCTCATTTTTATAACCTAATAACTGAATAAGAATGGAATTCGCCTCAGCATGTTTTCTGGTGTTAGAAAGAATCTCTTGAACTAGGCGGTAGATCATTATATTTTTGGTTTCGTTAATATTCTTAGGGATGTTACTTGTTTCAACAGTAAGCTCAAACCCTTGTTCGTTAAGTTGTTCTCCCATATCTTCAATAGCACCTTCAAGGCCTGATATACTTAGTGCGTGTGGCATCATATTATGAGAGATACGGCGGACTTCAATACAAGCTTCATCAATTAAGATTTGTGTTTTATTAGTAAGAGGAATATCATTAAGTTGATCACAATCCTTTTGAATAGAACCAAAATGAGCTTTAACAGTGCTCAATAACCCCCCCAAACTATCATGGAGATCTTTGGCAATTCGCAACCTTTCGGCTTCTTGACCTTCAATCATACTATTTAGAGCTGTCAATTTATTTTTTTGATGTAATTCTGTTATTTTTTGATGTTGAATTGCTGCAGTTTGTGAAGCTATTGTTTTTTGGAATTTTAGTTTATTTCTGAAAAATAGAACTGTAAATACTGTTGCAATCCCCAAAGCGATTAGGCCAAATAATATTTGATTTCTCTCTTGGTTCTTTTCTGAAATCGTGGTTTTTTGCTCTAGAATTTCCCGTTCTTTTTTCTCGGTTTCATATTTGGTAAGCGCTTCCGCCATATTTTGATCTTGTTCTTTGGTGAGGACAGAATCTTTGAGTTTTTGAGATTCTATAGAAAGATCATAAGCATTTTGAAAATCATGAGTTTGGGCATAATAATCAGCCAAGGCATTATAAGATTCCATCAACTGTTCAAAGTGACCGATTTTCTTTGAAATATTCAGTCCCTCATTTAAATATGGAAGGGCATTAGAATAGTTTTCCTGTTTCGTTAATGCGATTCCTATACCGGTTTGAGAAACAGCATGAAGAAGCGGGATTTGCTTTTCATTAACCAGATTAATCGCCTGATAATAATTGTTGATGGCTTCTGTATAATCTGTACTGGAGATCCTGGAATTCCCCTGATTCATATAGGTTATCCCCAACATTATTGAATCATTTAATTGTTTATAATGTTCAATAGCATCACCAAACATAAGGTCTGCTTTGTCATAGAATTCGTTTTCCATATATAAAACAGCAAGATTATTATTTATGGAGGCGATCCAAGATTTTTCATCTACTATAAGCCCTATTTCTAGTGCTTTTACAAAATATTTCTCGGTGTTTTCAAAATCATTTCTGATCTTATAGCAACCGGCCAAATTATTATATACTTGGGATAGTTTTAATCCTTTATCTTTTGTTTCTAATATTCGAATTGCTTCTAGATAATAGTTGATAGCAGTATCATATTCTTCAGACACATAATGAGCCATCCCCTTAAAATTTAAGGCTTTGACATGGTATTCTTCATTTCCTTTTATTCTAACAATAGAATCGTATACTTCCGCATAGCTAACAATAGCTTTGGAATTTGAATACCATTTTGTGGTTATTACAGATCCCAAATAATCAAGCTTTTCATGGTCTGTTGCCATCTCAGACATCTTAGTTAATACATCATCCTGAGGAGTCCATGAACAAAATAGAAACAGCGATACTATTATGAAAAAAATAGATTTAATTTTTATCTGAAGGTAATTCATGGCAAAAAGATACAATTTCTATTTTTTTTCAGCTAAAGAATTAGCAGTATCTGTATTATTTTTATCAAAATTTTCTAAAGCATTTAGACGGGCTTCTATCAAATTAATTTTTTCAAGCCTATTTTTAAGTTGAGAAATTTCAGATGATAGATTTTTATTTTCTTCGGAAAGAACTTCATTTTTTTTGTAGAGCTCTTTTATGGCTTCCACAAATAAAGGGTCATAATCGCCATAGGCAGTCTGATAATAACCCAAGTTATCTTTAGAAACTTTCTCCGGGAAGACTTTCATCAATTCCTGAGCGATAAAACCATATTGAATACCTGAAGGTCTTTCAGTTCCTGTTTTATTATCGTCCCATTCGTAGGTCACACCACGTAATTCATTAATCTTATCCAGTGCAGTTTTACCTTTTATGGAAAGAATATTCTTTTTTAATCTTCTATCACTATTACCAGCCCAGGAACCTGCAGTCGTTTTTGATGCTACGCCTTCTACCTCCAAAGGATTTGTAGTTGGATTTCGCATAATACCTACTTTACCATCACTTTCGAGACGGAGTACATTGGTGCTTACTTCACTGGAATAAAAATTCATCACTCCATTACCTGCAGTATTATCTGCTTTTGCATAGAGGGTCCAATAATTAGTTGTTTCCGAAGCATTTCTAAAAAATATTCTTGCTCCATCATTAACGGTTGATTCAGTAAGGTCAATATGCCCTATGCCACTTCCACTATTAGCGATGATATCTAAATAACCGGTTGGAGATGAATTATTAATCCCTACTTTTCCGTTTGTAAAAACATTGTCATTGATACTATTTGGCGGGGTGTTTCCAGACTCATACCAATCGGCATCTTGTAAGGAAGATAGATCTACAACCTGTGATGAACCACTTTCTATTCCTATTGTTAGATTCGTGCCTGATAACCCTGAACCAGATATATTTTGATCATCGGTTCCTACGGTACTGCTATCTACCCAACTCACTGTTCCAGATCCATTGGTTTGCATTATTTGTCCATTGGATCCTCTAAAAGAAGGAAAAATATAATTATTCGATGTTAAAGTGCCAATGGAAACGGTTCCAAGGAAGTAAGCAGCATAACTGCTGGCTTTTGTGACATCTGCATAAATTCCATAATGGGTGCCTCCAACGGTATTGGGAATATCTACATAATGACCATATCTATTTGTAGCGTTTGAATTAGTACTATTAAAAATGGTATAAGTTCCGTATTGATACCCATTACTTGAAGCACCAAATGAATTATATAATCCAAATTTAGCTCCGGCACCATTCCCTAAAATATTGTTTTCAAAACCATAAAATGCTCCAGTAGATGTAGCACCATAATAATTATAAAATCCTTTGGTATTTTTAGAGCCACTGGTACCTGAAATTCTATTGGTAACACCTTCAAAAGAATAGGTAGAACCACTTGTAGTCACTTCATTTCTAAACCCCATTATTGTGTTTGAAGGATTTCCATCTAAGAATCCCATACTACTAACAAGTCCCAATTGTGTATTATTTGTTTCAATTGCTGCTCGATCCGTGCCATTTTGTGCTCCTGTAAGATCTATAAATAATCCATTTGTTCCAGCCCCATCTATGTTTATTTCCATAGCAGGTAAAGCAGTTGATTGAGAACCTATTAAAACATTAGCACTTCCAGAAATTGATGAGGAAGTCATATTATAATTTGCAGTGGGAGTAGTGGTGCCAATTGCTACCTTTCCCTGAGTAAAAATATCATCTGTTATGGCATTGGGAGCGGTGCTTGTTCCTACTTCATACCAGTCTGCATCTCCGGATGAGATATCTACAAAACTAATCTGACCAGAACCGTCTGTACTTAAAACTTGATTAACAGTTCCATCTGATAATGGTAAAGCATAGCCTGTCCCTGCAGGATTGTCTACTTGAAATTCTCCATTTATACGTAATATATCATTATCAAATTCTCCATAAATAAGTGGATTTACTGACGCAAGAGCGCCCTCTATATAAAGTTTATTGCTTCCTGTTTCAAAAAAACCAGCATTTGCCCCAAGAAAAACATTATAATTTCCTAAAACATTATTGATTCCTGCACTATGTCCAAAAGCAGTATTATAATCACCTGCTGTATTATTCCGTAAAGAAGAAACACCAGTGGCTACATTGCCATAACCAAAAGTATTATTAGTTAAAGATAAATTTCCAATTGCAGTATTTTGATAGCCTGATGTATTGGAACTAAGTGAAGATCCACCAATTGCTGTATTTAAAGTGCCAGTATTATTTAATGTAAGAGCTTGGCTTCCAATTCCTGTATTGTTTACCCCTGTTGTGTTTGATGATAACGAGTTACTCCCGACACCTGTGTTGTAAGACCCCGATGAATTAGATGTTAAAGATAAGTTTCCAATTCCTGTATTAAAACTTCCACTTAAATTAGAATTAAGAGCTTGGAAACCATTTGCTGAATTACTAATTCCAGTGGTATTTGTAATTAATGATTGGTACCCTATGGCGGTATTATTTACTCCACTTGTATTATTTTTTAATGATTCAAAGCCAATCCCAACGTTTTTGTTATCTGTTCTATTATCATTACTTCCGGCATCAATACCAATAAATATAGAAGACCCATCTTGCGATCCATCATTATCCGATTTACCATCGCTTAAATCGTTTATTTTTTGGACAGTACCGCCAACCACACTTGACCAAGCAGCAGGCCCAGCATTATTATCCCAAAAGTAAAATCCAGGAGGATTACTGCCAGAGGTAGTGGTAAGATAGACCATCATCCCTTGTTGGGCAGCAGTGGGATCGGTAGCTGGAAAATCATCGATACGAGGAATCAATAAGCCATCTGTGTTGGCTGGTGTTGTAGTGTTTGTTGCAGAGATATCAAGATTCGCTTTTGGATCGGTATTGTTGATACCTACTTGGCTGAAACCAGTAAAGCCAAGAAAAGCTATAGCTAAAAGTAACAATTTTGCTTTCATAACAATTATATTTAATCGACCAAAGCTGTAGGCTAAGCTATTTCCGGCTATAAAACCTCAATTGCCGGTGAGGTACTGAAATACATTCAGCATAAGATTTGGAACAAGAAAAGGGCTATTTCTTATTGAAAGCTAAGATATATTCTTAAAACAATAATGATATCTCTGAATTCTAGGAGAAGTGAAAAATCTATGAATTCATATAGGGAGGGAAAATGGAGATTTGAAAATATAAACTTGAATAAATAAAGGTCACTGAGTGTTTTTTAATTTCAAAAAACGTATCGAAGTGACCTTTTTATATTTATACTTTTTCTTTCTTGAGAAAGTAGTTACTATAATAGATTAAGAAGTAAATATCTTAATTCTTATAAAGAGCTTTTCCTGCTTCTTCATATTTATCACCTTCAACCCAAACAGGAGTTACTGGGTCATTGGCTATTTTTCTACCTGCAAGTACGTATCCTTTAAAGAATTTAAATAAATAGTCGTAATCTAAGTTATCTGCTTCATCACTTGCTTGATGGTAGTATTTAGTTACGTCACCATCAAAAGATGTGAAACCCAAAGAAAATGTAGGTGCAGGAATTCCTTTTTTTGCAAAATTTACATTGTCGCTTCTGTCAAATAATCCTTGCTCTGGAGCTGGATCATCGATAGCAGTAAGTCCAAAAGCAGCAACTGCATCTATTATATTTTGAGAAGCTGTAGTTCGATAAAGACCAAATAAAGTTGTTAAAGTCGTATCGTTATAACCTGCATTATCACTATTAAAACAATAAACCATTTGGTCTAGTGGTAAAACAGGGTTCTCCACATAATATTGACTGCCTAATAATCCTTTTTCTTCCCCAGTAAATAAAATAAATAAGGCAGAACGTTTAGTTGGGTATTTAGCAATATTTTCTGCCATACTTAGTACAGTCGTAGTACCCACAGCATTATCACGTGCTCCATTATAAATAACATCACCCGTATCGTCTGCTTCACCAATTCCTACGTGATCATAATGGGCAGAATAAATAATGTATTCGTCTTTTAAATCTGGATCTGTTCCTTCCACCATACCAATTACATTTTGAGAGTTTACAGGGACTATGTTTTCGCCTTCCATTCTTAATTTAATTGGGACATTTGGATTCTTTGAAAAATCCAAAGCATAGGTCCCATATTCATCATGAAGCCACAAGTATGCAAATCCATCTTCTTTAGTCGACTGATCTATTTCTTCAGTTAATACTTCCAATCGATCTCCTTTAAAACTATGGGCTATATATCCCCAAATTTTAGTTTCGGTTTTGATTAACTCCAAAATACCCAATGCACCATTTTCCTTTGCAAGTGCTTCTTTTTCCTTTTTTAAGCCATAAGCTGCCCGTGCACCAGTATTGTCAGCGTCACCACCTTTAACGATCACTATTTTTTTGGAAACATCCACTCCTTTATAGTCGTCCTCTAATCCGAATCCCAAATAAACAGCATCACCAGTGAAGTTCATTTTATGAGCTTTAATAACTACCTTTTCTTTGAATTCTTTTTCATTAAGACTTAGTGTTAATCGTTGGGGAGGAGTCGTTTTTTTTAGAAATACCTCCTGATAATAGGTTCCTGTTTCTGGGTTGGGTTTAACACCATAACCTCTTAATGCGTTAGCTAAATAAGAAGCTGCAATTTTATTTTCAACCGTTCCTGTTTCACGTCCTTTTAGTAGATCGTCTGCAAGAAAATAGATATGGCCTTCAATTTTACTTTTAGTTATAGTTGATTCAACTAATTCCTTTTCGGTTTGAGCAAAAAGGGTAGTTGTACTTATTAATAGAATTGCTAATAGAGATAAATATTTCATTTGTTATTTTTTAATTGAATGGCTAAAGATACACTTT
>Ga0164313_10004293_pt1 | contig 12702 bp, 9 predicted proteins | sample GuaBasSedimGuay4_FD_113735 | JGI IMG/M metagenome (GOLD analysis project Ga0164313, IMG submission 113735) | Subseafloor sediment microbial communities from Guaymas Basin, Gulf of California, Mexico - Guay4, Core 4569-4, 0-3 cm | ecosystem: Environmental > Aquatic > Marine > Hydrothermal vents >... | reverse complement strand
GGGAAAGGTGGATCCCCGCCTCGGCGGCCAGGGTACGGGGATCTGTAGAAGGCTGGTTCCGGACCGCGGCTTCCACGGCGTGCCGGGCGATATCCAGCAGGAACCGCTTTTCCTCATCATCGAGGCGCATGGCGGTCTGCGTGTCATCAGTCATGGATACCGCTTTCGCCGGGGGGAGAGGAGTCGCCGGGCCCGGTGCACAACAGGATCGAGGCATAACTCACCGAAAGCGAATAGTCGCCGTCGCGGTCGCCGCTGCGGCTGTAGTCGATCAGGGCCCCCTCGTATCCGTCAGGAAGCCCCTGGCCCAGGGTGACGGCCGCCGCTTCCAGTCCGCACATGGTGATGCCGGTCTTGCGACCATACTCGAGCAGGCCCTCCGGGTCGGCGGCCAGGATCTTCAGGATGGCCCCGGAATCCAGTTCCTCCAGGGCGGCCGGGAGGTTTTCCGTGAACGGTACATAACCGTAACTGGCTCCATAATGGGTGAAATCGGTGGAAACCAGGAAAAGAGTGTCCTTGTCAGCCAGGTCAGCCAGGGCGGCCGCGGCATCCCGACGCTGGGCCGCAGACAAGTGGGGAACCAGCACCGGGACGATCCGGGGCATGGCGTCAGGCCAGGTACGCTGGATCAGGGGCAACTGGATCTCGATGGCATGTTCTTCGGCGTGAGCACGATCGTTTTTCGCAAATGATTCATTTTCAGCGAGTTGCTCAACTGCCGTTTGGTCGACCTCGACGGTTCCCAGGGGGGTGGCAAAGGCCCAGGCGCCGCTCAGGGCGATCCGGTCCAGGGCGACCCGGTGGCTTGGTGCCAGCAGGATGATGCGTCCTGGCGGGGTTTCACGCAGCAGTCCAAGCAATTTTCCCGCCGTGGAACCGCTGTAGACGTATCCAGCGTGGGGAACCACCGCCAGCAGGGCCCGGCCGGCCGGGCGGACCGCCGGATCGGCACCGGCCAGGAATTCGTCGGCCACGGCGGCCAGGTCCACCGGATCGGCCGGGTACCAGGATCCGCTGAGGACAGGTTGTCGGATGGTGCTCATGGCGATTCCTCCTCGAGACGCTTTCGGGAGGTAAATTGTGCCCGGAGACGATAATCCGGGTTGGAAACCTTGGATTTGGACTTTATCATATATCAGTACACTAATGACACCCACTATCGAGGAGGAGGGCGAGTTGAATATCAAACAGAATCTCAAGGGTGATGTCATGGTCCTGAACCTGTCCGGCAAGATCATGGGCGGTCCGGATCACGAAAAATTCCAGACGGAAATCAAGACACTGATCAGTGATGGATACGTGGACATCCTGCTGGACATGCACAAGGTCAGCTGGGTGAACTCGACGGGACTGGGCATCCTGGTTTCGGCCTATCACACGCTGAAGAAAAACGGCGGCCAGTTGAAGATCTGCCAGGTCAGCGACCGGATCGACAATATCCTGAACGTCACCCAGTTGAAGCTGGTCTTCGAGACCTTCGAAAAATGTGATGAGGCCCTGGCCTCCTTCGAACAGGTGTAATTCTTGGCGCCCGATTCACCACCGAAATCGGCCCAAGCCGACCGTGATCTGGCCGAACGTGACGTAGCCGAAAGGGATGCCGTGGAGCAATTCCGCAATCCCGCACTGACGGTCGACGGCGTGGTTCTGCTGCGCCAGGCCGAGGGGGTGTTGGGGGATCATTTTTCGGTGCTGCTGATCGAACGGGGCCGTGACCCCTTCAAGGGACGGTACGCCCTGCCCGGCGGGTTCGTGGATTACGGTGAGGATATCGAAGACGCCATCCACCGGGAGATCCAGGAGGAGACGGGGTTGACGGGCCTTCCCTTCTGCCAGTTCAGGACCTTCGGCAAGCCGGGCCGGGACCCTCGCGGGCACACCGTGTCGGTGGTCTATGTCGCGGTTCTCATCGGAGAGGCCCCCGTCGTCACCGGAGGCGACGATGCCGCCAGCGCCGACTGGTTTCCCGTCAAGCGGCTGCCCGATCTGGCTTTTGACCACGCCCACATTCTCGGCCGGGTACTCGACACCATCAAACGCTCGTAACGGACAACAACAGCCGGGCCCCTCCGGCGCCGAATGGTTCTGCACGCAAGGAGTTGAAAGTGAGTAACAATCTCAATCCCGAAATCGTCATGACGGCCCTCAAGGACGTCAAGGTTCCCGGCACCCGGGTGGACGTGGTGTCGATCAACCTGATCGGGGAAATCAAGGTCACCGGCGGCGAAGTTGTCGTGACCATCGTCAAGACCACGGAAAAGGACGAGACCATCGCCGCTGTGCGTGAAGGTGTGATCCAGGCGGTTTCCGGGCTGCCCGGAGTTCTTTCGGTGCAGGCTCCGGTGGACGACCGATCCAAACCCAAGGCTGCGCCAACCGGTCCGCATGGGCAATCGCCCGATCCGTTCGCAGACCGCAAGAAGCTGCCGGGAGTGGAAAAGATAGTGGCCGTGGCCAGCGCCAAGGGCGGTGTCGGCAAATCCTCCGTGGCGGTGAATCTGGCTCTGGCCCTGTCGGCCCGGGGGCACAAGGTCGGCCTGCTCGACGCCGATGTCTACGGGCCGAGCGTGCCCACCATGCTGGGCCTGTCTGAAGGCCCGGAAGTTACCGAGGACAAGAAGATCCATCCCGTAAAATCCCATGACCTGCAGGTCATCAGCATGGGGCTTCTTTTGCCGCCCGATCAACCGGTGATCTGGCGCGGACCGCTGGTTTTTTCCGCCGTCAAGCAGTTCCTGAAGGATGTTCAGTGGACGGACCTCGAATACCTGATCGTGGACATGCCGCCCGGAACCGGCGACGCCCAGTTGACCCTCATCCAGCAGGTTCCCCTGTCCGGGGTGGTCATGGTCACCACGCCCCAGGAGGTGGCGCTGAGTGATGTGCGGCGGGGCATCGTGATGTTCCGGGAGACCAAGGTGCCGGTGCTGGGCATCGTGGAGAACATGAGTTATTTCGAATGTCCCGATAGCGGCAAGAAATACGATATCTTCGGTCATGGCGGCGGCGCCCAGGTGGCTGAGCAGTACGGTATTCCCCTGCTGGCGGAGATTCCCATCGATCCGATGATCAGGGAGGGAGGCGACGCCGGCAAACCCGCGGTCCTGGTCGAGGGCAGCGCGGCGCGGGAGGCGTTTCTCGGGCTGGCCGTCAAGGTTTCGGAACTGGCCGTGGCTGTCGAGGAATAGTTTTACCGGGATGATCGGGCCCGGGTTCACAGGCTGGACACCGGGCCGCCGGGCCGTTACCTTCGCCCCATGAATTTAATGGATTACACCACTGCTGGCGGATTTCTGCCCAGGCTGGATTGCAACAGCGTCGCAGGGGCAGTGGCCCGTCTGGTGGACCAGATCCTGGACGGTGGCGACATCGATTCGGCACAGGATCTGGTGCGGGAGGTCATGCGACGGGAAACCGAGGGCAGCACGGCCATCGGGGGCGGTCTGGTCATTCCCCACGCCAGGTTCGCCGGAGTGGGCGAGGTCCGTATCGCGGTGGCCACATTGGCCGAGCCGGTGGAAATTCCCTCGGAAGACGGCAAGCCGGTGGACATCGTGATCCTGCTGGTCGGCCCCGACGGGGATCCCCGCCGGATGCTTCGTGTTCTGGCCCGACTGGCGCGTCTGGTCCGGCATGAGTCTTTTCTCCAGGGCCTGCGCGAGGCCCCGACTCCCGAGGCCCTGGGGGCCGCTTTCGCCAAGGTCGGCGAATCCCTTTCGTGATCCCCCATTGTCATAAAACCCCACAATTTTAATATTCATTTTCATAGTTGTTTTCTTTATAACTAGGGCTTGAACACGACCCGCCTGCAAGGTATTGTCCGTCTCCAAACCAAAAATCTCTCTGACTCCGGATCCCTTGAAGGGAGCGCCTCGATGTCCAGTTTTCGTAGGGAATCACCCCGGGCTTTCAGGTGGTTGATCTTATTTGTTCTGTCGGTGGGTCTCATCGCCTCGTCGGCCTTCGCCGCTCCAGCTGATCACCTGATCATCAGTGAAGTAGTGGTCCAGACCGCAGCCCCGGTCACAACCAACGGCAGTCCGTTCATCGAGATCGCCAATCCCACGGGGACGGCCATCCTCATGGATGACATCTATCTCACCAACGGTGCAACGGCTCCGGCGACCTACTACTACAACATCGCCCTGCTGGATCCGACCGCGTCCGACCCGGGTGGCGGGTCTGCCGGTGGTTTCCACGCCAGGTTCCCCGCCGGTTTCGTTTTGCCGGCCGGAGGCAGCATTGCCATCGCCGTGAATGGTAGCGACGAGTACCTGGAAGCCTACGGCAACAACCCCGACTTCGAGCTGTTCGAGGATGGGGCGGCTCCCGATGCGGTGCCTGAAATGCTGGAAGCATGGCAAGGCTCGATCAACGCCGGCCTGGGCGGCGCGGGTAACGTGCCGGTTCTTTCAGCTACTGCCGCAAGCCTGATTCTCTACTCCTGGGACGGCGCCACGGATCTCGTCCAGGATCTGGATTACCTCGTGTGGGGCACCGACACTGGCGTGCGCATCGACAAGTCAGGTGTAACCATCGGTGGCGGTACCTATCTTGCGGATACCGCGGTGGGTACCCAGGAAGCCGCTGCTGCGGCCGGCCCTGCCCTGGCCAGCGCCCTGCGCCGGGTCAGCGCGGACGAAGGCACCGAAACCCTCACCGGCGGCAACGGCATCGGCGGCCACGACGAAACCAGTGAAAACCTGGCCGCGACGTTCCCCGAGGTCGTGGGCCACGAACCGCCTCCGGTCAACCCGGCCCATCCCGCCTCTCCCATTGTTACCGCGGGGGCCATTGATCCGGCCGCTCCCTATGCCGGACAGGACGTGACCCTTTCGGTTACCATCATGGACCAGGATGAGGTGGAAGAGGCCGTATTCCACTACACCGTTGACGGGGGCGCCGATGTGGCCCTGGGCGGAATGAATACGGGTCCCGGCGTGTGGACGGCCACGGTGCCGGCCCAGGCCGAGGGCGCGGTGGTCGCCTGGTATTGCTTGGCGACCAACACCGAAGGCACCTCGGTCGTGTATCCTGCAGGGTCGCCCAATTTCGCGGCCACCTGGACGGTGGGCCAGGATCCGGATCCGGGCACCGGACCGGCCAAACTGCTGCTGACGGAGATCAGCACCAAGGGAGAAGACGAGGAATTCATTGAGATCTACAATCCGGGCACCTCGGCTGTGGACCTCAGCGATTATTACCTGACGGACGTGAACCGCGTTGCCACCAACCAGTATTATTACAATATCGGTCTGGGCAATCCCACGCAGACCACCGTTGGCGGCGGGGCGTACGTTGATTTCACCTCCCGTTTCCCCGACGGTTTTTCCATCGCCCCGGGCGACACCATCGTGGTCTCCGTGGCAGGCAGCACGAAGTTTTTCGCCAGCTTCGGCTTCAACCCGGATCTGGAATTGTTCGAGGACGGAGCCGCACCTGACGCCGTACCTGACATGCGCTGGGTTTTCGGGGACGAAGAGAACAACAGCATCATCAACCGGACGGGCGGAGGCGCCGGCCAGCCTTCAATCCCGACCCTGACCAACTCCGCCGAAACGGTGATCCTCTACCACTTCGTGACAGGGGAGAACAAGGTTGTCGATATCGATGTGTTCTACTGGCACGATCCCTCCAATGATACCACCAACCTTGTCTTCAACAAGACGGGCGTGACCATCGGCAGTTATTCCTATCTGCCGGAAAACGGCACCAATATCAACGATGCCTTCGGCACGGAAAATGATTTCGGAAACTCCTACCACCGCACCGATCCCACCGAAGGCGACCAGACCCCTACCGGCAGCAACGGCGTGGACGGCCGGGACGAGACGAGCGAGGACTTTACCGCCACGTTTACCAGTATGCCCTACGCTCCCTCGAAGCCTTCCGGCGGTGGGCCGGCTCCTGATCCGGAAAAGCTCCTCATCACCCAGGTTTGCACCAAGGATGTGGGCGCCGAGTTCATCGAGATCCACAATCCGGGAGCGGTGGCGGTCAACATGGGCGGCTACTACCTGACCGACGCGGTCAACACGCCGGCCAGCCAGTTCTACTGGCGGATCGCCGAGGGCAGTCCCACCGGAGCGACTGTGGGCGGCGGCGCCGACGGTGACTTCCACGCCAAATTTCCCGAAGGGTACGCCTTGGCCGCCGGCGACACCATCGTGGTGGCGGTGGGGGGCAGCACGGCTTTCAATACGGCCTACGGCTTCATGCCCGACCTGAAGCTGTTCGAGAACGAGGAGGACGATGACGAGGTTGTCGTCATGGACTTCATCTTCGGGGACGGAGACAACAACAGCGTCATCAACCGGACCGGCTCAGGCGCCGGCCAGCCTTCGACGCCCGGCCTGACCCCCGGCGCCGAGACGGTGATCCTTTACCACTGGAGGGCTGACGAGGACAAGGTGGTCGATATAGACGTGTTCTTCTGGAAAGACGCGCTTTCCACCGACACCAGCTTCCTGTTCAGCAAGACCGGGGTGACCGTGGGTAGCCACACCTACCTGGATGATACCGACACGGTGGACCAGACCCCGTTCGATTCGGAAACCGATCCGGACTTTTCCTACCACCGCATCGATGGCAGTGAGGGGACCCAGACACCCAGCGGCAGCAACGGCGTCGATGGCCGGGACGAGACCAGCGAGAACTTCAACGGTACTTTCCAGATGGACGCTGCTGATCCCGCGCGTCCGCCCGCCCCCCCGGTTGGAGGCCCTGCAGCCAAGCTTCTGCTGACGGAGATCAGCACGATCGGGACCGATCAGGAATACATCGAGATCTACAATCCGGGCACCGAAGCGGTGGACCTCAGCGATTATTACCTGACCGATGCCAACCACAGCCCCAACAGCCAATACTATTACAACATCGGCCTGGGCAACCCCTCGCAGAGCACGGTCGGCGGCGGGGCTTTCAGCGACTTCCACGCGCGTTTTCCCGACGGCTATTCCATCGCGGCCGGCGACACCATCGTGATGACCGTGGCCGGCAGCACGGCCTTCTCCGATAACTTCGGTTTCAACCCGGACCTGGAGCTGTGGGAGGACGGTGGTGGGCCTGATGGCGTGCCCGACATGCGCTGGATTTTCGGGACCGAGGGCGACAACAGCATCGTCGGCGAGTCGACCCCCACTTTGACCAACGGATCTGAGACGGTGATCCTCTACCACTTCGTGGAGGGAGGAGACGAGGTCATCGACATAGACGTGTTTGTTTGGGGAACCACATCCACCAGCATCTTTTTCAACAAGACGGGCGTGACCATCGGCAGTCATTCCTATCTTCCGGAAAACGGCACAAATACGAGCCTTGCCTTCAGCACAGAGAATGGCTTCGGGAACTCCTACCACCGGACTGATGCCAACGAGGGTAATCAGACCCCCACGGGCAGCAATGGCGTGGGCGGCCGCGACGAAACGAGCGAGGACTTCGACACAACCTTCGCCATGATGCCCTACGATCCCTCGGCTCCTTCCGGAAGTGGAGGTGAAACCGGAAGCGCCGCTCAACTCAAGGTCCCGGCCAGGACTTTCCTGCCGGGCCTGGGCGAGGTATTCCCTGTCACCATCGTTTCCAATCCCAAAAGCGAAAGCGAAACCAAGTTGAGGATATTCGATCTGGATGGGAGGTTGGTGATCACCATATTCGACAGCCGGTTCAACGGGAATCCACCCTCGGATATCGATGATTCGCGCAATCCCTATCTGTGGGACGGCCGCGATTCCACCTTCGAGCTGGTGAAGGCCGGCATGTACGTCGTTCACCTGTCCGTGGTCGGAATCAGGACGGGTGAAGAGGAAATTTTTACCGCGCCGGTGGTCGTTGGCACCCGGCTGAGCAACTAGAGAGGGTGAGCGATGATTCGGAAACTGACATATCTAGTGATTCTGGCGACGCTCGGCTTCTCTGCAGGGCCTGCCAGCGCATTCTTCGAGAACACCGTGGTCAGTCCGCGGGCCCGGGCCATGGGAGAATCCTCCGTGGCAGTGGATGACGCCGCCTATGCGGCTTTCCAGAATCCCGGCCAACTGGGAGGCATCACGAGCGGCAAGGTCGCCGCCAGTTATGTCCGCCCTTTCAACCTGGATTTCACCGATTTCGTCTATTTCGGGGCTGGAGTTCCCGTCAGCGAGAAATGGGGCAATCTGGGCCTGGCATTGAGCAGTTTCAAGGTTGGATATCAAGACACCAGTCTGCTCAAGGAGACCCAGGTCAGTCTCGCCCATGGTTTCGGACTGTACAGCGATTACCACTCCCGGATCGATTTCGGTTACGCCCTGAACATGTATCGCGTGGAACTGGGCGAGTCGATCAGTGGGTTGGATCCTGGAAGCGACACCGCCTTCGGCATCGATCTGGGTTTCATGATGACGCTCCACAAGCGGACCCACCTCGGGTTCCAGATCAAGAACCTGAACAATCCCCAGATCGGTGTGGACACGGAAGAACTTCACCGTCGTTTGATTGCGGGGATCAGTTACGAACCCTACGACGGGGTCGTCACGACTTTCGAATTCGACAATGAACTCGGGGAAGATGTTCAGTACCACGGCGGGGTCGACATGACCATCACCACCGGTTTTGCCCTGCGGGCGGGTGTCCTGACCAATCCCAACAAGCTGACCGCCGGCTTCGGATATGCCATCGCCGGCTTCGGCTTTGACTACGGCTTTTCCACCGGCGGCGGCACGCTCGACAGAACGCACCAGTTCGGCCTGAACTACACATGGGGCGGTGAGGCGAAGTGAGCGTAACCCTGACAACAGGCGGGGCGATCCGCTCCGGTCCCTGGACCATCGCCATGCTGATGGTGGCCGTTGCGCTGACGTGCCTGTCGGCCCTGCCGGCGGTGGCCGCGGATCCCGCGGAGCCTGAAGAGGCCGGCCGGCGCGCTCTGGTGGACCTCAACACCGCCCCGGTGGAAGCCATCCTGGGTCTGCCCATTTCCCAGGAGCTGGCGGAAAACATCATCGACCACCGGGTGCACCTGGCCTATTTCGAAAATGTCTACGACCTGATGGACGTTCCGGGAATGACCCCTGAGATCTTCGCGGTGCTGAAACCTCTGGTGTCCACCCTGCCGCCTCCGGAAGAGGACGCCTCCATCGCCCGGCTCACCGCCAGTTACCGGCAGGTACAGCGGTATCTGGGCCAGGAAGGCTCCAGCGAGGGTTTGGTGGACGAGTACCTCGACAAGATGCGGAGTCCGGAAAACGTCAACGACATGGATTTGTTTGATCTGATGTCGTACCAGAATGTCTCCCCGGTGGATGCAACCAACATCCTGAAGGCCAGGGAGACGCTGGGGCGGTTCGAGAGCGGGCGGCAGTTGCGCCGTTCCGAGGGTTTGCGCTACTGGTCCTACCGCAACCTGCGGGATTTTGTCGTGTACGACGATAGCGAAGCTGAATCACGCAAAAAGGTGACCGGTTACGCCCAGACCCGGTATTCGAACACGCCGTATTACCAGGGAGGCGACGAAGATGCCGGGGATGTTTCTTTGGGTGGAAATAACACTTTCCGTCCCCGCAGTGACTTTTTCAAACCGCGCATGCTCAACAAGATCCGGGTCAACGCGGAAGGTGGATTTTCGGCGGGAATCCTGACCAACCGCGAGTACGCCGAAGTAAACTGGGACGAACAGGTCAAGGGTTTTATCGGTGTCCAGGACAAGCAATTCGGGGGCTTCCGCCTGAAGGGCCTTTACCTGGGAAATTTCCGTGTGGCCTACGGCCTCGGCCTGATCATGGACAACACGGATTTTATCCATTACCGCAAGACCGGTTTCGGCTTCAACAAGCGGCTGCTCGGCGTGCACGGCGACCTGAGCCGCAGTTACGAATACAAGCTGACCGGGGGGGCGGCAGAAGGCTCATGGGGTCCCGTGAACGCCTCGTTTTTTGTTTCCAGCGAAAAGAAGGATGCCGTCCTCAATCCCGACGGGACCCTCAATCGCTATATCACCATGCGGCCGCGTTTTCAGGAGGATTTTCTTGCGAGCAGGGAAGAGTCGAACAACCCGGGCCAAACGTCCGGTCTGCAACGAGATGCCATGCAGGAGGACATCCTCGGCGGCAACATGAAGGTCATGCTGGCCCCAGGTACCTTCGTCGGGGTGACCGGTTACGAGGCCCGGTACAATCGCGGCTGGGATCCCACCGAAACATCCCTTTACCTGCCGGATGCTTCCATCACGGCCCGCGACAGCGAGGTCTGGAATTCCTACCAGAGCTATTTCGTGGACGATCAGGGCCGGGTGGAGGAATTCAATTTCCGCCGGGTCCTGGGCGCCGAAGGCCAGGCGGTCTACAGGAACGTTTCGGTCCAGGGGGAATATGCCTTCGTCCAGGATCCCCGGAATCATCTCTTCGACAAGAAAAACCCGGACGCCTACATCATCAATGCCTACGGCCAGTGGGAAAACCTGCACCTTCTGGGCATCTGGCGTGATTCTGATGTGGGGTACGACAACCCCTACAACCGGGCCTTCAGCAACGACAACCGTTATGAAATGACCTTGCTGGACGCCCCTTACAGGCTGAAGGATGGGCCCTACGCCCTGATCGAAAGTGAAACTCCCCAGGCCAAACCCGAAAAAGGGATGTTCCTGGAGATGCGCTACCGGATCAGCCGGAGCTTGACCCTCAGCGGTCTGCAATTCGACAAGTGGCAGCGCAAGGCCGACGGGGCCGATCTGATGCGCTACACCATCAAGGGCGAATGGCAGCCCCTGTTTAACCTGCGTCTTCGCGTCCGTCATCGCTACAGCAGCCGGTCCGAGAACGATCCCAACGACGTGAGGACCTTCCGCAACTGGGAGACGCGCTGGCAACTGATCACCATGCTGAGCAACTACAACCGGCTGCAGTTCACCTACATGACTTCCAACGTCATGTTCCCGGCCCGGCCTCGGCTCAGCGGAACCGCGGAGCCCAGCTCCCTTGATCCCGGCGTCGGAATGAACGGCAGTCCGAGCAAGGCCTTCGAAGTCCGGTATGAACACCAGTTTACACCTGGCCTGAAGTTCACCCTGGCTTCGTCGGTCTACGACGGCTTTTTCTGGAATTTCGAGGGCAACGAGTTTGTCCTGCTGACGGATAACGGGTTCCGCAACTGGTTCAAGGTGCAAAGCAGGGTTTCCCAGCGGCTTTTGTTCCAGCTCAAGGTGACCCGGGACCACGGGATTCCGAATACCTACATCGATGTTCGCCGTTTCGGGGAAGCAGTACCTCCGACTCCGGACGCTTCCTACGCACCGAAGGATCAAACTTTCGTCCGTCTGCAGATGGACTACACGTTCTGATGGATTTCGAGGAGACCGAAGTGATGACCAACCGCCAAACGAATACACTGGAGGCCTCGATGCTAAGGCTCACGGTTTTGACTTGCCTGCTCCTGCTGGGCGTCGCGGGACCTGCGTTGTCGGTTCCCCAGATCATGACCGAATACGGGGATCAGATGCCCTGGCTGGGTTCGGATATCAATGCCATGGGTGGCACCGGAACGGCGCTGTACCGGGGTGGGATGTCCAACATCTTCAATCCGGCCTACCTGGCCATGGCGACCGGGCACCGGCTGGATTTGGGACTTTCCCTGGACCAGGAGCACGAGGACAGGTTCCAGCCCCTGTACGACACTTTCGACAACATTGTGGCCGACGTCGCCATCGCCAGCAACCGGAACCATTACTGGCAGACGGGTTTCGGGTTTGTTCTCCACGAACCCATCGGGGATTTCCCCTTGTCGGTCGGGTTTTCGCTGGCTGATCGATATCCCTATTCCTACACCTTCGAAGAAGAGCTCAGGGATCCCGATTTTGGCTCCGACCCGCGGGACGCAATCATCGAGGAGCGGACACGCAAGGTCACCGGCACCCTGCGTGCGGCCTCCCTGGGGCTGGGCCTGGGCGTGACCGACTGGCTGTCAGCCGGCGCGACGGTGCATTACGCCTTCGGCACCCGGTCCGAGACCAAATCACGCAGGATGTACACCGGTGACGTCGAGGGGATCAATGGGCAGTACGACTTCGACATGGACGGAGTCAATGTCACCCTGGGTCTGCGGGGCAAGATTTCCGAGAGGGTGGAGATCGGCGTGGCCTACGAAAGCGCCCTGACCGCCAGCGGAACAGGAGAACTGGTCTATCACGAGGCCTGGACCGATCCCGCCAATAACGTGGATGAAAAGGAGACCTTCGAGAACGCCTACTACCGGTATCCCGAGATCTACCGGGCCGGGTTCACTTTCTTTCCGCAGACTGATCCCAGTACGGTCTTCACTGCTGAAATGGAATACATCGGCTGGAATGAATTCGAGGACAGCCAGAATCCGGTCACCAATGAAGGGGAAAAACTGGAGAAGACGGTGGACGTCCGCATCGGCCTGGAGCACACGTTCTACAACGGTGTTCCCTTGCGATTCGGTTTCCGTCACCTCACCGCCTACCAGGACAAGGACGCGGACTCGACGATTTTCACCGGGGGAACAGGTATCCCCTTCGGCAGCGGGATGTTCTCCGCTTCGGTGGAAATCATGAAAATCACCAGTTTCCAGGAACACCAGTTCCCCTACCCGGATGGGTTTTATACTGATCTCGAAGCTCGGGTCGAGGACACCCGTTTCCGGATCAGTGTGGGTTACACGGCCAACTGGTAGGTTGGCAACCGCCCTCGGTGGGCGGCCCCGAGGATG
>Ga0164313_10004292_pt1 | contig 12703 bp, 12 predicted proteins | sample GuaBasSedimGuay4_FD_113735 | JGI IMG/M metagenome (GOLD analysis project Ga0164313, IMG submission 113735) | Subseafloor sediment microbial communities from Guaymas Basin, Gulf of California, Mexico - Guay4, Core 4569-4, 0-3 cm | ecosystem: Environmental > Aquatic > Marine > Hydrothermal vents... | reverse complement strand
CTGTCATATTGGGGGATATCCAGGGATCAAGTTGAAGCTGGATATGGGCTAAGCCCCTACAAGTATTACAAATTTATGGTCAATTCTTTAGCCTTTAGCCTTTAATATATTGCCGTACAGTGAATTGACGATTCCACACGAATCATCTTGATTATTATCAATCCACTAATTTACCGCACTAATTTACCGCCCTTGCTATATTAAATATCTTCAATAGAATACAGGGAAATAACATCATTGTGCTTTAGATTAATTTTGCGGATTTCTCTACTCGATTCCGCACGATAACTGGATGTAGTATTTATGAAAAGCTGGATTTGGACGATACTCGTTGTCGTGTTGATTGCCGCAGGCTCCTATACTTTTTATGTATATACCTTGCCACCAGAACTGGAGGAAGGCTTTCTCTACGGAAATGGCCACGTTGAAGGGACAGAAGTGAATATCAGTGCCGAGGTGACCGGGCGAGTGTTACGGACCAACCTCGTCGAAGGCGCTACTGTGGATAAAGATTCCTTGTTAGTTGCGCTTGATGACCGAGACAACGTTGCCAAGCGGGCTATTGCGAATGCCAGAATTGCTGCGCTCAAAATAGAGCAACAACGCTATATGGAGGAGTTAGCGACCTGGCGGGAATTATTAGCTACCGCAAAACGGGATCTGAAACGGTACACCGCGTTGCGTGAAAGGGGTATCGTCACAGTACAAAAACTAGATCAGATCACCAATGTTCATCGCGAAGCACTGGGTAAAGTCAGGGCTCTGACCGCACAGGTGGGCGAGAGCGAGGCCCGCACCACAGTCGCCGAATACGAAGCACAGTTACTGCAAATAAATATCGACAAAGCTGCTATTTACACGCCCATGGATGCTACCATTTTAGCCAAAGGTATCGAGCTGGGTGAGCTGGCAGTACGCGAAACCCTGGTCGCCGTACTGGTAGACATGGAAGATCTCGAACTCAAGGTTTATCTGCCGGAAAAGGTCATCGGCAAAGTCAAACTGGACGCCCCGTGTAAAGTGCGCGTCAGTGCCTTTGACGATCGTTATTTTGATTGCCGTGTCAAGCGAGTCGACCAGCGCGCGCAGTTTACGCCCCGAGATATAAATATGCCTGAAGAACGAGTACGTATGGTCTTTGGTGTGGTGTTAGCGCTGGAAAATTCCCAGGGTTATCTAAAACCAGGTATGCCCGCAGACTCGTGGATTCGCTGGGATGATAATCAGCCCTGGCCCGCCAGACTGGTAATTCCACGTTAAGCTTAGCCGCGTTAAGCAGGCGTTTCTGTATGCAATTATTTCCTATAAAACCATTTCCTATAAAATGATGCTGAAGTAATCCCGTGTTTGAAGTAACGATATGAATTCCTCAGTTGACATCAATCCCCGCGCTTCTGGCACTCTGTCTGAAGATACACGGGGTGTCATTGTCACCAAAGACCTCTGTCGTGCCTATGGCGATAAGGTTGTATTGCGCAACGTCAATCTGAGCATTAGAGACAGCGAAATTTTTGGCCTGCTGGGCCCTGATGGTGCCGGGAAGACCACCCTCATGCAGGTGATGGCCGCTATTCTGGATCCCACGGAAGGCACATGTACTGTGATGAACCATGATTCAGTGAAGGATGCATACTGGATCAATTCACATATCGGTTACATGTTTCAGGGCTTTGCGCTCTACGACAAATTATCAATCGAAGAAAACATGAAGTTTTCTGCGGATATTCGCGGCCTGCCCAAAGACCTGTTTGAATCTCGCCAGGAACGCTTGCTCAAAATGGCGGGCCTGTACAAATTTTTGAGTCGTCCCGCCGGTAACCTGTCGGGCGGCATGCGCAAAAAGCTATCACTGTGCACCAACCTGATTCACGAGCCACGTCTATTGTTACTCGATGAATTGAGCCTCGGCGTCGATCCAGCCTCCCGAAAGGAACTCTGGGATATGCTTCATGAGTCTCGGGATGATGGTGTCACCGTGGTAATCAGTACGCCGTACATGGATGAGGCCGAACATTGCGATCGCCTGGCATTTCTCCATGAAGGCGAGGTTATTGCAGTTGACAGCCCCAGCAATTTACATACCCGTTGCGCCGGGCATGTATACGAGCTGAGCACTGATGATCGAGGTGCCGCGCATAACGCCCTGGTTGCCCATAAAGATGCCCTCAGTATTCGTCACCTTGCTGAAAGTGTGCATTTCCAGTTGCTGACAGAAAACTTCATCGCTGCAGATCTCGAGGCGGAACTTAAAAAAAATAACGGTGTTATCAAAGCGATGGAGCCGTCACTGGACGATGCATACACTATGTTGAGTGGCGGTGAAAAAAGCACTGCTTATGCTGAAAGGCCGCCAAAAATTCATCTCCCTGAAAGGCTGCCCGAAGGCGGCAGAATACTCACGGAAGGTCTAACTATCCGCTTTGGGGATTTCGTCGCTAACGATCATGTGTCCCTGGATATCCCCCCCGGCGAAGTATTTGGTTTTCTAGGTGCCAATGGTGCGGGTAAAACCACATTTATACGCACCTTGTGTGGACTTCAGCCTATCACTGAAGGTAACGCCTGGATCGGCGGTGTCAGTGTCCGCGATGAGCACAGAAGATTGAGCGATCATATCGGCTATATGTCGCAACGATTCTCCCTCCACCCTGATTTGACAGTGGCGGAGAATCTTTCCTTCTTTGGCGGAATTTATGGTCTGAGTCGGAGTGACAGGAAAAAAGCCATTGAATGGGCGGTGAGTGTTACCGACCTTGGTGATGTAAAGGACAATCTGGTGGCAGATATGTCAGGGGCGCTCAGCCAACGCCTGGCATTGGCCTGCGCCATTATGCATGAACCGGCGGTGGTTTTTCTCGATGAGCCCACATCCGGAGTCAGCCCCGCCGCCCGGTACAAGTTTTGGCAGCTGATCCAGACCCTGGCCGAAGTGGGCACGACAATATTTGTTACCACACACTACATGGAAGAGGCCAATTATTGTCACCGCCTCGGCATGATGCACCAGGGTCGCCTCATTGGCGTTGGACAGGCCGATCAATTAATTAGCGACCTGCCGCCAGAAATTGAAGCAGAAACCATTGAAGATATGTTTCTGGCCTATATCAAGATAGAAGACGCGCGCCTTGAAGCAGAGCAGGCGTCTTAGTCCCGTGCTCAGGAATCCAATGCTTATATCGATAATAAGCCTTAATCAGCTGATACCCTATGTGAGTCATGATCTAATTAGTGATAACAGGCCCTTATGAAATTACATAGACTGTTCGCCGTAATGCGCAAGGAGAGCCGCGAGATCATACGTGACCGGATCACGCTGTCCACTGCGTTCCTGTTCCCGGTAATGATGCTGTTTATGTTCGGCTATGCTATTTCCCTTGAAGTAGAAGACGTCAAACTCGGCGTGCTGGATCAGGATCAAACGCCGTCAAGCGCCGCCCTGGTCGATGCTTTCGCTGAAAGCCGGTATTTCAAGTTGGTCAGGCGCTACAACTCGGAGTTAGAAATCCGTGACTCCATGGAGATCAGTGAGGTCAAACTCGCACTGGTGATACCACCGGGCTTCAACGCTTTGGTGGGACGCGACAATTTGCCCGAAGTACAATTGCTTATTGATGGCACTTATTCTGCGACTGCACTGGTTGCGCTTAATTACGGCATGTCTATTGTCTCGCGTTTCAAAGACCGGGATAACAAGCTGATCGATATCCAGACCCGTATCTGGTACAACCCCAGCTTGCAAAGTGTTATTTATGTTGTGTCCGGCCTGTATGCTGTGATTATCGCAGCGTTCCCACCACTGTTGACAACGCTGGCCATCGTGCGCGAGAAAGAGAGCGGCTCGATACAGCAGATTTATGCCTCTCCTTTAACGGTGCCAGAATTCCTGCTCGGCAAACTGATTCCTTATGGTTTTATTTCCAGCTTGCAACTGGCTTCGATTGTGGCACTGGGTTATTACTGGTTTGGTGTGCCTTTTAACGGCAGCCTGGGCTATTTAGCCATTGCCGGTCTGATCTATGTGTTTTGCAATGTTGGTATTGGTTTGTTGATCTCGACGATTACCGATAGCCAGCTATTGGCCGTGTTACTTGCTCTGGTGGTGACCATGATGCCGTCAATGTTATTTTCCGGTTTTGTCTTCCCGATTTACGCCATGGCCGAGCCGGTACAGCTTTATACGCATATTTTTCCGGCCCGATATTTCGTCGATGCTTCTCGAGGAATTATCCTCAAAGGTGCCGGTCTCAATGAAATGTTGCAGCCGCTAGGTTTATTACTTGGCTATACACTAGTGGTGTTCTTTAGTGCCGTTGCTATTTTTAAAAAGAAGGTTGCCTGAGTAAGCTTCGACTAGATATCACTCAAAGCCAGTATATTATTCGTTTGTAATAGCCAAACTGTGTTAGTGAAAGCGCAAAGTAAGTTTAAAGAAAGAGGAGAAACATCATGTGGAGACGCCTGAACGCTCTGATTCTCAAAGATGTCATTCAATTTGCCCGCGATAAAACCATTCTCGGCGTGGTGTTCTGGTTGTATACACTCGAAGTGTTGATCTGCGGTTATGCCATGACCTTTGAAGTGAAGGATCTACCCATTGCGGTTATTGACCACGACCGCAGTGTTGTTAGTCGCAATCTGATTGACAAATTTACTTTGTCAGAGGCTTTTGAGGTGGCCGGTTACCCCGAGAATCAGGAACAGGCTGAAAGCTGGATGCGCCGTGGCAAGGTAAAGTATGTCATGGTGATTCCCAATAAATTTTCGGAAGATTTGCGCCGTGGTGAGTCCCCCGGACTGCAGGTTTTACTCGACGGCACCAACTCTAATGCCGCCTCCCTGGCAAAGGACTACACCACAGCAATTGTTAGAGCTTTTGAGACTGAATTTAGCCAGGATGCCGATCAGGGTGCGACCACGGTACGACCGACGGTGCAAATTTGGTATAACCGCGCCCAGACACTGGAATCTTTCGTCGTATTGTCCATGATCGTAGCCGCGATATTAATGGTTGGCACCATTCACTCGGCGGCATCAATTACCCGGGAAAAAGAAGTCGGCACTATCGACCAGCTTATGGTGACGCCGACCAACGTGTGGGAGATTTTTCTCGCTAAAACCATTCCGACACTCGTGGTTGGCATTCTCGCATTCTTTCCCAGCCTGTTTATTATCTGGTGGTTTGGCGTACCTATGAAAGGCAGTTTGCTATTGTTCCTTTTCCTGATGGCGGTCTTTTTAATAAGCGCTATCGCTATCGGGGTGATGATTGCATCCATTACCAAGACGCTACAACAAACCTTATTGCTGTGTTTTTTCGGCCTGTTTCCGGTTATGTTTATGTCCGGCACCATGACACCTATCGACTCCATGCCCGAGTTTCTTCAGCCAATAACGCTGATCAGCCCAGTCCGCTACTTTATGGACATCTGTATGGGTATATTTTTGAAGGGCGTTGGTATTGCCGAGCTATGGCCGGCAGCCCTCAGTATGGCGGGTATTGGCGCAGCGCTCTATCTGATAGCGGGGTGGCGGTTTAAGCACAATTTGTCGTCCTGAACGCTATACCTCAATCGCGTCAGCTTACTATTTATTGTGAGGTTCAGCGCTTTAACCAGGAGCTAATAGAGCGTTCCATAGCTTCTGGTTCGATCTCCCAGTTGTAAGATGCGGCCAGTCTATCGTCGGGGGTCATGAGATACAGCACAGAACTATGACTCATGGTGTAGTCGTTACTGCCGGCGGTTTGGGCTGCTATTTTTGCGCGCGTTGCCTGCCAGGCTTTTAGTACCTGCGCGATTTCCTCAGGTGAGCCAGTCAGGTAAATAATACGCGGATCAAAGGCCTTCGCGTACTGACTTAGCCGCTCCGGCGTGTCCCGTTCCGGGTCAACAGTAATGAACAGGGGATAGAGTTGGTCGGCTAATGGTCCCAGCTGCTTTAATGTTTGCGACATACGGCTCAGTGTCGTCGGGCAGACATCCGGGCAGTGGGTAAAACCGAAAAAGATCAACTTGTACCGGTCTGAAAAGTCGGTATTGGTCACCGGCGTGGTTGACTGGTCGACAAGTGAAAATTCACCGCCTATCCCGGCTTCAGTGCCCGGGGCTACAGCGCCTTCACTACGACCCAGCTGTATTAGATAATCTACCAGCGCTACAGTAACAAGTAGTGCCAGGATCACCAGCGTGGTCAACAGGCCTCTTTTAAGTGTCATATTTTAAGTGATATTTTTTAAGTGTCATAAACTTTGCAAATCTATTAATTGTAGTCTCAGGATATATTAACCCCAGGCCTTACTAATTCATTCGCGACGCGCTGTGATCATATTTGTGTGTGTTCTTGCCACACGTGTTGACGCACTTTCCATAACGCTTTATATAATATGGCGATGACCACGATTAAACAAAACAAAACCGGTCAGCTGACCCTGGCAATCCTGCTGATTATCGCAGGTACGGTGGCTTATGTTAGCTACCGACAGCAAGTTTTTGAGGTGCTGGCATCAGGTACACAGTGGGTATTGATCACCTGTGGTTTTGTACCCGAAGGCGGAGAAGATATACAGAGCGATCGTTTGCGCAAACTCTATTATGCTGCGCGGATGTTCAACGAAACCCCTCCCAAAGTACTAATGACTGAAGATCGCCTGGCGGCCGAGCGCTACCCTGGCATGGGCTTTGGCATGATCCACACCTTCGATACCCGACCCGTATCAACAATAATAGGCGGCTGGCTGTTTGCTATCCCATGCACCTATTTCACAGATGGTCGTAATTGCAATAAACCCCGAACCACTGCCCGTCTCAAGGTGAGTGCCGTAGATTTCAGGCCGATCAGTTACGAGACGATAGAACAATTTCTGAGCGCTGCTTCCCCAGACGTCATCCGCATCACCATTGCGGGGCTGGAGGGCTGGCCACAAAATTGGTGGCAACAAAAGACCATCAACGACAATTATCATCGCTATAGCCCGCCTGAAGAGAGGCATAAAGATAATGAATTCGTTTGCACGGATACTCAATGGGCTGAGGCGGAGGGTGTGATGGATCATTGCCTCCTGCGTTTTATGCACGGAGACGACGTCATAGTGGAACTGAAATTTGCAGCCGTTCAGAGGGATCGATGGGCTGATATACGGAATCAGGCAAAGCTCCTTGTAAACAGCTTTCAGGTGAAACAATAAAGCCATTTGCGAATATCAAATCGGTCGCAGGTCTAAATTAAGTATCTAGACCTGGTGTCCCCATACGGTGCCAGCCATTTACCCCCTTGCCAGGTTTTGCAAGTGTGCCTGCCATCCTGCATCAGTCCGCACATGGCCGTTACTGTGCTTACCGATATAGGCTTTATGATCTGCGTGGTGCAGTTGGTCCTGTATCAAGTTTTGCCCAGGGTTTGATGTTGATCATATAAACAGAAGTGCAACTTGTATTTTTATGGATGATCTCCTCTCGATATTTGAAATATATGAGTGCGCAGACTAGGATCGGGCGCTCTTTACTTTTTTGTCACAAAGGATGGAAGAAATGGAAAAGTTTCAGATAAGAAAAATGGCAGGGGTCATCGCACTTGCGGCACTGCCTTCTCTGGCCTTCGCTGAAGCGCCGGGTGGCCCTGATTGTGGTTGGGGTAATATGCTATTTAAAGGTGAGTCTGGGCTTGGGTCACACATGATCGCTTCAACTACTAACGGCACCTCAGGAAACGCTACTTTTGGCATGACCAGTGGTACCAATGGGTGCTCTGCTAATGGCACCTTGACTTACGGTGGCACCAGTCTGTTGGCGCAAGTCATGGATGAGTTCTCTGAAGATGTTGCACAGGGCCAGGGCGATGCTCTGGACGCTATTGCGCTTACTCTTGGTATTGATGTAGAGGATAGAGCGAGATTTGCACGCCTGACGCACAACAACTTCAGCACCTTGTTTCCCAATGAAAATGTTACAGCTGAGGAAGTGATGGCCTCCATTCATCAGTTGATGAGAAACGACGCACAGCTGTCTAAATACGCAGCTTAGGTATACGTCAATTACCCTGTGTCGTTAGCGGCACGGGGTATTTTTTTGTCAGCATTTTGGTCTTTAACCCTTGTTTAGACCGTATATTAGCTCGCACTATTTGACTCGCCAGGCTTAGCCTTACTTTGGTGCCGTAGATGAAAGCTCTTCTCTCGATGCTGCTTGCCTTGCTCAGTGTTGGCCATGGATTGAGGGTCTATGGGTCTACTACTGATGCTTATGTTGATGCACTACAGTCTGATGCAGTAGAACAAGCCCTGTGGCTCGATCGTGGCTGGATGAACCTGGTGCACTACAAGCCCCTTAAGCTGAATCCATTTCGCTCACAGTCCGCAACTTACTCAAGCTTTGTTGATGATGAACGGTTTTTTCTCGCGGATGATGGTGACACCAGTCCTCGAGCTGAATTACTGGCGACACTGAGAGGAATTTTTGACAGAGGGCAGGGTGATAATCACCCTCAGTGCCGCTTTCCTGCGCGACTTGAATGGCTCAGTGAACAGCTCAATATTGATTTGGACCTTTTGCCATCGGTGGACTGTCCGCTCTACAAGCAGTGGCGGGCGATGGTCAGTGTCGGGAGTGTGGTGCTGGTTTTTCCAGCATACCACCTCAATAGCCCCTCCTCTATGTTTGGCCACACCTTACTCAGGCTCGACCCCAGCGCTGAGCGTGAGCATTCGGACTGGCTTGCCTATGGTGTCAATTTCGGCGCCAATATACCTGCAGGCGATAATTCGCTCTTTTATGCCTACAAGGGTTTGACCGGTGGCTATCCGGGGCAGTTTATTGTCGCGCCCTACTTTAAGAAAATTCAGGAATACAACCGTGTTGAAAATCGAGATATATGGGAATATCCATTAAATTTAACACCGAGTGAAGCTGAGCGTCTGGGTACCCACCTGTGGGAGTTAAAGGATATAAATTTCGCCTATTTTTTCTTTTTGGAAAATTGCTCTTATCGTTTGCTCGAGTTACTTGAAGTTGCTCGTCCCACTGCAGAATTGACCGATGACTATGCGGTTGCCGCAATTCCCATTGATACGGTTCGCAGTATTGATCGTGCTGGTTTTATTCGCGAATACCGGTATCGCCCCTCTATTGCAAGCCAGTTTCGATTTCAATTATCCACATTGCCAAAAAGCTTACACCCACTAATTATTGAACTTGCCGAGAACTCTACCATTGTAGAGCGGCAGGAATTTTTAGTATTGCCAGAAAATCAGCAATACCGTGCGCTGCAAGCCGCCTATAATATTGTGCGCTACCGTCAGGCAAAAAAAGGGCGGGATCAGGCATCAGCAAAGCACAGTTTGGTATTACTCACGGCCTTAAGTACTTACCCACTACATCCGCCACTGGAAGTACCAACTCCCGTACCACCGGAAAAAAGCCATGAAAGTAAACGATTGACGCTAACCAGGGGTCGAGAAAACAACGATAATTTCAGTGAGGTGGGTTTTCGTATGGCCTATCACAGCTTGCTTGATAACCGTTATGGGTTTTTAGACGGTGCGCAAATCAATATCGGTTCACTCGCTGTACGTCATTACGACGATGACACGCTAAAACTAGAACGCCTGGACATGGCGGATATTATTTCTTTAACTCCGAAAGATGATATTTTTGATAGTCTGTCATGGCGGATTTACGGCGGCCTTGAGCGGGTTAACACCAAAGATGAACGTCCCCTGGCCACACATGTCACTGGGGGCGCCGGGTACGCCTATGACCTCTGGGGCAGTACAGCATATGCCTTAATCGATGCGCGTCTTGAACACAACCGGGAGTTCAATAAATCGCTAGAATTAGCGTTGGGTGGGGAGTTTGGCTGGTTGTACCAAAGTCAGTTAGGGGCGGGGACAATTAAAGCCTCGGGGCTTGAGTTTACCGGTAGCGAGCAACGCCTCAATCTTAGCTTGGGGCAGGATATTGTTTTATCGGTCAATCACTCGCTGCGTTTTAGGGCTATTCGGCGCTGGTACCACGACTACACAGCGAACGAATTTTCTTTAAGTTATCATTATTTTTTCAGATGATGTGTCGCGTGCTATGACTTGATCATGAAAAAAAACAGCGCATTATACAGGCTGGTATTAGTATTTTTATTTACGGGAACATTGAATGCCTGCTCCGACCTTTTCTTTTTCCCCAGCCGTCAACTTATACAAACGCCCGATAACCTCGGTCTGGCTTACCAGGATATAGAACTTAGGGCCGCCGACGCTACGGCCTTGCACGCCTGGTTTTTACCTGCCGTTGGTAAGCCCAGGGGCAGTATTTTATTTTTGCACGGCAATGCCGAGAATATCAGCACCCACATCTATAATGTGCGATGGCTACCCGCCGCTGGATACCAGGTTTTATTGCTCGACTATCGCGGCTTTGGTCGTTCCAGTGGCAGTCCTTCGCTGCCAGATGTTTTTCTTGATATCGATGCGGCGATGAACTGGCTCAGTGAGACCCCAGAGGCGTCAGGCCAGGCTTTATATATTCTGGGACAGAGCCTGGGCGCCAGTTTAATGTTGCATGCGGCAAGTCAATATACCAACAACACGCGATTGTGTGGCTTGGTCAGCGATGCCGCTTTTACTCGCTACGGGGAGATCGTTCGCCACGTGGCCAATCAGGCCTGGTTAACCTGGCCTGTGCAGTACCCATTGTCGCTGGCGGGGGGCCGAGCCTATGATCCCGTTGACGCTGTAGCCAGGCTCGGAAGCCTGCCCATTTTGTTTTTTCACAGTGCTGACGATCAGATTATTCCCTTCATCTATCTCGATCAACTAATTGCCATGCACCCAGGTTTGAGTAAGCGGGTGGTAACCAGCGGACCCCATACGGCAACATTTAATCAAATCGAAAACCGGGAAATTTTATTGCGCTTTCTTGTTCGTACTGGCAGCCCTGATGCCTGCAAGCAGAATCCGCTAAATTAACGTTTATCACCGGAACGGGACGGACCTGTATTTGTGCACCAGGATAGGCTTCAAGACTTCAGCCAACAAAAACCTGTGTTCCCTTAAAGAAGGGATGTCATCAAAGAAGGGATGTCATCAGTCAAGGCAAAAAGCAGTGACGGCGATGGCTCAATGGGTGCCGGTTTCAGAGGAAATAGCCTGAATTCAGCCTATACGTCCTTGCTAATCAGGGCGACGTTTTGGCTTCCAGGGATCGTGGCGATCAGACCGATACCACTTTCCATTAGTACCCTGTTTAACGATCCCGTATCGTTTTTCCCTTGCAGATTTGTCAAATACCCTCGCTCGCCTGTAGGTAGGGGAACCCTCAGTTCTGCGAACTTCCCGCTTAATCAAGGTGCTAGTTTTATACCCGTCCCCCGCAAGACATTCGAGTGATAAGCTGACGGCTGTTAAAGCCAGTGTAAACAACAATACATGTTTCATTTTAACGCCCCTTCGTTGGCTTTAAATAAACCCCTGTTCCTTCTAGTAGTGAATACATCCTGACGATCTTACTCTGATATATCCAGGAGTAACCAATAAAGAGACAGGCTGGCAAGCTGCCAAATTAATTGGGGCTTCGACGAATGGTAATTTTGTGTTGGGAGACCATCGTTTTAAGGAAGACATCAGCAAAACGCCAGGAAGGCGAGTTATACCTGGAAAAGCAGGGCGACCAGTTAAAAATGAATCATAAACGTGGTCTGTCCCCTAATGTTATCTAATGTTATCCTGGGAAATTGGAAATTCAACCATACCTTCCCTTAAGTAATAGGGAGCATATACCTCTATAGTTAGCTCCCCACGCTCATCTGAATCGATTTTTCGATACTTTAACGTCCGAGTTGCTATTAAATCTTGATTCATTGCTTACACATAACGCCTGAAGCTGCAGCGCGCAGCGTCCGCCAGCCTTGACTTGTTAAGGTTTATCGCTAGAATGTACGGAGTTTCAGTACACCTTAATAGTGGTGCCATAATGGATAGTGTAAGCGTAAATAAGTTTAGAGACAATTTGAAATCCTTTGTTGAACAGATAGTTACGGAACATACTCCTCTCAAAGTCACTCGAAGATCTGGCGAAGACTTTGTTGTCATAAGCGCTGATGATTGGGAGCGGGAGCAGGAAACTCTCTATGTACTTCAAAATAAAAACCTGATGAAGCAAATTGCTGCCTCTTTGAATTCCCATAATAAAAAAGCTGGCTATCGGCCTAACCAGGACGAACTCAATGAGATCACTGGTATTTGAAGGGAGCTCATGGGCCGAGTATGAGCTGCTCCGCGAGAAAGACAAAAAAATGCACAACTCTCTTCGCAAACTGCTGAAGGAGATGTTGCGTAGTGATCCAGCGTCCGGAATAGGAAAACCGGAGAAACTGAAGCATAATCTGGCTGGATTGTGGTCAAGAAGACTCTCCCAAAAGGATCGACTAATCTATAAATTTGACGACAACTACCTCTACGTTTTTGCCATTGGTGGACATTACAACGATCGCTGATAAAGAACCTTAACGCTTCAAGCACCCCTGTTCCTTCTAGTGGTGAATACATCCTGACGATTTTACTCTGACATATCCAGGAGTAACCAATAAAGAGACAGCGCTGACAAGCTGGCAAATTAATTGGGGCTTCGACGAATGGTAATTTTGTGTTGGGAGACCATCGTTTTAAGGAAGACATCAGCAAAACGCCAGGAAGGCGAGTTATACCTGGAAAAGCAGG
>Ga0164313_10004291_pt1 | contig 12710 bp, 11 predicted proteins | sample GuaBasSedimGuay4_FD_113735 | JGI IMG/M metagenome (GOLD analysis project Ga0164313, IMG submission 113735) | Subseafloor sediment microbial communities from Guaymas Basin, Gulf of California, Mexico - Guay4, Core 4569-4, 0-3 cm | ecosystem: Environmental > Aquatic > Marine > Hydrothermal vents... | reverse complement strand
GAACACGACGATGTTCATGATGATGTCGAGGAAGGGGATGATGTTGAGCTCCCCGGCCTCCTCGCCAGGATCGGGTGGCTTCCATCGTGCCAGCCTCCGGATCTTGGAGCGCTGCGCCGGGCTGAGCGGTACGTCGATATCGTGAGCCACTTGGCTACCCGCTGGTCTTCGCCTCGTCTGAAGCCATGGAAAACACAGTCACAAGTTCAGAGAATCGACGGCTAGGTCTTGGACGAGATGGTCAGCAGGTTGAAGACCCGCTCGGTGGTGGACTCGAGGTCGTGGACGATGCTCTTCGCCTTGCTGTGGAGCACCACGTGGAAGATCATGCAGACGACTGCGATCGACAGTCCGAAGAACGTGTTGAACATGGCCTCGGCGATACCGGCGGTCAGCAGGTTCTGCTTCTCCGCAGCCGAGAGGTTCTGTCCAGCAATGGCGCCGAACGCTCGGATGAGGCCGAAGACGGTGCCGACCAGTCCGATCAGCGTGGCGATGTTGGCTAGTGACCAGAGCGTCGCGACCCGCGCCTCCACCTTAGGCCGCAGCTCGGACAGTTTCTCGCTGAGGGCCGCGTCGATCTCATCAGATCCTTTGTTGGCATGGGTCAGGCCCGACTTGACGAGCTGTAGGATTGGGTAGTCGCTGGCATCGCAGAGCTTGATAGCCCGGTCGATGTTTCCATTCACGACCAGCTTCTTGATCTGTGCGAAGAACTCCTTGGAGTTGACCCGGTACCGCCCCATCTGGAACGCGAAGCGTTCGATGACGATCGTGATGACGACAACCGACACCACCGTGTTGCACAAAATGAAAGTGGGGTTGTGCTTGATCGCGGCAAACATGCCGGACTCGCCGCTGCCGCCCGCGGCGGCCAACATCAGGAATTGATGCATTTGTCGAAGCCTCTTTCGCCTTTTCTTACGCGTCGCGATGGGCGTCTGCTCCGTCGCGAGCGAAGGATCGCACGTCTTTTTGTCAGAGTGCGGGCCCTCAAGTGCGGCCGACTATAGCCACGCTGAGTTTCGAGACGCAAGCGAGCAGAGTCGCGGCCACGCGCATTTACGCAACCCATCGTGAGAGCCTTGCTCGGCAGCTGTCTGATCGACGAAGGCTAGAGCCTCCCCAGCGGGCCGAACGATTCGGCCAGCGCCAGGCCGCGCGAGCTGCGCCAGCCCGCCAAAGCACTCCAACCAGAGCGGCGTGTTCCGACCGTCATCCAAGACTTGCCCCTGGTGGTGGGAGGGCCGCTACGCTACACGTCACCTTCCCGAAACGGGCGAGGTGGGCGCCTGACAGCGATGTTGTTGCTGAAACGCCCGAATTTGTTTACAAATAGCGGAATTTTATCGCCCCGGTGTGGAATCTGGACGACAGTGGCGAAAATGACTCAAACTCCTCTTGACTACCCTGGTCCTGAATCGCGAAGATGCGGCATCGTTGCTGCATCGGTGAGTTTGTCTCGCCAAGGCGGCAGTATCCATGGCGCCAAGATGGGTGAGAGTCATCGACGAATCGAGCGAACGAAGTAGGCGTGGGGACGCGAGCCGCAGCAACCAACGATGACCCAGGGTGGAAAGTTACACCCGATCGACATGTGATTTTCTCGACAGCGCCACGGCACCAGAACTTTTGTGCCGCGTGATTGTCTGAGACTTGGAGGAAGCTAAGCGATGCATTCACTGTGGGAGTCATTTCAAGAGGGCGGATGGGGCATGTATCCCATTCTGTTCTGGTCGATCATTATCATCGGCGTCATCGTGGAACGGTCCCTGTACCTTTATGGCTCGTCGATCAACAAGGATATGTTCCTCGCGACGATGCAGAAGTGCATCCTGGCGGGTGACATCGCCAAGGCGGTCAAGGTCTGTTCTGCGCAGAACGCTCCGCTGGCGCGGATCGTCCAGGCGGGCCTGGTGAAGGTGAACCGTCCTGACGAGGAAGTACAGTCGGCGATGGACGAAGCGGCTTTGCGCGAGATGCCAAAGCTCAACCAGCGAACCGGCTATCTCGCCCTGCTAGCAAACCTGGCGATGTTGTCCGGTCTGCTCGGCACGGTGTCCGGCCTCATTACGGCGTTCGGTGCGGTGTCGGCCAAGTCGGTCGATCCGAGCCAGAAGGCCACCATTCTCGCCGCGGGCATTTCGGAGGCCATGAACTGCACGGCCTTCGGTCTGATGGTGGCCATCATCGGCCTCATCGGATTCGCCGTTCTCAATGGCAAGACGCAGGGGCTCGAGGACGACATCAATGGCGCCTCGGTTCAGGTGTTGAACCTGGTGGTGGCGAATCGCGAGAAGGTCAACGTTCAAGGGGCGCAGCAGGCATCCTGAGGCATGACGACTGAAGCATTAGCTTAAGTGAGTGGCTTCATGTGAAGCCACTGGTTGGGCGGTCGCCGGCGCGGCGGCCGCCTCTGGTGAGAGCTAGCTCGGGAGACGGTAAATGGGCGGCATTAGCGTTGAGTCAGGACATGGAGGGAAGCGCCCGGTGAACACCGAGTTGGCGCTGATTCCATTCATCGATTTCTTGTTCGTGACCGTCGCGTTTCTGCTCATTACGGCGGTGTGGGTTTCGTTCTCGCGGATCAACGCGAATGCCCAGATCCCGGGGCCGCCGGATCCGCAGAAAGAAATTACACCGCAGACTCCTGAGAAGGTGCTTCATCTGCACATCCTCGAGACTGATTTCTCCTTGGTGTGGAAGCAGGGGTCAACGGTGGTCAGCGAGACCAAGGTGGCCAAGCCCGAGCCGTCCGGCGAGATCATCAAATATGCCGACCTGGCCAAGAAGCTCGGCGAGGAGTGGAAGCTCCACGGCGGGCATCAGGATGCCAGCGACAAGAAGCTCGACCAGGCCGTGATTCACGCCGATAACGGTCTTCCCTTCCGAGACATCATCGCGGTGCTAGACGCGCTCTATGATACCAAGCGCGAGCTGTCGGGCGCAGGCGGGAAGATGCAGCTGATTCCCGTGTTCAACATGTCATTCTCGGTGCGCTGATAGGTGGAGGATTCAAGATGAGCGTTGGCGCATCACGGCAGCATAAGCATCACGACAAACACGCCCACACGATCAAGATGCCGGGCCAGGTCCTGATGCACAAAGTGCCGCTCCACTTCGTGTGGCGGAAGGTGACAGGGCACGGAGGCAAGGCGGTCAACGCCGAGCTCGCCCTGATTCCATTCATCGATTTCCTCTTGGTGACGGTCGTTTTCTTGCTGATGAGCTTCTCTGCTTCTGGTGAGATCGGGGTCGACAAGAACATCAAGCTCCCCTCGGCCGAAAACGCCGAGTCGGTTATCGAGGCGCCGATGGTGGCGGTGAATGGTAACCAGGTGCTCGTCGATGGTCATCTGGCCGGTTCCACTCGTGCCATCGAGGACCTCGGCCGCATGCAGAAGGTGGACGAGCTGTTCGACCTGCTCAAGCGCAAGCGTGAGCTGTGGAAGAGCTTCCATCCCAACAAGCCGTTCCCCGGCGTGTGCATCCTCCAGGTCGACGAGGCCGTGCCGGCCTTGGTGGTCAAGAGCGTGTTCCAGACCGCGGCCTACGCGGGCTACCCGAACATCAGCTTCATGGTGCGCAAGCGTGCCCGGCCCGCCGACTAGTCTTCAGTGGCTGGGTCACCGGCGGCTGGGTCACCTGTGGCTGGGTCACCGGTGGCTGGGTCACCGGTGGCTGGGTGCGGCCGACCAATGCGTTGCTGAGTCCTCTGCCGAGTCATCTTGACTCGAGCCGACAGCTCGGCGTGTGGGTGATGCCGTGACGTCCAAGCCTCCCGTTTCAGGATCCAGGACCAAGGAGGTCCCTGCGGAGCCTCGCCAGTTAGGCCTGCCGTCCATTCTGCAGGCCCGCCAGGAACGGGGCAAGAGGCAGTGGATGCCTGTCCGTTTTTGGAAGTGGGCTGCGGTCTGCATTGCCGCCGGCATCATCCTCTGGTGGAAGCTCGAACAGGGCGAGATCAACAAGATGCGCAACGAGCTGCTGTCCCGTCAGCGGGCAGTCAAAGAGCAGCTCGGCCCTCGCTGGTTTCCCTTACGTGACAAGATCGAGGGCTGGACGGTCGAATGTGCGGCCAAGGACTTCAAGGAAGTGGTTGCGGAGAAGCTGGTCGACGACTGGGACTTCCGCACCATGCCGGGGATCTATCTGCGCCTGGCTCAAGGGGTGGCCACCAGCCCCGAGTCGATCCGCGAAGCGGCCACCAAGTCGCTCCATGATGGATTCACGTCTTGTTTGCTGCTCGTCAACAATCCCCACCCCATTGCTGGGCCCGAATGCCGTACGACGGGGGATTGCGCCAAGGGACAGCTCTGCAACGACTACCAGCACTGCTCCGAGTACTCGCAACCCTACAACCTGCGTTTGGCCTACCGGACCATGTACGTGATGACCGACGAGTGGACGGCTGACGTACAGGACCTCACCAAGAAGCTGGCCGTGCGCGGCACGGTGGCCACCTTCGATGCCATCAACAAGTACGACCTGCCGGCGGCAGCGGAGCTACTGCAGCGGGCCAAGTACTTCTTGGTCGTCGTGGACGAGCCTGCGTCGGAGGTCGACAAGAAGGGGGCTCTCGGGCTTCCCGAGGTGGCCGACGCTGGGGCAGCGGACGACCAATCGATCCCCACGGCACCGCATATGGCGCGCGTCTGCGCCTGGCGGCTCGCCGATGACGCCAAGGTGCTCGCCACTCGGAAGCACGCTGCCGGCCAGTTGATGGGGGGCAAAGAGGCCACCCATTTGGCCACTCGCATCGCCAAGCGGCGCCAGGCCAACAGCTGCGCCTTGGCCCTCGCGGTACGTGAGGCGATCGGCGTGGAGCCAGGGGCCAAGGTTCCAGAGAAGGACCCGATCCTGGCCACCGATGGCGGCGCCCCGGAGGGCGACGCGGGCCGCGGCAGTGGGACCTCGCCCTCGGACGCTGGTGCGCCATAGTTAGCGCCCGGCGCACAATCTCGTTATCGTCCGCTCTCGTGAGGGCGGCGGTGGAGCGCTGGTGGTTGGCGATACAGAAACGCCCTTGGCGAGCGTCTGCCGCCACGGTGGCCTGGGTGATGCTCGTGGCCACCGTGTGGACCGTCGTGCGCCCGTGGTTTGACGACACCTCGACCTACGGATTTCACGACTGGGACGTGGTGACGTCCTTTCGTTACCTGGTCAAGACATCGCTTCTGGAACACCACGAGTTTCCTGGCTGGAATCCTTACGCCTGCGGCGGTTACCCCTCTTGGGGTTACGTCGAAGGGGGGACCAACCTGGTGTCCCCCTGGTTGCCAGCCTACCTGACGTTGCCCATGCCCCTCGCCATCAGGGTCGAGGTGGCGGGGATGGGGCTGCTAGGCGCTTTTGGTGCCTACGCGCTCGGGTCGTGTTTCACCAAGAGCCACGGTGCCCGGCTGCTGATCGCCGCCCTGTGGGCCGTCAACGGACGCTGGGGGCTGCAGATTGCCTCGGGCCATGCCTGGCATCTGGCCTATGCCTATCTGCCTTGGTGCCTCTACTTTTTCGAGCGCAGCCGGGGGGACGAGCGACGGCTGCGCCACCTGGTGCTGCTAGGCGTCGGCCTGGCGATGCTCGTCTACTCGGGCGGGATCTATCCGCTCCCTCACACCGTGCTCGTTCTCGGCTGCTATGCCCTGGTGAGCGCAATTCAGGACCGCAGCTTCAGACCTTTGTGGCTATTGGCTCTCGGCGGCCTCATCGGGTTAGGGCTGAGTGCGCCCAAGCTGTTGCCGATCCTCGACACGTTCTCCACCGATCCCCGACTCATCCCGTCGGGCGAACGACTGAGTCTCGGCGCCTTCGTCACCCTGCTCACCGATCCCAATCAACGATTTTACTCACGACCGGCCAAGGTGTCTCCTTATGGCTGGCACGAGTGGGGGATGTACATCTCCAGCGCCGGGCTTGCCCTCTTGGCCCTCGGGGTGGTCTTCGTCGAGGGGCGTCGTGAGCGAGCCTACAAGGCGGTCGGTTTGTTGCTGCTGGTGCTGGGCTTCGGAGCGTTCCACAAGTTCGCGCCCTGGACGCTGCTGCACCAGCACGTGCCGGTCTTCAAGTCCCAACACGTGCCCTCCCGGTTTCTCTATCCAGCGGTCCTCTTGCTCGCCCTGGTCGTTGCGGCTGGTATCGGTCGAATCGTCGATGCTCGCCGACGTCGACACCCGTGGCTCGACCTTGCATTGACGGTGGCGGTCAGCCTGTTGGCCCTCAATGTAGCCCAGGTTGCTCAGAAGCCGATGCGAGACGCCATGTGGATGCAGGCCCCTGACATACCAGTGGGGCGTTCCTTCCACTTCTCAGTGAATCCGCCCTTCCAGTACAAGAAGCGGGACTGGGCGGGGCCGATGCTGCTCAGCATGATGGCCAATACGGGTGTGCTGAACTGCTATGGTGTGCCTCGCGCCAAGGGGTGGACGTGGGCGGCTGCCGCACGGGGTCGCCGAGGGTACCGTGGCGAGGCCTATCTCGAAGGTGGGGCAAAGGCCGAGGTGGCTCAGTTCTCCCCGAACCAGATCCGGGTATCGTTGCTTGCTGCTGCGGCCGGTGACGTTCTGGTCCTGAACATGCATCATCGGTCCGGCTGGCACGCTGAGGTCAGCGCAGGGGCTCCGGGGCAGCGGGAGCTCGAGGTGCGCCCCGTCGGGCGATTGATCGCCGCGCAGCTGCCGGCAGGCGCCCGGGAAGTGACGTTCTGGTATCGCCCGCCAGGGCTGTTGCTTGGCTTGGGGCTCTGCTCGGTCACCATCGGGCTACTCACCCTCTGGTGGTGGAGAAGGCGCGAGGACGAGGACGGTGGCGAGGTGCTCAACCCATGAGTGCCCGCCGCCGTGCACTAGCTTGGCTGGCCCGCTACTGGATGGCGGCATTGCCCCTAGTCGGCGTGGTCGAGCTGCTGGCCGACCAGTATTTCGCCACCCGCGCTCCGAGTTTCAGGCAATACGCCCGCTTGGCCGAGCCTGTCGCGGGGCTGCGGCAGGCCGGCGATTTGGTGGTTGTGGCGCCTCGTTGGGCCGAGCCGCTGGCACGGAGCGCGTTAGGCGACGAGGTCATGCCGCTGTCCGATATCGCGCGACCTGACCTTTCGGGATATGGCACGGCGGTCGAGGTGTCGGTGCTGGGCCAGCGCGATCCAGAGCTTACGGGTTGGCGCGAGCTGAGGCGCGAGACCCGAGGTGGGTTCGTCATCCGGAAGCTCGAGAACCCTGCGCCCGAGCCCACGGTGCTCGATTTCGTGGAGGCCCTGTCGCCAGCCCGCGCCGAAGTTTGGATGCCAGGACCGACCCGCTGCCCATGGCGGGCCAACGCGCCGGTTCTCGCTGGTGGTCTCGGCGGACATCCGACCTTTCCGCGGCAACGTTTTCAGTGTCGCGGCAGCAGCTTCTTCAACGTCGGGGTCACGGTCATCGCCGACCAGGACTTCCGGGCCCGTCGTTGCTTGTGGGCTCATCCGCCTCGTCGGGGAGAGCTGGTGATCCGCTATCGAGACGTTGCCTTGGGCGACGCCATCGTGGGCCATGGGGGCCTCTATTGGATCGTCGAGCGCGAGCGTCGTGGTGCGCCCATCGAGCTTCGGATTCGAGTCAATGGAGACGAGGTTGGGCGGACCACCCATCGGGATGGTGACGGCTGGTCAGCCTTCGAGATGCAGCTCGGTGATCATGCCAGAACGACCGGGGCGAGCGTCGAGTTCGCGGTCAGCTCTAGCGACCACCGCCACCGCCACTTTTGCTTCGAGGCGCGCACCCGATGAGCCGGACATTCCCCGATGTCGGGAGCGACTGGCAGCGGGCCTGTGGGCAGCCGCGGCCCCAGGGCTGGCTCGATCCCTTGGTCGCTGCGTTGCTGGCGGTCGGCACCACCGCCATCCTGCTCGCCGGTGTCAGCGAGCTGGGCTATGCCCGGGACGAAGGCTTCTACTTTCGTGCCGCAGGCTCCTATCAGCGTTGGTTCGAGCTGCTCCTGAACGACAGCCAGCGTGCCCTCGAGACGGTCGACGCCTACTGGCGTGTGAACCACGAGCACCCGGCCCTGGTGAAGAGTCTCTTTGCGCTATCCCACTGGCTCGGCTGGGAGCGCTTCGGGCTGTTCAGCACGGAAGGCACCAGCTTCCGCTTTCCGGCCATGGCGCTTAGCGGCATCGGCGTTGGGCTGGTCTATCTTTGGGGGGCCCGGGCTAGGGGACGGTTGGTCGGTCTGGTGGCCGCAGTGTTCTTGGCCGCCATTCCACGGTTCTTCTTCCACGCCCACCTGGCGTGTTTCGATGCGCCAGTGGTCACCATGTGGACGCTCTGCGCCTATTGCTACTGGCGCAGCCTCGGGCGCGGCGGCTGGCTATGGCCACTGGCCGTGGGGGTGAGCTTCGGTCTGGTGCTCAACACCAAGCACAACTCTTGGTTTCTTCCCATCGTGTTCACTCTTCATGCGTTGCTGGCGCTGGTTCCGGGCATGGTGCGGGGCATGACGAGACGACAGGTCGTGCGGCGCGCCGTCGCCTCGCTGCTCTGCATGGCCTTCATTGGTCCGGCCTTGCTATACGCCACCTGGCCGTGGCTTTGGCATGACCCGGTGGTCCGCTTCACCGCTTATGCCAAATTCCACTTGCATCATGTTTATTACAACATGGAGTTCCTCGGTCGGAACTACTGGCAACCGCCCATGCCGCGGACCTACGCCTTCCTGATGACCGCGGCCACCGTGCCGGTGGTCACGCTGCTCTGCTTCGCCACCGGGCTGGTGACTGCGCTGCGTCGCGATTTGGCGCTACCTTACGCTTGGGTGCGGGGGCGCATCGCAGGTCACCACGCAGCGGGTGAGCCGGAATCGTTGCCCGATCCTGCCACCTCGCTGCTGTGGTTGCTGGCATTGGGCGTGCAGTACGGCGCCTGGCTATCGAACACGACGCCCATTTTCGGAGGCACCAAGCACTGGATGACCGCCTATCCGTTCCTGACCCTTTTTGCGGGATTGGGAGTGCAAGGCGCCCTGGTCGCGGCTCGGCAGCACTGGGCCCACGGAGCGTTGCGGCCCTTGCTGCGCGGCAGGGGGCTCGAGCTGGCGGTGGTTGCCATGGTGTTGTCTGCGCCGGTCATTCAGGCCGGCCATGTGCACCCCTGGGGACTGTCCAGTTACAACGCGCTGGTAGGCGGGGCCGCCGGCGGTGCCAACCTGGGGCTCAATCGCGGCTTCTGGGGCTACACGACCGGTTCGGTCACCGGCTATCTCAACGAGGCCGCACCCAAGGGGGCCCGGATCTATGTTCACGACACCGCCCGGCAGTCGTGGACCATGTTGCAGCGCGACGGTCGGCTCCGGCAGGACCTCCGCGCTGTGGGGACGGTGGCGGGCGCCGATTTCGGGCTCTACCACCACGAGAAACACATGAGCGGGCAGGAGTTTCAGAACTGGGTGGCCTTCGGGATCTCGGTCCCGGACCACATTGCAGGGCTTGATGGGGTGCCGGTGATCTGGGTGTACCGCCGGCCGGGACTCGCCACGCCGGAAGGGCGGTGAGATCGAGGGGCTCGCGGCTCTACTCGCTTTCCCCTGCGCAGGCTCGAATCTCGGCAGGCTCGAATCTCGGGGACTCGGCCCGTCCTCGGTGGGCTCCACCACGAGTACCGATGGGTTGCATGAGGTAACGGATGAGTGAAGTAGCCACAACAGGACCACGCAGGGTGCCAGAACAGGCATTGATGAATGCCTTGCCGAAGCCAGTGGATCCGCGATAGTTGACGCTGAGCGCCGCATAGCCCAGGGACGCCAACCATTGCCGAACCGCCACCCGGCGCCAGTAGACTCCTGCACCTGGACACTCAGTCATGGACCACGTTGGCCGCATCTATCGCCCCCCGAGCGAGGCCCGCAGCCTGCTCCTGCAGGTGACCGAGGGCTGCAGTCACAACCGCTGCACCTATTGCGGCATGTATCGGGACAAGCCGTTCCGCGCCAAGCCCTGGTCTACTATCGAGGCAGATTTGAAGGGGGCAGCCACCAAGGGCAAGGTCAGCCGGCGCGCGTTTCTCTGTGATGGCGATGCGCTCATCCTGTCTCAGCGCCGCCTGGTGCAGATCCTCGAAGGGATTCGAGCCCATTTGCCGTGGATCAGGCGAATGGGGATCTACGGCGATACTCGCAGCGTCAACCGCAAGTCTGTGACCGAGCTGGAACAGCTACGTGACCTGGGCCTCAGCATCGTATACCACGGCGTCGAGTCAGGGGACGACGAGGTGCTGCGCTTCGTCGACAAGGGCGGCACCGCTGCGGAGTGCATCACCACCGCCGAGCGGCTCGAGGAGGCGGGGATCATTCACTCGGTCATCGTCCTGCTCGGTGTCGGCGGCGTGGCCCTCAGCCGACAGCACAGCGTGAACACGGGTAAGCTCCTGACCAAGATGGATCCACCGTTCGTGGCTGCCCTGACCACCACCGTGATCCCCGGCACACCGCTGGGCGACCTCCAAGCCCGAGGCGATTTCGAGCTCCCTGGCAAGTTCGGACTGCTGGAGGAGCTCTATACGATGATCGAGCAAGCCGATCTTTGCGATTGCCACTTCTCATCCAACCACGCCAGCAACTACCTTCCAGTGCGTGCCGATCTGCCAGACGACAAACCCCGGCTTCTGGCTACGCTGCGCGCTGTGATCGACGCCGGTGATGAGGGGCTACTACGCCCAGAGTGGATGCGTGGCCTCTGAACTGAACCCGGTTGCTTCCGGCTACTTGGTGACACCGTCTCGTTGTAGAGCACCTTGGGTGCAACCGTCGGCGCCGCCCCTCCGCAGCCCCATGCGTAACGTGGCCGCCGCCCGCTGAGCAGCCGTGCAACCGACGGCCTCGCAGCGGGTCCTGGGTTGCGCCAGTCCGGTCGCCTCGGTGGCGAGCTCTCCCATGCCGGTCTACAGTCAGAATATGAAGTGTCATGGGGCCGCACTGCTTCTGTGTTGCGGGCTGCTCGTCGGCCTCGCCACTTGTGGTGGAGAGCAAACCCCGCAGCCGACGGAGGGGCCCGGCGCGGGAGGTTCTGCTGGGGGCTCCTCTGGAGGGACGGGAGGAGCTGGCGGGGATCACGCTGGTGGGGGCCAAGCCGGTGGCGGCGGCTCTGCCTGGGATGGAGTTCCGACCGACCGGCCGCTCCGTCTGTCGTTCATCGGCAACAGCTTCACCCACCAAGGGCCGATACCGCATCTGGTGCGCGACCTGGCCGCCAGCGTCGGCTGGCCCGCGCCGATGGTGGACTACAGTGCTCCCGGCGGCGAGACCTTGGAAGGCCACCAGACGATACCGGAGTCCCTCACCCTGGTCGATGCGGGCCAGTGGGACTTCGTGGTCCTGCAGGAGTACTCCACCCGCCCGACCGACAATGCTGGCGACCCGGTGGCGTTCAAGAGCGCTGCCACTTGGTTCTACGACCGCAGTAAGTTGGCGAGTCCCGAGGCGCAGGTGGTGCTCTACGAAACCTGGGCCCGGCATCCAGACCATCCCATCTACCCCGGAACGTTCTCACAGCCTGCCGAAATGCAGGCTCAGCTCCGCTTCCACTACAACGACGCCGCGGACGGCTACATCCCATCCAATGCCGCAGCCGCTCCGGCGACGGATGTGCAGGTCGCGCCCGTGGGTGATGCCTGGGAGCAGCACCTCGCCGACTCCGACCCGTTGCGCCTGCACGGCACGGACGACTACCACGCCGGTCCCAATGGTCGGTATCTGAATGCCCTGGTGCTCTACTCCACCATCTACGGAGTGGTCGCTACCGGCGTGAGCGAGCTCGGGCTGGACAGCCAGGACGCCCAGCGCTTGCAGGCGGTTTCTGACGCCACCACTGGCATCACCCAGCAGCCACCCGTGTTCAGCCAGCCGCCTCTCCAGGTCGGACAGACCATCCAGGTCGACTTCGGGAGCATCGATACTGTCGTGACCGGCTGGAACGTCGTCACCGATTGCACCGCCGGCTCGCTGTTCGACGTGGTCGACACGACCGGCACCGCCACCGGTGTGGACGTGCTGATCACCGATGCCTTCACCGGGGCCAACGAATTGGGCTTGGGGGCGAACACCCTCGGCTATCCCGATACGGTGTCCCTCGATGTCTGCTGGACAGGCTCCTTCGACGGGCATACCGCCGCTCTCGTCGAAACCGCTGCGGTAACCTTCGATGACCTGGATGACGGTCGGTACGAGGTTCGACTGTTCGCTTCGCGCAGCGGCGACGACGCTGGGCTCGGGCGGCTCACCCGCTACACGCTGGAGAGCGACTTCGTGGACGTAGAGATCGGTGACAACACCAGCGACACCGCCCTGTTCACCGACGTCTCGCCCAACAGCGGTGGGCACATGGTCCTCCAAGTTGCCGTCAGCCCTGCCGGGACAGGCCGCTTCGGCTACCTCGGTAGCATCGTCCTGACCAAGACGAGCGAGTGACCCGATCCCCCCTCGAAAAGCCGCCTACCAACAAGTCAGCGGGGCACAGCGGGTCGGTGGATATCTCGAACCCAGCCGTGGTGACACTGAATGGCACCGACTACGACTCGGAAAGCAACCAAAGCGGAGGCCTGGGCGCCATGATTCACACGTTTGAGTGCCTCGACGCAGGCGAGTCAACGATCGACATGAAGAACTAGACGCTGGGGAGAACGGTGCTCTCGAGCTTCGTGCTCTACGTCATCGTGGAGTGATCACGGAGGCTCGGGGCCGATAGGTTG
>Ga0164313_10004290_pt1 | contig 12712 bp, 13 predicted proteins | sample GuaBasSedimGuay4_FD_113735 | JGI IMG/M metagenome (GOLD analysis project Ga0164313, IMG submission 113735) | Subseafloor sediment microbial communities from Guaymas Basin, Gulf of California, Mexico - Guay4, Core 4569-4, 0-3 cm | ecosystem: Environmental > Aquatic > Marine > Hydrothermal vents... | reverse complement strand
AGCGTGGTGCTCTAACCAACTGAGCTACGAGACAATTTGTATTTGAGGTACCGGTGGGATTCGAACCCACGACGGGAATACTCCGGCGGTTTTGCAAACCGTCCCCTTCGACCACTCGAGCACAGTACCTTGTTTGTTAGATGGCACGAGTGGCAGGACTCGAACCTGCAACCCTCGGTTTTGGAGACCGATGCTCTACCAGTTGAGCCACACTCGTGTATTAAAGACCAAGATCACTTAGATCTGAAATGGTCCCTATATTTTCCTCATATTTAGGAGGGAATTTTAGTCCACTATATTTTGGATTTTTCTTTAATGTTTTCCACACATGGCTAAGAACCATTACCATCCTACCAGGTTCGTCATCAATCATTTTTTGGATTGCCTTCTCCTCGATCATTAAATTCGAAAACTTATTAGCGTTCTCTTTATTAAAATCAAGTATACTCTCAAGCATATTATTTGCTATAAATATACTTTGTATATCCTGTCTATTATAGTTTTTAAGCAATTTCGAAACCTCGGTAATGATCTCATCAATCCTTGGTATAAAGTCATATTTTTCCTTATTTCCATGAACTAATCTTTTAAGATAGAGAATATATTCTAACAAACTTTTTATATAGTCTAGCGGAAGATCCGGGTGGGTTTTCTGCATTATGTCTTGTATCTCCTTTGGCATTTGTGGAAGAATACTGGGTACTTCATTTGCAACCTCTATAAAACCTGGGGCTTGTATTTTCTTAACTATGTCTTGGAAAGATCCACTAATTGGTTTACCTTCTAATGCATCGACAATATATTTAATAGGCTCAGCATATTGTACAGTAGAACTAGCCAAATGATCAAAGTTCTTTATTTTTTTCTTATAAAAAGAAAGAAATTTTTTTCTTCCTGTATCAGGATCTCCTTGTGCAATGAGTATTTTTCGTGGGATAATATAAGTAGAATATTTATCTTCTGCAGTAATAGAAAATTTTCTCGCGCCTCTATCACCGGGGGTAGATAATAATGCAGCTGGTATACTACTAATTTTAGCAAACAGAGAAGCTTTATTAAATCCATCATCAATTTCTTTTATCCCATGAAATGTAATATTATTAAACGCTTTAGCAGAGAATCCTTCTGGACTGATCTCTCCAATTTTAACTATCCCGTTTTCTTCTTCTATGGGGATTCCTGTATTTTTACTGAAGTTTCTCCAAATATCGCTGTCGACAAAAACTAAAGGATCATCTATTAATTCAAGAGCATTCGGATTCTTTTTTTTAATAGTATCTAATAGGTATTCTTTCCCATATAAACCGGATGGCGGGGATAAAGCCCATTCTCCCATCTCTTTTTTGGTTACCCCGCTTGATGGACTTCTACTAATTACTGACGCCCATAAAAGCCTTATTACTTCCTCTATGTTATCTGCAGACTCAGTGACAAAAGGAACCCCGTTTGACAACGAGGAGAATTCCCAATAGTCCCCAGATTTTCTAATGTAAGTTTTAGATAGAGGCAAAGAAGAACTAACCCAAACCCTCCCTGATGCTTTAGCCTCAAATGTCGGTGGGCGTATAAGTAATGGTCTTCCAGGAGCTTTATATTCCCAAGTCAACAAAGCTATTAAATCCTTTCCCTCTTCACTATCGTTTATAACAGCTAGTATTTCATTGGCATCATCTTTTTTGAGTGCTGCCTCAAATAATTTAAATTTTTCAAATACCATATTGTATATATCCTACCTTTTTGATAAATCAAAAGCTAGTACAGATCTAATTTATCAAAGTCGATTCCAGTAGAGAATTTACCTTTATGGAATTTTACAATTCCTAATTCCCCTCCTATTAAACCAATGATCACTTTATGAGGATCTTGCCAATCCCCTCCGCAAACAATAGTAATTGTTTTACTTCCGATTTCTAATAATGCACAATTTTCTAAGTCTAGAGGTTCATTACTATCGTAGCCTTCTTCTGGGATTTCTGGCCAATCTTTGATCTTACTGAAATAATAAGTCTCGATGTCCCCATCCTCGACTAATAGCTCTCTTAATTTTTCTCTAAATTTTGGATCCATAATAAATTTGTTTATTCTTCTAGAACTGTATCCTTAAAAAATTTCGTAAAATAATTAAATGTCTTGTTCAATCTTAAACTATTTGCATAGATTGCATTATACATTTCAATTAAAAAGAGAATAACCATTTGAATATCTTTTATATCATATGATTGTTGCTTAATAAATGTCTTCTTTCCAAATCGCCCGAGTTTATGATATAGATCCGGATCTATTCCATTATCACCGAAGTATGAGAAATCTACCACATTAGGATCTTCTTGGCTTCCATGAAAGATAAAATTTACCGTTCTCCAATTATCAGGAGACTTAGATTCCCATTTAATTTCATCAGGAACCCGCATGGTTATCGTAAAATTATAATTAAGTATCTCACCCCTTTCTGCTAATTCTTTTTTTATCTTTTCATAAACTGATTTTCTAAAAATTAGGTTCTTTTTATCTGTAATATAATTAACAGTTAAGCTATATGTAGTATGGTCTAATAATGTTGGGTGATTTAAAGCTTCCTCTACGATTTGGAGTATGTTATTTTTCATACACCAAATATAATAAAAAAACTAATACAATAAAATAATTTTTTGTGGTATCGGGGGGAATCGAACCACCGACACCCAGATCTTCAATCTGGTGCTCTACCAACTGAGCTACGACACCATAATACTTCCACTAATAGAACAGAAGGACTCGAACCTCCGACCCCCGGATTAAGACGCTGCAAGCTTCCGGTGCTCTACCCACTGAGCTATATCTCTTAGTTTCAGTATCACCTACTAAAAGGTCATACTATATCATATTTACTATAGATTCTTACTTTATCTCTACTTAATAAAAGTTACTAACTTCGTGTTCATTATTGAAACCTGCTCAGGCTTTATCCTGATTCACGTGGTCTATAGCTTTGCAACGCCGATATCCCAATAATTAATAGTGAGTTTTTACAGTTACCTTTCGATCAATTTTAGTATCCAATTCAATACTTTATTTCTGATCTCTGTTCGAATTTGTGTTTAAAAGAATTTTAATAGACAGCAGTACTAAAGACTCCTAGTAATGCTCTTATATTCCTTTGCGTGTTCTGTTCCATTTCTACATCATTTCTAAGTCCTTGTACCATTCTGTTAGATACAGTATACTTTTCTTTGGTAGTAATGAGTTTTTGATTATCTTTCCCTCTAACTCTAAATTCCAATTCCCTCGTTTCAGCATTAGTAAATGCTTTTTTACCGTTGGTATCGGTCTCATTAGCAATTTCTATTTTAAGTTCTCCTTCGATTCCTCTGATCTCTTCCTGATATTCAAAGTTCTCTTCAGTTATAGCTAATATAGAATTTTGCTTGGTTCTGATAGATTTTGGTAATTCCATTAACATATCAGTGTACTTTTGGATTTGTTCTTGTTCCATTTTTATTTTATTTGTTACTTATGTGGATTACTACTTCTGTATAATACTCTAAAAAACTGTCGTTAAATAAATCCCAGGTAATATCAACCCCATCCATAGCTATGACAGTATATGATTTAAATTTTTCTAGGTAAACATCCCTAAAATGTCTAAATCTTGCCTTTCCTTCTTTGTCTTCTAGATGGAATTCACAGACAATATTCCTAACCTTGTTTATTAGATAATTAATATTCTCGTCTCTAAATATTTGATATTCCCCACCTTCACAATCGATTTTAAGGAAATCTATAGTTTCTAGGTTATATTGATTAACAAAGGTTAAAAAGGTTATTGATGGAACTGAAAATTCCCGGTCTATCCCGCTATCCCCATAGAAGTTAGCTGTATGGCATTCACCATTAAAAGCTAATTCTCCATTTATATTCCCTATTGCAGCTCTTATAACTTCTACCGGAAATCCAACTGAGTTTAATTGCAGAGTGTCTGCAGCATCATTTAATGGTTCTAAAGCATATAATTTTTTTACTTTTTCTTGTACAGTAAAACTGAATGGTCCTACACTTGCACCAATATCTACAACTACGTCACCTTCTTGTACAGGGTAAATACACTCATAACAATTAAGATCGAAAATTTCATTTCCTATAGAGGCTATGAAAAATTCACTGCTGTTTCCCCAATTAAAATCTTCTCTTCTCATTATTTATATTTCTATATAAGTTTTAGAAGATAAATGGGTTTTGTTCCCATTACTTAAAGAGCTTTATTTACTTAGATCTTTTGTAAAATTCTAACAGAATCAATATAAAATGGTTCATTAGGCAATTCCTTATTTACCTCTGCTGGTTCCTGATCTACTCCATTGCCAATAATAAGGGTTGCAGGTTCATTATGAACTTTCAGTAGCTTTTTATTTATGATGCTTCTCATTAAAATACCATCAAATAAGAAATCCATTTTGTCTTTCTCCCAAATAAGGGTATATGTATGGAATTCTTCTGTAATATCATAAGATAATTTATAATCCTTCGGGCTCATATTTCTATCCTTTGGAAATAACTTAGGATCTTTTATTGGCCAATGTACTGTAATTTTTTGTTCTTTAGTATTTTTATTATTTCCTTTTGGAAAAAACTCAAACATATCTATTTCAATAGAATTTCCTGATGCTAACCAAAAAGCAGTAATAGCAAAATCCCCTTTTGGTACTTTACATCGGATTTCATATACGCCATACACAAACTTTTCTTTTAGAGAGATTTCCCCGTGTTTATATGTTGTATGGTATTCAAATTCTAATGGTTGTCCTGCCCATTGTATACCGTCTTTTGGCTCATATTTATTTATAAGAACTAAATTTCCGTCTTCTACTGATATACAATTTTTGCTAGCATAGGTAAATGGCCATTGTGGATGCACTCTTCCCCAAGCTTGTGAGGTTCTCCATTTGCTGGTATCAAATTCATCTCCTTCGAACTTATCTTCAAATACTGTTTGATATTCATCAGAAGAAAACGAATAATTAGGATCGAACGAACCAAATTTTCTTTTATAAAGAAGTCTAAGACGAAAATAGATTGCACTAACTTCTGATAGATCCACCCATTTTTTATAAAGTTCTTCCTTTAACTTATTATAGGATCCATAGTCTTCTTTGACTCTTAGATATAAAGTGGTTAAATCTCCTGAGATATCCGTCCATGCTTTGTGTATCCAGTTTTTTAGCTTCTTTAACAATTTCATAGTATATTCTATTTATACTATTTATCTAAAATCATTATAAAAAAATTAGAATCGAGCTGTTTCCAAATAACAGATTTACAATCTATCCCCTTCATCCAATTTATTGTTTATTTTTATGGAATTTAAAATTTTTTGTTTGCTTCGTTTATAACACATTTCATTATAAAAGTCGGGTATATGCCTTTCCATCCATTTTGATATTTTCTGCGGGGTTATTCCTACTATCTCAGATGCTTTATTTACCCAACCAAATTTAGAGAAAGCTATATCCGAAGTTAAAAGCTGTTTTATTATTGGCTTAGCTTTTATATCATTTTGTTTTCTAATAGCAGCTCCGTAATCACTTCTTTTACCATATTTTGGCTTATTCGTATATTTTTCTAGTATTTCATCAACATCATATTTTCTATACTTCAGATCTGTTTCGATAAATTGTTCCATTTTTGTAATAACCCCGTTAATATTTTCAAATAATTCTTTTACGGATATTCTATATACTGACCAACCATTCCTTAATATATATTTATCCCTTTTATAGTCATGGTCTAGGTTTTTCTTAGACTGAAAGTGTTGCTTCCCGTCAATTTCAATATCTAATTTAAAATCTAATATAGCAAAGTCTAAAAAATATTTACCAAAAGGAAATCCATATTTTATATAATATTTATCATAAAATCCCCTTTCTTGTAAAACTTTTTTAAATGTTTTCTCCGGCCTACTCATCTGAAATTCACTAGTATTTATATGAGCCCATCCTGGATGATTTCCCGTTTTATGTGCTTTTTTTAAAGCTTTACTTATATTTTTTTTATGAGCCTCTGTTAATTTTCTTCCAATTTTCTCTATGCTCCGATTTTCCTTATTTTTCTTAATATTTGGATTTTTCTTACACCAAGATTTATGCCCGCCTAATTTAAACCCGCTATTAAAATTTCTATTGCACCATTCACAGCTAAACATAAAATAATTTATTTTATATATCCTAATCGAACCCTGATTTTTTTAGTATGTTGCTCTAATTAATTTGAGTGTCTAGAGGAACTCGAATCCCCATCTACGGGGCCGAAACCCATTATTTTTCCAATTAAACTATAGACACATATAAGCTAACTTCTTTTATCCTTTATATATTTTTGAAAATTTTCATGATTCTTCCCGTAGTCATAGAGGCATTATAGTTCTCTAAGTGTTTTAAAAAGTTGCCAAAAGAAAACACATGCAGCAGCACCTAAAGATATAATTACTGCTACTTGAGCTACTGGATGTAATTGTAATATAAGATCTCCCATTTTGTTTATTTTAAATATTTTAAAAGGATCTAGCGTAAGCTTATACAGATAACCATGTCAAGGTTACTAGATTTTGATTGAATCGAGGTTGCGCCTCTAAACCACGAATGAGATCATATACTCATATTAGTTGACTTCTTGTATTACTTACATAGAGCCAGATCCTAATTTTATTAAGACAAATATAAAAATTATTCTTTAGATAGTAATGATATTAATTTAAAAATATTAGATTATCCTATAATATCTTTTACGAGTTTTTCTGTTTTTTGTCCCATTATTAATAAGTTCTCTCTACTAGCTCCGTCGTTATAGTAGTACTCCACATAATGACCTTCCTTTCTGGCTTTGACAGATTTGAAATGTTCGACGTGATTTAATTCTAATGACCAACCAGCACCGGTAAAGAAATTACTCTCTAATATACTTTCAACAGTCTCTTCTAATGTATCTCCTATTTCAAATTCGTCGGGGTCGTCTGGAATTTCAAAAGCATCAGGGAGAAGTTCTATTGCGCTTTCCTCGTCCTTAGCAATAAGTATTATAATACATGAAAAATTATAATCTGGTCCAGATTCACTTCCGTAATCTATTACCCATCCTTCTAATTTAGTTAGATCTAATTTTTTCATATCATCTATTAGACTTTCGTATACTTTAAGATTTTTCATATTATTAATTTTGTGAATCTAGAAAATCCTTCTCTTCGCGACTTAAAGATTCTATCCCCGTTTTATTAATTTTATCTAGTATTGTATCTACAGAAAACTCTTCTCTTTCAGGGTCAATATTATCCAATGCATCGTCACTATAATTACTTAACGCGTTATTACTATCCCATTCTTTAAGTTCTTTTACAATATCAGTTATTATATTAGAAATTATCGGCTTTATTTTATTCATAGAAGCTTTAGCTGTTTCCATTTCTTCATCAGAATAATCTTTATCTGTATTATATAAAGGAGCAGAAAGCCAGATTAATTTTATAGCCTCTATAAATTCCTCGTCAGTTAATATATTATCATCGACCATTTTTCCCCAAACATATGCTCTTCCGTTTTTTATGGGAGATAGTTCATTAAAAGTATTTAGAAAATTCCTAAGATCCCCTGTTGTTACGCTCGCTAATTTAAGATCCTGTATTTCGTCACCATACGTATCAGTGTTAGGGAATACTTTTTCTATCTCGCCGTCCGATAAATGTGCCATTCCTGTTTGATTAATAAGACCCCAAATACCCTTTATTGCTTCATGTATTAACATAGAATAATCTAGTCCTTTAACCATAATCTCTGCTATATAATCCTCACTATTATCTTCTTCTGGCTCTTCTGGCTTTTCTGGTTCTTCTGGCTTGGACTCTTCCTCTTTTTTCTTTTTCCATTTTATTCCAGAGATTCCAGCAAAACTATTATCATTCTCCCACATCTCTTTTTGTACCGCTTCTGGAAGATTCCAGTCGTATATCATAGCAATATCTGTTATCTTCGTTATCAGATCTAAATATTCTTCTCCTTCGGCTTTTCCAAATATTGATATAATACCGCTCTTAGAAACAGGACTAAGAAAGGTTTTCTTAGCATTTAAAGCTTCCCCCTGTGCCACCATATTCAATAATTTCCTCTTATGGATAGCATTTATTATTCTATTGTCCTTAATTTCTTTAAACGAGGGAGTCTTCTTACACTTCTTACATTCTTCACTTTTTGGCATTTTTATTTGGCCCTTTAGTATCGGAATTTCAAATGTTATTGTAGTATCATTTAGGATATCCTCAAATTCTGTCATTATTACTTTATTAGCTAACCCTTCTAATTCCTTTTCTTTCCCTGCCTGTATATCTTGCACACGAGAAACAAAAGACATAAGCATTGGGATTTCCGGTCCGTATTTATGTTCTAGATCTTGAATTCTTCTTCTCGCTCTATCATTAAGAGAATCTAGATATTCTTTCGTTACTGCAGGATTTTCCTCGAAATCTGCTTCGTTTATAAAATTCGCAAACTTTAATATTTTATTCCTATTATCCATTAGCTCTTATAATATTATTTAATCTATCTAAAACATCCTCTGTTGATGCTTTTGATGGTTCTGGGGTAGTAAATGGTCTTTTTCCTGGGATTGGTCCGGGTCTTTTCCCTGGCCTTGTTTTTGGAGGAGCATGGGGGATTACTATTGGTTCTTTAGCTGGCCTTTCGGGTTCAGCTGCTAAAGTTTCATATTCAAATAAAAATTCTTTATAATTTTTAACGTATTTTGTTTTTTGTGCTTCCATCATACTAAGTTTTCCTATTATTTTATCCTTATTCGCAAGTATACCATTTAGAGTAGCTAATTTAGTATTAAAGTGTTTATCTCCCTGCTCTTTCATATAATTCACACTATCCTCTATGGTAACAAATGACTCTTTTGTTTTTTTGATTATTTCTTTATTATCTTGCGATGAAATATTATGCTCGATCCTTTTGTTATAGATTTGGTAATCAGTATATGCTACTACCCCCATTTCTTTGAAGAAATTGACAAATGTTGGTAATTTGTCTTTCATTTTTATATCTATAAATCCAGAAAGTAAATCATATAAATGTTTTATATTCTTTTTATCCTCCATTTTCACACCAAAATTATTAAATATTTCTTCTGGTCCTTCTGTAAGTATTGATGAAATAAGTCCCTTTTTATCTTCCCCCTTTCTTATGCTATCTAAGAACTCTTTTATCTGCTTATCTTTTTTAAACATATCAACAAAAACATTTACCTCTTTTATATGTGGTAGGGTTTCTTCAATATCGTTTATTAATGCTTGCGGGTAGCTTTTACCAAATTTTTCTTCTACATATTTGAAAAAATCCCTAATACTTTGACCACCCCCTTTACTTATAGGAGAATCATTGATATCCGCTGCAGTATAAATAGTAATATCTTTGTCAGATATTTCAAAAGTTATTCCTATAAGGTGGTATTTATTTCCTTGTGGTTCGTTAAAATCATATATGTTTAATTGTATTCTATTTACAGTTCCACCATATGAATAAAAGGCTCCTGTATTTATGCACCAATTACCAAGAGAGCATAAACCCTTTTGTGCTTCCTCATTAAATATGAAAATTGGTAAAACCTCATCAACCGGTTCAAGGCTAAATGCCCCTATATTTTTATTCGCATATTTTAAAATTTCAGTTTGTAATTCTGATCTTTTAGTAAACATCAAGCTAATAAAAGGCCTAAAATTTTCCATAAATTCGTCAAAAGAGCTAAATTTAGAAACTTTTTTAAAAAATTCATCTCGTAGTTCATTTTTGACTAATAAATTAGATGTCTTTGGATATTTAATCATCCATTGATTAACAAGATTGTAATATTCCTCTTTGGTTTCATCGTCTGCATTTTTAAAAGACTGTCTGATCTGGCTATTTATTTTTTTAGAAACCCACAGAGTATTTCTTTTTCTTTCTAAAGTTCTTATATCATCATTTAGCTTTTCGAATCCTCCAATAACCCCCTGCGTTTTTTTAATTTTTGCATACTGCTGAATTTGTAAAGGTAAGGAGGATATGATATTATTATTATCTTCTATCCATTTCATTAGATCGGTAAGCTCAGATAACGAAACATTTTCATCAGTCCCTCCGAAAGCAAATAAAGTAAAGGGATAAGTATAGTTATTCCTTCTTTGAGTAAGTTTCAATATAGACTGAAATTTAGAATTATGATTAAGAATCCTATCAGAGTATTCTTTAGGCACATCGTTTATACTTTCGTAATCCCTATTTCTCTTGATTTCTTTTTTTACTAAAAAGTCTTTAGCCGCCTTTATATTTTCTAAAATAACATACATATAATAAAAATTACATTTAAGTTATATATCCAAGGAGCATTAGACGTTTATGTGGGCAGGGAGGGACTCGAACCCCCAATGGTTTTTAAACAGCAGATTTACAGTCTGATCGCTTCACCCAGTTTGCATACCTACCCAGAATAGTGGGAGTAACAGGATTCGAACCTGTGACCCCTTGCGTGTAAAGCAAGTGCTCTGAACCAACTGAGCTATACTCCCAATCTAGGGCTATCTAAAACAAAATACCGTTTACCTGAAACTTTATTTTGAAACTCCACCCAATAGTTTTTTAAGTCACTATACGTGACAGAAGGGATCTTTAAATATTTTTGTGAAATATAGAGACTTGTTTACAATCCGATGTCATGCAAATCAGAGAGTAGATCTCCGTTTTTTTTATCCTCTGGATCAATATCAAGTTTAGATAATAGCTTCTGAAACATTTTATTTTTCCATATTTTAGAAGTTGCTAATATAAATTGGATAGTATTAGAATCTGCATAATCTTGAATTACTTTTACTGCTTCTGGGTTTTCTGTATTGAAAAACCCTACTAATTTTTCTATAGTATCTTTATCATTCAAAATTTCTTCATCTCCTAAGCTTTCATAAAACTTTATTGTAGTATTGATAATGAACTCTCTTGGTCCCCCATTAAAATCAATAAAAGGTTTCATGAGGTCATCTTCCCCTTCATAAAGATTTGTAACAAAATAAAAGTAAGATTCAGAGCACTCTAAAAGTAAATTTGCCTTTGGTTCTTTTTTTCTGTAAATCTGTTTTAAAATAGGAGACATCAAATGAGATCCCATAGGATTTTTTATAAAGTATTCGATAAATGTGGTTTTAATGAAAGAATCTAAAATTTCATTTATAGTTAAATCAGTATTATTAAACTTCTCATAAAAATAAGATTTGTACTGATCAATTAAATCCCCAGGCTTTTTAGTAAAAGTTTTAAAGAATTTTTTTATGTATGCATGAATTTTTTTTATCATTGCACTAGCCATATTATCTATATCTCCTATTAAATTTTTACTAACATCTAATGCATATGATATATGCCCATTAACGTCTCCAAGATTCTCATAGTAAGAACTACGAGGTCTACTCATAGTAAATCCAGATTTGGTTGAAATCTTATCATCACTCCAATCAATCGAAATATTAAGCATTGTAGTAGCTTTAAATAGAAAATCTTCTATTTCGTCTGGCAAACCTATATCTGAAAATCCCGCATGTAACTTCCCGGGGCTTAAAGGGAATTTAGTAATATAAACCTCCCTAATATCGTAAGTATTCTTATGTGAAATTTGAAGATCACTCCAGGGTCCCCAGTGCGATGTTCTCCCTACACTAAATAAGTGCAAATCAAATCTATTGATGAATTCAACAAAGTCTCTATTCCTTAAAAAAGCTACTGCATTTCTCATACCCCCCGATTCATAATCTGCTAGAATGTCCCCATCAGTAGGTATAGTAGCTCCTAATTCAGTTGTGTCTTTTATAACAGGTTCTATAGCTTCGTTGATTCTTCTAAATTCTGAAAATTTATATAACCCCACTAGATCTTAATTATTTTATATAAATTATATATCAGCGAATGATATAACTTTTTTTGTGGTACAGGGTGGAATCGAACCACCGATAGAATGGTCCAATTCTGGGTTCTACCTCGATTTTCCGGATATTTAGCTGTGCTATGAAGATACAAAAAAGGCCCTTTATTTCCAAAGAGCCTTTTAGAAATAATATTAATGTTATTGTTGACTAGGCTCCTCTAATGCTTCTTCTACACTCATTACTATATGATCGAAATTTCCCCCGGGTTCAGTACCAACTATTTGACCTTTTATCAAAGAGTATATGTAAAGTTCTTGTCCATCATTTCCACTTTGGCCTCCCTGACTACCATCTGCATTACAAGCAGTTGCTTCTGCTCCCTCTGGCGGATAATAATCTTCATCCCCCGCTATCCATTTCATAGTTGCATTATCAAGGATCGCATATGCTGTTCCTGAAGCTTTTAATTCAGTTACGTCATCAAACTTTTCTTTTACTTTTTTAGCATCTTCTTGTTCTAATAGTCCTACTCTAACCATACCATGAGTCCAGCATAGTATCGTATCATTAGGAGTTCCTATATCATTAGGTCTTAAATTTAATTGGTCTTCTGCTTCGTGCATTTTTGACCAAGCACCAAAGTTTTTAATATTCGTTTTCATCTGTATAATTTTCTTTTTTTATATATCACTAAATATAATAAAAATAAAGCATACTAAAAAATTAATGTGGTACAGGGTGGAATCGAACCACCGATAGAATGGTCCAATTCTGGGTTCTACCTCGATTTTCCGGATATTTAGCTGT
>Ga0164313_10004289_pt1 | contig 12712 bp, 12 predicted proteins | sample GuaBasSedimGuay4_FD_113735 | JGI IMG/M metagenome (GOLD analysis project Ga0164313, IMG submission 113735) | Subseafloor sediment microbial communities from Guaymas Basin, Gulf of California, Mexico - Guay4, Core 4569-4, 0-3 cm | ecosystem: Environmental > Aquatic > Marine > Hydrothermal vents... | reverse complement strand
TCCATTTCCCTTTCCAACTAAAAGGACCGGACTTCTTTTTGTCATAATTAAGCTTAGCTATCTTTTCTAAAACAGGCATAAGTTTTGGCAGTGGGATATCAGTTAATAATTCAATTGCATCGATCACTTCCCACTTACGTCTGAGCTTTCCTACAAAACTTATTTGAGCATCAATAAATACCTCCTTTAGCTCACTAATAATATTATTGCCAATAATCTCTGCTTCTGAATAGTATGTTTTTCCTTCACACTCAAAAGCAAATTCAACTATCTCAGCAAGATTTTTAACAGTTTTCTCACCGAATCCCTTCACAGATAAGAGTTGTCCTGAGTTAACCAGTATTTTTAATGCTGATTTGTCCTCAACTCCAAATTCATTCCATAATGTTCTTAGTTTTTTAGTTCCTACTCCTCTGAATTGCATGAGATCTTTGAGACCGACTGGTGTCTGATCTTCGTATTCCTCTAGCAGTATTGCAGTACCCGTTTTTGAAATTTCAGCTATTATAGAAGCAATAGATTTACCCAGGCCCTCAATTTCTAAAAGAGTGGACTCATCCATATTAACGAAAGGCTCATGAATTCTTTCAAGTCTTTGAATGGCATTTTGGTAGCTGCGAATTTTGAAATCATTTGCACCGTGAAGCTCCATAAGTTTAGCTGTACGTTTAAGTTTGCCAATAATTTCTTTATTACTCATGCGGTCAGGTGTTTTAAGAAAGCAAATATCAAATAAATATAAACGTCAAGTAATACTTTCTGTGGAATAGATATTAGAAAATTAATATTTATAATTTAGTGTAAAGAAGCTGATTTCATCAACCAATTTGCCCCAATCACGTAAAAACTAATGATATATTGATCAGAATTGTTTTAATGAGAATATTACTATCTGTATTTTTTATAGCTGGCAGTGCAGCTCTTTTGGCTCAGGTGCATCAACCGGACCGTTTTGAGATTGAACTAACCCCTTATGAAGATGAATATAATGTTCTTTCAGCCGAAGAGGAGGGCGTGTTGGTTTACCGAGAAATGAGTGAATTTCAAAGTGGTTCTCAAAAGTGGAAATTTACTATGCTCGACACTACTTTAACTGAACAATGGGAAAAAGAGTATTTTCTTGATCGTGACCATATTTATAAAGGGTATGATTATGACGAAAACAACTTTTACTTCCTTTTCCGTATAACCGAGCGTGGTTCGCATGATTTGATGTTAATACAAATGAATGCAAGTACCGGAGACACGCTTAATTATAGAATAAAAAACTTAGTACCACTACGACTAGAGGCTTTTGAAATGGCGAATGGCGCAGCTATTATAGGCGGTTATTTTAATGAGGATCCTGTAGTAATGTATTATGGGCTCGAGTCGAAGAAAACTAAAGTATTGCCTGGAATTTACGGGAATAAGACAGAGCTGGTACAAGTAAAAATTGAGAAAGACATTATAAAAGTGCTTGTAACTGAGCGTACATTCGATAAAAGGAATACACTAGCTATAAAAACATATGATTTGCAAGGAAACTACCTAGATAATTATGTTTTCAAGCCAGAAGAAGATACAGGTTTGATCTTCGGTAGAGTAGCAGAAATAAATAATGAAGGTAGCTTAATTTGTGGTACCTATGGAGCAAGAAAATCTGATTATTCTCGCGGACTTTTTATTGCCCAGCATAAGAAGGACGAGGGGCAGGTGATGCAGTATTTTAATTTTGCTGATCTGGATAATTTTTTCGCCTACATGAAAGCCAAAAGGCAAGAGAGGGTAGCTAATAAAATTACTCGCAAGAAAGTCAAAGGCAAGAAAGTTAAGTTTAATTACCGTTTACTTGTACACGAAATTATTGAAAGCGAAGACAGTTATATTATGCTTGGCGAAGCATTCTATATTAAGTATAATAATAGCCAAAGTTTTAGCCGTTATAATGTTGGCACCAACTATTATGGGAATGGACCTAATTATAATACAATGACCTTTGCAGGGTATAGATATACCCACGCTGTAGTGATAGGGTTTGATAAAAAAGGCAATAAATTATGGGATAATAGCTTTCAGATTGAAGATGTATTAACCTATTCTCTTGATCAGTATGTTCATGCTGACGTTATCGATGACAAAGTCATTTTATTATACCTGTATAATAATGAGATAAGGACTAAAATAATAAGTGGGTCGGATGTACTTGAAGGAAAATTATACGATGAAGTAAAGATGAGCTTTGCCGATGACTATGTTAATAAGAACAACTATTCAAATATAGGAGGCCTTGAAAAATGGTATGGCCATAATTTCTTTGCTTATGGAGTGCAAAAGATAAAAAACTTACGTGATAGTGGTGTAAAACTTAACCGTAAGGTATTCTACATCAATAAGATTAGTTATGACGGCGTAACTCCTGATGCCGTAGAAATAAGTAAATTATCTGAAGGCGAAGTTAAGATACCTTAAACTCGCTAATCGTCTTTTCAATAATCTCGCAACAATCAATAAGCTCTTCTTCGGTCATTACCAAAGGAGGAGCAAACCTAATGATATTGCCGTGTGTCGGCTTTGCCAACAAGCCATTCTCTTTCAAGGCCAGACATATATCCCAGGCTGTTGAACTCTCTGGTGAATCGTTAATGATAACAGCATTTAATAATCCTTTACCTCGAACTTTAACAACTAATTCTGTAGATTCTGCCAGCTTCGACATTCTGTCACGGAATAAATTGCCTAATCTTTCAGCATTTTCAGCTAGCTTCTCCTCGTTAATTACATCGAGGGCAGCTATCGCAACTTTCGCAGCAATTGGGTTGCCGCCAAATGTTGAACCATGTTGACCGGGTTTTATCACATCCATAATGTTGTTATTGGCTAAGACAGCCGATACCGGATAAACCCCACCAGACAACGCTTTGCCCAAAATAAGGACATCCGGTTTCACATTCTCATGGTCACAAGCAAGCAGTTTGCCGGTTCGAGCAATGCCGGTTTGTACCTCATCGGCAACAAAAAGCACATTTGCAGCTTTACAGACTTTATATGCATCACTCAAATAATTGCTGTCAGGGACAAAAACTCCTGCTTCGCCCTGAATAGGCTCTACTAAGAATCCGGCAACTGTAGGATCTTTCAATGCTTCTTTCAAAGCCTCTATATCATTATATGGTATGCGAATGAAACCATCTGTAAACGGTCCAAAATTAGTTGTTGCATCAGGGTCATTAGAAAATGATATTATGGTAGTTGTACGGCCATGAAAATTATTTTCACAGACAATGATTTTAGCTTCATTACTGGCAATACCCTTTACTTCATAGGCCCATTTGCGTGTCAGTTTAATGGCTGTTTCTACTGCTTCGGCACCTGTATTCATTGGCAGAACCTTTTCGTAACCAAAATAATCAGTTACATATTTTTCGTATTCTCCCAAGACATCATTATAAAATGCTCTCGATGTTAGTGTTAGGGTTGATGCTTGATCTTGCAGCGCTTTTATAATCTTCGGATGACAATGTCCTTGATTTACGGCAGAGTAAGCCGATAGAAAGTCATAATACCTTTCGCCATCTGTATCCCAGACAAAAACACCCTCTCCTTTTGCTAAAACTACCGGTAATGGATGATAATTATGTGCACCATACTTATCCTCTAATTCCATTGATTCTCTACTCTTATCTAATACTTCAGCCATAACATTATATTTTGCTCAAAAATAACAGTTGTTTTGCCAATTATTGGGTTATTCTGGTCAATTTTAAGACTGTAATTGCTCAGAATTGTGAATATCTAGTTTAAAGAAGAAGTTTATTTTGTGATTATATTTAAAAATCCGATATTTGCACTCCTAAATTTGAATAAAGCGAAATAACAATAGAATCATGTCTCGAGTTTGCGAAATAACCGGTAAAAGGCCTAGAGTAGGCAACAACGTATCTCACTCTAATATTAAAACTAAGAGGAAGTTTTATCCTAATCTTCAGACCAAGCGTTTTTATATCCCTGAGGAGGACAAGTGGATAACCTTGAAAGTATCTACATCAGCACTACGTACCATCAATAAAAAAGGTATTACTGCTGTTCTAAAAGACGCAAGGAAAAAAGGAAATATTTTGGTATAATTGGCTTCAGCCAAAAATACCAATAATGAAAATTTTAAAATATTGCTTAATCCTGATTCTATTCATAGGGTCAGGATTTTCTTTTGCCCAGGAGATCCTGGAGCCAGAGGATTTTTTATCCAAGGAATTTCATCAGGATAGAAGAAATAAGCTTCGTGCAGCTTTGCCCTCTAATTCGGTAGCGGTATTCTTTGCTAATGCAGAAAGAAATAGAGCCAACGATGTTGACTATGTATATCATCAGGATCCTGATTTTTATTATCTAACCGGCTATCGAGAGCCCGATGCCATTCTGTTTATTTTTAAAGACGAACAGGTTAAATCAGATGGTTCAAAGTACTCAGAAATTATCTTTGTGCAACCGCGTAACGAATTCTATGAAATGTGGACAGGCCGCAGGCTGGGAGACGAAGGTGTGAAAACTAAGCTTGCCCTTGCTGAAGTATTCAATAATACTGACTTCAAAGACTATCGACTTGATTTCTCAAAGTTTGAGGCAATTTTATTTACCGATTTCAAGAATGATGTACGCGATGATGCCCGTGACAAGGCTGATCTTTACGATTTGATAATTCAATTCAAGGAAAAAGTAAATTATCCGGTTATTAATAGTGCAGAGTTATCACAAGAGCCCAAGCCTTCGAATCTGGATACGCAAGCACTGAAGAAAGTCATGGCTGGGCTTAGAGGAATTAAAACAGCTGAAGAACTGGTCTTGCTCAAGAAAGCTATTAATATTTCTGCAGTTGGGCAACGTGAAGTGATGAGAGCAATGTACCCCGGGATGTCGGAGACCGAAATACAAGGAATACATGAGTTTGTCTTTAAAAAGTACGGGGCTGAGTATGAAGGTTACCCCTCGATTGTTGGTGCTGGCCATAATGGTTGTATTCTCCATTATGTGGATAATAATAAGCCTGAAATTAACAGTAAAGAGATGGTCTTGATGGATCTTGGAGCAGAGTATCATGGATATACTGCTGATGTTACCAGGACTATTCCGGTAAACGGCAAGTTTAGCACAGAGCAAAAAGCCATTTATGAGCTTGTGCTAAAAGCCCAGACGGAAGCAATGGAGGCAAGTGTAGCGGGAATCTCCTGGCAGGTGCCAAACAAGTTAGCTCGCGATATTATCAACGCGGGGTTGGCCGATTTAGGTATTACTGATAGTGTAGGTCAGAAACATAATTATTATCCGCACGGTTTGAGTCATCATATTGGATTAGATGTACATGATAATGGCGAGTATGAAGTGTTTAAGCCGGGTATGGTATTTACAGTTGAGCCGGGTATCTATATTCCGGCGAATAGTGATTGTGATGAGAAGTGGTGGGACATTGCTGTTCGTATTGAAGATGATGTTATGATCGATGAAAATGGTAAGCCAGTATTACTATCAGGTATGGCTCCAAGAACAGTTGAAGACATCGAAAAACTGATGGCAGAACCTAGCCCATTGGATAATTTTGTGCTTCCGGAGCTTGACAAGAAATAATTATAATGAATCTCAGGTCAAAGTATTTTAATCTTCATTATTAATAACTACATTTGCACTCCGAAAAAAACAGTATAGCAAAATGGCTAAGAAAGGTAATAGAGTACAGGTAATATTAGAATGTACTGAGCATAAGAACAGTGGCAAGCCTGGTACTTCGAGGTATATCACCACTAAAAACAGGAAAAATACTCCCGACAGAATGGAATTAAAAAAGTATAATCCCATTCTTAAGAAACAGACTGTTCACAAAGAAATTAAGTAATTATGGCTAAGAAAGTAGTTGCAACATTACAGAAAGGCGAAGGAAAAAACTTTGCTAAAGTTATCAGAGCGGTAAGATCAGAAAAGACTGGTGCATATTCTTTTAGAGAAGAAATGGTGCCGATTGATAAGGTTAAAGAAGTACTTGCCAAGAGTTAAGAGGCTTTTGTACTTAAAAGAATTTAAAGTCCCGTATTAGGGACTTTTTTTGTTAATTTGAATTTCTAAATATTCTATAATGGCTTTATTCGGCGGAATTTTTTCAAAAGAAAAAAAGGAGCATCTTGACAAAGGGCTTGAAAAGTCGAAAACGAGCTTTTTCAATAAGCTTGGTAAAGCCGTAGCAGGGAAATCAACTGTTGATGAAGAAGTACTGGATAATCTTGAGGAAGTATTAATTACTTCGGATGTAGGTGTTGAGACTACCTTGAAAGTAATTGAACGTATTGAAGAGCGCGTTGCTCGAGATAAATATCTGGGCGTTGAGGAGCTCAATAAAATTTTACGAGAAGAGATAGCTTCTCTGTTGTCAGAGAATAATTCGGAAGACTTAGATGATTTTAATGTTCCCGCCGATATCAGACCATATGTAATTTTAGTTGTTGGGGTAAATGGTGTTGGCAAAACTACTACCATTGGCAAGTTGGCAGCACAATTTAAAGGAAAGGGATTAAATGTGGTATTGGGTGCTGCTGATACATTCCGTGCTGCTGCGGTTGACCAGCTAAAACTTTGGGGTGAAAGAGTAGGTGTTCAGGTAATTTCACATGGGATGAATACTGATCCGGCAGCTGTAGCTTATGATACTGTTAAACAAGCGGTTGAACAACAAGCCGATGTGGTAATTATTGATACAGCCGGCAGATTACATACCAAGGTAAACTTGATGAATGAGCTCGGAAAAATAAAGCGTGTAATTCAAAAGTTTGTGGAGGCAGCTCCTCATGAAGTACTTCTGGTATTAGACGGAAGCACAGGTCAGAATGCCATTAATCAGGCTCGTGAGTTTACCAAAGTAACCGAAGTTAGCTCCCTGGCTATCACAAAGCTTGATGGAACTGCTAAAGGCGGTGTTGTGATAGGCATATCAGATGAATTTAAAATTCCGGTAAAATATATTGGTGTTGGCGAGGGGATAGATGACCTGCAGGTATTCAACAAAATGGAGTTCGTCGATTCATTCTTCGGATAAAATAGGCCTTTCTTTTTGACTTTGCCGCCAGTGTTCTTTTTTTCTAAAAGAGAAACCACTAAGCCAATATTTGAATTTCATTTTCCCTTCATAATCAATGCCGAAAAGCCTGTATTCTTCAGTTGGATATTCCCTTAAACATTCATGAATAACTCTGCTATATACATTTGGACCCGTCATTTCAAGCACATCGTTTGGATAGCGGTTATTTTTAATATTATCAATAACAGTCTCCAGTACATTTTTCAAAAACGGATGGTCTTTCGTATAAACTAAAGCCCATTGAACGTATAACCCCGGGTTCTTCTCTTTGGTAATAATGGCCTTATCATCATCATTAATCCAGTTGCTAAACTTGCCACTGGCCCTGCTGTCAATGTCGAGGTAAATCCCGCCTTTTTTTAGAAGAATTGCATAACGGAAAAAATCTGCCTTGGCAGCACCAATGGTTATCTTGCAATATTGTTCATATACCTCCGGCTTAAACTCATTTTTAATAAAATCTTCAATAGCTCGATCATCATAAAAACGATACTCATATTCGGGATTCATTCTACGCATATTCCAGATGTGAAACCTAGCCATCCACGGGATGGCATCTTTGTTCGAATAGGTTTGGTAGATAACTTTTGGTATGGGCAAGGCGCTTGAAAGTTAAAAGTTTAAGTTCATCAATATGGAATAATGAAATATAATACTAAGGTATAAGTTTAACACTAATCCACCTTAATGATCTGCTTCATTTGGCTGGACGTCAAGCCCTTCTGATACGATTTTTATTAATTGCAGATATTAGTGAACTTTACTATCAAATCAACCGGTTATGAAAATATCACAATCTATCATTTTTTTATTTATTGTTGCAACAGCTTGTATGCCGGATAAAGAACCTCCAATAGTAGAGTTATCTACAAATATCAGCAATCTGCTAAGTCAGAGTCAGGGCACTTTTGCGGTAGCCTTCGAAGATCTTAAAACTGGAGATACACTTTATTTCAATGCCCGTGAGCGGTTTCATGCTGCCAGTACAATGAAAACACCGGTCATGATCGAGCTTTATAAACAAGCTAATGAGGGTAAATTTTCTCTGGATGAGCCTGTGTTGGTCAAAACAGAATTTAGTAGCATAGTCGATGGCAGTACTTATGAAATGGACATATCTGATGATAGCGAAGGGACTCTGTATGATAAAGTGGGGTCTATGGTGCCAATGAATGAGCTTATTTATGAAATGATAACCAAGAGCAGCAATTTGGCTACGAATATCCTGATCGAGTTGGTTGATGCAAAAAAAGTAACCTTATCTATGCGTGACTTAGGAGCACCCGACATTGAGGTGCTCAGAGGCGTAGAAGATATAAAGGCATATGAAAAGGGGCTTAGCAATACAACAACTGCCTATGATTTGATGAAGATTTATGAAGCTATTGGCAAGGAGGAAATTATTAGTTCTGAGGTGTGTGATGAGATGCTGGACATCCTGTTAGATCAAAATTTCAATAGTGTGATTCCTGCATTACTACCTGAAGGGGTTAAAGTAGCTCATAAAACGGGCTCAATAACCGGTGTGCAGCATGATTCCGGAATTGTTATTTTACCTAATGGCCATCAATATGTGCTGGTATTATTGTCTAAAGATCTGGATGACCGTAAGCAGGGGATTGAAACTTTATCCAGGATTTCAGAGATGGTTTATAAATTCGTTGTAGCTGAAAAAGATCAATACTAATTCTTCTTTTTAACTTTTACAGGTTTCTTGGCCCATTGTATTCTGTATAAAACATAATACCTGAAACCCCATGTACTAGGCCTGGCCCCCAATCCATATCCGGGCACATAATAAGGCTCAAATGGCACATCAGGTACCGTACCACTGCGTAAAAACCGGAACCTGAATATATAGCCGGTAAAGATCCCTTCCCATAATCGTACCCTCACTCCGGTTGTCATTTCTACCCATTGTGACTTATTGTTTTCAATATCAAAGCTAACCGGCACAGCACCCCAGTTATCTTCGATTACTTCGCCAACCACTGTCTCACTAAATGATGACCAGGCATACCGGAGGCCAAAAGTGAAGCTATTTAAATGCCTATCGGTAGCTAAAAAATTAACCTCAGGACCAACCCTTAGAAAATTACCTTTCATTGAATATTCAACATTATCATTGGTCTCAGCAAATTCCTGATGACCTGCTTCGACCATCATGCCAAAATTGCTTAAGTCAGTATCAACGGTGATTTCATAACTTAAATTTCGAGTATCAAATAAATATAACGCCGGCCCCAGCAGGTCTACACCAAATCGCACACCCGTTGGCATATATTGCTTACTACTATTCGTGGTATCTATAGGTACTGAATAGGGCGACTCCTGAGCCATGCTGGTAAAAGCAGCAAATAATAGCAATATGTTAAAGTGTAATTTCAATGTTTACGATAACGTCTTCGTGAATTGCAGTCTGCAAAATATTTATTTTACTGTAAGTTGTATAATCTACTTTTAACTTATCAAATGAAGCATCAAGTCCACATTCAGGTGATATTAGCTTTGCCACAACATCATAGGTTAAGCCCAATGTGTCAGTACCACTAGCTTGTTCTAGTATAAAGGTAGTTGTGTATGCCCCCGGATTTAAAGGAAGATTTAACTTATTAAGAGTTGAATCTGAATACTGAAGGAACCCATCGTTTTCACCAATGGCATCAAGAGACAAAAGGGTAATATTTTTGGGTTTACCATCAACATCAACAAAGTTTACCTTAACCAGGCTTGTTTCAGTATCTAGGCAAGTTGGAATATCTCCACAACTCACGATTACCGCCATTGTCAATATTATAAATACCTTAGACCAAAATTTATCTATCATAACTGGCCACAAAATAAACTAGAACCTGCCCCTTTGCCAAATTGCTTAATCTTTAACATTTAATTTTCGTTGGTATAAGGAATAGAACGTTATTTTTGCCAAATACATTTTGCAATTTGAAAACAAAATCAAGAAAAAAAGACAAAGTTAATATTGTTACTATGGGTTGTGCCAAAAATCTGGTCGATTCTGAGGTGATCTTAACGCAGTTGAAGGGAAATAACATTCAGGCCACGCATGAAGAAAGCGATGGCGCTAATGTAGTGATAATTAATACCTGCGGGTTTATTGATTCAGCTAAACAGGAATCTGTTGATACTATTTTACAGTATTCCGAGGCTAAGGAGAGCGGCCTTATTGATAAACTTTATGTTACAGGTTGTTTGTCACAGCGATATAAGGATGACCTTGTAAAAGAGATTCCAAATGTTGACGCCTTCTTTGGTACGCGAGAAGTGCCTGCATTGTTAAGCAAGTTTAAAGCAGACTATAAACGTGAATTACTTGGAGAGCGAATAACAACAACGAGCCATTACGCTTACCTTAAGATTGCCGAAGGGTGTGATAGACCATGTTCTTTTTGTGCAATCCCACTTATGCGTGGCAAACATGAATCGAGAACTATTGAATCTTTAGTTGAAGAGGCCGGCAACTTAGCAGCAAAGGGAGTTAAGGAGCTTCTCATAATCGCCCAGGACTCAACTTATTATGGCTTAGATATTTATGGCAAGCGAAAATTAGCTAAACTGCTAACCGAGCTTACAAAAGTTGAGGGAATTGACTGGATAAGATTGCATTATGCTTTTCCGGCTGGATTCCCGGAGGATGTACTGGAGGTGATGGCTGCGAATCCTAAAATATGCAATTATTTAGATATCCCTTTACAGCATGGGTCGAGTAATATGCTTAAAGCAATGCGCCGAGGTATTGATAGACCGAAAACAGAGGCACTAATTGATTTAATGAGGGAAAAAGTGCCTGGAGTAGCAATTCGAACCACTTTAATTGTTGGCTATCCGGGTGAAACGGAGAAAGATTTCAACGAGATGAAGGATTTTGTTGTTAAATTTCGATTCGACCGACTTGGAGTATTTACTTATTCACATGAAGAGAATACGCATGCCTATGATTTTGAAGATGATGTTCCGGCGGAAGTGAAGCAAAAGCGGGCCAATGAAATAATGGCCTTGCAGGAGGAAATCTCATTTGAACTTAATCAGGAGAAAATAGATAAAGAATATAATGTACTCATTGATCGTCTTGAAGGTGGAACTTATTATGCTCGTACAGAGTTTGATTCACCCGAGGTGGATAATGAAGTGTTAATTAATGCTGAAGATCATTATCTTAGAATTGGCGATTTTGTTACCGTTAGAATAACTGACGCTTCAGAATTTGATTTAACTGCAGAACCTGCTTAATCTTGTAGATCAATTGGCTTAAATGAGAGTAGAAAAATTATCATTTGATAAAACAAAAAGCTTTTCGCGCATATTCCTTGATTATGTAGCCAGCGAACCCAAGCTTGCCCATACGCACTCATTTGAACCATCAATACAAGGCTTTGAAAAGGCTCTTTCATATAGAAAGTTATCTACAAAGCATCGAAAAATACTTGTTGAAGTTCTGCAAGAGCAATATGCAGATTTGGATATCTCCGATCTTGTTAAGGATAATATTGATAGTCTTAAGAAGAAAAATACTTTTACTGTTACTACAGGCCACCAGCTTAATATTTTCACCGGTCCCCTTTTTTTTATATATAAGATTGTTACTACAATCAATATTTGTAAAGAGCTATCTGACAAATTTCCGGAGTACAATTTTGTACCGGTCTACTGGATGGCTTCAGAAGATCATGATTTCGATGAAATTAATCATGTCTTTGTTGATGGTGAAAAGTTTGTTTGGGAGACAGACCAAACCGGAGCTGTTGGTAATTTTACTACAGAGGAATTAGCTAAACTGGCTGATGAAATCCCCGGTAAAACATCGTTATTCAAAAAGGCTTATACAGGAACTGGGAATTTAGCCAATGCCGGAAGGCATTATGTAAATGAGTTATTTGGCGACAAAGGACTAGTTGTTATCGATGCAAATAACAGAGCTTTAAAAGGAGAGTTTTCGGAGATTGTAAAAGATGAACTGTTAAATCATACATCTTTTGCTAAGGTTACTGAGAGAAGTGAGTTCCTTGTCGAGCAAGGCTATAAGCCCCAGCTTAATCCACGAGAAATAAATTTATTTTACCTTGAAGATAACCTTCGGGCCCGAATAGAAGAAATTGATGGAGTCTTTACCATTGTTGATACAGACCTTTCTTTTACTCAGGAGGAGATTTTAAAACTTGTTGATGAGTATCCTGAAAGATTCAGTCCCAATGTTATACTTAGACCGGTGTATCAGGAGGTTATATTGCCAAATTTAGGTTATGTTGGAGGCCCGGCAGAATTAGCTTATTGGTTACAGTTTAAAGAGATGTTCGACCATTTCAAGATCGACTTTCCTGTTTTAATGCCAAGAAACTTCGGACTCTATTTAAATAAAAATACCCAGCGTAAGCAAAAGAAATTAGGTTTTAATCACGCTGATTTTTTCAATGATATTGATGCCTTAAAGAAAAGACTTGTTCATTCCATGAATGGTGAGCTTGGCCTTGGGAAAGAGAGGAAAAATATTCTGGTTATGTATGACTCACTGAAAAAGCTGGCTCATAAGATTGATGTAACCTTAGAACCACATATTCAAGCCCAGTTTACTAAGCACCAACAATGCCTTGATAAGAT
>Ga0164313_10004288_pt1 | contig 12715 bp, 12 predicted proteins | sample GuaBasSedimGuay4_FD_113735 | JGI IMG/M metagenome (GOLD analysis project Ga0164313, IMG submission 113735) | Subseafloor sediment microbial communities from Guaymas Basin, Gulf of California, Mexico - Guay4, Core 4569-4, 0-3 cm | ecosystem: Environmental > Aquatic > Marine > Hydrothermal vents... | reverse complement strand
TGTTTTTACCGCTTCGATCAGGCCGGTCTCCCGCATGGTTTTGATCACGATGCGGTCGAGTTCGGAGGCGTAGGGTTCACCGATGATTTTGCGCATCGCCTTGTTGGCCGCACTCAGGTCCGTCGGGAACAGGTGCTTGCCGGTTTGTAACTGGTAGTGGTCGGAGACCGCCTGCAGCGAGGTCAGTGAGCAGTAGGCGTCGTCCAGCAGGCCAATGATGCCAAGTTCATCGGGGATGACATCATCACCCTCCAGCCAGTACGACTCGACCATCTGCAGGATCTTCTGCATTTGAGTCTCCAGCCCGACGGTGGCGGCGGCGGTCCAGGCGATTTTTATCATGTAGGGAACCTGCTCGATGTAGCCGCGCACGAAGCGTGCACCCTGTTCCAGTTCTTCCGGTCCCACCGTCACGCCCTCGCGGTCGGCCACGACCGCCAGCAGATCATGCAATTCCGGTTCTATGCCGTCATCGGCGCAGAGTTCCGTAATCATGGATTCAATCAGGCTCGTATCCACTGGGTTCCAGGGTGATGAAACGAAGCTTATAGTAGCAGGCGCACCTTTCATCTCATATGCTAATATTCGCGCCACCCGTATTTTATTGCCCGGAGACCCTGCTTGCTGTTGCTGTCCATAATCACGCTGTTCGCAGGCCCCTTGTTGTTTCAATGGGTGAGCAGTTCCCACCCGCTGGCCAGGGCGCTGGATCGCGCCATCGTGGTGGTGCTGGTGGTGCTGGTAGTGGTTTTGCTGATCCCGGACATCATAGAACCGCTGGGCCTGTTGGCTCCGGGTTTCCTGATCGTTGGCTATTTGCTGCCCGGCCTGCTGGAACGGGTAATCAAGCAGGCCGCGGAAACACTGCACCTGCTGAGCCTGTATGTCGCACTGGTTGGCTTGATCCTGCACGCAGTGCTGGATGGGGCTGGCCTGGCCGGCAGTGAAATGAGGGATAATAGTAGCCTGGCGGCTGCGATCATCCTGCACCGCTTCGGCATGGGCCTGATGCTGTGGCTGATCATGCAGCCGGTTTTCGGTAACCGGATCGCCTGGAGCATTCTGTTCGCGATGGCGGCTGCGACCATCGTTGGGTTCGAGTTCTCAGAACGCTTGCTGCCCTATGCCGACGTCACGGTAATAGCGGCCGTGCAGGGCGTGATCGTGGGAACCATCATCCACAGCCTGGTGCATCGGGAACACGTCCACCGCGACCATCACGGAGAATCTGATTCATGAGTACACTTGTCGCCATCAAGGACCTGCAACAGCGTATGTCCGCCTCCATCATCGGCCAGGAAGAGGTGGTCAAAAACCTGATCATCGGCCTGCTGGCCAACGGCAATGTCCTGATGGAAGGCTTGCCGGGCCTGGCCAAGACCCGTGCGGTGAAAGGGCTGGCGAAGAACATGGATGCGGATTTTTCCCGCATCCAGTTCACCCCGGACCTGCTGCCCTCGGACATCACCGGCAGCGAAGTGCTCTATACCGAGGCAGGAAACCCGACCTTCCGCTTCGAGCCGGGACCGATTTTCGCCAACATCGTGCTGGCTGATGAGATCAACCGGGCACCGGCCAAGGTCCAGGCGGCTTTGCTCGAAGCGATGGAAGAGCGGCAGGTTACCGTTTCAGGGACCACCCACAAGATGCCCAAAATGTTCATGGTGATGGCTACCCAAAATCCGATTGAGCAGGAAGGAACCTATCCCTTGCCGGAAGCGCAGATGGACCGTTTCCTGATGCACATTTACATCGATTACCCGGATGAGGAATCAGAAGCGAAAATCATACGCCTGGTGCGCGGTGAAGAAGGGGATGTTCCGTCCGGCGGTGAATCTCAACCGATCGCTCAGGAAGTAGTATTTGCAGCGCGCGATGAGATTCACACCGTGTCGGTCAGCCCCACCATCGAAAAATACATGGTGGACCTGGTGTTTGCCACCCGCTACCCGGATCGCTATAGCGAACAACTGGCCACCTGGATCCATCTCGGCGTCAGCCCTCGTGGCGGCATTGCGCTGGATAAGTGCGCCCGGACCCATGCCTGGCTGGATGGCCGCAACCAGGTGTTGCCCGACGATGTCCGGGCGATCTGCCATTGTGTTTTCCGCCACCGGCTGAAACTGAGTTACGACGCCAGCGCGGATGGGATTTCCGCCAACGACGTTATCGATGAGATTTTAAAACTGGTTGCTGTCGCCTGAAAGCGCTCTGATGACGCAATACACACCCATGCGGAAGAGAACATCCAGTTCTGAAGGGCAGGCGGGTGTTTACGCCGACCTGGATGAACTGATGCGGCTGCGGTTCAGCGCATCGGGATTCAGTTTTCTGCCACGCCAGCCGATCCACAGCGTTCTCAGCGGGCGCCATGCGTCGCGGTTGCGGGGCCGGGGGCTGAATTTCGAGGAGTTGCGCAACTACCTGCCGGGCGATGACACCCGGAATATTGACTGGAAAGTCACTGCGCGAACCCGTGAGCCCTACATCCGGGTGTATACCGAGGAAAAAGACCGCACCGTCTGGCTGCTGGTGGATCAGCGCATTTCCATGTTTTTTGGCTCCCGCTGGAAAATGAAGTCGGTGGTGGCGGCCGAAGCGGCGGCTGTTGCTGCCTGGCGGGTGTTGTCGCAGGGTGACCGGGTGGGCGCGGTGATCTTTGACGATTCAGACCTGCAGGTGGTTCCGCCACACCGCAGCGAGGAACGGGTTGCGCAGATTCTGAAGCAGGTGGTCAGGAAAAATCACGCCCTGAATGCGAAATCCGAGATAGAACCGGGCCCCCATATGTTGAACCGCGCCTTGCAGCGGGTTGCGGCTTTGGCCCGTCATGACTGCCTCATCTGCCTGATCGGTGACGGCACCGGAATTGATGAGGACACCCGAAAATACGTGACCCGCCTGACCGAGCATAACGACGTACTGTCGGTTTTTATCTATGACCCGCTGGAGCAGTCGATGCCCGAAGCCGGCCGCCTGGTGTTTTCCGATGGCCTGTCCCAACTGGAATTCAACACCGGGGATCGCGCCTTGCGCGAAGCGTTCAGCCGGGATTTCGAGCAGCGTGTTGAACGCATGAAAGCAACTTCGAGAAAGCACGCGATCCCCTTGCTGCCGGTACACACCGCGGCGCCGGTGCTGGAGCAGGTCAGGGCAGACCTGGGGCAGCGTAAAAAGTGACTGATGCCGGCAACCTGCAGAACCTGAACGATATCATCGTACCCGGCCCGGTGGCCTGGTGGCCGCCAGCGCCCGGTTGGTACGTGCTGGGGGCCATCGCCATGGTCGCACTCCTGCTGGTGGCTGTCCGGCAATGGCGCCGGTGGCAGCAAAACCGCTACCGCCGCCAGGCCATGCTTGAATTATCGTCGATTCGGGAGCAGGCCTCGGCCGAGAGCCTGCAGCAATTGCCGGTATTGCTCAAAAGAGCAGCCCTGTCAGCCTGGCAGCGTGAGGAAGTGGCTGCCCTGACCGGACCGGCCTGGCATCGTTTTCTCGATCAAAGCGCCGCTATGGATCGTTTTTGTGCTGGCGCGGGTGACACCCTGGACCAGTTGGCTTACGCCGGTAGTGGTGAATCCTTGCCCGCTGATACAGAGTTACAGCAGGCACTTGATGCCACCGAGTTCTGGCTGAAAAACCACCGGTCCCAGGCAGAGGCTGGCTGATTCATGTTCACCATCAGCTATCCATGGGTGTTCCTGCTGCTGCCGTTGCCGCTGTTGATTTATTACCTCGCGCCCGCCTACCGGGAACCGCGCCTGGCGGTGCGTGTACCCTTCATGGGCCTGCTGTACCGGTTGACCGGTCAGCAATCCGGTGACGGGACGGCTGTTGCGCGCCGCAGCCAATTGCAAAAAGCCCAGTTGATCCTGGGTTGGCTTGCGCTGGTCGCGGCGCTGGCGCGCCCGGTTTGGATGGATGAGCCGATGGTGCGAGAACTGCCGATGCGGGACCTGCTGGTGGCGCTGGACTTGTCAGGATCGATGGAAACGATGGATTTCACCGATGAGTCCGGTCAGAGCAGTGACCGCTTGACGGCGGCCAAACAGGTGCTTGACCAGTTCCTTGCACGACGCGAAGGAGACCGGGTAGGCCTGATCTTTTTCGGTTCGGCCGCTTTTGTACAGGCGCCGTTTACCGAGGACCTGGAGGTGGTGCGCGAACTGCTGGACGAAGCGCAAGTGCGCATGTTGGGTCCGCGGACCATGCTGGGTGACGCCATTGGTGTGGCGATCCAGCTTTTTGAGCGCAGTGAAGTAGAGGAACGGGTCCTGATCGTACTCACCGACGGGAATGACACCGGCAGCATGGTTCCGCCGCTGCGGGCGGCCGAGATCGCGCAGGATAACGGTGTCACGATTTACACCATCGCCATGGGCGACCCCGAGGCGGCCGGTGAGCAGGCGCTCGATCAAGTCACGCTCAAAGCGGTAGCGGATACCACCGGCGGTGAATATTTCCATGCCGATGACCGGGCAGACCTGGAGCGGGTTTATCAAACGCTGGACCAGTTGAATCCAAAACAGGTGGAAAGCCTGAGTTACCGGCCGGAGCGCGAGCTTTATTTCTGGCCGCTGGGTTTTGCCATTCTTTTGAGCCTGTTATTTTTCGGCCAGGTTGAGTTGCGTTCATTTCTGAACAGTCGGCGTGACTCCGCGCGCGCCGGCAAGGCGGTGGTCTGATGGCGTGGGAACTGTTTCATTTCCTGCGCCCGGCCTGGCTGTTGTTGCTGGCGCCGGCCGCGCTTGTGACCTGGTCGATCATGCGCCGGCAGGACCCGATGCGTAGCTGGAAAGCGGTGATAGCCCCCGGGTTGCTTGAGCACCTGGCGATCCGTAAGGAGGAGCGCCGTAGTCGTTTTCGCCCGGTTCTCGGTCTGGCTGCGCTTTGGCTGCTGGGGATTCTGGCCCTGGCCGGGCCCAGTTGGGAAAAGGAGCCGACGCCGTTCACGCAAGACCAGGCCGCGCTGTTTATCGTCCTTAAGGTGACACCCGATATGCTGGCCGCGGACATACAGCCCAACCGTCTGCAACGGGCGGTGCAGAAGATCAGTGACCTGCTGGCCTTGCGCCCCGGCACCAGGACCGGCCTGGTCGCCTATGCCGGCAGTGCGCACCTGGTCATGCCGCTGACCGCCGATCCGGACATCATCAGCTTCTTCGCTTCCGAACTGGTTCCTGATGTCATGCCGGTGCCCGGGGACGACCCCGTCCAGGCTGTGCAACTGGCACAACGGCGCTTGCTTGCCTCGGGGCTGCCTGGTTCCATCGTGCTGGTCGCTGATTTTATTGATCCGGCATTTGATACCGGCCTGGCGAGCGCTGTGAATGGCAAAGGCGCCGAGGTACACATCCTGGCGGTGGCGGCCGGGCCGGAAGTGGTGCCGCCAGCGGGTAGTCCGCCGGCGCCGGCGCTGGACGAAGAGGCGATGCGCAAGGCCGCGAAGGCGCTTGGGGGCGCACTGGTGCTGGTCACTCCGGACGATTCCGATGTCAGGAAACTCAATGCACGGATCGAGCACAGCATCGCCGCGGCGCCTGCGCTGGAGGGCGAGCGCTGGAAAGATGCAGGGTACTATCTAGTCCTGGCGTTTGCCGTGTTGGTACTCCCGTTCTTTCGGCGTGGCGGGGCGGTGGAGGTGGGGACGTGATCGCTTACCGTGCTTTGTTATTGTTGTTGCTTGCTTATCCCGGGTTGGTTTTTGGAGCGGGGTGGGCGGACTGGTGGTTGACTCCGGATCAGCGGGGGCAGGGCTTGTTTGAACAGGAACGGTATTTAGAGGCGGCGGAGGTGTTTGAGAGCCCGGAGCGCAAGGGGGTTGCGTTCTTTCGGGGTGGTGATTTTGCGAGTGCGGCTTCGGTATTCGGGCGCTTGCGCTCAGCGCAGGCGGCTTATAACCGGGGTAATGCCCTGGTGATGCTGGGGCGTTATGAAGAGGCTATCCAGAGTTATGAAGATGCCCTTGACGCCCGGCCCGGCTGGACGCAGGCCGAGGAAAATCGGGATATTGCCGTGGCGCGCAAAGAAAGACTGGCGCCGCCGGAGAGTGACTCAGGGGGCACTGGCGGGCAACTTGAAGCCGATGAAATCGTGTTTGATGACAGCGGTCGGGTGGACAAGTCTGGAACGGAGGTGGAGACGACCGGTGGGGATGCGCTGTCAGAAGATGAGATGAGGGCCGTGTGGTTGCGACGGGTTCAGAATGACCCGGCGGAATTTTTGCGGACACGGTTTGCTTATCAGCTTTACCGGGATGAGCAGGAGGGGAGAGATGAAACGGATTTGTAGGAGCGAGCTATGCTCGCGAAAAATGCCAGGCGAGCTATCGCGAGCATGGCTCGCTCTTACAGTGCTGGTGATGTTGGCCACGGGCATCCAGGCGAGTAGTGGACTGCAGGGGGAGATTCGTTTTGCGGCGGAGCGCCAGGGTGCGGTCTGGTTGGGGCAGGAAGTTGAGTTGTACCTGGATTTATGGAGCGACGGCTTCAGTTTCGGTGACCAGTTATTCGTGTTGCCGGAAGTAAAGGGGGGATACCTGCTACAGGCGGATTCGAGCACCGTGAAATTGAACGAAAACCGCAACGGCGTTCAGTGGCAGGGGTTACGTTATACCTTGCTGTTTTATCCGCAGCGGGAAGGGCGGCTGGAAGTGCCGTCCTTCGAGGTGCGTTTCAGCAGCCGGGCCGGATTCGGCTCGGAACCGGCTGGTTTCGAGTTCCGGACAGCGCCGGTTTTCATCGAAGCACGATTACCGCCGGGTGCAGACAAGGGTGGCCTGATCGTGACATCCACTTCCTTCACGATGGAGGCTGCCTGGACGCCCGTGATGAGCGGCGACGGTCCCCTGGATCTGCAAGTAGGAGATGCCGTAACACTGAAAGTCACGCGCCGCGCCCGGGACGTGCCGGGCATGGTGTTCGCGCCCCTGCCGGAATTTTCCATCGACGGACTGGGGGTTTACCCCGAAGCGGCGCAGGTGAATGACCGCATCAACCGGGGTGACCTGACCGGGTCACGCACCGATTTCATCACCTTTATCTGTGAGCGCGAGGGCAGTTTCAAGATTCCGGAGATGCGGTTCCAGTGGTGGGATCCGGAGCAGGAAATTCTGGCGGAAAAGCTTATTCCTGAGCAGGAACTGGCGGTTGCTGCAAATCCTGCTTATGCAAGCGGCGCGGCAACGGTCCCATCGAGTAGCGGGAAATGGCTTAACTGGAAGTCAGTTGTCGTGGTGATTGCCGGGATCCTGTTGCTGGTGTATCCCGGGCGGTGGCTGGCGCAGTTTATGGCGGGTCGATTACCGCAATTGCTGATCAGGCTCAGGGCTTACTTTGCCAGATGGGTGATGCGTGCGAATGTGCTCCAGCCCTTGAATCCGCGGTCCATCAGGAAGCGCTGATTGATTAGACTACCGTAATGAGTAGCAGGGCCAGCAGGGCTACTGCCAAAGCCAGTTCACGAAATTCATTCCGGGATTTTACGTTTTCAACAGGTCCGTTATTCATCATCATACGCCTCGTTTTTGCTTGAAAAAGCGGGGGAGCGATCCTTGCTCCCCCTTGTTGCACACACGTCGGTAGGAGAGAAACCGTGTGCACTTGAGCGTACTTTAGGGGTTCTTCATATAGTGCGCTTGTCCTGACCGGACAGCTTATTGACCGTGTTGATACCAGTTGACGCCGGCTTTGTCCTTCGCAACCGTCATTTCGTCTTGTGCCACCAGGTAGTTGAGGTGCGAGATGGCCTCCCCGGTCGCCATGATCAGGTTTTGATCCGTGATCCGGGCCTTGAACAGGGCCGGGAAAACATCCAGCGCGCGCCTGGGCTCACTGCAGATTTGTCTGAGCTTGTCGAGCCCGGTTTGATGCTCTGCGATCAATTCATCGAGCCGGGAATGAGCGCCACGGAAGGGCTTGCCGTGGGCCGGCAGGACCAGGACATCTGTCGGTAACCTGTTTTGAAGTTTTTCGAGTGAATCAAACCAATGACTGAGTGGGTTCGCGGCAGGCTCAGTGGGGTAGACGCTGACATTGGGTGAAATGGTCGGCAGGATCTGGTCACCCGCGATCAGCAGGTTCAAATCCGGGCAAAACAGGCTGGAGTGTTCCGGCGAATGGCCCCGGCCGATGATCACTTCCCACTGGTGGTCGCCGATTTGGATCGCCATGCCTTCACGCAGTTGGTGGAAGGATTCCGGCAGCGGGGAGACGACGTGGCCAAAGGCGCCGAAAAACTCCATGTAGCGGTCGAGGTTTCCTATCGTGAAACCCGCCCTGGTGTAGAAGTTCAAGCCTTCCGGCGGCGCCGGCTTGCCGGTATCGGCCACCAGCACCCGGCATAACTGGTATTCGTCCCTGGACATCCACAGTTCGATGCCGAATTTGCGCGCCAACCAGCCGGCGCAGCCCACGTGATCGGGGTGCATATGGGTGACCAGCAAACGCGTAATCGGGGCATTGTCCAGGTAGTGGTCGAAAACGTAATTCCAGATTTCCCGGGTGGTATTACTAAACAGCCCGGTGTCGATAATCGCCCAGCCGTGGCCGTCGCGCAGCAACCAAACGTTGATGTGCTCCAGCAAAAAGGGCAGCGGCAGGCGCAGCCACTTGACGCCGGGTGCGATGTCCAGGGCTTCGCCCGGTTCTGGCTTGAAACCAAGCGGATAGTTTATCGAGGCGGCTGATTTATCCAACGATCTATACTGCCTTTCTCCGCAGGGCCGCCTTGACGTGCTGCACATGCTGCACTTCATAGCCCGTGAGGATTTTATCCAGCATCCGGCTGATCTTTGTCTGTATGCGAATCATTTCGAGCTTGGGCCAGGTGGCTTTTTCGCCCGAAGTGATCAACTCCATGATCTCCTCCTCGGACCGGTAGGACAGCAGCCTGAACGGGTTAAAAAACCGCTTCGGCGGCAGGATGTTGATGTCGCCGATGTAGTCCTGGTTGATGATGGACAGTGCGATGTTATTGAAGCGGGTAAGCGAAGAACTCACCGACAGGGGCTTTTCCAGGGTGGTGGCGCCGACGTTGTACCAGGCGCGGGCGGTGCTGACGCTGGCATCCCGGATCAGGCCAAGCGTATCCCGGCTTTTCTTGCCATCGGCGACAAACGGGATGACGTGTGGGTTGGTCTGGCTGACGATGTAGTGGTTGACCCCATAGAGGCGCGCCAGGCGCTTGGCCGGCATGTCGTCGCTGACCGATCCGTCCACCCATTTGCGCGAAGGCAGGTAGGCCTGCTTCTCGCCCAGGTGATTTTTCGCCGCCAGCGTGACCGGCGGATAGACACCCGGGACGGCGCCCGATGCCATGATGGCTTCGCGGATAAATACGTTGGGTGAGGTAAAGGCGTTAAGCAAGCGGGATTTCTGATGGGTTTCCGCCGGCGCGATCGACACGTTCAGTTGGCGCCCGGTGCGCTCATAGGCTTCCTGGAAAGTCAGGTCCGGGATCAGCCGGTCGAGGATTTTCAGGATCTCTTTCACCTGCATGATTTCCGGTTTCAGCTTCGACAGGCGTTTGAAGCCCCGCGCTTCCTGCTTGATTTCATGCACCAGGTATTCCGGATCGAAAATGTTTTCCAGTTCATCTTCGCTGTGGGTGCTGGCCAGGGCGCCGACAAAAGAACCGCCACTGGAACCGGACATTACATTCGGCAACAGCCCCTGCTGCCACAGGGCTTTGACCACGCCGATGTGGAAATACAGCAGTGAGCCGGAACCACTCATCATAAAAGCGGATTGCCCGAAACAATGATCAGCGCGGCGGAAAAAATCCAGTTTTTCTTCAAAGCTGATTTCGCTGACTTCCGGGCTGGCCAGGTGTTCCAGCGCGGCGGCCACCTCGTCCACGTAGTCAACGATCAGTTGCTTGGTGCCAAAGCGGGTTTTTTCGTACAGGATCGAGCGGCCCATGCCGCCCAGGTTGCCGTGAATGCCCTCATTGAGACTGAACAATAAGCCACGGTTGTCCTGTTCTGCCCGGAACGCTCTGAGCTGCTCGAGCCGGGCGCGGATGGAAACGTGATCGTAGTTTCTTGAGGCCTCAACGAAGCGCCAGCGGTCTGCACCCGTTTTGGCGTCATGGGCAATCGCGGCCTCCTTCCATTCTTCGTAACTGGCCGCGGATTCCATCGCTTTTCTATATTTTTTGTTCATTGTGGCGTTGCGCTCTCCGCCAATTCGTTCGCCCGTTCAATGATGTACGCCTGGATCGCGGTGGCTTCTTCGGCGCTCAATACTTCGGCGAATGAAACCATGCCTTTATCGCGGTACAGTCCGCCCAGCACGATGCCCATCCACAGCTGGTGCTTTTCTGCATTCATGTAACGAAGATCCGGCACCACGCCGCCGCCGATGGCACCGTCACCATGACAAACCATACAGCGGTCGGCGAAGCGCTGCTTGCCCAGTGCGATCATCGCTTCATCGCCGGTGCGTGGGGGTGGGTCGGGAGTCAGCGTGACCGGTACGAACTCCGGCAGGGTAGCCGAGCTGTTCAGCTTATAGGTGAGAATCCGGCTGACCCCGTGTGACCCGGTCGCAGCGGCTATGCCGCCACCGCTCAGGGCCAGTGAACCGCCCCAGCCAGCGAGCACCGAGATGTACTGTTCGCCATCGATCTCATAGGTGACCGGCGAGGCCACGATGCCGGTTTGCGCACCGGCCGACCAGAGTTTTTCACCCGTATCGGCACGGTAGGCGGCAAAGTCACCGACAGAATTGCCCTGGAAGACCAGGTTGCCGGCGGTCGCCAGCATGCCCCCGTTCCAGGGCAGGGCGTGCTGGACCCGCCAGACTTCACGCCGTTGGACCGGGTCCCAGGCAATGATCTGGCCGCTGATCATTTCCATCAACTGGGCCTGCACTTCGGGCGGCTGCTCCGGGAAAGAAGCGTAGAGCGGATTGATGCCCACATTCCACAGGCCCGGTGTGAAGGTGAAATTATCATCGGTTCCGTAAGCAAAGGGGATGTCCTGTGCCGGGATATAGATCAGGCCGGTCTGCGGGCTGTAGGCCATCGGGTGCCAGTTGTGGCCGCCGTAGGGTGCGGGCAGCACCAGCGCGGGTCCCTCTTTGTAGCGGGCGCCTTCGATTTCCACCGGTCGGCCGGTTTCCGGGTCGATGTGGCTGGCCCAGGTGGTTTTTACATAGGGTTCGGCCGAGATCAGCTCGCCGGTCTCACGGTCGAGTACGTAGAAGAAGCCGTTCTTGGGCGCTTGCAGGATCACCTTGCGGGTGCTGCCGTCGATTTCCAGGTCGGCCAGGATCATGTGCTGGGTGGCTGTGTAATCCCAGGATTCAGCGGGGGTGGTCTGGTAGTGCCACACGTATTCCCCGCTGTCCGGGTTGAGCGCCACGATCGAGGACAGGAACAGGTTATCCCCGCCGCCGGGACTGCGGATCTGCTGGTTCCAGGGCGAGCCGTTGCCGACACCGACATACAGCAGGTTCAGTGCCGGGTCATAGGCCATTGAATCCCACACTGTACCGCCGCCGCCGTAGTTCCACCACTCGCCGTTCCAGGTAGCGGCCGCACGCTCCATCGCATCGGATTCGAAGGGTTCGGCCGGGTTGCCGGGCACGGTGTAAAAACGCCAGGCCATCGCGCCTGAATCGGCCTGGTAGGCGCTGACATAGCCCCTTACGCCATATTCCGCGCCGCCATTGCCGATGATTACTTTGCCGTTGACCACCCGCGGGGCGCCGGTGATGGTGTAGGGCTTGGTCTTATCGGTGGTCTGGACACTCCAGTTGACACTGCCGGTTTTGGCATCCAGGGAGATCAGGCGCCCGTCCAGTGTGCCGACAAAGACAGAACCCATCCACAGCGCCACGCCTCGATTGACCACGTCACAGCAGGCATGCACTGCCCATTCCGGTGGTACTTCCGGGTCGTATTGCCACAGGAGTTTGCCGTTTTTTGCATCAAGCGCATAAACCCGGCTCCAGGCCCCGGTGGTGAACATCACCCCGTCTACAACAATCGGGGTGGCCTCCAGGCCGCGTTTGGTGTCAAAATCGTAGAACCACTCCAGGCCCAGTTCAGCGGCATTTCCGTCATTGACCCCGGTTAGCGGGCTGTAGCGCTGTTCATTGTACGTGCGCCCGTGGCTGAGCCAATTGCCGGGCTCATCGTCTGCCGCGGCAATCCGCGTGCCGTCCACCTCGAAGCGTGGCCCGGCGGTCTCTGCAGCCTGTTCCGGTTTTGAGTCCGGTACAGCCGGTTCAGGACGGTCGCAAGCGGTTAGGAAAAAGAATGCGGGGAGGGCGAGCAGTGCCAGCAAGCGGATTGAATTCATCATGGCTGATATCCGGATTTGAAAACTCAATTAAGCAGTCTATTGGAAATCCAAATTGATAGCCATGATCCCGATTCTACCGATCTGTGGAACATGCTAGACTGCTTTCGCCTGGTGTGGAGGGGACGAAATAAAATGTGTGAATTATTTGCTGTATCGAGCAGTTTCCCCGCCTGCGTCAATGTGTGCCTGCAGGAGTTTCAGCAGCACGGGGGTTCCCATAATAAGATTACCGATGGCTGGGGCATGGCTTTTTACGAGGGCAATGACGCCCGGATAATCCGTGAAACCGAGGCGGCTTATCACAGTCAGCACATGGATTTCATCCGCAGCCACAATTACCCCTCCAGCTACATGCTGTCGCACATCCGCCAGGCCACTGTGGGTGAAACCAGGCTGCAGAATACC
>Ga0164313_10004285_pt1 | contig 12722 bp, 8 predicted proteins | sample GuaBasSedimGuay4_FD_113735 | JGI IMG/M metagenome (GOLD analysis project Ga0164313, IMG submission 113735) | Subseafloor sediment microbial communities from Guaymas Basin, Gulf of California, Mexico - Guay4, Core 4569-4, 0-3 cm | ecosystem: Environmental > Aquatic > Marine > Hydrothermal vents >... | reverse complement strand
TATTATCGGAATTTTAACCGTGAATACATTATTTGCAGTGCTGATTATTATCTTTTCTCCGCATAGGCTTTTATAGCGGCTGTTAATATTTCGGAGGCCCATACCATTTCCATCTTCTGTAATGGCTTTTTCCTGCATGGGGTTCTCCACTATTATAAACTTGTTGTCGCTAAATATTTTGATTTCCAGGGGTTTTTTAGAGGAAACTATGTTATGCTTGACTGCATTTTCGATGAGCAATTGCAGCGTAAGCGGAGCTATTTTCCTTACCAGCAGATCGTCTGCAATTTGAATCTCAATCTTTAATTTATTTTCGAATCTTAGCTCCAGGAGAAAAATATAGGATTCGATAAAGGAGAGCTCTTCACGAATGTCGATAAGCTCCTTATGCCTGTTGTCGAGCACATGCCTGTAAACATCAGATAACTTTCGGATAAACTCCGCTGACCTGTCAGCATCTTCATATACCAATGATGACAGCGTGTTCAGGCTATTGAACAGAAAGTGCGGGTTGATCTGGGCCTGCAGCATTTCAAATTCAAACTCGGCACTTTCCTTTTTGTATTTTTCGGCTTCTGCCAGGGTATCCCGCCACTGTCTGAGCAGTATGATCCCAAAGTCTACGATGTTCATGAGAATGATCCCGACAAGAATGAACAAGGCTATTGTCAGCTCGTCGGAAAATAATATGAAGAGCCTGGCAGATACTAAATATACATATACCAGCCGGATTCCCGTGAAGATGAGAATGCCAACAGTCCAGTAAGACAGTATTTGCAAAAACAGGCGATATACAGGCTGCTTATCCCATGCGGCTGCTCTATCCAGGCGGGATTTAAGGTGGTATATAATTTCTATGAAAAGTACTGTGAGGATAATGGCCCCCATAAACCATTCAAAAGACTGGAAACCTTTGTAATACCGGTACTGAAGCTGGAATATAAGCTCGAGAAGACCGGCTCCCGCCAGTGCAAGAAGTATCGACGAGAGTAGTCGTTTCCTAAAGCTATTTAATACCATTTCAAACATGCATATACATTCTAACCAGTATAAGGCATTTTGTCAAAAATAGCCATTTTCCGGGCATGAATTCAAAGAACGAGGTGATAAGGAGGATTTCCGGGTATTTTAGTCCTTCTTTATAATGGTTTTCCGGATAACCTCTTTCTTGTTCCTAACAATAACATAGTCGTACTTTCCTGCTTTCAGCGTGCTGACGTCGAAGCCTATCCTGGCAATGTTTTCCTTTTTTAGCAAGTATGTGTAAAGTACAATGCCGCTTTCACTATAAATACGCAGTTTTACTTTGTCCTGCTCAGGTTTTACTACATGGAATTTTACGATGTTGCCGGGAAAGAGATTGATGCTTGCCTGGAAGGTTTTGTCAATTACAGGGCTTGTCGTTCTGTTGGTATCGGTATTATCAGCCCTCGAGTTCATAAACAAACCCATCATCAGGGCGATCATTGTGAGTGTCAGGATTCTTGTTTTCATGGCGTGTGGTGTTTAAGTTTATGCAGCTAAATTAGTGCGCCACCACGGCCGCGAAAAGTGATTTCGGGTGAAGTGTAGTTTAAGATGAGTGAAATGAACAAAGCGGGGAGTGAAATGACTGCCTGGCTGCTCTTTTGTGCTATGAAATTAATTTCCAGCTTATTGATGCATCCTTAGCCATGGACACCAATTTTTTAAACTCACTATTCACAAAGTTATTGGCTATGAAATTTGCCGGGTGGATGATGATGGGAATATCGAGGGTTTTGGCGTAATGAATGACATCTTCAAGCTTATTGAAAGTTTCCATGCGATATTCATTGTGGATCCAGAACATTGTTGGATAGAAATCTTTGTCTGTGCTTATATCGTCTGGCGAACCAATGATCTCATTTCCCAAAAAATATCTCAGTCCTGATTCCACTGACCATTTCTTATATAATTCAGGCTCGTAAGGCGCGTAGTGATTCTTGCCCAGCTTGATGTCACCTGATCCATGCTTTGTAAAACTCGATATTTCTGTACCTGATAGTCTTGTTCGGAAGCGTTCCAGTTCATCATTGAAAGCATTCAGACTTCTGGTGTTTTCAGCATGGAAGCCGATCTGGTGATTTCCCTCTTTCAGAAGAGACAGAATCTTCTTGTCCGGGAGGGTGCAATTTCTGAAATAGAATACGCCTTGTATCCCATTCAAATTACAATATTCGATCAAAGATTCGGCAGGCTTTAAATAGCCTAAGCAGCTTATTGCAGGAAACCAATAATCTTCCCTGAGTTTGCTTGTAACTTTTTGAAGAATAGTATTCCGCCCATATGGCTTGTCAACATCAACTCTTAGTATTAAACCCATCTTTATTTGTTAATGTATAGACGAACCCCATATCGTCGGAGGAAACTGATAAATTGTTTTATTTCAGCTGCTTTGTTGCCATTCAGGAATATGCTTAGCCTGTTATAATCCAGTATCGATATTTTCCCTTTGAGGGAGGGATCAAGTTTATCGACAGGGATGTTGATCAGGATCAGAAGGTCTTTACCGGAAGCTTCATCCGGTCTGTCGATAAGTATTCTCGACTTATTAAAGACCAGCATTCCGTCTTCCATCTGAGACTCTGTGCCATCCTTAAATTTCAAATAAGAGGCGTATTCTGTAAGGATCTTTTCGAAGCGTTCTTTCTTTTTAGTATTATCGAAGTCTATCTTCTTGATCTCTTTTGCCGGACTTCCTCCTGCCAGGGTATTTGCCTCAATGCTTTTATTGATAAGTGAATTTGCTCCGATAATTGCATTTTCACCGATCACTACATTTGGCAGGATAAATACTCTCCAGGGCAGCCAGACATTATCTTCGATCTTTATGGGACCGAAATTGACCGGGCCTCCATCAACAAAATTACTCCATACACCATGTGTGAACATTAAGGTGTGCCCACCGATACCAACATGTTTGCCGATGGTGATCCCTTCACCTGCATCAAGCCAGCAATAAGGGAAAATACGGCTGTGGTCACCAATGGTGATCCCTGCATTTTCGGTAAATTCGGAGCTTATGACGCTGGCAGGTGCGATATGCACATAGTCTGAAATATTCACTTTCAGTGTTTTGATCATTGCGAGTGGCTTGATAACAGTGTTCTCACCAATCTTTAAGTACCTCGCTTTTATATAGGTAAACGGACCAATCCTGGTGTTTGCCCCTATTTCAATTGTGTTGGAAACTATCAGGCTTCCGAATCTCAGCTTTGCTCCTTTGCCAATTTTATGACCTCCCAGGCGTCTGATGTTAACATGAAGGAAGGACGGGAGCAGTGCCAGAAGGATATTAGAAAATGTTTTCATGGATCCGGTTTAAACTTGATTTAAAGCTATCAATTGTATTATTTGCTTGAGTCTTCAGCCTCAGCCGCGGCCGCTTCAGCCTGCTGCATCTCTTCTTCAGATAGCCATCCACCGCCAAGGGCTTTGTAAAGCTCAATATATGAAGTAAGCAGATCCCGCCGTACGGTAGAAAAACTGAGCTGGGCATCAAAAGACTGTCGCTGAGATTCGAGTACCTCAAGGTAGCTGGTTACTCCTTTGGAGTACCTTTCGTCGGAGAGCATTTCTGCATTTTTTGCTGCAATCATTCGGGCCTCATGAGCGATAAGTTCCTCTTTCAGTGTTTCTATGCTGATGAGGGCATCCTCCACCTCTTTGAAAGCCTGTATTACAGTGAATTCATACTCAAGCCTTGAGGCTTCAGCCATGTATCGCTGCATCTCAACCCTTCGCTTGTTCTTTCCAAACTGGAAGAGGGGCCCAAGCAAGGTTCCGCCTACCGACCAGGCCATGCCGCCGCTTGTGAAGGATGAAAGCTCATTGCTGGCTCCCCCAAGTAAACCGGTAAGGCTGATCGATGGAAAGCGCATCGCTACTGCGACACCTATCATAGCGTTTTCTTTCATGTAATCGGCCTCTGCCTGGAGGATATCAGGCCTTCTCTCCAATAACTGAGAAGGCAGTCCGGTGGGAATCTCAGGCGGATATTCCTGGTCGTATAAGCGAGTGCCAACGATGATAGAGTCAGGGACCCGCCCAAGCAGTATGCTTAGTGTACTCTGATCATAAGCTATGTATCTTTTGTAAACAGGCACTGCTGCAGCTGCAATAGCTTCCTGTATCTGTGCCTGATTCAGATCTATTTCAGGAACGGTACCATAATCAAAGCGGGCCTGGATGATCTGGGTTCCGCTGTCCCGTGAAATGAGTGTACTCCTTGATATCTCCAGTTTGGATAAATCATCAAGCAACTGAAAATATGTACTGACTACTGACGTGATCAGTGTCATCTGTGTCATGCGCATGGCATACTCCGAAGATAAAAGCTCTGCCTTTGCGGCTTCCGTCGAACGACGGTATTTACCCCAGAAGTCGATCTCCCACACCAGTTCAGGAAAAGCATAAAAGTTACTGCTTGGCTGGTCTGCTTTTACGCCTGAAAAGTTGCCCCTGGAGGCGCCGGCAGCAACGTTGACAGTGGGTAGGGCATCTGCTCTTGTATATCCTACATTGGCCCTGGCTGCTTCAACCCTTGCAGCTGCCTGAAGTACATCTTTATTCTCTTCAAGCGCAATGGCGATAAGGGTGTCGAGTACAGGGTCGTCAAACATATCCCACCACATCAGGTTTACGACCGTATCGGTAATATCTTCATCAAAGCGGAATACCTCAGGGTTATTGAGTTCAGGCTGCTCATAATCGGGGCCGACCTTACATCCTGCCAGGTAAACGATGAGGGCAAGAACAGATAATAAGATAATGCTTCTTTTCATAGCAATACTTTTATTCACTTTCTACTTTTTCTTCAGCAAGCTTTCTCTTCTTTTCGTAGCCTGCTATCTTTCCGATGAAAACAAACAACATAGGGTATAGGAATATGCCCAGAAGAGTTGCTATCGTCATCCCTCCAAACAATGCCACTCCCATTACTTTTCTGGCTTCAGCACCTGAACCGCTGGCAATTACTAGCGGAAAAACACCAAAAATGAATGAGAAAGCGGTCATCAGGATTGGTCTGAACCTGGATTTAGCTGCGCTGATGGCTGCTTCAAATAATGTCACGCCTTTTTTAAATTCTTCGTTTGCAAACTCCACGATAAGGATGGCATTTTTTGCAGCCATTCCAATTAGCATGATAAAGGATATCTGGGCAAAGATGTTGTTTTCGAATGAGGGGCTGATCAAACGCGCCACCCATAGGAAGAATATGGCACCGAAGATGGCGAATGGGGTCCCCAGAAGGATGCTGAATGGCAATGACCAGCTCTCATACTGAGCCGCAAGGATCAGAAACACAAAGATCAGCGAAAATGTCAGGATGATCCCCAGGGAGCCGGATGCTTTCTTTTCCTGGAACGACATGGCATTCCACGCATAAGACATATCTTCGGGAAGAAGCTCGTTGGCAACCTCCTCGATAACACTCATAGCCTGAGCAGAAGTATATCCTGCTTTAGGGGTGCCGGTTACTTCTGCCGAACGAAACAGATTGAACCTTGTTGTATAATCGGGACCTACTATACGCTCAATATTAGTAAGTGTGGCGAGAGGTACCATATTACCATCTTTATTCATAATAAAGAAGTTGCTGATCTGTTTCTCATCAACACGATACTGCGGTTCGGCTTGAATATACGTTTTATACAGGCGTCCAAATCGCGTAAAGTCATTCACATACGTCCCTCCCATAAATGCTCCTATAGTCGTATAGAGGTCGTTAAGGGAGACACCTAATTTTAAGGCTTTTTCGCGGTCAATATTCATAAAACGCTGAGGCACGCTAGCCTGGAAAGCTGTAAATGCGCCTCCTATCTCTGGCCTGGCATTTATCGCCTGGATGAACTTCATAGTGTGCAGGGCGAGATAATCCGGGCTGTTACCTCCTTTGTCCTGTATCATGATACTGAACCCTGATCCATTTCCCAGGCCGGGAATGGCGGGAGGCCCGAAGGCAAACGCCTGGGCACCCTTAACCCTGGCAGCAAGGTCCATGTTCAAGCGCTGAACGATCTCTGTTGCCGTTGCACTTCTATCGCCCCATGGCACAAGCGAAATAAATTGAAGTCCGCTGCTGGGTGAATAGGAAGAGGAAAGCAAGCTATAACCGGTAACATTGGTGTTGAATTGCACTTCGGGATAGGTCATAAGAATCTCTTCCACCTGCTTCGCTATTTCATCAGAACGCTGTAGAGATGAGGCATTGGGCAATTGCATGTGTATGAAAAAATACCCCATATCTTCTTCCGGAATAAAACCTCCGGGAACAAGCTTCAGAAATACCCCGGCACCTACACTCATAATGAGGATGAATATAACTGAGCGCTTAATTTTTCGTGTTACTACATTGGTGAAACTCATGTATGAGCCTGTAGTTTTATCCATCCCCTTATTAAATTTACCAAAGAACCATCCAAGGGGTCCTCTGTATGGCTTGGGTTCTTTAAGCAACAATGAACACAGGGCAGGACTCAGGGTCAGTGCATTTATCGAAGAAACGATTACAGAGACAACGATCGTGATCGCAAATTGCTGGTAAAGCAAACCAGTAATTCCTGCCATACCTGCAACCGGAATAAAAACTGCAATCAATACAAGGGTGGTGGCAATTACCGGTGCCGTTACCTTACGCATGGCATCAATCGTTGCTTCTTTTGCCTTCATGCCTTTGGCAATATTAACCTGTACAGCTTCAACAACAACAATGGCATCATCAACAACAATACCGATAGCCAGCACTAGGCCCAGCAGAGAAAGTACGTTAATGGTAAATCCGAGTATCGGGAAGAAGAGGAAAGCACCTATCAGTGATACCGGAATGGCAAGGGTTGGAATAAGTGTAGCCCGCCAGTCTTGGATGAAAATGAAAACTACAAGGATCACAAGTGCCAATGCAATGAAAAGCGTGATAATAATGTCTTTTATTCCGGCAGTAATAGGTAAGGTTGAGTCAAGGGAAACATCGTATTTGATGCTCTCAGGAAAGTTTTGGGCCAGAATATCCATTTCAGTAGTAACCTGCTGAGCAAGATCAACGGCATTTGATCCGGGAGCCTGATATAAAGCAACAATAGCACAGGTTTCTTTGTTCAGGCGTGTGAATGAATTATAGGTTTCAGTACCAAGGTTTATAGTGGCTATATCTTTTAGTTTAACCTGGGAACCATCGGATTGTGTCCGAATAACGATCTCGCCAAATTCCTCAGGTGAGTTAAACCTGTCGGGAAGGCGAACGGTATATGTAAATTCAGTTCCGGGAGGAGCCGGTTCTGCACCAAACCTTCCACCTGGGGCGATCAAATTTTGTTCATTGATTGCATTCACAATTTGCGGTACCGTGATGCCCATCTGGGCCAGCCTGTCGGGTTTGACCCATATACGCATGGAATAGTCGGATGCCCCCATGACAGTAACACGTCCGATACCTTTTATACGGGCCAGTTGGTCTTTGATATTGATCAGGGCATAATTACCAAGGAATTCCTGGCCATATCGCCCATCAGATGTGAGTGTAACGATCATCAGAATATTGGGTAATGATTTTTCTGTTGTTATCCCGAATTTTGTTACTTCAGCAGGAAGTTTAGCTGATGCTGCTGAAACCCTGTTCTGTGTTAGAACGGTGTTCATGTCTGGGTCGGTACCTACGTCAAAGGATACATCAATCAACATTGTGCCGTCGTTGGAATTGGTTGATTTCATGTAGATCATGTTATCAACACCATTGATCTGTTGCTCCAGAGGGGTGGCCACAGATTCCTCAACAGTGATGGAATTGGCACCGGTATAAGTACCCCTTACCTGTACAACGGGGGGCGTGAGGTTGGGGTATTGTTCAATGGGCAGGCCTATCAATGATACTGCTCCAACAATGACAATAATAATTGCAATAACCATAGCAACAATAGGCCTGTGGACGAAAAAATTTCCTTTACTTTCTGCCATAGCTATTTAGATTGCTGTTTGGTTTTGCTCTCGAATTTGATGATTTCCGGTTCAATAATCATTCCTTCCCCGACTTTCTGAAGTGCATCAATGACTACTTTGTCACCTACTTCAAGCCCTTCGTTTATCAGGCGATAATCGCCGAGCGAGGGCCCTGAAGTGATTTGCCTGGATTGTACCATATTGCTGTCGTTCACAACATATACTGAGTTTAAACCCTGTAGCTCCATAATACATCGCTGAGGAATTAAAATGGCATCTTCAACCAGGCGTATAGCTATTTTTACCTTTGCATAGAGGCCCGGACGAAGGATCAGTTTGGGGTTTGGGAAATCGGCCTGGACAAGGATAGAACCAGTAGTTGGATCAATTCCACGATCGATAAAATCAACCAGACCCTTATGCTCATATACGGATCCGTCAGACAGGATGATCTGTACATTTGGTGTTTGTTCCTTTAACTGGGTGGTTGGCTCTTCTATCATTGCCTCCAGACGTGCAAGATATTCCCTTGACATGTACAGGTAATCCGACTCGGTGAGAAAGAACCTTACTTTTATATGATTAGTTTCTGATACTGTGTTGAGGATTACCGGATTAGGGTCTCTTCCTACAAAATCACCCACCCGGGCTTTAGTCATCCCAATAATACCATTGATGGGGGAATATATTTTACAGTACCCCAGCTCTATTTGAGCTGATCTCAGGTTGGCGTTGGCGGCTTCAACAGAAAAAATATAAGCATCATACTGTGCCTGCGATGCATCCAGATCACTTTTACTCACTGCATTCATTTCTGCAAGCGGTTTGATTCGGTTCAGATCACTTTCAGCTTTTACCATCATGGTTTTAGTAGCAGCAAGTTCGCTCTGCTGTGCATTCACCTTGGCTTCAAAGGGAAGGGGGTCAATGGAATATAGCAGCTGGCCTTGCTTTACTTCAGTACCTTCATCAAAGTGTATACCTTCAAGGTAACCTTCAACCCTGGCGCGGATCGGAATGTCCTTTTCACCGTAAATCTCACCAACAAATTCTCTATAGATGGGCACATCATCAGTAATTACCTCGACAACAGTGATCTTTTGAGGTGGGGCAACAGCTTGCTTTTCACTGCCACATGACACCCATATTAATGAGCTGAAGATGAGAATAATAAAAAGCATTGAAGAAAATAAACGCATAAAGCCATAGTGTTTTAAGTTAATCCTGAACGATAAACAAAGATAATGTTTCGTGAGTACTTCACACTATCCCTATATAAATGTTCTAAACATTGACTTTTGTTGCCTTTTCAAAGGGGGCATCCCTATCAAATAAATAGCGGTATGTGATGTGTGTTTTGTAGATCTTCGAACCAATTTGTTCACACACTTTCATCATGGTTGGATTGAAGTCGCCGATCCAGTTCAATTCCAGATCAGTATATTGGAAGCCCGGCTTAGAAGCTAACCTGGCGAAATTAACAACCAGCCCGCCTTCAACACCTTTACCCTGGTGTTCAGGTACAACCCCAAATAATCTTCCAATAATTCGGGTAACCTTCCTGGTACACTTGATCTTATATAGCAAGCTTAATTTATGAAACAAATTCAGTTGTCCTTTGAAATTCTTTGTTATCTGTGAAATATCCTGCATCATGATAAAAAAACCGATTGGTTCTCCCTTATAGTAGGCGATATGAACCAGGCGCTTATCCATGATGGGTTTCATCTGCTTGAGCAAGGCCAGTGAATGTACCTTTGTGATCTTTGAGATCCCCGGGAACCTGGCCCAGGCAGCATTGAAGATGATCATGAAGTCTTCAGCGATCTTTTCAGTTTTTGATTTATCGAAAATCTCAAATGTGTAGTCAGGGTTTTCAGATAACCTTTTGGCTTTCTCATGGATCTCCGGGCTTAATCCCTCTGTTTCAAAGGTGCGGTGGTAGGTGTACTGGTTAAAATAGTTTTTAAAGCCATATGCTTCGAAAAGCTCATTGTAATATGATGAATTATAGGGCATATTGTACAAAGGTTCGTAAAACCCATCTGCAAGACAGCCCCAGAAACTGTCGCGTTCACCGAAATTAACAGGCCCGTCCATGGCCTCCATTCCCCTTTCTGCTAACCACCCTTTGCAGGCATCAAATAAGATTGATGATGCATCCGTATTATTAATGCAATCGAAAAATCCCAGACCGCCGGTCGGCTGATTATTCTTGTTGGCAGTTTGTTTGTCGTAGAAAGCGGCCACGCGTCCAACAACATGCTTTTGTTCGTCTTCGAGTATCCACCTTATTGCATCTCCCTGCCGAAACTTCTTGTTCTGCTCAGGATCAAAGATCTTTTCTATGTCAGAATCCAGCGGTCGGCTCCACCTGGGATCATCATGATATAAGTGTGCCGGGAAATCAAGAAAGGCTTTAATAGATTTTTTTTCTGAAACTGCTTTTAAGGTAAATGAATTCATTTCCGATAATACTATAGTAATGGTTAATTATAATGTAGAAAGGGTTTGACAGAAATCTTCAATTGCTTTTGGGAAAATGGCCCGCTCGGCAACCAGCTGTCGGTTTGATATAAAGATCTTTTGAGCATCCCCTTGAAATGCAAGGATAGTATCAGCACGCGTATCTTCCTTCATGATGATGCCATTTATTCCATCTGTCACCCAATCCCTGTTGTCGGGGAGGTCAGAGACCAGGGGGATGCAGCCAAACGACATGGCTTCAATCAGTGAAACAGATAAAGCATCTGATGAGAGTATAGAGAAGTAGAAACGTGATTTTCGGTAATAATCGTTTTGCTGGTCAGGCGAAATAAATCCAACAAAGTCTACAGATTCTTGCATGCCAAGCTCTTCACTTAATTTAATAAGTTCACTTTTGAGAGGCCCCACATTGGCGATCACCAGACGGGCGTCTTTGTTTGCATCTCTTAGCTTCGAAAAGAAATGAAGTACCCTGTCGATGTTTGAATTCTCGTTCAGGGTCCTGTTTGAAAAGAAAAGATTCGGGTCTTTTATCTCACAGCTGGCTTCAGGAATTTCCTGTAATCCGAATGGGAAGGTAGTAGTGGGAGTGGAGGTCAGATCACCAACAATTTTGGTAACAGCTACGGAGTCGCTGGTAATCAGGTTCGCAGCGTTCAGGGCGAATCGTGTAATGCTTTTATAAAACTTATTTCTGAAAGGGGTCACAAGGATATCTGTTCCCCAGGCAGTTTGGATCAAGACAAACTGCCGTCCCGATAATTTTTTTGACAGGGCAGCCAGGACACCATAGCTGGTGATGTAATGGGCATTCAGATAATCTGGCTTAATCTTTCTCAGGATCCTGATCAGGGGGATTAACATCCTGAGAAACTTAACATTTGTACCGGATTCAGCGATCTTAAGATTAAAAGTGAAAATACGCTCATCAGGAAGAAAGTCCTTTGCCTCAGGGCTGATGCCTTTGGACGAGACCAGGTAAACTTCAAAGTACCTGCTCAGCTCTTTGGCCCATTTGATGGTATGCGGACTTTCGCAATCGCCTATGATGAGATACTTCTTCATTTTTGACCAAGGTGGGTTTTGAATATTTCTCTGATCCTGACAAAGTCTCTATCGTTGAGTTGCCTGTGAACTGTTACCGGGAGGTTGATCATCCGTTCACTAACGGACTCACCTACCGGGCAACTACCATCAATATAGCAATATCGAAGACTCCCTTTTGGATGCACAACATCATTAAACCACTCTCCTGCAACAACTCCTGATCTCTTCATCTCTGCTTTTATGGCATTGATTTTTTTCATTGGAACCGATGATTCGAATAGTACAGGGTACCTGACAAAATTATAACGGTTTGAGTAATATTGCCGGATGCCGGGAATGTCTTCAAGGGTTTGGGCATACTTCTCACAGAGGCTATTTTTTAATTGGTTGCTTGCTTCAATTTCACGAATCTGAAGATAAACCAGGTAAGCAAAATACGGAGAAAGCTTCACGGGATAATTTTTGGGCATCTCGCCCTGTAGTTCTGCCGGGGGTGATTTATAAAGCAGCCCGGTGATGTACAATCCGCCAGTCATCCATTTTTTCAGGAAAGCATTACAGCGAGAAGAAGAAAAAAGGTGAATCTTTAGTGATAGGAGAATCCGAAAGTTTGCCATCCATGGGAAATAGGGTAGCTTGTCATAGTATTCAGCAAGCCGTTTCCTGAGATCTTCATCATTAACGAGAATAATGCCACCAGTCCCGCTGGTAAGCGGTTTAGAATATTCCAGGCTGAAAAAAGAAGCATCGCCTAATGTTCCGGCTTTCCGGCCATGTTTGTCGACGGAGCCGAAGGTATGAGCAGCGTCCTCAATGATCATGATCCCGGGAAAATCCCGTTTGAAGTCTTCAATATATTCACAGGTGATGCCATAATTATGTGTGAAAATGATAGCCTGCGTATTGTCATTGATGGCATCCCTGAGGAGGTCGGGGTTGATATTTAAATTTTCTTCTTCTACATCGATATATACTGCTGTAAGACCGGCATATTTAATAGCGTTTGTAACAACCACACAGGTGTAACCGGCTACAATAACTTCATCCTTTCCAGCAGATTTATCTACCATAAAAAGGGAATACAATCCCATCCTGGCAGCACCAAATAAAAATACAGAGTTTGGGTCCACTCCAAAATATGAGGCAGTTTCATCTATACAAAGCTGCACAAGTTTTTTTGGCTTATAAGATCGGACCCACACCCATAAAAAACGAAAAAAGTGCTTCGTCCT
>Ga0164313_10004284_pt1 | contig 12726 bp, 8 predicted proteins | sample GuaBasSedimGuay4_FD_113735 | JGI IMG/M metagenome (GOLD analysis project Ga0164313, IMG submission 113735) | Subseafloor sediment microbial communities from Guaymas Basin, Gulf of California, Mexico - Guay4, Core 4569-4, 0-3 cm | ecosystem: Environmental > Aquatic > Marine > Hydrothermal vents >... | reverse complement strand
TGGCCTGTATATTTTACAACTCCTTCCATCGTAACGTCTTCTTGGTAATAACCCGTAACAGTAGAAGTCGGCACCGCCCCACCGATCGCCTGAAGGATCTGATCCCGATCGTTGTTGGAACCAGTATATTTTATAACACCATCATTGAACGAATTTCCTGTCCATAATCCGTAAAGTCCTGGAGTTAGTTCTTTCTGTGCCTCCGTTCCGTACGTCGGTGTACTTCCATCACTAAAATCTATCATAATGGGTACAGAACTTAAATGGACCGAATTCATGGACATGATACCCAAGTGGTTCCTATGGCGGATCGAAACGAAATAGTCATCCTCTGGCACACCTAATATTAAAGCGCCACTGCCATCAAGGTCAACAATATCTCCATCTCTTTGCAGTAATGCGGTACGGGTACTAATGATATTGCTCGAATCATTCTTATCGCGAACTTCAACCATTATCCAATCCACAATGGCATCGTTGCCAGCGGTATTGAACACGTTAAGATCCACATTCTCATTCCCGCCTTGACCAAAGTGAGCGAAGCCCAGTCCTGCATATGGCTCAACATTGGGCAAGTGCTCACCAGTTCTCAATGCATCGCCCATCAACAATGAATCACTATTATATGGGCCCTCAAGAAGCACTTTGATATTCATGGCTGAAACTCCGTTCACCGAAATGCTATCATTCCCAAGCAAGGTGACCACTGGATTTCCATTTTTATCAACTACAGCGATAATGTCTGATAGTACAATTACAGTATCCGTCAAGCTCCAGAAGTTGACCCTGCACATTGGCGTTGTCAAGGTATTCTTGTCTATGGTCGAATCCAAATAGCTCAAGCCTATCACTTTAGAACCAAAAGTTTGATTAACTGGAATGATCGGGTATTGGGCAGGATCGATAAGATTGTCCACACTTTGTATCGTTACTCCGCTGAAATCGAGTTCATAACCCATAACCTCAACAAGTGGATTATCAATGAACACATCGAAGTACCCAGCACTGTAATTGAAATTCCCAATACTCAGTGTTACGGTATCTTCTTGATTGAACCATCCTCTTGGGAATGTACATTTTGCATGATAATGGAAGAAACTGGCAGTTGAATCATAGTATTGAAGGAAATTACTGCAATTCGAGACAAGAGCAGCGTCCACAACACTAATAGCGCCATCGTTGTTAAGGTCTGTACAAGACATGGGTGTAATATCGTTGCCCAATACTCCAGTAACATAGTCTTGCGCATCTACCATGTTCCACGTGCCGTCCAAGTTGAGGTCGCCCGTTTTTGTTTCTCCTTCACATGCTCCAGTACAATCAACGATCGCATCCCCCCATACCTGTCCGGAACAATCGGTGTAAGGCGGGCAGTTGCTTTCCACTGTAATAGAAGGCGTTCCACTCGACCAAGTAAGGTTGATACAAACTTGCCCTTGGTTATTGGAATAATCTGTTTCATGACGACCAAGGGCATCTGGAGCATATCCCCAATTCGTGCGGACTACAAGTGTATATAAACCAGCAGGCACATCCGTTAAATCTATCCAGTTACACGTTGTACCGGAGCCATATACATCATAACACTGAGCACTTATTCCCATATTGCTACATCCATACGTGGCTTGCCCCCCGAAGCATCCAACGTCTATTACACAGTAACCGTTCTTATGACCTACTGGGATCTTTGTCCCATTAGAATCAAAGAGCAAGTAGTCTGCATAACCTGCAAAGTGCGCGTGTCCGTGGCAGTTTTGTGTATCGAACATCTGTGGATTATCTCCTGGATCACCGATATAGTAATCCAAATTTCCAATGTTGTCTATACGAGTAGCAAATCTCAAAACGTTCCTTGTTCCATAACCCAGCAAACATCCTTCTTCGAAATAACAGCTTCCGCTGGTGATATTGTAGGTGCTCATATTCAAAGAGTTGATCAGAGCGGCCTCGTTGATCGTAAGATCTGGTCCATCCGGACACAAAGGATCGCCAGGATAAAGGCAATCTCCTGATGAAACAGTAGCCAGTGGTTGATAATTACAGGCACTTGGATCCATACAACCAACAACAGGACCGTTGTACGAAATGGACCAATCCACCACACCGCTACAGTCGTTGGAATCCGAACCGATCCGGATGTAATAATTAAGGCCTTGATCAAGGATTGCATTAGGGATCACTGCTTGATCGCCACATCCACCAAGGTCATCATCAGCATAAGTGGTACCTTCAAGATTATCGGTCACATTGATCAGGTTACACGCAACATCATACACCCAGATCTTCGTATCGCAAGTATTTAGTCCGCATGTAGTTATCTCGTACGTACCAACAGAGTCTGGAACAAAAGAATACCAGTAGCTATCTCCTGCTGTTGTATGTGTGCCCAGCCCAACTGACAAAGCATCGTTGCAGCTGAATCCTGGCGGGCAATTGAATGTAGTAGCTTCAAGGTCTCCATATTCAGCACCACTTGCAACAACGGCCCCATCTAATGTTACTGAGTAATCACCAATTCCATAACCACAACAAAGGCCATCACCTGCAGTATCATAGATAGTGAATACATAGCACAAGGAAGGATCTACGTAATAAGTGCCACCTAACACATCACCCGCCACAATAATATTGTTGCTGACCCCTTCCCGCAGATCCCAAGTAACCTCATTTGGATAATTGTCGGGGTTAATGGTCACAGTAATGTTGGATTGTATTTCTCCAATGCTAACATCGTCAATGGCGATATCACTTTGCCAGCCCGTTGAAACATTAGCTCCAGTGTATGCCCGGAACTGGAATTCAACATCTCCACTGTATGCCGAAATATCGATGGCTACTTGTTGCCAGCTATTACCTTGGTCACCACTCAGAGACCAAACTTCGACAGGTGTACCACCATTATGAATAATATCAACATGTAAGCTATTCATCTCAGCACCGTACATGTGGTGCCAGAAATACAAATACGGATCGGTCAATCCTGAAATATCGTAGCAAGGAGATATAGCAATAGCCTCCATTTCCGGAAAGTTAGGGGAAGAAGCTTCAACATACAGGTAATTTCCATTTCCGGAAGAATGATCGCCACTTGGGCCTGTATTAGAAGAGGCAGTACCGCCCGAATGTGCTACCCACTCTATACTGTCATTGGTTGCGTTCGTCCAATCGTTGTCTAATGGAATTGGGTCAGGTTGCTGAGGATCGCCTGTGATACTGAATGAATCGAAATCCTCCTCAGCTGAAAATGTTGTTACACACTGAGCGTTCAGCTCAATAAAAGCGGAGACACAAAAGAATATACCTATTGAAAGGGTGATGTTTTTAAGCATGATCTTAGAATGTTTGCAGGAAGATGCAATTTACAAAGATCTTGCATTAAGCACAAAGATCTAATTCGGTAACTGTTCGATTCTTGAGGAAGTGGGGATCACGCCCCCAATATTGATAAGGATCGGATCACGGTCGTTATTTGCCCCGGTATATTTGGTCACCCCGCTCATGTTGACGTCTTCCTGAAAATATCCAGGCATTGCAGCCGTTGGGATCACACCACCAATACGTACAAGAATTGGATCACGATCGTTGTCTAGACCAGTATATTTGATCTTATCGTCAATTACAACATTACCAGCCCAAAGCACATCTGTATTGGATATATCCTTAACAGGTTGAGTACCATAGATAGAAATTGTTCCATTTGTAAGATCAATTGTCGATGACGCAATACTTACTTTGTGAGCTTCACTGGTCATAACTCCCAAGTGATTTCGATGCCTTACCGAAACAAAATATTCCCGTACGGGATGACCGAATTGCAACATTGAATATCCATCGGTATCCACAATATCGCCATCTCTTTGGATCAATCCACATCTTGTTGCAACAACTGTTGAGCTATCTTCTTTACCACGAAGTTCTACCATTACCCAATCAACGATCGCATCAGTCCCCGTTGTCGTTAATATTCCTGGATCGATCGTTTCACCCCCACCACCGCCTACTTGCGTAAAACCAAGACCCGTGTACGGTTCTGTAAGCGGGATCAATCCATGTACTCGTAAACTATCATGCATAACCCCTGCCACAAGATCGAACGGACCTTCTAAAAAAGCCTTTATCCCTAATGACAAACGAGGCATGACCACGTATAATCCATAGTCGAAATCGTTGATAATAACAATGCCACTTTCAAAATATGGATAGCTGCTCCAGGCACCATCATAACCAGAATTAGTATGGTTCCAATACTCGTCGAAATAGGCGATCTGGGATAATGTGCCGCTTGAAACACCAGTGGTATCCAGGATCCTAAGTCCAGAAGAATAATTGGCCTCATATACAAGACCGTTGTGGGTATAAAGATTGTGATCCGTGCTTTGTACTGCGGCTACGTAAGTTCCGATCAATACTGGTGCATCAAGGTCACGAACATCGAAAATATATGTCGTAGTATTCACTCCGACTTGGATCTCGTCACCTTCATCCCCCATTAAAAAGTATTTATGATCTTCAGTAAGCCAGCCTTGGTGGCCAGTTCGAGCATTAGGATAGGTAATGGTCGCAATATTCTCCATATCCCCTTTATCCGTAACATCAACAATGGTCAATTTATCGCTACCAGAATGGCAGTTAAAACAGATCTCGCTGCCTTGATGATCTGGGTCCGGTCCTTGATATGTTACACATTGTGCATCGTGTATATAACCATCTAGATCATAGCAGCCGACAAGTACTGGAACAGTAGGGTTCGATATATCGGTCACTACTAATCCACCTGAACATGGCGAGCAGCCTACGGAATACGCAAAGTCACTATCCTCATTTATAACAACATTATGCGCCTTTCCATGTCCGTTGAAATAGCCATCTTCAGTGAATGTTACTGGTGGATTCTGGACCGTATCTAATCTCGAAAGGTCGAACACCTGCATACCGTGGTTCGATGCTTCAGAAACAATGTATGCATGGTCATTATTCACCTTAATATCTCTCCAAAGGGAATTTGAATTGTGGGTAGGGAGTATTCCGATGTATATCGGATTCACCGGGTCGCTAAGATCTATGAACGAAGTGGCGTTAGCCATGCCTACCAATGCATACTCCACTCCGGTATTCGGATCGGTCCACCCCCAAATGTCATTGCAGTTATTGACCCCACCCATTTGCCCCATGCTCACATTCGAAAGTAGGTCGATCTTATTGCATGGATAAATGCTGGCGTATCCATTTTCACAAGGAGTTTGTCCAAATAATGAGCAAAATAAAGTAATTATAGAAATAGTAGTAAGAATGCACAATTTCAGGTTGTTCATACTAATTGAAATCAGGGTAGTTGTTCAGATCGTATAGTCATAGGGACAATTTCAACTAGTTATTGACCCGTAAGGGACATAGTGGTTGTCTGTACTTTGAGTTTACCCTTGATACGTCGAATAAATTCATCCGCATTGCCAACAAGAGTTCCATAAGGCACATCACAACCGACCAATGACAACATATCCGACTCACAGCAATATGACTAATTCTAACCGCTAAGGCTCATCAGTTAACGACAACACGATAAACAGAGCTGTCTTTTTCTCCCGATATTTTTAGGAAATAGACTCCTGAACTTTCGGCGCTAAGGTTAAATTCGTAGCGATATTCACCTGAGAAGTCGTCTAACTGTTTTGTATAAAGACCCTGACCTACAGAATTGACCAGTTCAATAACGTAGTCTTCCGTCTTATCAGTTGTGAAGAATTCCATTGTGAATTCACCTTGATTCGGATTTGGGACGATGTTCACATTGTAAGCTTGCTCTGGCCCCATTGGCACACTCGTACTAATAGTAGGATAAATGATCCCAGTTCTATTCTGTCCAGCAAGTGAAATAAAGTAATCACCGTTAAAACCAGCTGTCCAAGCGTCGTTAACTATCTCAAAAGTGCTTGAATTATTCAATACAGGTATCGTCATTATTGCATACTCGGTATTCGCAGTCCAACTTGCTCCAAAATTACTAAGCGGAAAGTCTCCAAAGCCCGCAAAGATCTGATATCGATCACCGAGAGTATCAGTCTGGTCACCAGACTTGGACGTAGGTATATACCCAGATTCTGGCATAACTTGTTGTACAAAACCGAGATCAGCACTATCAGAAGCTGTCCATTTGATAGTAAATACTAAACTAGAAAAGATACCATCGAAAGGACCATCAGGACGTACCCTAACCTCAAGTTCGTTATTTCCGTTATCAACCAATGTAATGTCCACATTCGGTTGTTGAGCTTTAGAAGAAGTTCCAATAAAAATAGTGATCAATAATAGAATAGCTGATATTGTTCTTGAAGTGGTATTGATTAAACTCATGCTGATATTTGTGTTTAGGACAAATCGTTCTCTAGGCAAAGTTAATAGATATCATTCTATAAGACAATGATGGGATCCCTTGATATTAAGGATTTGTGAACTCATGAATGACCAGAGCTAGGATCTAAAAAGCCAACAACACTCAAATTATGGCAGCTGTTCCGTACGCACATCGGTCGGAACAGTACCGCCGATATTCACCAAGATGGGATCACGATCATTGTTCAGGCCAGTGTACTTTACGGTACCGTCCATATTACAATCTGTGCTGAGGTAACCAGTAATGGATGCAGTTGGAACAATTCCACCAATAGCGACCAATATAGGATCCCTGTCATTGTTCAGGCCCGTATACTTCACCTCAGCATCGAAAAACGAATTACCCATCCACATGCACATTACACCAGAAATATTGACTTGAGCGTTCGTACCATATGTACTGGTGCCTGGCAGAGAAAAGTCTACGATCGTGGTAGTATTGCTAAGACTTAAAGCACTCAAGGCCATTACCCCTAAATGGTTCCTATGACGAAGTGCGACAAAATAATCATCGTCTCCAAGGCTTACTGCAACAGAAGATGTGCCATCCATATCCACCACATCACCATCCGCTTGAACTAATACAGAACGAGAAGAAAGTATTGTAGCACTATTGTTTTTATCACGTAATTCCAATATCATCCAATCAACAATTGCGTTATTACCAGTTGTCGTTAGAATCGAAGCTGAGATGCTTTCACCGCCGCCACCAGTGAATGTATAGCCTAGATCTGTGAACGGTTCATCCAGAGGAATATATCCGTCAGACCGAAGATCATCCAGCATTTGAGACGTACCATCGAACGGACCTTCCAATAATACCTTTGGAGAAACACGAACTAGAGGACTGGAAACTTCAAAAGGCACTTCAATAGGTGCGTAGAATGAAGAAGCCGTATTCACTCTCAATTTGTATCCCGTTCCCGCCGTGGTTCCAGCTGGAACTGTACAATTAATGATGCCGATATTCAATGTTGTATTCGTGCTGCCGATAATGGTAGGACTGGCAAAATTTCCACTTGCATCACTCAATTCAACATTGAAATCCATTGAAGAATTCGGGGTTCCTCCCGAAACAAAATTCACTGTAAAGTCGAAACCCAGTGATGGAGTTACATAAGCGACACTTGTTGAAGGCAAAGGGGTCACGTTGTAAATAAGTGCAACATCATCGAACAGCGCCTCAGTATTCTCATTAGTTAATAGACTATCTCCACCTGTAAGGACTAACAAAATGAACGAAGGAGAAATAGCATTGTAATAGTCGAATGGAACCGAAAAACGTGTCCAAGAATTGACCGTTGATCCAGGTAGGTCAAATCTGGCTTCACCGACCCAATTTGCCGAGTTACCCTGATCCGGCAACTCAGAATCAAAAATATGGATGATCGCATGTGCTTTTCCTGGATCATTCCCAACAGGTGAGGCCTTATACCAACCAGTAAGGCTGTCTGGCCTGCTGGTCATGGTCTGATTCCAATTGGTATTGCCTTGGTCTGTAAACACATAACCTTCCGAAGGGGTTAAAGAGGCATGAACTCGACCGCACGTCAGAGTTCCATTGGCGTATACATTTGGGAGGAGGGTGGCCATGGAAATAAGGCGAGTGGAATAATTACCCGTATGTGCATCACTACTTTGGTAACAAACTTGTGGGGCCAAACCATTTACAAAGGATCCGGCATCACTGGTTTTAATTGAACTCCATTGACCGGGTTCTTCTGTGTCCGAACCAACGCCATCCCATGCTTCAAACCCAGAATTTTCTATTTGTGGTTGTGCGTTCGCCACAAATATTGCTAACAGAAATGTTACGAGTATTACTACTTTCATACCTATTGGGATCTTTCGTATAAAAGTATCATTTCATATGAAAGCCACGAAAAACTCTTTGATGGGGCCATCGAGGAACTAAAAATGGTAGAGGAGAGCTTCAGCGCTCTATTATGCTGGCCAAAATATCGTTGAGTAATTCGGAAGGAATGAATTCAAAGAATTCAGAAAGGGGTACTGATACTAGATCGGGAAAAAGTTTTTCGCCGATGTTCTGTATATACATCAGATCTTTATGCTGATCCTTTGCTAAAACGTCGTGGAGATGATCGTCGTTGAGCTTATTCTTGTTGCCTTTCATTCCTAAGATCTGGTCAGAGATCCTTTGGAACGAATAAGGCTCAAGTAGGTTTTAGGATATCAAAGCAGAGAATTGATGATCTTTTCTACTGTTATACCTTCTGCTTCAGCTTTATAATTACGCACCAATCTGTGCCTTAGGATCGGTAGCGCAACCGCTTGTACGTCTTCAATATCTGGAGAATACTTACCGTTCAGAGCAGCGTTGCATTTTGCACCGATAACTAAATACTGAGATGCTCTAGGTCCTGCGCCCCAGCTCAACATATCATTTACCAATTGTGTTGCATTCTCTGTGCCCGGTCTTGTTTTAGAAGCAAGTTCCACAGCATATCGCATCACATTATCGGCGACCGGTATTTTACGTACCAATTTTTGAAAACGAAGGATCTCTTCTGCACTTAGGATCGGTCTCAATTCAGCCGTTGAATCCGTCGTTGTGCTTTTCACAACTTCTAACTCTTCATCTTTAGAAGGGTAATCCACCCAAATATTGAACATGAACCGGTCTAGTTGTGCTTCCGGTAATGGGTAGGTCCCTTCTTGTTCAATAGGATTCTGTGTGGCAAGAACAAAGAACGGTTCGTCCAGCTTATAGGTATGCCCACCCGTTGTAACTGCCTTTTCTTGCATTGCTTCAAGCAGAGCACTTTGGGTTTTAGGTGGTGTTCTGTTGATCTCATCTGCCAAAATAAGATTGGCGAACAGCGGTCCTTTTACGAATTTAAAGTGACGACTTTCATCCAAGATCTCACTTCCAATAATATCGGAAGGCATAAGGTCTGGTGTAAATTGGATCCGACTGAAACTCAATCCCAATGTTTGGGCAATAGTATTTATCAAAAGTGTTTTTGCAAGGCCGGGAACTCCCACAAGCAAACAATGTCCGCGGCTAAAAATGGCTATCAACACATCTCGAACAACATCGTCTTGACCCACGATCACCTTTGAGATCTCCTTTTTAAGTTCAAGGTGTTTTGCCCTGAAAGCGTCTACTGCTTCTACTTCGTTCGATATCTGTTCGGTGCTCATTCTGTTCTCAATTGCTGTTACTTTCTTCAATTCCTGCCCAATCATGGTCGAATTGGCAAGTTTCATAATCTTTATCCAATCGAATAAAGGTGCTATTCACGTGCCTAGCTATCCATTCATTGATGGCTTCAGATCTTTTAACGTTCTGCGTAGCATTACTGATCAATTGCCAATCTCTTTTCAGATCGGCCACATGAGGTTCGCTTCGAGATACAAGGTTAATGACCCGATATGCTCTACTCCCATCAGGATTCTGCATGATCACGGGTTCAGAGATCTGACCAACGGTCATTTTATCAATAGTGAAGAATACTTGAGGGTCCACTTGGCTCATATCGAACTTAGTGGAATTGCTGTTCTGATCGATCACTAGGCCATTGTTATTCTTGCTTTCGTCGTCATCGGAAAATTCAACAGCTGCTTTCTCGAATGATATCTCCTCAGTATTGATCAGTACCAGAACACTGTCCAAGAATCTCTTGGCTTTTAATAGATCTTGTGGTCCAAGTTTAGGCTGAAGAAGAATGTGGCGAGCATTGTATTGTTCGCCTCGTTTTTCAAGCAGTTCCATTAAATGATAGCCATAGTCCGTTTCGAAAACCTCTGATATCCCTCCTTCTTGCATGCCTAAAGCTACTGCATCGAATTCTGGGACCATCACCCCTTTGGGAACCATTCCAAGTTCACCACAATTCGATTTGGACCCTGGGTCTTCCGAGTAGAGTTCTGCAAGCACGCAAAAATCCTTATCCCCGCTAACTATATCCTTTCTGAATTTTTCCAAACGTTTGCGCACTCTGCGCTTTTCTTTTTCACTTACCGGAGGTTCCTTAACAATGTGAGCGAACTGTATCTCCGAATTGATAAAAGGGAGGCTATCCTGAGGGATCCTATCGAAGTAGGCCTCAACATCGGCAGGGATCACCCGTATATCTTCCGTTATTTTGGATTGCATCGATCTTATTCGAAGCTGATCTTCTATATCTGGACGGAACTCGGCTTTGATCTCCGCTATGCTCTTTTCATAAAATTCTTCAACCTTCTCAATACCGCCCATCTGCGAAGCGAACCAATCGATACGGCGATTCAACTCTCCCTCGACCATGTCTTCACTAACTTCAACACTATCCACCTTCGCATGGTGCAGCATTAATTCTTCGTACAGTACTTCCTCCAGAATGAAGCACTCGGCGTTGTCGTTCATTTCCAATCCTTGCGACTTGGCCTGAAGAACTCTCTTTTGAAGGTCGCTGTACAGTACTATTTCATTACCAACAACAGCTAGCACTTTGTCTATCAACTCGCCCTTTTGGCCGTTAACGTTGGCAAAAAGTGCTAACGAGCACACGGCCAGAACCGCCCACCTATTTATAAACCTCAACATTGCCTTTTCTAAGTGCTTCGTCCAGAACATCCTGCTGCATCGTCTCTATCAACTCCACTTTTCTCCTTCGGATAATGATATCTTTTATCTTCTCTCGCTCCATGCTTAACGGTGCAAGGTCGTCCTTTAGTTTATGATCCACAAAGTGAAAGAAAAAGAGGTCATCTCCAGCACTTAGTTCAAGTTTTTCATTGACCAATAGATCTTCAGCCCTTCCTTCGAACTCCAAGTTAAGTTGCTGGATCACGTTATCCAGGATATGCCATTGTTCGCTCCCATCAAAATACAGTACACTTTGTTGCTCACAGATCACTCTTACTTCACTCATAGCGCCTTCTTCATCCGAAAAGAATGATCGCTTTACGATCTTTTGTTGATCACTTCCCAGATCAGACGCCTTTAAATAACGCACCTTAACGATGGATTGACGTAACTCGAACTCCTTTTGGTTGTTCAAGAAATGCTCTTGGATCTCTTCCTCGGTAACAACGGTATTCAGCTTTTGGCGGACTAATTCATTTTCATACGCATAGATCACTAAGCTATTGTAATAGTTCTCCATTCGCTCATCAAAGTCTTTTTGTTGATCGCTAAGGTTCAATTCCGCTTGAGCAAGTTCCGCACGATCCTTCATCCAATTATTAATGAATGTAGTAGAAAGCTTAGCACTGTCTTCCGGGCTAATGTCCTTTGGAAGAATGCGCAGGATATCCGACCGGTACAATACCTGATCGAAAGCTTTTGCCACTTCTGGATCATCATCAGACCCACTCAAAGAACAACCCATTACGAAAAGAGCGGCTATTAAAGCCGCCCCCATCATTCTAGTCGGATATTTTGGACTGATCAATAGATGATCTATTTGATCGTGTACAGTACATCCTTGTTAACAGTATAGGGGTATTTAGCCCGAAGTTCTGTGATCCAATCTTCTTCAAGTTGGTCTTGATATGCTGCTGTAATAGCTCCTTTGGCCTCATCCAAAGCTTTTGGTTGTGGTTCCATTACTTGATCGATCATCACAAAAACCACCTGATCACCCATGGCAATATTATCAGAGATCCCTGCCGTCCATTCTATTTTTTCAAGTACTACTTGATCCTCCTTCACGAACTTGCCAGTTTCAACTTTAAGGTCTAGCTGTGATTCTTCATTGACCTCGGTCAGGACCTCAGATATCGGTATACCCTTTTTTACGAGCTTTTTCGTTTGCTTCGCAACATCAGCATTAGCACAAGTATAAATGGTACCCTCGATGCGCTCTGTCCACATAAAATTTTGCTTATTCGCGTCGTAGTATTCATCTAGGCCGGTAGTATCTTTCACAGCTTTAGACCAAACTCTTTCATCTGTTAATTCGAAAAGCAGGATGCCATCACGGTATTCCTTCATCAAAGCTTTGAATTCGGGGTACTTTTCTTCTAGACGTCTATCTTCGTACGCAAGAACTTCTTGCTCAGCGAACTCAGCGAATTTTTGGTTTACGTATGTCTTGATATCGATCTTTGGGCCTTTCCGCTGGGTATTTTCCAAATACGCCACGAAGGCACGTTGATCGATCGTTGTATCCCCTAACGCGATCAACTTTTTATCAAGCTTTGATTCAGAATATAGTTCCCAGCCAGTATTCCTTACTCGTACAACAACTGTATCTTCTGGGCTAATTATAATGTCCTCGTGATTTTTGTTTTTTATATTCACCAATCGCCCATTCACTAGTGTTCCGCGCAGATCACGTTCGTAGCGCACACCATCTTCCATAAAGTCGCCTACTACAACATCCTTGC
>Ga0164313_10004282_pt1 | contig 12728 bp, 10 predicted proteins | sample GuaBasSedimGuay4_FD_113735 | JGI IMG/M metagenome (GOLD analysis project Ga0164313, IMG submission 113735) | Subseafloor sediment microbial communities from Guaymas Basin, Gulf of California, Mexico - Guay4, Core 4569-4, 0-3 cm | ecosystem: Environmental > Aquatic > Marine > Hydrothermal vents... | reverse complement strand
TGCAACCGGATGATTTCAACGAAATCATTGCCCTGGTGGCCCTGTACCGGCCAGGCCCGCTGGAATCGGGCATGGTCGGTGACTATGTTGAGCGTAAACATGGCCGCGCCGTCACAAGTTACCCGCATGACGACATTGAACCCATTTTGCAGCCAACCTATGGCGTCATCCTGTACCAGGAACAGGTGATGCAGATCGCCCAGGTTCTGGCCGGTTACTCACTCGGTGACGCAGACATCCTGCGCCGGGCAATGGGTAAGAAAAAGGCAGCGGAAATGGCGCGGCAGCGGCTGGTTTTTGTCGACGGCGCATCGAAACGCGGTGTCAGTGACGATCTGGCCAACTATATTTTTGACCAGATGGAGACATTTGCCGGTTACGGTTTCAATAAATCTCATTCTGCTGCATACGCAATGCTGTCTTATCAGACCGCCTGGCTCAAAGCCCACTACCCGGCCGCTTTTATGGCCGCAGTGTTAACCGCCGATATGGATACCACTGACAAAATCGCCTCTTTCATTATCGAATGCCGCAGTATGGCACTGGACATCCAGGCACCGGATATCAACCACTCCGTTTATGCTTTCAAGATGATTGACTCGCAATCAATCAGCTATGGTCTCGGCGCTATTAAGGGCATTGGCCAGGCAGCTATAGAATTCATTGAGCAGGAGCGCGAAGCGGAAGGGCCATACACAAGCCTGGATGATTTCTGTAATCGCATGGACTTGAGGAAGGCCAATAAGCGGGCAATGGAAACCCTGGTCCGCTCCGGCGCTCTGGATGTACTCGACCCGAACCATAACCGGGCACGCCTGTTACATGACCTGCCCCGCTGCATCCATGCGGCCGAACAGCTACAGCGTGATGCTGAATCCGGTCAGGGTGACATGTTCGGAACACCACCGGTTGCAACCCTGGCCAGCGACAGGACCCTCAGCGAAATAAGACCATGGCCGGAATTACAGAAATTACAGGCTGAAAAAGACTCACTCGGCCTGTACCTGACCGGCCACCCTGTCAAAGTTCACCTGGCTGATATCCGGCATTTCACCACTTGCCTGCTGGACAAAATACACAAGCGGGTGCCGAAAGACAGCAACAACCGCCGTGGTACTGCCATGACCATGGCTGTGCTGGTCAATCCATTGCGGCGACGGTTACCGCGCGGCTATTTCATTTCTGTCGAAGACCATACCGGCAGAGCCGACACTTTTTTATCCAATGAAACCTACGCCACCTATGCAGACCTGATGGAGAAAGACGCCATCGTGGTCATTGAAGGCAACGTCACTGCAGATGCTTTCTCCGGCGGCTTCAAAATTACGGCGAATCACATCATGTCACTGGCAGATGCCAAGGCGCGCTTTTCAAACGGTGTCAGTATTTCGGTATCCGGACCTGATGAAGGTCTTTGTGAAGCTCTCGCTGCGACCTTTAGTCCTTATCAGGATGGTGCTTCACCGGTTTATATCCACTATCGTAATCAACGCGCCCGTGTGAGCCTGGAACTCGGACGGGACTGGACGGTTAAGCCTTGCGCGGAATTGATTGCGGCCTTGAACGAACTGGATGCCGTCATGCAGGCAAATTTGCGTTACTAGTATGTATTGACCTGCCCAACCTCAAGCAGCGTGGGTTAAGCTGCTGTAGCCCGGCAATCCGGTTTCATTCCCGGTTTCTAATCCATTTCACCGTTTGTAATGGCATCAATACACTGACGATCAACACTGAATGACGCCAGTTCCCAGAATTCATCGGCACTGACCTCGCCAAGCACCACTTTCCAGTTGATTCCAACCGGACCCACTCTCGTGCCTATGCCATTCTCATCAATATTTGCCACGATGCCATCTGCAAATGCGCGGTCACCTTCCTGGCTGGCACCCAGATTACGTGGATCGAAACCCTGCAATATGGCCCCGGCGGTTTCAGAGACCAGTATCATCACCTTGACCGATGCCCGGGCGGTCGAGAAATACTGTTCGATGGTCGTGGTTTTCTGCCATACAGAGTCGTCATATTCTATGATGGGCTCCACGACACCCAGCCAGTTACCAACACTGCGCTCGATACAGCTCGCATATTGACGCTGACCCGCCTCGCTATCCGGCACGTCCTGTGCGTACACTCCACCCTGCCAACCAAGAGCCAGTACGGCGATGAACAAACAAATTTTCTTAGGCTTCTTTATTCTCATTTTCAAGGCAATGTAAATTTCGCACCCGTGGTAGATTCAATTTTCTCGAGCGGCTTGCAGTGTTTATCCCAATCACCCTTGATCGTTGACTTAAAATCATTGCCACCGTAACGATCAAACCCCTCGACCTGCTTGCGTAACACGTGAATAGCGTCTTTTGCCTCAGTACCCGAATAATCGAGGGCCAGTGCAATTTTCATCAGTTCCAGAGAAACTTTGGGATGAAAGGACAGTGCCCCGCTAATATCATTGAGACCACCGTGCATGATGTCGGTCAAAACAGCCAATTGGCTCGGACCCTTCGGGTCCTGGGTATCGATGATCGCATACTGGCAAGCATTGCCCACGGCATTCATTTCGACATAGGAATAGCTTTTCCCATCACGGAAGGTCTCAACAGAACCATTTGACAGGGTAATTTCCGGCATATCATAACCCTGCAGGTGATTGGCGAACGTCGCCACCCAGAGTTCATTATCAACAGTCCAGATGTCCTGACCAGCACCTCCATCATCCAGCAGGCAGCGTGATCGGACCAAATGTGGAACCCAGGCAAAACTTTTACTGTCCTCATCACAACGTATCACGTATATGCCCCGGGCCTCACCCGGGTCTTCTGCATTCATGTTCGCAACACCTATGTTCTGAAAGTCTGTCATACCGAGTGTGAGTTTATACGATGGCTCACCGTTTATTCTTTCCAACTTGTCCTGCGTAAGTGTCAGGGATTCACTGCCAAACCCGAATGTAATCTCCGGAACGTTTTGGGGAATGCGCAGTATCTGCACCTCATTGAGTTCCTCATCTGACACTCCGGTTCGTTGCACCACATGGCTGAGACTAAACGTGTGACCCGCTTCATGCAAAGCGGTTTTTGAAACCGCTTTTATGAATTCATCTTCACTCAAGGTCGGGCTATAGTTACTCGGGTTGCCCCTGTGAGATTCAAGTATCGAATCCATATACACGTGGATATCCTTCCTGTGACCCGGATTCATGGCTTTACTCAAGCGATAGGCAGCCTCTGCATCATTGTATGAATCGATCGTGCGGACCAACACCGCCAGTTCGTGGTAGTTGTCGGTCCCTTCCCTGCCCCCGGATTCATTCAGACTGACGCCCAATGCGAATGGACTTTTCCAATGAAGGTTCTTGCGCACCTCCCATAATATCTTGACCGTGTTATCCGGATCTTCGGCATCGGTCCACTCAATCCCTTGCATCAACTGCCCCCACAGGTTGGTCATCCGTGTCTTGATTTGCTCTGCAAGTGCCGCTTGCTGAGCTGGATGCACGAGAAAAGCACGCTCATCTTCGGTGATCAATGCAGGGTGGACTTTGAGGAAATCGCTAAACGCCGAAAGCTGTGCACTACCAGTATTGCTTATGTCAACCGAACCATTTGCCTTTTTTGGCAGCACGTCATAGTCCCCATAAAGCTGTGCATATTCCGCTGTGTTCGAACGAATATAAATTTCACTCAAGACATCTTCAAAGGTATCGATATTGAAGAAGACCTTATTTTTCGGCTCTGCAGTGCCAATGATTGGCAGACGAGTAACCTGGCGAATGTCACTGCCATTGTAACTCTTGCGGATGATCGTCAGGTGATCCTGCAGATCGCGTTGTCGTTCATCTGCCTGATGCGGATCGAAGAGGAAATACGATGGGCTCCTGGCCTCTCCGCGGTTAAATGAAAACCCATTGTCGCCTTCGGCCTGAATCGTGAAATCTGCACTGTCGACGACCGCCACATCCACCCTGCGTTTTCTGACAACCTTGCCCGGCCCATCACCCAGCGTTCTCGCCATGGCGACGCTTCTGCCATTGTGTTCATCATCCGAGGCATCTACAAACCGGTAGACGGAAAAAATAACCTCATCCAGTATTTCATCGGGTTCGTTTTCTACCCAGGCCTTGATCGTAATGCTGGCACCAAACAGCAAATCATGATGCTGTTCATTGATGCGACTGAGATAGTGTTTAAGTTGTGCACTAAAGCTGTAGGTCTCACCAGACTCCAAAACGACCTGCATACCATCGTCTGGCAGCCCGGTTTGGTCCTGTGTTGTGATGTCGAAGAACTCAACCGGTGTTTCATGTACGGTTTCACCGTCCTGAAATGCATTCGGAAACTCGGTTGAAATCTCGAAAACCAGGTTCTCACTGCATTGCGTTGTCGCTATCGGCTGGCCGTTTACATTTCTTGCCAGTGCTTCAAGTTCCAGGGTAAACCCATCAGTGCTGCCGGTATCATCATCACCGATAAGCTCGAAGTCACTGCCAAAGAACAGGTCGCTGAAAGACGTACTGCTATTAAGCCGAAAAATCGGACTCGGTTGTGGCCAGGCCGACTCTTCAGGTTTTGGCAGGGCAACTTGTGAACCGGACCAGTACGGCAGCAGGGATACCGGCACCAGGGTTGCATAACCTTTCTCTTCCTCGCTGATCATCACCCCATTACTGAAAGCAGACTCCTTCAGAATGGGTCCCTGGTATTCCTCTCCCTGGTACGGTGGCCGTTCGTGTTCAACCCAGCTTGCCGAGCGACCGACATCGAGCCCCCAGGAGACCCTGGAACCTCCCGGCAAAACAATTCCGACAATGGCCGAATGCTCAGCTACAAAGCCATTCTCGACAACCTCACTCCATTGGGTACAACTATCCGGAAAGCGCGAGTATTCAACAGTGACAGCAGCATCAGGACGCACACTGGTGGTCGATGCAAGACACCCCCGGGACAGGAAACGCACATCCGGCACCAGGACTCTTTGCGGTGACGAACTCAAAGGAGGTGTGCATTGGGTCTCATCCGGCTCGATCAACGCCACCGTCGCAGACGAGGATTGGCCATCTGTTGTAGTTGGAGCTTGAGCACCGGTTGATGACACAGTGGATGACGCCTGCCCACCACCCGACGGGTCTGTGGGTTCGGCCGGAGCGTCGTTGACAAACGCAAAGCGGACCCGTCCGCGACAACCTTCACCCCAGTTATGACCATCGGGATTTGGCTCGACCTGGTTGGTCGCCAGCAGGAATTCGGCCAGTTCACCCGTCGTCAATGAAAACCGCAAATTGCCATTAATTTCGACAAACCTGACGGCCCGTGTCATACCTTCCGGAATCGGCGGCGCAACAAGATCAGCCTCGTTGATGATGCAGCCAGCGGGCAGAGGCCCTTCAAATTGGGCCAGTTCTGATTGTGCAAATACGCTCGACAGGAACGTGCATGAGACGATCAGAGATCGAATAAAAATGTTGTGGAATTGACCAGAGTAATTTTGCATTGGTTAATTTACAGCGCAGACTCTCAGGATCCTGTCGGATTTGACCGGTCATAGCGTCGATACAGGATTTTGACACGACGCACATATTCACGGGTTTCTTTAAACGGTGGTATTCCACCATATTTGTGGACCGCACCCGGTCCGGCATTATAGGCAGCTGTGGCCAAATCTATATTTTGATTGAATTCTTTCAGCAAGCTGGCAAGGTAACGTGTACCCCCCTCAATATTGCTGACCGGGTCAAAAATATTTTTAATTTGTAACTCTTTCTGAGTGGCAGGCATTAATTGCATCAAGCCCTGCGCACCCTGGGGTGAGAGGGCCTCGGGCTGATAGGCTGATTCCGCATGGATGATGGCGCGAATGAGTGACTCCTCGATGCTGAACACCTCTGCAGTCGCCTCAATCGCCTCACTAAAGGCCAGCCTGTTCAGCGGGATGCGCTCCCAGTCAAGCTGCTGGCATTTGGGGTCGGAAACATAACAGGGGAAAGAAAAGGTTTTGACGTTAGTCTGGCTGACCGGCTTGATATTGGTGTAGTGCACCATACCGTCTTTGTCGGTAAACCTGTAAATTTCGGCATACAGTGGCTGCACGAATCCAACGCATGCTAAAAGCAGAACTCCTGCCACTCGCAACCGTATGTGCTGCCGCTGTTTCATGTCAATCCCTGAGTCGTATCTTGAACCATGATTACGGTAATTATGGCATAAATCCGTACGGAACCTGGTTTCAGTTCCCTAAAAATAGCCTGCACCAGATGTGGCATGTGCTGTGTGAACACTCATGTCTGCTTTCCTTTGCTGCGATGACCAACGCGAATCACACCTTCCTGGGCCGTACTGGCAACCAGCCGGCCTTGCCGGTCATAGATCAAACCGCGGGCAAGCCCCCGGCCGCCGCTGCTACTGGGACTGTCACAAGAATACAGCAACCAGTCATCTACCCGTACCGGGCGATGAAACCACATTGCATGATCAAGACTGGCCATCATCACCTCGCCTGATACATAGGATATGCCATGCGGCAATGTGGCCGTCCCAACCAGGTGAAAATCAGAGGCGTAGGCCATCAGCGCACGGTGCATCAGGTCAGGTGCGTCGATGGTGTCACTTAAACGAAACCAGATATCTGAAAATGGCGGGCGCGGGGTTGGATTGAGCAGGTTAACTGTTTGCACCGGTCGAAAATCAAACGGGCCGGTACGCATAAACCAGCGGCGTAAGAAATTTGGAATCGTTTCCAGCCGTGCCTGTGACAGATCAAACTCGGAAGGCAGATCTTCCGGCATCGCCACGTCCGGCATCTCAAACTGATGGTCCATGCCATCCTGATCCAGCTGAAACGAAGCAGCCAGTGTGAAAATCGGCCTGCCGTGCTGGATGGCAACGACCCTGCGCGCCTTGAAGCTACCGCCATCGCGGTTGCGATCTACATCGTAAACAATGGGTGCCTTCGCATCGCCGGCACGCAAAAAATAGGCGTGCAAGGAATGAATCCTGCCTTCATCCACCGTGCGACTGGCAGCGATAACAGACTGAGCCAATACCTGCCCACCGTACACCCTTGGTGTACCGATATCACGGCTTTCACCGCGGAACAGATTGTCCTCAAGGGTTTCGAGGTCCAATAACTGAAGTAGCTCTTCGGTAGTATTTATTGAATCATTCATACGTTGATTTGCATTATCATGATGGTTCCAAATACAGAGTGTATCCCATAAGGATTACAACATCAGCATGAAGACCGAAGCAACATTTCTGTGGCATGACTACGAGACCTTTGGAGCCTACCCACAGCTCGACCGGCCAGCGCAATTTGCCGCCGTACGCACCAACCTGGCACTTGAACCCATTGGCGAACCCATGGACTGGTATTGCCAGCCCGCCACTGATGTTTTCCCCCATCCCATTGCCAGCCTGATCACCGGAATTACACCGCAGGACGCACTTGGCAAGGGTCTCATTGAAGCCGGGTTTGCCAAAAACATTCACGCAGAAATGATGGAACCGAACACCTGCAGTGCAGGCTATAACAGTATTCGCTTTGATGACGAATTCAGCCGTAACCTGTTTTACCGAAACTTTTTCGACCCCTATGAACGTGAATACAGGAATGGAAATTCACGCTGGGACCTGATCGACCTGGCGAGAATGTGCTATGCCCTGCGACCCACAGGGATTGTCTGGCCAGAGCGGGAAGATGGTATGCCCAGTTTCAAACTTGAGCACCTCAGCGCAGCCAACAAGATCACGCATGAGGGGGCACACGAAGCACTTTCCGATGTCATCGCAACCATCGGCCTCGCCCGCCTGATCCGCAAAACCCAGCCACGCTTATTTGATTGGGCACTGAAAATGCGCAACCAGCACTTTGTAATGCAAATGCTGAACCCTGCGGATCCCAAACCGGTTCTGCATACCTCGTCCCGCATTCCTGCAAGCCGGGGTTGCACGACCCTGGTTCTGCCTCTTTCCATTTACCCGGACCGCAAGAAATCCGTTATCGTTTATGACCTGATGGCCGATCCTGAACCCTTATTGAAAGCTACAGCTGAAGAAATTTCTGATCGTGTATTCGTAGCGGCAAAAGACCTTCCTGATGGTGTGGAACGTATCCCGCTTAAAGCCCTGCACACCAATCACATACCGATGGTGGCACCTGCGGCAACTTTGAAAGGTGTGGATTGCCAACGTATCGGCCTGGATCCGCAGCGTTGTCTTGAGAATGCACAAAAACTTATCCAGGCGCTTAACCAGGTGCGTAACAAGGTGATGGATGTATTCAAACCTCATCCGCCGGGTGGAGATCAGGACCCGGACCATATGATTTACTCGGGTGGTTTTTTCTCACCGGGTGACCGCAAACTGATGGATAAGATTCGCCTCACGGAACCAGCCAGCCTGGCTAAACAAAACTGGATTTTCCAGGACCCGAGGCTGACAGAGATGCTGTTTCGCTACCGCGCGCGGAATTTTCCTGACTGCCTGACGGCCACCGAGCAGCAACGCTGGCAAACTCAGCGACTCGACAGGTTGTTACGTCCTGCAGATGCGAGGCAGTTGAATCCAGACACCTTTGCAGCTGAAATATCCGCCGCAAGAATGGCCAAAGCCGGGGATGGCAAAGCGCAGAACACCCTTGATCAACTCGAAGCGTGGGGCTACCACATTTGTCAGTCTCAATAATCTGTAGGCCATAACCTCAGATCAATAACTTACTGGACCTTTCTCGATTTAATTCGAATTATTTATACACAAGTCGCTGATTGTCCGTAGAAGCATCATTCAACAGCGGTATGTGACACTTATATGACGGCATTGCAGTCATATCTTATTGTTTATTATAGCTTTAAATAAACTGCGCAATTTTTGACCAATCCAGAACCCTGCACACACCCGTTACGCCCCCCCAACATTACACACAGGGTTACCCACAGTTTTTGTGGATAACCCCTGCAGGCAGTATTCAGGCAGCATTCTTGTCTAAACCCGGCTGCTCCGGGTAAGGATTCATAGTCCGGTTATGGCCACCTGTTGCTTTAATCAGACGCCTGCGAGCGGTCGGTGATACGAACTCCACATGGCTGCCATCTGAAAACTGCAACATCCAGATCCTGTGCGGTGTATTGTCCTTTCCGGGTGTCGCAACAACACCGGTGATTGTCTTGCCAACCAGTTCAAAATCAACGTTCATCGTTATTGCTCCTTTCCGTTGATCAGCATTAGAACAAAGAACGTTCTCAAATCATGAGAACAGGTTTATTCAAAAACGAAGTCGTCAATCTGCCGTTCGATTGCTCACAACAAGTGTCTGCAAACACCTACAAAACAGCGCGTAGATCACCCCTGTTTTAAAGCCTCATCATTACGTAGCCTATAAGTGTTCCGCATTGGCGGGACTAATAAAACCATTTTGGTCATCTCAATTACAGGGGGTAAATATGAAACTTTTAAATATGAAATCACTGGCAACGGTATTGGCAACAGCGCTCTTCTCCATCTGGGCGTGGGCCGCACAGCCCGTCAATGTCAATTCTGCCAATGCCGAGGAAATCGCGGCGGGACTTAAAGGCGTCGGCCTGAGCAAGGCGGAAGCAATCGTGGCTTACCGCAATATTAACGGCAAGTTCAAACACGTTGATGAACTGGTCAATGTCAAAGGCATCGGCATACGCACTGTTGACATCAATCGCGAGTACATATTGCTGGACAACAGCAAGCTTGCTGCAAGTAAGTAACTGCAGAAGTAGCGCTGAAGAGCCCGGGCGATGAACTCGCCCGGGTTGTTTGATTTTGAGTAGGAGCCGCGTCCCCGCGGCGACCAGCCATGGCCAAGAGCATCGCCGCGGGGACGCGGCTCCTACGAATCAAGCAGCAGGCGGCTGCCGAATGCATGTGCCAGCGTTGAATGGTCGGTGTACTCGAGCTCGCCACCGAGCGGGACACCGTGGGCGATCCGTGTCATACGGACATTGTGGGTTTTCGCCATTCTTTGCAGGTAGTAGGAGGTTGCCTCACCCTCGACCGTGGGGTTGGTCGCAATTATCATTTCTGCCGGCGGGTTATTCTGGAGGCGCTCAGCCAACTGATCAAGACCCAGCTCAGCCGGGCCGATGCCATCCAGTGGCGACAATCGTCCCAGCAATACAAAATACAGGCCGGTATAGGCGGTTGCCTGTTCAATGGCCAACACATCCACCGGAGACTCAACCACGCACAACAGTGATTGATCCCGACGCTGGTTAGCACAGATTGAGCAAATATCCAGCTCGGTCAGATCACGACACTGCTCACAGCGGCCAATTCGCTCCATCGCCTCAGCCAATACAGAAGACAAAAGCACGCCCCCTTCCCTGTTACGTTCGAGCAGGTGCAAGGCCATGCGCTGGGCTGATTTAGGCCCGACACCGGGCAAACACCGCAGGGCGTCGATCAGTTGATTCAGAAGGGCTTCTGTTGCCATTAAGTACGATGCAGCAGACTAAAAAGGCAGTTTGAAACCAGGTGGCAACTTCATGCCCTTGGTCATGCCGGACATTTGCTGCTCGGATGCCTCCTTGATCCGGTTGACAGCATCATTGGTCGCTGCCGTCACCAGGTCTTCAAGCATTTCAACGTCGTCAACCAGGGTGGGATCAATTGATACCCGTTTAACCGCATGCTGACCATTCATGACCACGCTAACCATGCCACCACCTGCTTGCCCGGTGACTTCCATCCGGGCTAGTTCTTCCTGTGCTTTTTGCATATCCTGTTGCATTTTCTGGGCTTGTTGCATCAAACCTGCGATATTGCCTTTCATGTCTCTTTCCTGCTCTGTCGATGGTTTACTGAATGGGTTGGACTGAATCCGGAACAATTTTTGCACCAAATTCTTCCTTGATCTGTTTAACTGTCGGGTCCTCACTGATAGCCCGTTCAGCCTCACTCTTGCGATTCACTTCAGCTGCTTCTGCCGTTGCAGCCACTGACTTCAGCGGCCTGGATGCGGTGTGCAAATCCAGCATCACGGCGTGACCAAGACGATCCGACAAGGCTGTCTGCAAACTTTGCACAACGCTTTTGGAACCCAGGTGTCGCAGTGTATACGGCACCAGGAATTTCCAACGATCCTGGTTCGCAGATTCAAATTGCAGGTTGCGGGCAAGTTCACGGACCGCCCCGCTTAACTTCAGACTGGTCTGCAAACTGGCCCAGTCGGTGCCTGCTTCCTGAGGTTCCGGTTGTGCCTCGTTTTGTTCGGTTCTCACCGCAGGCTGTGTGATTTTGTTTGCTTTTGCCTGGTTGGCCGGAGTTGCCGGAGTGGTTGATTTTATATTGCCACCAGTCGACGTTTCCGTCAGTGCATTGAATGCTGCCCTGGCCGCTTTCGCGGCATCACCGTTGCCGGGGACTGAAGCGGATTGGGGGGTGCGCACCGGTGCCGTTGCTGCCGCCGATACCGGCTGCCCGCTGCGGCTTCCCGATATGCCACCCGGTACAGCATCAGGTCCAGAGCCTGGCTGTGAATCGGCAGGTCGAAAAGCCAGCATTCTTAACAGGGTCATTTCCAGCCCGGTTCTGGGATCAGGTGCGATACCCAGATCCCTGCGGCCGGTAATGGCAATCTGGTAATAAAGCTGGGCATCTTCCGGCGAAATCCGGCCTGCCCTTTCAACCAGTGAATCCCAGTCCGCCCTTTCCGGGTCACGGAAATCCGGCGCGGCCTGGATCAGTGCTATCCGGTGCATGGCTTCCGCCAGCTCATCCAGCACGGCTTCAAGGTTGCGCGACTGAAGGGACAACTGATTGACGATTTCGAGCAGGGACCCGGCGTCTGCACTGACAAGTGCATCGATGATGGCAGCAATATGTACATGATCGATACTGCCAAGCATGGTGGCAACATCACCATCTTTCAAACTGCCCCCACCAAAGGCAATTGCCTGGTCCAGCAAGCTGAGACCATCGCGCATACTGCCATCAGCAGCACGCGCAATACGCATGATGGCAGATGGGTCTGCCGCGATGGATTCGGCCTCGAGGATTGTTTCCAGCTGACCGCTGATCTGATCGGGCAACAGTCTTGTCAGGCTGAAGCGCAAGCAACGCGAAAGGATGGTAATCGGCAATTTTTGCGGGTCTGTCGTGGCCAGTACAAATTTTACATGCGGAGGTGGTTCTTCCAGCGTTTTCAACAGGGCATTAAAGCTGTGACCGGACAACATATGGACTTCATCGATAATGTAGACCTTGTAGCGACCCCGTGTCGGTGTGTACTGGACGCCTTCCAGCATCTCGCGGGTATCGTCCACCTTGGTTTTTGAGGCTGCATCAATTTCCAGCATGTCGACAAACCTGCCGTCATCCAGATCGATACAACTGCCACATTCACCACATGGTGTAGAGGAAACGCCCTTTTCACAGTTCAGGCATTTGGCCAGAATCCTGGCAATGGTTGTCTTACCCACACCGCGCGTGCCGGTAAGCAAAAAGGCGTGGTGCACACGATCCTGATCAAGACCGTTGACCAGCGCCTGCACAACATGTTCCTGACCAATAAGATCGCTGAAGGTCCGTGGGCGCCACTTGCGCGCCAATACCTGATAACTCATGGGGAATCCTCTGATCTATCCATGCATAAACACTATAACAGAAGGATGATGGCAACCCCCGCCCACCTTACCCCGGCGCCCGAATATGCTGCTGCCGCTGCTCCCTTCCGGGCCTGACGGGGTTCACAACGCTTCGTCGCGGGGA
>Ga0164313_10004281_pt1 | contig 12730 bp, 10 predicted proteins | sample GuaBasSedimGuay4_FD_113735 | JGI IMG/M metagenome (GOLD analysis project Ga0164313, IMG submission 113735) | Subseafloor sediment microbial communities from Guaymas Basin, Gulf of California, Mexico - Guay4, Core 4569-4, 0-3 cm | ecosystem: Environmental > Aquatic > Marine > Hydrothermal vents... | reverse complement strand
TCATTTCAAATGTTATAAAAAGTGTATACATTATATTCTCCTTAAATTTTTTGTAGCGAGGGAGGGATTCGAACCCCCGACACGTGGATTATGATTCCACTGCTCTAACCAACTGAGCTACCTCGCCATAATTTTTTTAAACCAGAATATAAATATAATTATTGATTTCAGAAACTACAAGAAAATTTAAATGTCATCAATTCATCTTATAACTGTAATAGATTAAAATTACCTAAAAAAATATTTAAAGGTAAAATAATATTCAATAATTTTCTAGGTTTGTTATTAAATTTAATGTTCACGGTACTAAAATAAATATTGAAAATTGTTCAAAGCTAGATTTGTTGGTCGATCAGCATATGAATAGTGACATTTTATTATTTATATTAAAGAATATATCATACTAATAATTTTATTCGTTACTTATTATGGCAAGTTAAACAGAGGGCGCTTCGATAATTAGACTTGACTAAAAGGTTTTTAATATTGTTTAAGTTATGAACATCATGGCATGAAATGCACTCTAATTTGCCGTCAACTAACAAATCTTGATTTATTGTTCCACCCAGTCCGGACGCACTTGATATAGGATCATGTAACTGTCCATCTTTAGTGGCAAGAAATGATGTATACTCAAAAGAGATCGGATGATTACCTCTTAAATCATTACTGAATCTAGTTCCATTCAATATTGGACTCCCTAATTCATCAATTGCAATTGTCCCATCGTGACAACTCAAGCACACTTTTGAAGACTCGCTGGGTTGTCTTACATTAGCATCAAGTGATAAACTACTGTATGGTGTATATATTGTATATGACAACTCTGAATCCCAGTCCACACTCTTGTTACCATCTTCATTATTACTAGGATGACAAATAATACATGTTTTTGAATTACTTGAATGGAATCGAGAAATATCCTCTGAAATAATATGTTCGCTCGAATACGTAGTAAAAATAGAAAATAAAAATAACGATATGTTGATAATTATTCTTTGACCTGTCTTCATCTAGTTTACCATTACTATTCGTAAAGAATCTTGCTTTTTTGTTGGTTTTAATCTTCACGTTCAATTTAAGAAATCAATTTAATCTGCGGTATCAGTGTAAGAAGGATTGTGATATAAGGTAAGGAATTTAATTTTTATAGGAATTATTCCTACAAAAGAATTAATTTCAATCAGTCAAATTATCCCCAATTAAATAAGTTCTAATACTCGAATATAGTTTTTAACAGGAACAATCCCGTGTTCTAAATGGTCTTCACAATATCTATTTCAGAGAAACTGTTTGAACTAGAAATAAAAACAAATTCACTTCCAGAAAAATGCTTTGTTAGGTAATTGTAATTCTATGTCTTTTTTATAGAATTCAAACGAAATATATTCCTATCCCTAATGAGCTGATAAACTAGGTTGAAATTTAAACTAACATATGAAATGATATTTTTAATAAAATATGTTTTTCAATGATTTCATTTAGTATTATTATGGATGAGTTTTTTGAAAGACCCAGCAGATATTTTTTGACGGTTCTCTTCTAAGGCGGATATTTCGTTTAAGATTTCCTGAGCATCCTTAATAGATCCGTTTATTACTTTCTCCGAACTTTTTACTTTAAGAGCCTTCAAATATGAATCTATTCTTAAATCGAGTGATGATTGTAAATAATCTCTGTTATCTTTGAATTTTCCCATGTTTTCCACTATCTTAGTTCCTCCAGCTCAATTTATATTTTTTTATAAAGTTTTTGTAATAACACATAGTTAAACATTAATTTTATAAAAGTTATTAGGCGAAGCGTGAAATTATCAAAAACTTCAAACAGAATTGGTTGATTTTTCTCATTTATAACCAGACTGATCCAATTTTTTATCTAAGAAGCATCATCTTCATTGTTTTCGAATAATTTGCCGTATCCAATCTATAGATATAAAATCCACTTGCAAGATTGGAACCCTCAAAATTTACATTGTGATTTCCAGCTTCCATCTGCTTATTTATTACTTCAACTACCTCTTGGCCTATAGCATTATAAATAGTTAATTTTGTATGCGATGCTTCCGGCAAAGTAAAACTAATTATAGTTGAAGGATTGAATGGATTTGGATAGTTCTGATTTAGTACATATTGCAAATTCTCAGTAAGTTCATCTAATCCTGTTGCGGTTTCTACAAATACTTCTACTACACTTGAATACTCAAATTGACCATCTTGGTTTGATAGTTTAAGACAATACTTTATGTTTCCGCACAAAGTGTTTGTATCAATAAATGAATAGATTGCTCCTGAGTCACTAGTTCCATGTCCTGAAACAAAACCAATTGTTTGCCACTCATCTGTTGTATCTGTACGTAAAATATCGTAACCATAAATGTTTGTTTCAGTAGCTGTTTCCCAATCTAATCTTACATTTCCTTCAAAGCATGAAGCTGTAAAGGAGGACAACTCAAATTCCAATTCGGTAATAGCTGGTACAAATACTTCACAAATACTTGAATACTCATATATACCACTATTATCTATTTGTTTTAGACGATATCTAATATCTCCACACAATGTATCTGCATCAATAAATGAGTAAGTTTTTGGTGAGTAGCTCGTTCCATGTCCAGGAACAAATCCAATTATTTGCCAATCCTCTGTTGTATCTGTTCTTAAAATCTCAAACCCGTAATTGTTTATTTCACTAGCTGTTCCCCAGTCAAGTTTTACCTCCCCTCCAACACAAAGAGCAGTGAAGGATGATAATGTAACAGGTAATGGTATTCCATCCCAATCGCCAATGTCCCATTGAGATGATGATGGAGAAAAAAACTGTCGTAATTCAGGCTGTACAACAATTTCATCAACTGGAGAATAGTTTTGAGCAGCAAGATTACCAAAACTCAATAGTAAAACTGCTGTTATAAATTGGATTGTATTTTTCATTTTATTGCCCTTTCTTTTAATTAATTATTTATTAACTATTCCTTTGGTCAAATGTTACTATTTCAGAAGCATCATCTTCTTAACAGATGCATTTTCGGCTGTACGGATTGAGTAGAAATATATGCCGCTCGGCAGTCCGCCCGAGGCGGATGATGCATTGAATGTTACGGTAAACATTCCAGCTTCTTGACGTTCATTTATTAGTACAGCTACTTCTTGACCTATTGCATTGTAAATTTTAAGCGTTACGTTACTTCCTTTTGGTAAGCTGTATGCTATCTCTGTAGTTGGGTTAAATGGATTTGGATAATTCTGAAAAAGCTCAAAGTTGTTCAAGATATCGTCTACTACTCCAGTAGTTATTGATGCTGATATCGTATCTGAGTAGGAATAATACCCGTCAGCATTAATCTGCTTTAAGAAATACATACAATCATGAATTTGAGGCTCTGAGTCTATAAACGAATATGATTTAAGAGAATTACTATTTCCAGATCCAGGTATGAATCCGAGAGTTTGCCAATTATTTAGAGAATCTCCTCGAACAACTTCATATCCATATATATTGACTTCTGTTATTGTTTCCCAGGCGAGAAGAACTTCTCCACTTGTATATTCTGCAGAAAACATACTAAGCCCAATAAACTCAATCTTATTTTTGCGATCTTCTGAAAAAATAGTTGAATTTAAAAAAAAGAAAAGAAGTGTAAAAAAAACAAAACGAAGAGATTTGAATATACCGATATTTTTTGATTTTGACTTGTTCATACCAAACCCGTTTAATTTATTATAGTATAATGACTTTAATAAAAATATTGTTTTAAGCACGGATTGTTAATCAGGGGATATATTAAATATTTGTAAGGAAAAGTTTTATAATTTTGTAGGAGAAAATCTTACAAATTCTATATAATTATGATATCAATTAGCTATTGCTTCACACAGAAACAAGCTTAATGATTATTGTTGGAATTTTGTTTGGGGATTGCACAAGGTAGTACATATTTTATAATTGCTGTCATGGTACGGAGGCTGTCCGAATACAAAGAAAATTGTCATTCCGGTTTCGTCGAATGACGAAAAACGGAATCCTTTGTTTTATATTGAAATGCTAATATGGAGATTCCGGCATTCACTACGTTCAGCCGGAATGACATTCTTTTTGATAATATACAACAATCTGGCAGTCTGGTTTATCGGGAAAAGCAATTTGCTATTTGAGAAAAATTGATTCACCTCGATAAAAAGAATCGAAGTTCGCAACAACGAATCAGAGGTTTTGCAGAGGCTCTAAACATGTATTACTATTAAAGCAGAATTACTTACGTAAATTTCAGAATAGAGTACATAATAATTCATTAGTTTAGCTGAATAATTTTAATCAACTATATTATTTTTGATAGCATAATTGGTTATTTCAGCATTATTCATAAGATCCATCTTCTCTAGAATTCTTGCTCTATAAGTGCTGATAGTTTTACTGCTCAAAAAGAGTGTTTCCGCAATTTGACTTAACGATTTTCCTGAGGCAATAAGACGCATTACTTGAAATTCTCGATCTGACAATTTTTCATGGGGTAGCTTATCTCTGTCACTTCCGAATGTAAAGGCAAGTTTTTCTGCCAAAGTACTTGAGACATATTTCTCACCTTTTGCCGCTTTACGAATTGCTGTGGAGAGTTCTTCTGGAGCACTGTTTTTATTCAAGTATCCGGATGCCCCAGCTTTTAGTGTTCTTATTGCATAGAGGTCCTCGGGATAGGTAGATAACATTAACACATGCAGGTCAGGATTCAATCCCTTTAATTCACTTAAAACTTCAAGACCACTTTTATCAGGCATCGAAATATCTAATAGAACAAGATCAAAGTCTTCAGTTTTTACTTTTGCTAAAACTTCTTTACCGTTTTCTGCTTCCTCCACTTCTGCTACTTCAGGCATATCCTTAATGATTTGCATTAATCCTTTTCGCACTACAGAGTGATCATCTGCAACTAATATTTTCATTTTCATCCACCTTATTTATTTAAATCTACTAAAACTTTAACCTCTGTTCCAATATTTTTTTTTCCTGAGAATACAACTGAACCACCAATGTTATATACTCTCTCTGAAATTCCTAACAGACCCAACGATTTTGGATCTTTTACCATTTCTTCATCTATACCTTTTCCATTATCGGCAACTATCAATTCAATCTGGTTATTGTTAAATTTAAGAGATATTGAAACTTCAGTGGCCTCTGAATGCCTGGCAACATTTGTCAAAGATTCTTGAGCAATCCGGAATAGTTCAACACTATACTTTTCGTCTAAAATTATTTCTTCCGGCTCAAAATTCAATGTACATTTTATGTCAGTTCTTTCCTCAAATTTACCGGTTTGCCATTCAAGAGCATATGTTAATCCTAAGTCGTCCAATAATCCCGGTCTAAGTTCTGTAGAAATGCGTTGAACAGATACCGTCGTATCATCAATTAGCTCTTTCATTTGCTCAAATTTTGTATCCAACTCTTCATTAAAATCTGGAATTGATTTTTTAATCCACAATAAATCAAATTTTAATGCTGTGAGTGCTTGCCCCAAAACATCATGAATTTCTCTTGAGATCTCGGCTTTCTCTTTTTCCCGAACTTGCTGCACATAAGTGTTTAGCTCGCGCAATTGTAGTTTAGATCTCTCCAGTTCTTGCTGAGCTATTTCTCTCTCTAGGATTTCTTCTTGGAGATCGTCCATTAAGTTTAGTGCTGCTATTTTACTGCTTTCAATATATTGAACCATTTTTTTTAATTCTGCTTCTGCTTCTACCCTCTTTTTTAGTTCTTTCTCTAATTCTCGCGTTCTATCAGAAACTAATCTAGCTGAAATATTTTCATTTTCTTTTGACATTCTATTTTCACTATTTCCCAAAAGAATTTTTATTTTCGCACTAATTTCATTTCGGTCATATGGTTTAACAATAAAGGAATTTGCTCCAGACTCTAAAGCTAATCTACCAATTCTACCATCGTTTTCTCCTATTGCAACAATCGGAACGCTATTTATTGCTCTCACATCTCTGATCAATCCGATCCCTTCCTTAAAAGAATTAAAGACATCTATGATAACCAAGTCAGGCGTTTCTATATTAAATATTTTAAAACCCTCTGAAATTGGACATACAATAATTAAGTGTGAATCATCAGATGATTTTAAGATATCTGTTATTAGAATTAATTCATCCTCTATATTATTTACTATCAATATTTTTTTCGACATCGTATACTTGGCAATTATATTTAAAAGATATAGTATTTTCCACTATTACATTTTACTCAACGATTCTTCAATATTATCTATACAATCGTATTTAGGGACTAGACCTAATTTTTTATATAAATCATTTACTTCTTCTTTCAAGATTATCATTCTATTTTCTCTGCCGATCATATGCTTATTAAAACGAAGAAGTTCCTCAGATTTTTCCTTAATTTCATTTTCCCTTCTTTTCCTCTCAGTGATATCTGTTGTCCTGCCATGAAAACCCAATAAATTTTTCTCATCATCATAAACGGGATTAGCTGTTATTTCCACTTCGATAAGTTTTCTATCCTTTCGTATTCTCATAATTTCAAATTTTAATTGAAATACTTCACCTTTTTTTCCTCTACTCAACGCTTCTTCTAATTTGGACTCAAGGATTGGAAGGCTATCTGATGCAGTTATCAATCTAGCATTCATTTTCATAAATTCATCTACCTGATAACCTAATATATCGAACACAGCATCGTTAATAAATGTATAGTTCATTTCACAGTCTATCGACCAAATTAAATCAAGTGTGTTTGTTGCCATAAGCCTGAACTTTTTTTCGCTTTCTTCAACAGCTTTCTGCATAATTTTTTGTTCAGTAATATCCTCTGATATGCCTAAAAGAAATTTAGGATGCCCATCCTCATCTAATATCGGAATTTTTTTTGTGTGAAGAATTCGCTTTCCTTTTTCTCGAGTGTGTAATTTTTCCTCTACAATATCAATTAGCTGCTTCTCTTTCAATGTCTTTCTATCATTTTCAACAAAAAAATCTGCTTCTTCCTTAGGGGAAAAATCATAGTCGGTCTTACCTAAAATCTCATCCTCCTTAATACCTGTCAATTCGCTAGCCGCTTTATTATAACGTATAAACTTTAGATATTTTGCATCTTTTACGAATACCATATTAGGAATATTATCTACAACGCTGTTCAAGAATTTTTCACTTTCAATTAGTTTTCTCTCAAATTCTTTTCTCTTAGTTATATCAAGAATTATGGCATTAAAAACTTTATTCTCTTTAAAAGTTGAAAGTTGAAGATGAATTTCAGCATTGTAGCATGAGCCGTTTTTTCTCCTATGAACTGTCTCGAAATCAACCTGTTGGCGGCTACCATCAACTAATGGTCTTACTAATTCTTCAAAACTTTTTCTATTAAATTCCGGTTTAATATCCAGCGGTGTCATTTCAAATAATTCTTCTTCCGAATATCCAAGATTTAATTGCGCTGCTTTATTGAATTGAATAAACTTATAAGTATCAGCAGAAAATATTAAAATTTCATTTAAGGACTCTTCAAATATTCTACCAAAACGCACCGTCTCTTTTTCCAATTTTACTTCTTTACTAATATCAATAATAAGCCCTTCAAAATGTGTAATTTCACCATTTTTATTAAATACAATGTTTGTTAAATCCTTTACCCATTTAATTTTTCCGCTTTTGGTGATAATTCTATAAGGTTTATGTACAAAAGATTTTACGCTTTTTTTTGTGCTATTATCTGCTACTTCTGCTGAAACCCTTTGAATATCGTCTTTGTGAATTAAATCTAGGTAGTTAATATTTTCTAACATAAATTCTTTAGCAGTGTATTCAAATAATTTATTCACATTTTCAGTAACAAATTCAGTCTGATATTCTTCCACATTTTTCCATCTGAAAGCAACTGCCGGACTTCTATTTATAATCTTTGATGCTCTCGATAAAGCTTTCTCCGTTTCAATTTTCGCCAGCAACATTTTTTTCTTTTCTAAGACTGATTCAACAGCGACCCCTAACCTTGTTAAATTAGTTTTAAGCACATAATCTTCTGCACCTAATTTCATGCATAATACAGCAGTTTCTTCATTTATTGATCCGGTTACTATTATTACTGGAATTTCAGGAGTATAATATTTCACTAATTTAATCGCCTCAAGTCCAGTGAACATTGGTAATGAAAAATCTGACAGCACTAGATCAGGAGAAAATTCCTTTAGTTCTCTTCGGAATTTCTGCTCATTTTCTACAACTTTAAAAACAAAATCGAGACCATGATATTTTATTGCATCCACCATCAATTCAGCATCAGTTGCCATGTCTTCAAGAATTAATAATCTTATCTGATTTTTCATTTTAACTACCTATTTAATTTCAAATCTATTTTATGTCAAAGACAGTGATCAAAATAAACTCTGATCATATCGAATCTATTTTTATTTGGGAATTTCATTTAAATCTAACCAATATGAAGCAATGTTTCCTATTGCATTTGAAAACTCATCAAATATTAATGGCTTAACTACATAACTATTTACACCTAGATCATAACTTATTTTAATATCGGATTCTTCTCGTGAGGAACTTAGGATAACCACAGGTATTCTTTTTGATCTCTCATCAGATTTTAATTCCCGCAAAACTTCCAATCCATTAATTTTGGGTAATTTCAAATCTAACATTATCAACTTTGGTAACACCAATAAATTTTTTTTCGATTTATAAATCACATTTGAGATATATTCTATTGCTTTCGCTCCATCCTCCAGAAATTGAATCTTATTTGATACTCCACTATTTTTTAGAATATCAAAAATCATCTCAGCGTCGTTAGGATCATCTTCAATTATTAATATTTCTGCATCAAGATCCATTAATTTGCTCCTGTTAAGTTGTAGTTATTTTAAAAACTAATCAGATTTATCTATATATTTTCTCTTTTTTAAAGTAAAGAAAAAAGTAGATCCTTTATCAAGTTCACTTTCAGCCCAAACTTTTCCACCAAGACGTGAAATAATACGATTTACAATGGCCAGTCCAATTCCGGTTCCTTCATATTCATTTGCGCTATGCAGCCGCTGAAAAACTTGAAATAATTTATCAATATACTTCATATCGAACCCGGTGCCATTATCCCTTACAAAATATTCTATATGATCAGCTTCTTCTCTGCAACCGATCTCTATTATTGTTTCTTCATTAATTTTCGTAAACTTGATAGCATTTGATAAAAGATTTAATAGAACCTGCGGAATTAATTTTTTATCGCCTAAAGCCGGAATCAAATTTCCAATTTTTAGATTAATGTTCCTCGCAGAAATTTCCTCTTTAAATCCTTTTACAATCTCAGATGCAATTGAATGCATATCTATTTCGGAAATGGAGATTTGACTTCTGCTCATCCTCGAAAAATTGAGTAGGTCATCAATTAAATTTCCCATCTTCAGAATATTGTTCTGTATAACCGTGAGGACTCTTGCCTGTTCTTCACTAAGATTATTCCCTAGTAAGAGAGATAACTTGTTAGAGAATCCATTAACAGCTCTTAGCGGAGCCCTGAGATCGTGTGACACTGAATACGAAAAGGATTCTAACTCCTTATTTGCATTTGCTAGTTTTTCGTTTGATATTTCTAAATCCCTACTGGTGTTATTAACATCTTCCAATAAATATCGCATCGCTTTTTGTGATTCTCGCATCTTATCAGTTTGTACTTCTAATTCTATAGTTCGATCTTTTACTATCAGCTCCAAATTTTCGCGGTAAACTTGCAGTTCATCTTCAAAACGTTTTCGTTGAGTTATGTCTTGCTTAATAGCAATAAATTTTTCGATTTTACCACCGTCAGATAAAAGCGGAGTGATGGTCATCTCCTCATTGTAAAGTTCTCCATCTTTCCGTTTATTTGTTATCTCCCCATGCCATACCTGACCATTAGAGATAATATTCCACATATTTTGGTAGTACTCTTCATCATGTTTCCCGGAATTTAAGATGTTTGGATTTTGACCCAAAGCTTCTTCCTGAGAGTAACCGGTTAATAAACTAAATGCGAGATTAGCCCACTCAATATTACCGTCTCTATCAGTTATTACAACAGTGTTTGCGGTCGAATTAAGTGCGAAGGCAAGCATTTTATTTTCTTTTTCAGCAATTACCCGTTCGGATATCTCTTGTATTACGCCATTTAATATTTTAAAGCCATCATCATCTATTGAAGATAGTGCTCCCCTTTCCCAAACCCATTTCTCTTTACCCTCTTCTGATATGATTCGATATTCCAACTCATAATATTGCTTGTTATTTAAGGCTTTGCTAACTTGCCGATGAACTAAATCCCTGTCTTCCGGATGAATCAGTTCATTAAATGATATATCTTTATTATTGATAAGTTGATCTGCTGTGTAACCGGTAAGCTTTTTGCATCCATCATTAACAAACAACATTGTCCATTGTTCGTCATTTTTACATTGATATGCCATCCCGGGCAGATTTCTCAGTAATTCAGATAACATTGCTTCATTATCTCTGAGATCATTCTCCACTTGCTTACGTTCTGTAATATCTCTCTGAATACCTAGAAATCCAATGATTTCACCAAAATCATTGGTTATTGGATCCGCCGAACCTTCAACATCAATAAGTGTTCCGTCCTTATGCTTATTAACATATTGTGCCGCTTGAATACTTTGCTTGCTTAGTAATGCGTTCCAAAATTGTTTATATTTTTCTTCTGTAAAATTACCACTCTTAAGTATTCTAGGAGTAGCCTCTCCAATAACTTCCTCAGCCGTATATCCATACATTTTAGTGAACTCTGGATTGACAAATGTTATTATTCCATCTTTATCAGTCATAAAAATCACTTCATGTGAGTTCCTGACTGCCTTAATCATTTTGAATAAATTTTCATCAGCTAACTTACGATCGGTTATGTCACGTTTAATACCAACATTACAAATTAGATCACCAAATTCATTTAAAACAGAAAATGCAGAAAGGTCTATATATTTTTCGCCTGTTTTTGTAGTGCTTGTCATCTCACCACGGAACATTCCATGCCGACTTAGATTATTTGCTATTTTTAAAAATGTTGCTTCACCCAAATGAATAGCTGGTGTATTTCCTTTCAACTCCTCATCTGAATATCCAATGAGTGAACGGTGAGTGTGGTTTTGTTCGATATAGTTTCCCTCTGAATCAATGATGGCAATTGCATCTTTTGATTCTTCAATTATTCTTTTATATAGAATAAGTTTCTCATCAGCTTGCTTGCGGTCGGTAATGTCTGTTACAATTCCTTCAATAGCAATGGGGTTTTTTTCACTATCAGTAATTAGTCGATTCCGTTGGTGTAGTCGTTTGATGCTGCCATCCTTATGAATAATCTCATATTCATATGATGGGCTCATTTTCCCACTAATAAGTTTTTCCCATTCTTCTTTGAAATATTTTCTCCAGTCCGGATGAATTAAATCTTGAATTAGTATAGGTGAACTATAAAATACTTCAGGCTCATAACCAAAAATAATTTTAGAAGTTGGACTAACATACTCGTAGTTCCCTTCAGGCAATGTTATTCGATAGATCATATCTACCGAATTTTCAGTTAATAATCTGAATTTTTCTTCATTCACATATTTCTCACTTGTACTGATCCTCTTAATCTCAACGATCAGTTCTTGTTTTGACATCTTGTTCAGATTTTTCATATGCTCTCTTATAATTCCACTAAGTATTCTTATTAAGAAGTTTTAATTTGAGTTCTTTAATTTCCTCACGTAATTCTTTGATCCTAAATTCTCTTCCAACAAATAGCTCATTGAATTTTTCTAGATCAAGGTTTTTCTCTTCCAATTCAGTGGTGCGCATTTTAACAAGTTCTTCTAGATTGTCTCGATATTTTTTCAATTCTTCTTCACTTGGGTAAACAATCATTGAATTTTGTCCGATCAATTCTTCGGCTGTGTAACCAACTATTTTAGTAAATAACTCATCTACGAATTTAATTTTTCGGTCTATCACAACACCGATACCGATGGGTGCTACTTTAAATATGCTTTGCAGCTGGAAATGCTCCGTTTGAAGCATTTTTATTTCTTCCTCAAATTCTTTATAATTATTTGCATTAATCGGTTTCATAAATCTCTACCAATCTCGAAATATCGTTTATCCACAATAATTAAAGATTGTTTAATTCGATTTTCTTCGATAATTCATCAACTTTATTCTTTAATTCCTTAATTCTAAATTCCCGCCCAATGAATAGCTCATTATAACCTTCTAGTTCATCATTCTTTTGAATAAGGTCAATATTTAATTTTTCAAGTTCAGAGGTCCGCTTTTCAACAATCTCCTCTAGGTGTTCGCGATGCTTCTTTAATTCCTCCTCATTCCGTTTACGCCCGGTGGTATCCCACAGATAAGAACGAGTACCTATTACAGTATTATCCTTCTCAATTACAGTCACACTGACCTCCAGCCTAATAAAATTACCATCTTTACGCACACCCTGGAATTCATAGTTCCCAATTTCAGTCTGTTTCGTAAATCGCTTATTATGCAAGTCCATAACTCGGTCAACATCTTGAGGAATTACTAGATCGCGGATGTTCTTCTGCTTAATTTCCAGCTCCGAATATCCAAACAATTCCGTAAATCGATTATTGAAATAGACAAAATTTCCGTCTAGATCGTCGATTAAAATAGCGATTTTTGCTTCTTCTACAAAGTCTTTGTATTGC
>Ga0164313_10004280_pt1 | contig 12733 bp, 10 predicted proteins | sample GuaBasSedimGuay4_FD_113735 | JGI IMG/M metagenome (GOLD analysis project Ga0164313, IMG submission 113735) | Subseafloor sediment microbial communities from Guaymas Basin, Gulf of California, Mexico - Guay4, Core 4569-4, 0-3 cm | ecosystem: Environmental > Aquatic > Marine > Hydrothermal vents... | reverse complement strand
GTCAATATCAAGTAGCGGATCTAATGCAAGCTTCATTCTACATGAGTATTGCACGCTATCTGTAGTTTGAAGAACAATCAAGCGAAGGCTTGATGCAAATACAAAGGATTCTCTTCTGAATCAGACCACTTATTAAATTGACATCATATGTCGAATAGGATATATCAAAATCGATGATCGAGCAGATCTGTTTGATCTATCTGCTTATGAGGGGTGAGGTAAATGCGGATTCTTTTATTTACTAGCATTATCGTCGTTCTATTATCATCACCGTTATATGCAGCAGTTAATGTTGTCGAACAGGTTGACTGGTCGGGTGGTGGTGGTGTATTGGGTCCTGTAAGTGAATGGGGAAACAGGTTCTTTTCAGGAACGGATATTTATTGGCATGGTGTTCCCGGAAGAATTTTCATAATGATGATTGCTAAACATCACATCGATACGGGTTACCTGGACACCAATTTTGCGGTTCCGCGGGATATAAATGGTGATGGTTTTGAGGATGTTATTGCAACTGATCCATCTGGTAGAAGAATTTTCTGGTATCAGAACAATGATGGTTCGGGGCTTTCCTGGACTAAGAGAAACGTCGCTAACAATCTCGATGAGCCCATTTGCGTTAACTCCGAGGATATCGATGGTGACGGTGATATGGATATAATTGCAGCTATCCGGATTGATGATGAGGTCATTTGGTGGGAAAACACCAACGGTTCAGGAACATCATGGACAGTCCACTACATAGATGATGGCTGTAATGGTCCCAGATCGATTCACTCTGTTGACATGGATAAAGATGGTGATATTGACGTTGTCGTATCCGCATATTCTTTCCCTAACATTATGTGGTGGGAGAACTCAGATGGCTTAGGAACTTCCTGGATAAGACATCCTCTTGGAATAACCGAGCAAGCACGTTCTGTTCATGCACGGGATATCGACGGTGATGATGATATGGATATTGTGTGTGCTTACTTCTACGGTGATCAGATCGCATGGTGGGAGAACATTGATGGCACCGGCACCGGCTGGATGAAACACGTCATTGCCAACAATTACGATCATCCCTGGTCCGTGTTTTCCGATGATATCGATGGAGATGGGGACACTGATGTTCTTGGAGCAACCTACGGTTCGCATCATATCACTTGGTGGGAAAATGAATATGGAACCGGAATGTCATGGATTGAACATACAATAGGGGAAGGTTTTGGGAATGCCAGTTGTGTCTATTCAGAGGATCTAGATGGTGATGGTGACATAGATGTGCTTGGTGCTGCACAGGGAACCGATGAAATCACCTGGTGGGAAAACAGTGACAGCACAGGAGAGATATGGATAGAACACACTCTAGATGAGGATTTTAGTGGAGCTATATGTGTGAGAACCGCTGACTTCAACAATGATGGGAGTATTGATGTTCTAGGAGTTGCAAGCTTCTCAGGCATTGCCTGGTATGATGTTTCAGATTCATCCTCGATTGGAGTCCTGGAATCAAGCATACTGGAAGTTTCTCAGAGTCCGGATTGGCATTACTTTCAATGGGCCTCATCTCAACCCGCAGGTACAGAAGTGATGTTTCAACTCAGGGCATCGGACGATCCTGGAAGCATGGGTCCTTGGTCGGATACCTTATGGTTGCCGGACAGCCTCGATGGAGTAGTTCAGGATGAAAAGCCTTATTTTCAATACAAAGTCATCATGACTTCTCCTAATTGTGAGAGCACGCCATATATGTATCAGGTTTCTCTATTCTGGGAACCTTACACCGGGATTGAGGAGGAGAATCATGCAGATGAATACTCTCTTTTCAATCCACGACCGAATCCCTCTTCATCTGAAACCTTAATGAGATTTAATGTGCCAGAATACACTGCTGTTGATCTAACGATATTCGACCTCTCTGGAAGACTGATCGAATCCTCACATACTAACTATGAAGCTGGAATTCATCAGATTGCTGTAGATGATCTTCCACCCGGAGTCTACATAGTCAGAATGAGTTCAAACTTGTTCACATTTTCAAAACTTTTTACTGTATTGAATTAATTCGAATATTGTCTACTGTGGCCCGCCAGAGAAGACACAGCCCCCGATCAGGGGGCTATTTCTTTATGTGGTATCTTGATGCGTAGTTCGAGTGCGAATGGGGTCGTGCGGATGGGGTCGGACGTCACTTGCGGCACTTAGGCTTTGCACCATATACAGGAGCACTATTATTTGTGTTTGGAACATTCCAGTAAGTCATGAATACAGTTTGTGTATTAAATGAACACTCTTTGTATAAATCAGACATTCTTGGAGGTAGATATTGTCATTATTCCCTTTCTGGAACTCTTGGATAGAATCAAATCCATTCATCAGGAAGGAAAATGATGTCGATAATAAACTATTGCATCGGGATGTCAGTACTGCTGTTACTGATAATTGCATGTTCACCGGCGGGTACTGAGGATATAGTTGTATCAGTAACTCCAGAACAGGTAGTTGAGCAACTTCGAGAATCTTACGTAGAACAGAATATCTCTGATTATTCAGACTGCTTCGCAGACAGTTTTATGTTTGTACTTCATGAGCTGGACTGGGAGTGGAATCCCCATGACCCGGATTCCTGCTGGTTTCTGAGTACGGAGTTAGCTTATTCTGAAGATCTGTTACTGAACGCCCAGGGCATCTCTCTGGATCTTGAATGCACTCCTACATACATATGGCCCGATGACTCAACAGCCTTGGGTATGAACTGCCCATTTGATCTTGAGGTATATGTCGATAGTGCACACACTATGGGCTACAGGGCGGCAGGAGATGCCGTATTCAGATTTATTGAGGTTAGTGATGATGTGTGGATGATCGATTACTGGAAGGATGAATCGGACATGAGTGGTACAAAAGAAGCCTCGACATGGGGATTAGTCAAGACCACTTACACGGTAGACTTATAGAGAGAGAAAACACTTAGCACACAAGGATCTGCTGAATATTCAGATTTGTGTTTACAACGAAAATTGAACCGTCCGGTTAACACAGCGCCAGTGTGCTTCTATACTGAAAACCTCACTTTTCGGCATCATACCTGTGAAATGTTCGAAGATTGTCTACTGTGACCCACCATTTGGGCATATTCCAGGCACATTGTTTCACGGATTTGGGGTAACTCATGAAACCCTGCAACCGGAAGGCGCCTACAGGCTTTCGGCTCCGGGAAAATCGAAGGCGATCTTCTTCAGGATCGTCGTGACCTGCGAGAAGGCCTGTTTCAGGCCGCTCTTCTCGATCTCGGTGAGGTTCCTCAGGCTGATGTTATTATCCGGTGGAAGGTCTTCGGCGATGGCCGAGCTCTGCCGTTTATACCGCAGGAGCATCAGGATGTTGTACGCCTGGAGGAGCTCGTTGAAGCTCGAACGCTGCAGGATGCCCGCTTCCCACAGCGCCCTCAGCCGGTCCGCCGTATTGATCTTTTTGATTCCGTGCTGAAGGGCATAGAGCCGGGCGAAATTGACGAGCGGAAGAACGGCCTCCTTGGCATTGAATACCTTTTCCCGTCCATGAACGGTCTCCGTGATGATCTTGCCGAAGGCGCTGATCGGAACCTTGTGGGAAAGGGCATTCCGCGCCAGGTGGAAGAAGAAAGCCGGGTGTTCCACCAGGATCCCGTGGATATGCCTGCGAAGAGACCTGACCAGCGAGGTTTCGCCAAAGACGCACCGGAAATCGAAGAAGATATTGAAGCGCAGAAGCTCTTCGGTGTCGGGTTCCTCGATCCAGCTCTGGAAATAGTTCTTCCATGCCGTGAGCGGCTGGTTCCACTGAGAGTTGCTCGCCATGGAATCGCCCTTGCAGAAGGCATACCCGGCGGCATCCAGGTCCCGACAGACCCGCTTTCCGAGTTGCAGGAAGTATTCTTTCGCCAAGTCCTGCTGCTCCGGTCCGGGATCTTCGTACACCAGGGCATTATCCTGATCGGTGACCAGGGTCTGTTCTTCGCGGCCTTCACTGCCGAAGGTCATGAACGCAAAGGGCACGGGCGGATCTCCCAGGTCGGTGAGTGTCAGGGTGATAATTCGTTTCGTGATCGCATCGGCCAGGGCGCTGGCCATGTGCGTGGCGTTTCTCGGAGCGACCCCGGATTCGATCATGGTCTTCAGGATCAGCGGAAGCCGTGCCCTGGTCCTGGCAATCTCATCGATAGAACAGGCCCTTCGGATCTTCTGAAGCAGGATGGAGAAGGAGTGCTGGGGGAAGGAGATGAATTCCGTATTGCGCACGATCCCGATGCCTTTTCCTTCCAGGTTCCGGACCACGAGGTGGCGGACATTCTTCTCCTGCATGAAGAGCGCGGCTTCGAAGACCAGGGCGGTTGAGGGGATCGAGATGACGGGAGCGCTCATGACCTGGAAGATCGGCTGGTCCGCTGAAGCCTGTTCCGCCACGATACGTTCCCTGAAGTCGCGGTCGGTGATCACGCCTGCTACTTCTCCATCCGTGCCGGTGACTCCCAGGATGGTGGCCTTCTCGCGGACCATGATCCGGGCCGCCTTCTCCGCGGGACAATTCATGGGACATGTATGGAGGGGCTGCATGACCGTTTCCAGGGGTTCGTTAAGGAAGAGGAGCGAGGCCTGGAGCTGGTTGAGGATGGCGTTGCGTTCGTTGTTTCGCGCCTGGCGCAGGTCCTTGATGATCACGATTCGGCCGGGAGAGCCTGCGATATCAACGGAATGGGATGCAAGGACCACCTCGAGTGAAGTGCCGTCCTTCCGCAGAAGGGTAGTCTCGATGCCGCCTGTCTCCTCGGCTGGAGCCTGTTCCAGAGCCGATCGATTCTTCGTCGTCTCTACAGCGAACAGACCGGCGGAATTGGGAAAGAAATCGTCGAGATCGAGCAGCGTGAATTCCGGCGGGGAATAGCCGGTCATGCGCAGGAAGGTCGGATTGGCAAAGGCGCAGCGCCCGTTGAGAACCAGGAGCGTCCCTTCGGTAGCGGTCTCCACCAGGGTCCGGTACCGGTCGTGGGAGTCCCGAAGTCCTTCCTCGGCCAGCCGTCGCTTCTCTTCCGCTTTCAGGTTCTGCAGAACCATGTACGCGAGAAGTCCAGCCATGACCGCCACCACGGAGAGGGAGATGAGGATGATCCGGTTCGTGATGACCTGGATCTCAGTCCTGACATCCTCGAGGTACAGGCCGGTTCCGATGATCCAGCCCCAGGGCCGGAAGATGCGGACATACGATTCCTTCGGAACGATCCGCTCCGGATCGTCTTTCCATTGCCAGACGTAATCGACATACCCATGGTCGTCGTGTTCGACAGCCCTGACGAATTCCACGAAGAGCCGGACTCCATTGGGATCGCTGAAGTTCGAAAGGTCCTGGCCGTCCAGGTCGGAACGGTAAGGGTGCATGATCATGCGGGGCACGGTATCCGTGATCCAGAAGTAGTCCTTTGCTTCCGGCCCGTATCGGAGCGCCCTGACCTGGCTCCTGGCCGTGTTCCGGGCCTCGGTCTCGGATAGCAGGCCCTGCTCCGCGGCCCGGTTGCATTCCGAAAGGATGCTCCACGCGGAGTTGGTCAGTTCCCGTATCATCTCCCGTTTCCTGTTGAGGAGATTCTCTTCGAAGGAGGGAATGACGATTCCGAATATGACGAAAAGAAAGAGCGTGATCGCGACAACGGCCGGAAGAAGGATGGGGAGCGGTATACCGACATGATGGTGAGGGGTTCGAGGATGCGCCGACGGTGGCGGGGCCGGCATCGCATCCTCCTCCACGTGAAAGATCGGAAGAGCATTCCGAAAAGCCTTCCACCGGGAGGATTCAATCTCGATCCCGGGATCGGGACTTCCCGGCAGGTTTGGGCCGTGATAATCACTGCCTGCGCAGACCTTGAGCCCGTGCCTGTCGGCCAGGTCGAGAAGTGAGGCCTGCTGTTCCGGGGTATAGGGTTTATACAGGGCCTCGATCCCGTCCAGGCCTGCCTTCTTCAGTTCAGCCACGGCCTCGTTCAATTCTTCAGGATCAGGCCATATCTCCAGGGGATGAGCGAGGAAAGCGATTCCTCCGGCTGAATGGATATGCGTGATGGCTTCCCGGGCGCTGGGAACCCGGGAGTAGAGGGAACGGATCCAGGTGTCATCCGGATCCAGGCCGTAACCGAGAATATGGATGCCGCGGTCCCGAAAGAGGGAGGAAAGTTCGATTCCGGTCAGGGCTGTGCCGCCGTGCCGCGCGAAGACCTCCATGAACCGGCGGTTGCCCGATGAATCATCATGATCCGTCAGGGCGGCGAAGCGGATGCCTGCGTCCACGACCTTCCCGGCAAGGATTTCGGGGGAGAAGGCCCCGTCACTCAGGTTGGAGTGAAGGTGGAAATCAACCTTCATCCGCACGGTCAGAGCCTGTCCTCAAGGGCACAGGCAAAATCCTCCGGGGTTGCATTCGGCCCGTTGCCGTGGTTCTCATGGACGTCTCCCGACCAATTGCACAACACGGTCCGTTCGGTTTTGCTTTCAGGATCGAGTCCTTTCTCAAGGACCATGTAAGCGAAGTCGATCTCCTCGGGCGGAGTTTCCGGATTCGACTCGCTCTTCAGGATGATTCCCACGAAATGGGCTTCACAGATATTCGCGGGGGGAGGCATGACGACGATGATGCCGAAGAACTTCACAGGGTTCTGACGGCATACCTTGCGCAACGCGACATGCGCAAGCGCGTAATGAGGCGACGGCGTTTCGCGGACGTTCATTGCGATACCGATTCTAACGCGCGTTGTCAGGCCGGGCAACCGGCGCACGATCCCTTGATGCCCGGGGAATATTTTGCCACAGAGAAGCAGTAGGAAAGTGGATTATCCATAGTCCCATATCCTGCTCCACAGCAGCCCATTCGTCCCGATAAACCTCCAATTTCTGACTGAAACCAGCATGCCAGAAGCTTGTGGTTCCCGGGTGATCCCGGAAACTGACAATACTACCCAAATTCCTCCGTCGTCAATGAAGAAACTCTCTGATCCCTTTGAAAACCATGCATTGTTACAAACCTCACCGATGAAAGCCAGATCGCTGATAACTTATCCAACCTCTATCTCCGGAACATCATCCTGCCATGGAATGTAATCCACATCGGGTTCAAAAACCATTTCCAGGGGTATTGGCGGAGGTCTGGTAGACTAGTCAGTGAGATTCAGGAGAATGAGTATTCAGAGGGATCTCATGCTGTTCAACTTGATGAGTTTTCTCCAGGGACCTACTTCTGCAGGATGATCTCAGGAGACTATAGGGGAACGCAACGCTTCGTTGTAATTGAGTAGACACCAGAGCTCTCACGGTGTGATCCGATCAGACGAAACTCCGTACCTTTGGGCAAATTGCATCCTGAAAGGGCTATATCGACCGTAAAGAACTGTGAGCAATAGTAAAATTCATCAGAATAATTCGAATATTGTCTACTCTGGCCCGCCAGAGAAGACGCTGCCCCCGATCCGGGGGCTATTTCTTAATGTGGTATCCTGATGCGTAGTTCGAGTGCGAATGTGACCGGACGCCACTTGCGACATTCAGGTCTGCATGCAAAACAGTGGTGCTTCCAATTATATGATTTGCCTCTGAAATCCCGGTTGGAAAATCTCAGTCATTAATCACGAATTTCAACGATTCGACTTCATTTTCACATCTGAGTATAGCCGTATACATCCCAGCTGGAGCAGAGAAACTCCACTGCGTATCCCCGGTTTCCAGGGGACCGCGGTAGATCTCTTCGACGGCTCTGCCAGAGATATCGTAAATCATCAGAGATACTAGGTTATAAGCAGGAAGATGAAGACTGAAAATTGCACAACCATATGCAGGGTTTGATTCGATTGACAGGTAAGATTGCTCCGTGGTTGAGCCTGCCTCATCTTCGATACCGCCAAAATAGAAGAAATCTATGTTGAGCAAGCTTATATAGTACTTGCCGTCAGTTCCTCTGTAACTCCAATAGATTTTTATGCAATCCCAGCTCCGCGTGAGACCGAGGGATTCTTCAACAGGTATGGGACAGTCCTCTACCGCAACGAGATCGTACTCAGATGAATCATAGGTATAAAAGAGGAATTCATGACTGTTCCTTGTTGTTGCGATAATTGCATAGGGCGGCCACTCATCCAACGTGACCATCGTGCCAACCGTCAATCCGGTGATCTCATCATTAAACCCGGTTCCAGGCATATCGTAGTACTCATTTTCAAGGGTGACCAGATCTGTAGAACAGAGACTATGAGGACTGAACGGCGAAACTTCGTAGAGGAGTGCAGGATTTTCGCATTCTAGAAAATCCATTCCTGCCCCAAGAGAAGACTGCGGAAAAGACGCCCAGGAATCGGAACCGTCCGAGTAGTAGATCTGATTCGACAAGCTGTTGATGTAATACATTTCATTCCAATAAGTATAGGCGAGCCCGAAACCTTCAACGCTATCGGGAAGGGCTATTTCGCCCTGATAGTTACACTGCATATCTGCAAGGTATATCTTGCCGTCTCCGTTGCTTCTGATAGCAAGGTAGTATGGATATGATACCCATGTAACATCCTGAATATCTGAGGCGTAATCGATCTCCCAGGTGTTCAGTACTTCAATGGGAATACCCTGCAGACCGGAATCCAGGAGTGAATAAGCCGGTTGCGAGATTAAAACAAGAATACTTAAAATCATATTCCCTCCCTTGAATGAGGTTGATTTCATTTAAGGAGCTGGATCAGTTTCGAGCATGTAATGTGTAAGGATAATTCTACCTTGCACATGACTACATTTTAAACTATGCCTTTCATTTGGAGTTGTCAAGGAAAGCAGGGAAAGTTGAAGAATGCCTTGATAGTCCCCACAGATTACTCAGGATGACTGGACGATGAACTATTCACAGCATGCCTCTGGAACATATCGACATTATCCATAATAATATCTGTGTAATAGGTCAGGATATTTTACTGAAATCAAAGAACTTGTGAGGCTGATATTGTCAAATTGTCCTGGAATGCTGGAGGCAACAAATCATTCAAAAGGGCGCATAGATGAAATCGGATGGAGGATTCATCACAACCGGGAACGATATCTGGCTCGACGTACCGGAAAGGGAGTGAGGTCATGAGATTTGCTCTTTTCGCGGTTGTCCTCGTGGCTGTACTGGGGAGTTCGACCCAGATTGTCTACATGGATCTCGATAAGGTCCTTCCAATGGCTGGGAGCGTACTAATCGCCCGAGTAGTCTCCCTTGAAACCGAAGAGTGTGACCGCTGGTGTTCTGCAAATTTCTCCCTGATCATCATGGAAATGATCCGCGGGAGCGCGGATACAGACGCTGAGATCAGCTGCTCCTACCACCTGAACCTGCCCCGGTCCTGCGACAGTGCCATGGGAACGGTAACTTGGGTGTCACCTCTTGAAACCGGTTCTGGATACGAATTCTTCGTCAGCGTAGGCGATACAGTCATAGTACTGCTGGACGCAGATTACGCCGAAGCAGCTGGTAATCATACATTGCTGAGAATAGAGCCGCTGGATATGATCGAGCAGCTCCTTGGAGAAATGGACAATACTGTCTTGGGCGGACTGAGGAATTGCCAGACAGATCAAGTGATCCAGCTGGGCTCTGTGTACACACATGATTTCATATACTCGGGTGAAAGATGGAGATCACAGGAGCTGATCGAGCTTCCGCCAGGCACGATGTTAATCTGGGACTGGACAAACGCTGATGAATGGCAGGATATCCTGTCGATGACATCGGATACTCTACTCATCACGTTCGAAGTAGTCGATTTCCATGATATCGAATACCGAAGCTTGTTGCCTGATATGCCCGAAAGATGGAAACGTATGTACGTCACCAGGATAATCGATGCATTAGCCCTCTGAAGACATGATACATTCAACCAGGCAGAGTCAACTTCGAGATCTTTCGGCATGAGGGTGTAGGGATAGCCTGCATTATGAATCACAACAACGAATTCGAATATTGTCTACTGTGGCCCGCCAGAGAAGACGCTGCCCCCGATCCGGGGGCTATTTCTTTATACCATAGTTGGATGCACGGTTCGAGTGCGCTTGGGACCGGACGCCACTTGCGGCACTTATTAAGACTATCTATCTGATTGACAATGTAGCCCAAATGCGCTACATTTAATGTGAAGGAGGTTACCATGAGTAAAACAGCAACTGTAAGAGCAAGGCTCAAGCCCGAACTGAAGGAAAAGGCGGAAGAGATATTGCATCGTCTTGGAGTGAATACCTCTCAGGCAATAACGATGTTTTACCGTCAAATAGAGATGAACAACGGATTACCTTTCAACATGGTTATTCCCAATGCAACGACCAAGGCAACCTTCAATGCAACAGATGCGAATGAGGAAATTGTTATCTGCGAAAATGCAGAGGATATGTTTGATAAGCTTGGGATCTGATGTATACCCCGGCTTTTACGAAACAATTCAAGAAGGATATCAAGAGGGCTGAGAAGCAAGGAAGGGATATTGAGCAATTCAAACTTATTGCCCGAACCCTTCTTTCTGAGGAAGCTCTTGATCCCATCTTCCGGGATCACAAACTTACAGGTAATTACAAGGATCGCAGAGAGTGCCATATTGCATCGGATTGGCTCCTGATATACAAGATTGATGGGAAAAGGATGATATTCGAGCGCATTGGCTCCCAATCAGAGTTATTCTCAAAATGAATCACAATAAGTAGTTCGAATATTGTCTACTGTGGCCCGCCAGAGTGTTACCGCAAGGCAGAACACCATGCGGTATTTGCGCTTATGCGGTTCGAGAATGAAGAACTTGATTTTGTTATATTGACACTAATCTATGTACGTACGATATTACGTACGTATGGAGGTGCGCAATGACTAGTATTACAGCAACCGAGGCAAGAAAAAGGCTTTACAAGCTGCTTGATGAGGTAGCTCAATCGCATGAGCCTGTTCAGATTGCAGGAAAACGAAATTCAGCAGTCCTGATAAGTGAAGATGACTGGCGTTCAATCCAGGAAACCCTCTACCTTACCAGTATTCCAGGCATGCGAGAATCAATACTTGCTGGTATGAAAACACCAGAGGATGAGTGCGAAACAGAGTTGAACTGGTGAATTGGCAGCTTATATTCACCAGACAAGCCAGAAAGGACGCAAAGAAACTTTCAAGTGCAGGTCTTAAGGAAAAGGCCGAAGAACTTCTTCGAATTCTCGAAGAGGATCCCTTCAGATCTCCCCCGCCATTTGAAAAGCTTGTTGGTGATTTGGCAGGCGCGTGTTCTCGAAGGATCAACATACAACATAGAATGGTTTATCAGGTTCTTGAGGAAAGAAAATCCGTTAAGGTAATTCGCATGTGGACACACTACGAATAAAGAAGATTCAATTCTGAATTAACGTAGTTCGAGTATTGTCTACTGTGGCCCGCCAGAGAGTTGCCGCAAGGCGATTTCAAACGGCACGCCGAGCGGTTTTTGCGTTTTGGGAGTTTGTGGAGGGAACAAGGGGGCCGGTAAACTATTATTGACTTATACACAACATTATCATATTCTATTTTTATGAATGCTTTTAGAATCAATAGATTCAGCCTCAATAGTAAATGCATCTCGTATTTAATCAAATTCGTCAATCGCTTCTCCGGTCTCTAATCTCGTAAACTTACTCATTCATTTTTCCGTATTATTCTGATTCTTAATAACGATAAGAGGTTATGATGAAAGTTATCGTATTAGGTGCTGGACTGGTCGGCGCGCCCATGTCAATCGATTTAAACAGAGAAGATAAATTCGAAGTGACAGTCGTAGATTACAGTGATATTGCTTTGAACAGTTTAAGAGTTAAATGTCCTGAATTGTCGATTATCCAGAAGGATTTGTCAAATCCGGAAGAGGTGACCGCTCTTGTGAGCGATTATGACCTTGTATTGAATGCTGTTCCTGGCTTTATGGGATTTGAAACAGCAAAAGCCATCATAAAAGCTGGGAAGAATTGTGCCTGCATTGCTTTCTATGAGGAAGATCCCTTTGAACTGGATCAGCTAGCCATAGAGAATAACGTAACCATGATCATGGACTGCGGAGTCTATCCCGGCATGGGCAGCGCATTAATTATGAATGTGGCACGAAAGCTTGATAAAGTTGAGAGTGTAATAACCTATGTGGGCGGACTACCGGAGATCAGAGAGTGGCCCAGCGAATACAAAGCAGTATTTTCACCCATCGATGTCATCGAGGAGTATACTCGCCCTGCCCGTTATATCGAAAACGGATTTGAGGTTGTGCGCCCCGCGTTATCCGATCCAGAGTATATTTTCTTTCCCCGAATCGGTACACTTGAAGCATTCAATACCGATGGATTGAGAACCTTGGCCACGACCATTGATGCTCCCAATCTGAAAGAAAAGACACTGCGGTATCCCGGCCACATTGAGAAGATGGCAATACTGCGTGAGCTGGGATTCTTTTCGAAAGAAGAGAGTATCGAGATCAAAGGCATGAAGACAAGTCCTCTTGAAATGACCGCACAGGTATTGTTTCCCAACTGGAAACTGAAGCAGGGAGAGAGTGATATTACAATTTTTCAGTCCATCATTGAGGGAACAAAAGATGGACAGAAAATGAGATACACAATTGACATGTATGATAAATACTGCCCGGATACTGATGTAATCTCAATGGCTCGAACTACAGGGTATACAGCCACTCTCGCAATTCGAATGATCGATAATGGGCTAT
>Ga0164313_10004278_pt1 | contig 12736 bp, 10 predicted proteins | sample GuaBasSedimGuay4_FD_113735 | JGI IMG/M metagenome (GOLD analysis project Ga0164313, IMG submission 113735) | Subseafloor sediment microbial communities from Guaymas Basin, Gulf of California, Mexico - Guay4, Core 4569-4, 0-3 cm | ecosystem: Environmental > Aquatic > Marine > Hydrothermal vents... | reverse complement strand
CCGACGATCATCATCATGTCGGCGAACTCGTCTATCACCACCACAATGGCGGGAAGATGTTCAAGACCCGGTGCCGTCTGCACTTCATCGGTCTCGGCAAAAATGGGGTCTGGCTTCCACAGGGGGTCTACCAGCGGTGCCCCCGCCTTGATGGCATCGGCTACCTTGCGGTTATATCCCGCCAGGTTACGCACACCCAGGGACGCCATAAGCTTGTAGCGCCGCTCCATCTCTGCAACACACCAGCGCAGGCCGTTAGCAGCATCTTTCATGTCGGTAATCACCGGCGTGAGGAGATGGGGAATACCGTCGTAAACCGACAGCTCCAGCATTTTTGGATCGACCAGAATTAAGCGGACTTCAGCCGGACCAGCCTTGTATAGCAGGCTGAGTATCATGGCATTCACGCCCACGGACTTACCGGAACCGGTTGTACCGGCAACCAGTAAGTGGGGCATCTTGGCCAGGTCGGCGACAACCGGTTGGCCCGAAATATCGTGCCCCAGGGCCAGGGTTAGAACCGATTTGGACTGGTCGAAGGTGGGGGAGGAAAGCACATCCCTGAAGTTGACGATCTCCCGGTCTTCATTGGGTATCTCAATACCGACCACAGATTTTCCGGGAATAACTTCAACGACCCGCACACTGATAACCGCCAGGGAGCGTGCCAGGTCTTTGGCCAGATTGCTAATACGCGAGACCTTGATGCCCGGCGCGGGTTGAATTTCGAAGCGGGTAATCACCGGGCCGGGATAGACCGCAACAACCTCTGCACTGATGCCAAAGTCAGCCAGCTTGAGTTCCAGAAGCTTGGACATGGCTTCCAGAGCTTCCTTTGAATACCCCTTGGTGTGGTCTTTTTCTGCCGGGTCGAGCAAGTCAAAATGCGGTAACTCACCACTGACCGGTGCGTCGAACAACGGCTGCTGGCGCTCCTTCTCCACCCGCTCGCTTTTCTGCGTAGTTGGTTTCAGAGACTTGATTTTAGGGGGTTTACGCTTCTTTTCTTTTTCGACATGCTGGGTAATAACAACCTTGCGGGCCTCCTGGGCCTTGTCCCGCTCGCGCTTCTCACGTCGGGTGCTGACAAAATTCTGCAGCCACTGGCGGCTGCGGGTGGCGAGCGACATACTCCAGAAGCCGATTCGTTCCATTAACTTCAACCAGCTCAAGTCGGTAAAGATGGTCATGCCAAAAAGAAAGACCGAAAGCAGGATCAGGCGGCTGCCCACCTCGCTGAAGGCGGCGGTAAAGGCATCGCCTATGGCGTGCCCGAGAATGCCCCCTGCCCCCTGGGGCAAGCCAGAATTGCCCTGGTCGTTCATAGCCGCCAGGGTTGTACCGGCAATCATCACCAGGATAAGACCCAGGGTACGAATACCGAACATCAGCCAGTCGAAGCCTTTACTCTGATGCCGTTCCAGTAAAATAATCAGGGCTCTATAGGCCAATAACAGGGGGAACAGGTAGGCCGCATAACCTACCAGGGAAAAGAACACATCGGCCAGCCATGCGCCGGTAATGCCCCCCGCATTGTCAATACCGTTGCCCATCCCGGTGGCGGACCAACCCGGATCGGTGGTGCTGTAGGAGAATAAAGCGAGTAACAGGTAGGCGCAGACAGCACTCACCCCGATAAAAGCGCCCTCGCGCAACCTGGGGGTCATGAAATTCTCTGTGTCAGTACTTCCCGGCACGCGTTATCATCCTCGCTGGCGACACAATAGGGCTTCTGATACAGTGCCGCTATGTCGGTAATAGTTAGAAGTAATTATGCCTAACTTTATTATTAGTTTCAAAGAGTTATAAGCTTTTATTAATGTATTCCCAGCTTTTGCTGGAATTCATGGTTTAATTTACCATAGTCCGCCCCCATCAATGAAGTTCAGCGACAAAAACAACTAACAGGAACGACCTACATGAGCGATGTCATACACCATCCCCTGATTATTCTGGGCTCAGGCCCTGCCGGCTACACGGCCTCTATCTATGCCGCCAGAGCAAATCTGAGCCCCGTGGTCATCACCGGCATGCAACAGGGGGGGCAGCTGACAACCACCACAGAGGTGGAGAACTGGCCCGGCGGGCACGCCGAACTGCAGGGCCCGGAGCTTATGCAGCAGATGCAGGAGCACACAGAGCGCTTCGATACACAGGTTATTTTTGATCACATCGATTCGGTAGACCTGAAAGCCAGGCCCATGATTCTAACGGGCAGCTCCACCTATTCCTGCGACGCACTGATTATTGCCACGGGCGCCTCGGCCCAGTACCTGGGCTTGCCCAGTGAGGATGCTTTTGCCGGAAAAGGCGTAAGCGCCTGTGCCACCTGCGATGGTTTTTTCTACCGCAACCAGGAAGTCGCCGTGATTGGTGGTGGTAACACCGCTGTGGAAGAGGCGCTTTACCTGTCAAATATCGCCTCCAAAGTAACACTGGTTCACCGGCGGGACGCCCTGCGCTCGGAAAAAATACTGCAGGACAAGCTGTTTGCACGCGAGGCCGAGGGCAAAGTGAAAATACTCTGGGACCATACCCTGCAGGAAGTCCTGGGTGACGACTCCGGCGTTACCGGCATGCGGGTGGCCTCAACCAAAGACGACAGCACTGCCGATGTTAGCGTTGCCGGCGTGTTTATTGCGATAGGCCACAAGCCCAATACCGATATCTTTGCCGGGCAACTGGACATGAAAGACGGCTATATCAAAACCCACAGTGGCACTGAAGGCAACGCCACCGCTACCAGCGCACCGGGCGTTTTTGCCGCCGGTGACGTGGGCGACCATATATACCGGCAGGCGGTCACCTCTGCAGGTTTTGGTTGCATGGCAGCCCTGGACGCTGAGAAATACCTGGACGTCCTGGCCTGAAGCGGTAGCCAAAGGCTATGCCCACGGTTCAGCGCTCAACACTAGATGATTTTCCCCCGTCATCCGATGCGCTGGACTATCCCAATGGCTTGATTGCAGTGGGTGGAGAGTTATCCAGTGACAGGCTTGTTGCGGCCTACCGCCGGGGAATTTTTCCCTGGTATGAGGCACCGCAACCGATCATGTGGTGGACACCGGATCCCCGCTCCGTGTTGTTCCCCGAATCGTTACACGTCTCTCGCTCTCTTCGTAAAACCCTGCAGCGCAACGCGTTTCGCCTGTCCGTCGATACCTGCTTCTCAACGGTTGTGTGCCGCTGCGCCCAGGCGCGTGAAGACGGCCCGGGCACATGGATAGGCGATGAGATGCTGCAAGCCTATACGCAGCTGCACGACCTGGGTATCGCCCATTCGATAGAAGTATATAACCTCGAAGGCCAATTGACAGGCGGTCTCTACGGTGTCGCCCTGGGCCGGGCTTTTTTTGGGGAATCCATGTTCAGCCTGCAATCCAACGCCTCCAAAGTCGCCATGGTAGCCCTGGTACAACTGCTCAAGAAGGCGGGTTTTGGGTTTATCGATTGTCAGGTAGAAAGTGATCACCTCAATTCACTGGGTGCCCGCAATATCAGCAGGGTGGACTTCGAACGCCTGCTTGTCCAAACTGTAGATGTTACTGTCGACCCGGAGTGCTGGTCTGTGCCATCGACCTGTGGAGAACTTTTGTGACGGCGTCCCTGAGGGACATCAAGGTCTATACGACCTACCCCCATAGCTGCAGCTACCTCGAGGAACAGGAGGCGGTAACGCTTTTTGTCGACCCCAAACATACGGTAGACCGGTCACTGTACAGCAGCCTGTCCAGCCTGGGCTTCCGGCGTAGCGGTTCGCACATATACCGCCCGCACTGCGAGTCCTGTAATGCCTGCATTCCCTCCCGCATTCCCGTTGCGGACTTTCGTATGTCCCGGGGCCAGCGCCGTACCTGGAATCGAAACCAGGATCTTGTGGTAGAAGAATCAGCTGATATCACCGATGATGCCGCCTACGACTTATACAAGCTGTATATCGAACTGCGCCACAAAGATGGCGATATGTATCCGCCGGTGCGGGACCAATATGAGTCCTTTCTCAATAACCCCTGGGAGTGCACACGCTATTACCGGTTTTATGACCAGTGCGATGGCAAAGCTACGCTGCTGGCTATAGCCGTCGCCGATTTTCTGGATGATGGCCAGTCGGCTATTTATACGTTTTTTGACCCGACCCAGGCAAAGCGCAGCCTGGGCAACTACACCCTCCTCTGGCAGGTGGAAAATGCCAGAAAAATGGGGCTTAACTACCTCTATCTGGGCTACTGGATCAAAGACTGCCAAAAGATGTCTTATAAGTCCTCCTATCGCCCTCTGGAGCTGCGCATTAATAACTGCTGGACCGCTGTTTAATTTTCCCTTTATTTACACTGGACACCTCGGGTTCTTATCAGGCAAAATGCGCCCCTGTTTTTTAACTGAGATGACTGCCGCATGGCAAAAGAAGACCAAATTGAAATGGAAGGCGAGGTGATAGACACCCTGCCCAACACCACCTTTCGAGTAAAGCTTGAAAATGACCACGTGGTGACCGCTCATATCTCCGGCAAGATGCGCAAGCACTATATTCGCATCCTGACCGGTGACAAGGTTCGCGTTGAACTGACTCCGTACGATCTGAGTAAGGGCCGCATTACTTACCGCGAACGCTAGTCCTCCGGGATACGAGCTACTTCGTACTGGTCCCTCTCAAATCCCTTATACCTAAGTTATCTGCCGCAATAGAGGCCGTCTCAGGCATCTAGCAGGCTGTTGCTGGGTAATGCAGTGGATACCACCACCCCCTTCAGCGATGTGATTGACACCAACCAGTCTGATAACACGCTCGGGAAAGATAGACTGCAACCGTTCTTTTACCTCATCGTCCATTTTGATGCCGTAAGCAGGTGCGATGATGGCGCCGTTCGCGTAGTAAAAATTTACATAGGAGCGGCAAAACCGGTCTCCCCTGGCCTCGGCATCAGTAGCCTCTGGCAGCGAGATCAACTCAAAAGTTCGCCCTCTGGCATCGCGCTGGCTTTCCATGACTTCACGGGCTTTGCGGTAGAAATCGGCGCGATGGCCACATTGCTCGGAAGTTGATTCAAGCAAGACCACACCGGGGCGAATGAAAGTGGCGAGTCCGTCCACGTGACCGTCTGTCTCATCATCATCTGGATCACCGGGTAACCAGATAACTTTCTCCGCACCCACGGTACGACCCAACTCAGCGTCGATATCCACCTGCCGCCAATCGGGGTTGCGGTTTTTATTGGGAAAACACGTATCTGTGGTGAGTACGGTACCCTCACCATCGCTGCACAGACCACCTCCCTCGGCGACCAGTGGAGACGAGATGCAGTCCACACCTATGGTTTGCAAAATACGCTCGGCCATCAGGGCGTCCTGATCATAGGGCTGGTACTTCTCTCCCCATGCATTGAATGTATAACAGACTCCCTTAAGCCCCCCCTGCCCGTCCACCACAAATGTCGGGCCGCTGTCGCGCGCCCAGGAATCGTCAATGGGCATCTCAATGATCTCGATATCAGAGCCCAGTTCGTTAAGGGCAGAAGCCTTTAATTGTGGGGGTACCAACATAGTGACCTGCTCGAATTCGCGGATAGCATGGGCGACGCCTGCATAGCTACTCCGCACTTTGGCGATATCAGGCCACACTTCCTCGCGGCAGGGCCACGCCATCCAGCATCGTTCGTGTTTTTCCCATTCAGCGGGCATGTAATAAGGAGCCGACATGATTGTGTTCCCTCGGCTGGATACAGCCAATTATGAAAATATTTAATCCGATTTGTTGACTACAGCCTAAATTAGCTTGCAAACTAGCTCAAACGAGTAATATTTCTCCTATCTATGAGTAATTTCGATGAAAGGACGTTTTGGTCGCCTACCCTCCATGCAGGCACTTGTCGGTTTTGAGTCTGCCGCACGACTCAAGAGTTTTACCCGTGCTGCAGATGAGCTGTACATGACACAATCAGCGGTCAGTCATCAAATTCGTACTTTGGAAGAGCTGCTGGGGCAGGCGGTTTTTCGCCGTATGGGGCGCACGGTCGAGTTGACCGATGCCGGAGCCGACCTGCTCGAGACCACCAGTCGTACGCTGAGTACACTTAGCAGTGGTATTAACCGCCTGGACTTTTATACAAAGCCCGGTTCAGTGGTATTCAATTGCCCACCTGCCTGGGCAAGTCACTGGCTATTGAATCGCCTGCCCGACCTTAAGCGCGTCTGCCCGGGGCTGGACCCCTGGATTGATACAACCATCGAGGCCATAAATTTTGATCACTCCGAGACAGATTGCGCCATCTGGTACGGTGATGGCGCCTGGCCCGGCCTTACCGTCGAGAAGCTCTACGCTGAGACTTTAAGCCCTGTCTGCACGCCAGCGTACGCCAGCCACTTCAATAATTTCCAGCAGGCGGATCAATTACTGGAAGCGGATCTGTTACATGATGAACGCTGGGAAGGTTGGAACAGCTGGTTCAGTGCCGTTGGCATTAATCGAGTAGCACCCGTTACCGGGGTGAACTTCAGTGACCCAGGCCTAATGCTCGAGAGTGCATTGGCCGGGCATGGAGTAGCCCTTGCCAGTCTGCCTCTGGCAAGGCACGCCATTGACTCCGGAAGTCTCGTACAGCCTTTCGAGACCACAGTCGGTACGGGCAAATCCTGGTACCTGGTGGGAGAACCGCGACGAATCTCCCGCCCAGCAGCCAGGAGCTTCTGGGATTGGCTGCTACAGCAGTCCAGAAGCACAAGCCATGAACAAATCTAATCAATAACAGTAAAACAACGCGTTTGATTAATACTTAAGCTCGGCTTTTAATAGCGTTTCATCAACGCTGAAGGCAAAGCCATGAATCAAGTAACCGTTGCAGCCACCCAGATGGCGTGCACATGGAGCATCGAAGAGAACATATCACGGGCCAGCGCGATGGTTGAACAGGCGGCCCAGCGCGGGGCTCAAATTATCCTGCTACAGGAGCTGTTTGAAACGCCCTATTTTTGTATTGAGCAGGCTGGTAAACACTTGGACCTGGCCAGCTCCCGCGAGGAAAGCAAACTTCTCGCCCAGATGAGTCAATTGGCGCGGGATCTCGAAGTGGTGATCCCAGTCAGCTGGTTTGAGCGCGAGGGGCAGTGCTACTTTAACTCCATTGCCATCATCGATGCTGACGGCAGCGTGCTGGGCATCTATCGCAAATCCCACATCCCCAATTTTATTGGCTATCAGGAGAAGTCCTACTTCACACCGGGGGACACCGGGTTCAAGGTCTGGAGAACCCGTTATGCCACCATCGGTGTGGCCATTTGCTGGGATCAATGGTTTCCCGAAGCGGCACGCAGCATGGCATTACAGGGCGCGGAGATTCTATTTTACCCGACTGCAATAGGCACTGAGCCGGGGGAGCCAGGTCTGGATTCCCGGGACCATTGGCGTCGCGTTATGCAGGGCCACGCTGCGGCCAACGTCATGCCTGTTGTCGCATCCAATCGTATCGGACGCGAAGAGGCAACGAGCGATCCAGAGCTGAACATGAATTTCTACGGCAACTCCTTTATTTGTGATCATACCGGCGAGGTGCAGCAGCGGGCCGATGACCACAGTGAGTCGATACTGGTGCACAGCTTTGACCTGGATACCATCAGGCGCTACCGCCATGAGTGGGGCCTGTTTCGAGACCGGCGGCCAGAATTATACGGCGATCTGGTACAGCATACGCCGGGCATCAAAACCTGATGGCAGGCGAGGTATTTTTTCCGCCCGCCCGAATTTGGTGGACCGCAGTGCTGGGCTGCATCTGTATTACACCCCTGTTGTTATCGCCCGTAATTACCGGGGTGTTGGTGGATTACGGCGGCATGAGTAACACCGAAGCTGGACTGACCGCCGGCTTCAGCGCTATTGGTTCGGTCGTGATCGCCCTTATATGCTCCCTGTTTATGCACCATCTTCCCCTGCGCAAACTTGCTTTCGTTGGCATTACGCTTGCCGTAGTGACAAACATAGCCAGTGCCTTCTGCTACGAGCAGCTCAGCCTTTTTTACGCCCTGCGCGCGATTAATGCACTGGGGGGCGGTGCCTGCTATGCCGCTGTTATGAGCAGCTATGCCCGGGAGAAAAACTCAGAGCGCTGTTACGGAAGTTTTATGACACTGCAATTTGGGCTGGGGGCTGTTGGCCTGTATCTTCTACCCACTTTCGCACCGGGCATGAATGCCGAACAACTCTACCTCCTGATAGCCTTTATCTACCTGCTGGCTATACCTCTCATTCGATATTTACCGCTCAAGGCGGCACTCGCCGAAGGCGTATCCATACGCGCCAGTGAGTGGAGATTACTGCTCACTTTACCGGCGCTGGCGGGGCTTGGCGCGCTGTGTTTCTTTGAAGTCAGCAATACAGCGAACGCCGCCTATTTGGAACGCATCGCGGTATTGGCAGAAATTCCCGATGACGATATTGGCGTGGCCCTGGGCCTATATTCCCTGATCGGTGTGCCGGGTGCGTTTGCTATCTTTTGGCTGGGAGCGCGTTTCGGGCACGCAAAACCGATAATAGCGGGGATTCTTGTGGGTGCAATTGCACTCTTTGCCCTGTTTCAGGTTAGCACTTTTATGGGTTACCTCACCGCCATTTGTACGATCAGCCTGACATGGGCTTTTACCCTACCCTACCTGCAATCGGTGCTGGCCGATCAGGACCCGGGTGGTGCCGTGGTGGCAGCGGGTGGCATTGCCAGTGGCGCCGGTGGCGGCATTGGCCCAGCATCAGCCGCTATGCTGGTGACTACAAATGATTACACTGGGGTTCTAATTGTGGGGCTCACTGGCTATTTAATAGCTCTGGTGTTTGTGCTGCTGGCAGCAGGGAGAACCCCAGTCACGGCGCAGCCGGGGTAGCAACTGCCGCGAGTAGCTCAGGCCTCTTCCAACTCGGGCTCGGTCTCTTCTACAGACACGGTCAGCTTGTTTTCAGATTTGTCCAGCCGAACAAGCGCGGTTCCACCCGATTTTGCCAGCGCTCCAAAAAGCACCATTTCAGCCAGTGGCTTTTTGATGTGCTCCTGTATTGCCCTCTCCATGGGCCTCGCACCCATGTGCAGGTCATAGCCGGTCTCTACCAGCCATAGCCGGGCGTCTTCATCGACATCCAGTGTCACGCGTTTCTCATCCAGTTGTCCCTGTAATTCCACCAGGAACTTGTCGACCACCGTGAGAATGACATCCTCACCCAGGGGTTCAAACTGCACGATGCTGTCCAGGCGATTGCGAAACTCAGGCGAAAACATTTTATTTACCGCTTCCATGCCATCCGAACTGTGATCCTGTTGGGTAAAGCCAATGCTACGGCGACTGATACTCTCGGCACCGGCATTGGTGGTCATTACCAGGATGACATTGCGGAAGTCGGCCTTGCGGCCGTTGTTGTCGGTGAGCGTGCCGTGGTCCATAACCTGTAATAACAGATTGAACACGTCGGGATGAGCCTTTTCGATTTCGTCCAGTAGCACGATGCAATGGGGGTGCTTGGTGACGGCATCGGTGAGCAGACCGCCCTGATCAAAGCCTATATAGCCCGGAGGCGCACCTATCAGTCTGGACACGGTGTGGCGCTCCATATACTCGGACATGTCGAAGCGTATCAGCTCGACACCAAGAATTTTTGCCAGTTGCCGCGTGACTTCCGTTTTACCCACGCCTGTGGGTCCGGCCAACAGGAAGGAGCCAATGGGCTTCTCTCCGGCCCGCAGGCCCGCGCGTGCTAACTTAATAGATGTTGCCAGACTGCTAATGGCAGCGTCCTGGCCGAACACAACCATTTTGAGGTTGCTCTCCAGTTTTGCCAGGGCGCTTTTGTCGTTGGCGCTGACAGATTTGGGCGGGATACGGGCAATTTTGGCGATAACCGCTTCGATATCCGATACACCCACCACCTTTTTGCGTTTTGAGGGCGCCTGCAGCTGTTGGAAGGCCCCCGCTTCATCGATCACATCGATGGCCTTGTCCGGCAAAAAGCGATCGGTGAGGTATTTGACAGAAAGGTCTGTGGCAACGCGCAGCGCCTTGTCGGTATAGCGCAGACCGTGGTGCTCTTCAAAACGCGATTTGAGCCCCTTGAGAATCTTGTAGGCATCGTCCGGCGAGGGTTCCAGTATATCGACCTTCTGGAAGCGGCGACTCAGGGCCTTGTCCTTGTCGAAGATACCGCGATATTCCTGGAAGGTAGTGGAACCGATGCAACGCAATTTGCCGGAGCTGAGTAACGGCTTGAGCATATTGCTGGCATCCATGACACCACCCGAAGCGGCACCCGCACCAATAATAGTGTGTACCTCGTCGATAAACAGGATAGCGCCCTCGCGCTTCTTTAATACCGCCAACAGGTTTTTGAAACGTTTCTCGAAGTCGCCGCGGTACTTGGTTCCGGCCAGCAAGGAACCCAGGTCCAGCGAGTACACCACACTGTCTTTCAACATATCAGGTACATCGCCTTCGACAATCAGCTTGGCCAGCCCTTCAATGATGGCGGTTTTGCCGACACCGGATTCACCGACCAGCAGGGGGTTGTTTTTGCGCCTGCGCGCCAGGATTTGTGCGACACGCTCTACTTCGGGCATGCGGCCGATCAAGGGGTCTATATTGCCGGCTTTGGCCTCCTCATTGAGGTTGGTGGCGTAGCTGTCCAGGGGATTGGACTCGCCCTCCTCCGCAACTGAAGCTTCGCCCTCCAGCGGGGGTTCACCCGGGTTTTCGCCCTCGGATGGCACCTTGGAAATACCGTGGGTGATATAACTGACAACATCCAGGCGGGCCACGGCCTGGGTTTTGAGAAAATAAACCGCCTGGCTCTCGGCTTCACTAAAGATCGCCACCAGTACGTTGGCACCGTTAACCTCGTGCTTGCCGGAGGACTGCACATGGAATACCGCGCGCTGCAGTACCCGCTGAAAACCCAATGTCGGCTGGGTTTCACGCTCCTCTTCATCCTCGGGTATTAATGGGGTGGTGGCGGCAACAAACTCTATTAAGTCAGCCCGCAATGCACCCAGATCGGCGCCACAGGCCTTCAACACGCGAATAGCGTCATTGTTATCCAACAGGGCCAGCAGCAGGTGTTCCACGGTCATAAACTCGTGTCGCTTTGCCCTGGCGCCCCGGAAGGCCTCGTTCAGGGTCTGTTCCAGATCTTTACTTAGCATAAATCATGCCCTCTAAGTCACGAATCTTCGGATGCCTCTATTTCACACATCAGGGGGTGTTGGCTCTCCCTGGCGTACTGATTTACCTGGGCCGATTTTGTCTCGGCTATATCCCTGGTATAGATACCGCAAATACCTTTACCCTGTGTATGCACATTCAGCATAACATGGGTGGCCTGCTCCCGGTTCATGCGAAAAAACGACTCGAGAATCTCCACCACGAACTCCATGGGGGTGTAGTCATCGTTCATCAGTACTACTTTGAACAGCGGCGGCTGCTTAAGTTCAGGTTTGGCTTCCTGCAGTGCCAGGCCGCCACCCGAGTCTTCTTCGTCTGCCGACATTTGCCATGTATGTATGGGAGAGTTCACGTCTACCTTCAATCAATTCTGTCTAAACTGGATATGGAGGCATTATAGGGTAATTCAAGAGCCTGGTCGCTAGCAGGTTTATCTCGCCACCTTGAAGCTGGACTGTTTAATGTCCCAGCAGGCATCACTCACCCCTGCCTCGCGCAACTTGAATTTCTGCACCTTGTTGGTGGGTGTATAGGGCAGAGCGTCGACAAACTCCATATATCGGGGCACAAAATAATGGGGGGCATTGTCGTTGATGAAGGTACAGATGTCCTCATAGCTGGGAGAGTGTCCCTCCCGCAGAATAATGTTAATTTTAAGTTCGTGTTCACTCTCTACTTCTTCACTGGCAATGCCGAAGGCAGCCACATCCTGTACCGCCGGATGCCTGCGCACCACGCTCTCAACCTCCAGGGTAGATATATTTCTGCCGGCAAAACGCAGGGCATCTTTTTTTCTATCGACGAAGAAGAAAGCGCCTGTGGCAGGATCTTTCCTACCCACATCTCCCGTCATATACCATTCGCCCCTGTAGGCACCGGCAGTGGCTTCCGGGTTGTCAAAGTAGCCGTTGAACAATACATGGGGCGCAAGAGGCTTGATACATATCTCCCCTACCTCGCCGTCGGCTACTTCGATACCGTTGTCATCAAACAGGCGAATATCCGTATCTGGGCGGGGAAAACCCAGCGCGTACACCGGCACATCCTCTCGATCTTCAAGCTGGGTCAGGACCAACAGGCACTCGCTCTGCCCCAGGCCGGTACGAAGAAGGCGCAGGCCAAAGCGCTGCTCAAACTTCGGCCACAGTTCGGGTGGCAGAGGCACTATCTGTGCCACCCTGAGAGGTGTCTCTGCATCGTCATCCTGTTGCGGTGTATTCATGAGAAATACGCCCATTGCACCCACTGCGAAGGTCTGGGTGGCGCCAAATTGCTTAACTCGCGCCAGAAACCGGGTCACAGAAAACTTCTCTTCAATGACACAGGGAATTCCCTCAATGAGCGCTCTCAGTATGCTCGTAATCCAGGCCGCTGAATTAAACAAGGGCAATACACAGTAGATTATATCGCCCTCCTGTGTTTTGTATTGCGGGCTACAGCCCTGGACAATGGCACGAATCCAGGCATTGTGGCTTTGCATCACACCCTTGGATTTCCCGGTTGTACCCGATGTCCAGAGAATGGCGCAGGTATCGCCGTAGTCAATATCGCT
>Ga0164313_10004277_pt1 | contig 12742 bp, 5 predicted proteins | sample GuaBasSedimGuay4_FD_113735 | JGI IMG/M metagenome (GOLD analysis project Ga0164313, IMG submission 113735) | Subseafloor sediment microbial communities from Guaymas Basin, Gulf of California, Mexico - Guay4, Core 4569-4, 0-3 cm | ecosystem: Environmental > Aquatic > Marine > Hydrothermal vents >... | reverse complement strand
CCGATGGCCTGGGGGGCTTTTTCTGTGTGTACAACCGTTCGGTTTGCACTCATGGTCAATCTTCTCCTTTTTGAGTAAAAAATGGTTAACTAACCCGGATAACTGGAATTGAATATCCAATAATCAATATCCAACGCCCAAATTATCAAGTCCCGGCAGGGCTGACTGTTTCTAATGAAGCCGACAGCTTTGTAGCGCAGGGATTTATCCCTGCTAAACCGTGCGATTAATACCGAAATCATGCGGAAACATGATGCGATTTCAATAAATAGGTTCCCCATGAAAGATGTTGGCATCATCATCAAATTCAACTTTTGCAAAATATCCCTTATACTCCATCATGGTTTCACCCCCGATTCTATTAGGAATCTTCTCACAGACTTTACAGATCCTTTGTTTGTCACCCGTCCAGGATGGGGGCGGTGAAAAACGGCACGAACAGTATTAAGCACCACCCGTACGCGTGATCCTTTACCTTCGGTCACTTCAGCACCAAGAAATATAAACAACTTTTGAACCTGAAACCAATCACTTTAGCTGTTTCAAGCCTTTCACTTGGACCCTGGAACCCTTGAATCCTCGAACCCTGATTATGATTTCATTTCACTTGAACCCTTGAACCCTAAGTGATCACACCTGCGCAAGCGGGATTATCAGCGTTTCGATCGTCCTGCGCAGGCGTTCATCGGCCGTTGCAATATCTTCTTCTGTCTGGCAGCCAATGGGGTTCACCGTAAACCGCAATGGTTCACCCACCGTGATTCTGACCGGAACCCGTCTGAGGGTTGTGGTCCACCTGGGCATGAGCTCGTAGATGCCGGAAATACCTACCGGGACAACCGGTTTGCCCGCCGCCATCATCAGGCGCAACGTGCCTTTCTTGAACGGCTGCATCCTTCCGTCCCAGCTGCGTTCGCCTTCGGGAAAAACGCCCAGAACATGCCCGTGCTGAAGCACACGCAAGGCATTCCTCACCGCCACCACATCGGTTCGATAACGCTTCACCGGGAACGTCCCCCCCAGTTTGAGGATCACACGCATGACGGGATTATTGAACTGGGAATTTTTGGTCATAAACCGGACAACACGCGGAAGGCAGGCTGCCAGAATGATGCCGTCCAGAAAAGAAACATGGTTGGCCGCCAGAATGGCCGCTCCCCGGGACGGGATATTTTCCATGCCCGTGAACTCAATATCCAGCAGACCGTCCGCAAGGCATGCGGCAATGCGCTTCAAGAGAGAACTGGCCGGTGGGAAATCGCTCCGGTACCATTTTTGGGCACGGACACGGATGTCATGATGTCCCACGGCCCTTTCGGGTTTTTTACTGCTGGGTTGGGCAAAACGGATTTTCGGGCAGAATTCGACAATCTCGGCCGGGCTGAAAAACCGGGCTATGGCTTTCTGGATGCAATCCTCCCATTTTTTCCCAGATTCTTCCTGAAAATCAATATACACCGTGCGGGCATCCGTACGATCCACGATGACCGTGTTGGACTCGATGGTGACGGCGGATATGCATTCAAAAGGAATGGATTCTCTGAAGGAAGCACCAGGGAAAACCAGTCGGTCGCTGTACAAGGCGATGCTGCCCTCGGTCATGAATTCACGCCCGTACCGGATGGCATACACCCCGGAAAGACCTTTGAAACGCCCTTTTTGTATCTCCCGCGACAAACGGACCCGTCCGCTATGCAGAATCATCCCATCCGTAGCCTGGGGCAGCGCATGCCCGCGGACTTTGGCATACCAGTAGGCAATGTCGCCACTTTGCCCGTCGACAGCAACGTTTTTTCTCGAAAGCACCCGGACGGACACCCGGCAATGCCGGCAGCGGCCATCTTCGAGCCATTCGAATTCGCCACACTCGGGGCAGCGGTATAGGATGTCGGTAATCATAAAATAATTGGATCCCAGGGTTCCGGTGGCCGAGGGGTCAAGAAAAAAAGGATCATCCGGCTCACGAGTACTTTTGTTTCCGCATTGTTTTTAGCAAGAAATGAACGTCCAACATCGAACATCAAACATTGAACTTCGAAAATGGTATTCTATCCTTTTTATAAAAAAGATGAGAGTGAAGCGATTCCACATTCGACGTTGGACGTTCGATGTTCGATGTTCGATGTTGATCATTTATCGGTCTGCCACTCGAATCCTTGACCCTTGATCCCTTTTTAATCCCTATGCTTATCGGGCTATTACCTTTTATTTAAATATATAAAATTATACGTCACCCGATTCTAAGCACCTTGGCCCCCCGGATCTTGCCATGCTTCAACTCCATCAGGGCCGTATTGGCATCTTCCAGAGCGTATTCCCGGTACTCGGGTTTGATGGGAATGTCGGCAGCAATCTCCAGGAACTCGCGCACATCCTGCCGGGCCACATTGGCCACGCTTTTTATCTCCTTTTCCATCCAGAGATGCGCCGGATAATCCAGTTGCATGAGCAGGTCGCTGTCCCGGGACTCTTTACGTATGGCGTTGATCACCAGGCGCCCCCCCGGCCTGAGGCATTTCAGGGCTTCCATCACAGGTTTCCAGGCCGGGGTCGTATCGATCACCGCATCCAGGGGTTCCGGCGGCGGCTCTCCAATGTTGCCCGCCCAGCAGGCACCCAGATGCCGGGCAAATTCTCTTTCCTTTTTGCTGCGGGCAAACACGAACACCTTGGATTCGGGATAGCGGTGGGTGACCATCTTTAAAACCAGGTGTGCCGATGCCCCGAATCCCGTCAATCCCAGATGCTGTCCATTGCTGACTCCGGCAAGGCGCATGGAACGGTAACCGATAGCCCCTGCACAGAGCAGCGGCGCGGCTTCCGCATCTTCCAGACTGTCGGGTATGGCATACACAAAATCTTCCGACACGCGCATGTACTCCGCATACCCACCGTTGGCATCCCGGCCGGTGGCCAGGAATTCGGAACAAAGATTTTCTCGCCCGGTTCTACAAAAATCGCAGGATCCGCATGCCGAAAATATCCAGGCCACCCCGACCCGGTCTCCTTTTGTAAAACGGTTGGCGTCCAATCCAATTGCCGCAACCCTGCCCACGGCCTGATGACCCAAAACCATCGGCAAAACCGTCGGCGGTGTCCGTCCCTCTATCTCATCGAGCTCCGTGTGGCATACCCCGCAAACGCTGAGTTTAAGCACTATTTCCCCTTTCCCTGGAACCGGATCCGGCAGGGTAATCATTCTCAGGGGCCGCGCATTTTCGTCAAGCCTGCAAATATTTTCCAACACCATGGCCTTCATTGGATTAATGCCTTTACATTAGAAATAGGTTGTTACTTTTTTGTTCAATATCAATGCCCTTAAGCATAATGCAAATTATAGAGCTGTTCTCATGCGTGTTTCTAATGTATATCACAAAATCTGCATGCTTTGCAAAATGTGTGAGGCGACGCTTTCAGGGCTTAACCATTCAGTCCCCCGTCTTGACAGGAGGGCCGGTATCATTGTACCTTTCAATTATAAATATTTATGGGTTGTATTTAAATAAATTTTCGGATTTTTCCATAAAAACACATGCTTCAGGCTTCGTTGAAAACAGTCGAGGATGAAAATTTATCATTATGAAATCGCTTGGGATATGTCTTGGTGCTTCTTCGGTGTCGATTGCCCAGATCGAGACGGATGGTAATGACCACAATGCCGGCAGGTCGGTGTGGAAATACAATCCTCGCCTGACCGGATACGCGGTTCACGCTCACGACGGCAACCCGAAGAAAACGCTGATCAAAGCGCTGGATGAATTTGAACTCGCAGGCTTTGATCGGGTAGCCGCCACCGGACGAAAGTTTCGCAAATTCGTCAGGCTCTCCTCCATACCGGAGCCCCAGGCCGTGGAATATGCCTACCAGTATACCAAACCGCCACACACTTCATGCCCGGCCATCGTCTCCGCCGGCGGTGAATCATTCATGGCCTATGTCCTCGATGGTTCGGGACGGATTTCGAATGTCCTGACAGGGAACAAGTGTGCATCCGGCACCGGCGAATTCTTTCTCCAACAAATCCGCCGCATGGACGTATCGCTGGAAGAAGCCGCCCGGTGGGCGGTCGAGGAGACACCCCACCACGTCTCCGGCCGCTGCTCTGTTTTCTGCAAATCGGATTGCACCCACGCCACCAACAAGGGCATCCCCAAATCGAAGGTTACGGCCGGACTTTGCAAGATGATGGCCGACAAGATCATCGAACTCTTAAAAAGGGTTGAACGGCGAAACATCATGCTCACAGGCGGCACATCCGGAAACCAGATGATGGTGGAATATCTGAGGCGGGAAATTCCGGGACTCATTATACCCAAAGAAGCGCCTTTTTTCGAAGCCCTGGGAGCCGCCTTGTGGGCTCTGGAAAACAGAACCCGCCAACCGGCCGAAAAAGGTAATGGATTGTTCGTCAATGAAATTGCCGCCTTTGATTCCCTGCCCCCCTTGCAGGATTTTGAAGACCGGGTAACCTTCAAAACCCTGGAAAGAGGCCGCATCACATCAGGTGACGTCTGCATCCTGGGCCTGGATGTGGGCTCCACCACCACCAAGGCCGTACTTTTGCGAAAAAGCGACAAGGCCCTGCTGGCCTCGATCTATCTCCGGACAAATGGTGACCCTGTCGGTGCGTCACGGCAGTGTTATGCAGCAATTCTGAATCAGGTTCGCACCGAAATCGATCCATCTGACTTTTCCATAGTCGGTCTCGGAGTCTGCGGTTCCGGCCGGCAGATAGCCGGACTTCACGCACTGACCGACGGAATCATCAATGAGATTGTCGCCCATGCCGCGGCAGCGGTCTATTTTGATCCGGGGGTGGACACCCTTTTCGAAATCGGCGGCCAGGACGCCAAATACACTTACATAACCAATGCGGTTCCATCGGACTACGCCATGAACGAAGCCTGCTCGGCCGGAACCGGGTCATTCCTCGAAGAATCGGCGCTGGAATCCTTGGGCGTCGCCATGGAGGACATCGCCGAGATAGCTCTGAAAGGCGCAAAACCACCCAATTTCAACGACCAGTGCGCAGCCTTTATCGCCTCTGACATTAAAAATGCCATCCACGAAGGGGTGCGCCATGAAGATATCGTGGCCGGATTGGTCTACTCCATCTGCATGAACTACTCGAATCGCGTGAAGGGGAACAGGCCGGTGGGCCAAAAAGTCTTCATGCAGGGAGGGGTCTGCTACAATCGGGCCGTTCCCCTGGCCATGGCATCCATCGTCGACAAACCCATTATCGTCCCGCCCGAACCCGGACTCATGGGAGCCTTCGGCGTCGCTCTCGAGGTCGGTAAAAGGCTGGAATTGGGGCTGATGCAGGCTAAACCCTTCGACCTTTCACACCTGGCAGACCGGGAAGTAAACTACGGCCGGCAGTTCATCTGCAAAGGCGGAAAGGAAAAGTGTGACAGAAAGTGTGAGATCGCCATGGTTGAGCTGGAAGGCAAACGCTACCCATTCGGGGGGGCCTGCAACCGCTACTACAACCTGCGTCACCACGTAAAATACAATGTCGGGGAGCTTGACCTGGTAAAGGTCCGGCAGGATCTGATCTTCAAAAAATACGGCATTCAACAGGATGAAACCAAGAACAGCGGTCGCCGGGGCAGAATCGGGTTTAACAGAAGCTTCATGGTCAACACATTTTACCCGCTCTACTCCCACTTTTTTTACGAGATCGGCTATGAGCCGGTTATCGCCGACAGCCCGTCACCGGCGGGCATCGAACAGCGCAATGCGTCCTTTTGCTATCCTGCAGAGCTCGCACATGGATTTTTTTACCGTCTGATCGAAGCGGAGACGCCGCCGGATTATATCTTTCTGCCCCATTTCAAATCGATCCCCCTGGAGAACGGCAGCAGCAGTTCCCAGGTGTGCCCGCTGGTCCAGAGCGAAACCTTCTATCTTCAGTCCACCTTCAGGGAAAGGCTGAAAACGCTCAAACAAAACGGAACAGAGCTCCTTACCCCCCTGTTGGATCTGAACGGCGGCTTGGAAAGGGCCAAAGCACCCCTGCTTGAAACAGCCGGCCGGATGGGTGTTGGCGTGAAGGAGGCCGGCCGGGCCTTTGAAAAAGCCGTGGCACAGCAAGAACAGTGCATGGCCGAAATGAAAGCCATGGGTCAAAAGGCGCTTGCGGATCTCGAAGCAGCGCCGGACCAGACAGGCGTGGTTATATTCTCGAGGCCCTACAATGGGTTGGTGGATGAGGCCCACATGGGCATTCCCGCAAAACTTGCCTCCCGCGGGGTAAACGTCATCTCCCTCGATTTTCTGCCATTTGAAAAAGAGGCCTCAAAACGCCACATGTACTGGGGTCTGGGCCAGGTCATCATGAAAGCGGCGCGGCTGGTCAAACGCCATCCCCAGTTGTTCGGCACATTCATCACCAATTTTTCATGCGGCCCGGATTCCTTCATCATTGGCTATTTCAGGTCTATCATGGGCAGAAAACCGTCGCTGACACTTGAACTGGACAGCCACACGGCCGATGCAGGTATAGACACCCGCATCGAAGCTTTTCTCGACATCGTTTCGGCATATCGGCAGCCCTCTCTCGATGACGGCGTCTCGATTGACGGGCATGATTTCACACCCGCCACGACGACGCTCGAGAAAAGCGTTTCCACTATCGTTACATCTTCCGGCGAAAAAATTCCATTGACCGATCCACGGGTTACCCTGCTCGTCCCCTCCATGGGCAAACTGGGCTCCGAAGCAATTGCAGCCGTGTTCAGGAGTGCCGGCGTCAACGCTAAATCGCTCCCGCCCTCCGACGAAACCGTTCTCAAAATAGGCAGGGGGCACACATCCTGCAAGGAGTGCCTGCCCCTCATCCTGACCACGGGCACGCTTCTCAATTATATCCGCAAGCATCGGAAACCCGACGAGGTGGTCATCTATTTAATGGCCACCGGAACAGGTCCGTGCAGGTTCGGCCAGTATTATATTTTCATGGAGGACCTGATCAAACGTCTCGAAATTCCCAATGTAGCCATATTCACCCTTACTTCTGAGAATTCATACCTGGGGCTAAGCAAAACCGTCGAACGAAAAACCTGGTGGTCGCTCATTATTTCCGACATCATGGAAGACATCCGCTCCATGCTGCTGGCTAACGCCAGCGATGTCGATAAAGCCATTGACCGATTCAACCGGGAGTGGGATCTCATCCTGCGGGTCGTGGAATCCGGTAATTTCAAGGACCTGGAAAATCAGTTGAAGAAAACCGCCGCCAATCTCCGGCAAATCGATCTGAAACAGCCGCCCCATACGGTCCCCACGGTCTCCCTGACGGGTGAAATATTTGTCCGCAGGGATGGTCTCTCACGCCAGAACCTGACGGAAAGGCTTGCTAAAAAGGGTTTTGCCACGGTCTGCACCCCTATAGTCGAATGGGTGTTCTATTCGGAATACCTGGTCGACAAGGACTTGATCGAGTACGACATGTCATTCATGGAGAAAGTCCATTTCAAGATCAGGAAAAAATTCATGGCCATCAGTGAGCGGCGCCTGCGGTCCATACTGTCCGCTTCAGGATTGGTCAACAGTCCGGCCATCGACATCCAAAGAATCGTGAAAAATGCCGGCCCCTATATATCCAGTAATCTGACGGGAGAAGCCGTCCTGACCATTGGCGGCTCACTGTCCGATATCGCCACACACGTGTGCGGGGTGATTGCCATCGGCCCGTTTGGCTGTATGCCCAATCGACTCTCCGAATCCATCATGCACGAAACCATGAGGCGGGATGAAAAGTTGAAATCCGAACCCGGCAACCGGCAGCTGGAAAATACACTCGCCGATATAGAGGACCTGCCATTTCTGGCCATCGAAAGCGACGGCTCTCCCTTTCCCCAGCTCATCGATGCCAAGTTCGAGGCATTCTGCCTCAGGGCGGAACGGTTGCATGAGAAGATGTGCCAGGCCAGCATGCATCACGCAGCCCAAGATTGAAACATTCAAAAAACTGATTATTTTATAATCTCGGACGGTGAAACTGCGTTTCGATGAAGAAAATATCTCGATTCCCTTCCCCCAGCGCGATGTGCATCTCTACAATGAAAACACCCCGGCCGCAGCCGAGTCCTGACCCCGATCTGAACGATTGGCGCGGTTGAAGGTCCGCCAAGTTCGCAAAGATTTTTGCTTCATCAATTCAGGTTCAACCCGGACTGACGTCTAGCAGATGGTCCTCCAGCGCATCCGGAGCAAATTCGATATGTTCGAAAAGTCTCTCCTCGAGCCTGCGTGACTGCTTCCAGAGCCACTGGATACGTTCCTCCCGCCCGGAGCCTTTTCCATAACGCTCGACAATGTACGCCATGCGCCTTTCCAGGGAAACCACTTCATCGTGCAAAACCCGTTTGTCGGCATAATTGATGATCTGCGCCTCATCGGGCACAGGGCCGTTAAAGTAGGCCTCCAGACGCACATGCTGCCCCACGATATGCCCCACTTCGGGATAGCCGCGCTCCGCCAGAAACTGTTCTCCGGTCAAGGCGTGGTCTTCACCCGTGTCAAAACTTCTTGTCTTGGTGATGTCATGCAGCAGCGCGGCTGCCTGAACGAGGTTCCGGTTCAATCTATCCGATCGATTGTTCATATGCGCGACGAGGCACAGCGCCACACGGCAAACCTGTTCGGAATGAGCCGCGATGTGATCGAACATTTTCATTTCTTTGATCAGCTGATAGCAAATTTTTCGCGAAGGTATCATTTTAGGTTCTTCAATGTAGTTGGAGAAAAGGGTCCAAGGATCCAAGTGATTATTTTCGTATGATTTCATCAGGATCCTGATTTCGATTGTTTAACCCACCGCGGACACCATACCATGATTATGCCCACATATCACGCCCAACCATACAGTCTCTCAAACCGGACGATTCAGATTTTAAAAGCGTCTGATTTTGACACGCCCGATGAATTCGTGGTATAAATTTAATTTGTACAGGTGTGCTGCTTCCCATTAAACGCAGTTCCTAAACTCAAGTAAAGGAATACAACTCATGGACAAAGAAAAAAAGGCGATCTGGGGCTGGGCCATGTACGATTGGGCCAACTCCGCATTTGCATGCACGGTAATGGCTGGATTTTTTCCGGTATTCTTCAAGCAGTACTGGAGCCACGGCGCTGACATCAACATGAGCACCGCCCAGTTGGGCCTCGGGAACTCCCTGGCCAGCCTGCTGGTAGCCCTGATGGCACCAATCCTAGGGGCCATTGCCGATAAGGGTTCCTCCAGAAAAAAATTCCTGATTTTTTTCTGCTACCTGGGTGTGTTGATGACCGCCGGGCTGTTCGTTGTCCAGCAGGGGCAGTGGGCCCTGGCCATATTTGTCTATGCCATGGGTATCATAGGATTTTCCGGTTCCAACATATTTTACGATTCACTCCTGCCCGGTATTACCGATGAAAAGAACATCGATTTCGTATCGGGTCTGGGTTTTGCCATGGGCTATCTCGGAGGCGGGCTGTTGTTTCTGATCAATGTGCTTATGACCATTATGCCGCAAAAATTCGGTCTGCCGGATGCCGGAGCGGCCGTACGCTATTCTTTTATATCTGTTGCCCTCTGGTGGGGTGGGTTTGCGCTGCTGACCATTTTCTGGGTGCCTGAAGAAAAGGAACCCGCATCATTGAAAGATGGATTCAGCCCTGTCATCGAAGGGTTCAAACAACTGGTCGGCACTTTCAAAAAGATACGCCATTTGAAAACCATCCTGCTGTTTCTCGTGGCCTACTGGTTTTATATCGACGGTGTGGATACCATCATCCGCATGGCTGTCGATTACGGAATGTCTCTCGGGTTCGCCACCAACGATCTCATCCTGGCCCTGCTCATCACCCAGTTCGTAGGATTTCCGTCAGCCCTCGTTTTCGGAAAACTCGGCCAGAAGTGGAGTGTGCGCAAATCCATTTATCTGGCCATTGCCATCTACATCGGCATCACCATCTGGGGCACCATGATGACCCAGAAACATGAATTCTACATCCTGGCCATCGTTATCGGCCTGGTCCAGGGCGGCATCCAGGCCCTCAGCCGTTCGTACTATTCCAGACTGATTCCCAAGAACAAGGCCGCCGAATACTACGGCTTTTATAACATGCTGGGTAAATTTGCCGCCATTCTCGGCCCCCTGCTGATCGGAATTGTCGGCCTCGTTACCCGGCGCATCCTGATGCCCGAATCGCCCACCCCGGAGCAGATCGTTGCCGTGGGCAGGATGGCTTCGCGCTGGGGCATCGGATCCATTCTTATCCTGTTTTTTATCGGCGCGTTCCTGTTTTATTTTGTGGATGAGGAAAAAGGCAAGCAGGAAATCCAGTACCTATCCGACTAAAATTCATGTTTCATATTCCGTTGTGAGCGGGCGAGCATGAAAATTTATTTGTAGGAGTCATTATGAACGCGCTAAACACCAGGCGATACCCTTTCTATATCAGCATCGCCACACTGGTAGTGGCTATTATTATCGTGTTGACCGGTCTTTTTTTGTGGATCAGCCACCACGAAAGCTCGACCGCAGCCCTGGATCTGGCTGACCGCTTCTTTGGTGAAATCAACGAAAAAGTGGCCGAGCGTTACGAGAGTGCCCTTGAATCCGTTGCCGTTCTGGCAGGTTCGGCTGCGGCCATGCCGGGCATGGCTGACAAACCGGCAGGTTTCGGACTCGCACACCCGGGGCTGAATTTCATGTTCAAGGCGCTGGAACATTTCCAGTATCTCTTTTCCCTCTACACAGGCTATAACGATGGCACCTTTCTGCAGGTGACGGCTTCAAGGGGTGTTGCCGCTGTCAACGCCAAGTTTGACGCACCCGCAGAAACCTGGTTTATTGTGCGCACCATCTTAACGATGGGTGCCGGAAACTCCTTGCAGTTCTGGACGTTTCTGGACAACGATAAACAGACCCTCCTTTCTCGTGCTGAACACACCCCGCGCTTCGACCCGCGCCAGCGGCCCTGGTATCTTGGAGCACTTGAATCGGACCAGGCGGTTTACACGGCCCCTTACATTTTCAACGCCTCAAAATTGCCCGGCATCACCTGCGCTGAACAACTGTCGTCCGGTGCCGGCGTATTCGGTGCGGACATCACCCTGGAACAGTTTTCCAAATCACTTACCCGGCAGCGTATTTCAGAAAACAGCCAGTTGTTCTTCTTTGATAAAACCGGCCGTGTTCTGGTCCACCCCACCGAACAAACGATAAAACAGGTCATCACCAAAAGTGGTGGCATCTCCATTGAAGAAGTCCGGTTTTTGAAGGGGGAGGAAGCCCGCGACCCTGTGCTCAAGGCGGTCATCGCCTCCTATGCAAGCCCTGACGGCATCCCGGTTAACAAAACAGAGATCCTAACCGTTGATAAGAAACCCTACCTGGTGCGCCTCTCAACCCTTGACCCGGCATTGGAATTTGACGAAATCATCGGCAGTGCAGCGCCGCTGTCGGATTTTACTGGACACATCCGCCGCATGCATTATAGAATTTCACTCTTTTCCCTGGTCGTGCTGGGCATCACGCTGCCGGCGGTCCTGCTGCTTTCCAGGAAACTTTCAAAATCCATGATGATGCTCGGAATGGAGGCCCAGAAAATCCAGCAATTCGATTTTTCCGAGTCCCCCCCGTTTAATTCCGTGATCAAGGAAATGAATGCGCTCATTCAGGCTTTCAGGCTCATGAAATCGACCATACGGCAGCGCACGGATGCCCTGATTGCTACCCAGGAAAAACTGGAAAAACTGGTTAAAAGCGGTATCGCGCTCTCGGCCGAACAGGATATGGCCAAACTCCTCGAACAAATCTTTGTTTCCGCCAGGGATCTTTCCCGCGCCGAAAGCGGCTCCCTTTACCTGCGTGGCGAAGACGATGTTTTACGATTCGAGAACATGCGAACCGATTCCTCCGAAACACGCCCTGCCGGTGACCCGGATAACGGGGAGACCTTTAACGACATTCCGCTGTATGACCCGCAAACCGGCACGGAAAATCACACCAACGCCGCCAGCCATGCCGTCCTGACCGGCGACACCGTTCTTATCGACAATATCGGTCGTGACCACCGGTTCGAGCTTTCGGATGAGGGCCGGTTCAATGAATTGTCCGAAACCGAGTGCGTAAGCTTTCTGGGTGTGCCGCTCAAAACCAGACAGGACAAAACCATGGGTGTGCTGCAGCTCTTCAATGCACGCATGCCCGACACCGAAGCCATCATTCCCTTTGAAGGAGAAAGCGTCAGATTTGTCGAGGCACTGGCTGCACAGGCGGCGATTGCGCTCAACAATCAGCAGTTGCTCGAAGCCCAACGCAATCTTTTCAATGCGCTTATTCAAATGCTCGCGGGGGCCATTGATGCCAAATCCCCCTACACGGGCGGCCACTGTGCCCGGGTTCCCGAGGTGGCCGTTATGCTGGCCGAAGCCGCCAGCAATGCGAACACGGAATCTTTGGCCGACTACAGGCTCGATTCCGAAGATGCGTGGCGTGAATTCCGGGTCGCCGCCTGGCTGCACGACTGCGGCAAGGTAACCACTCCGGAATATGTCGTAGACAAGGCCACCAAGCTGGAGACCATCTACAACCGTATTCACGATATCCGCACGCGATTTGAAATCCTGTGGCGGGACGCGGAGATCGATTATTTCAGAAAACGCCTGGATGGCAGTGACCACGAGACCGAACTCAAAACGGCATTGGAAGACGAGCATGAGTGGATCCGGCAGGCATTTGCATTT
>Ga0164313_10004276_pt1 | contig 12747 bp, 8 predicted proteins | sample GuaBasSedimGuay4_FD_113735 | JGI IMG/M metagenome (GOLD analysis project Ga0164313, IMG submission 113735) | Subseafloor sediment microbial communities from Guaymas Basin, Gulf of California, Mexico - Guay4, Core 4569-4, 0-3 cm | ecosystem: Environmental > Aquatic > Marine > Hydrothermal vents >... | reverse complement strand
TGAGGCGTGGGGCGTGGGGCGTGGGGCGTGGGGCGTGGGGTGGGCGTGGGCGTGGGCGTGGGCGGAGCGCTGGCGGGCCCGCCTCGCTGCGGCCGGGCAGTAAGCTCTGCCTGCCGTCGCAGCGCAACCCTCCGGAGCCGCCATGACTTCATCCGACGCAGCCGCGCGTATCGCCGCCCTGGAGGCCCAGGTGGCCGAGCTCGCGGCGGAGCTCGAGGCCGCGCGCGCTGGCCCGGGCACCTGGCTGCCACCCGGGCACTACTACTCGCCCATTCCCGATGTGGAGCAGCTGCGGCCGCAGTTCGAGCAGATCTTCTTCCGGCATCGCGGCGAGCTGCCCGGCATCGACATGAACTTCGAGCGCCAGCAGTCGCTCATGCAGGCCTTTCTGCCGTACTACGCCGAGCAGCCCTTCTCTTCCCAGGAGACTCCCGAGCGGCGCTATCACTTCGAAAACGACCAGTACAGCTACGCCGACGGCCTGTTTCTCTACTTCGTGCTGCGACACGTGCGGCCCAACCGCGTGGTCGAGGTCGGCACCGGCTGGTCGACCTGCGCCATGCTCGACGTGGACGAGCTATTTCTGGACGGCGACCTGGCCATCACCTCGATTGACCCGGACCCCCAGCGGCTGCGCGCGCGCATGCGCCCGGGTGACGAACGACGCGTGTCGATCATCGAGCAGCCGGTGCAGGCCGTGGCGCTCGAGACCTTCGACGCGCTGGGCTCCGGCGACATCCTGTTCATCGACTCGACCCACGTGCTCAAGACCGGCAGCGACGTGAACCACCTGCTGTTCGAGGTGCTGCCGCGGGTGGCCAGCGGCGTCTGGGTCCACATCCACGACATCCCCTGGCCCTTCGAGTACGCGCAGGAGTGGGTCGAGGAAGGCCGCGCCTGAAACGAGGCCTACGCCCTGCGCGCCTTCCTGCAGTTCAACGACGCCTTCGAGATGCAGGTCATGAACACCTGCCTCGAGCTACTGCACACCGACTGGTTCTCCGAGCACATGCCGCTGTGTCTGAAGAACATGGGGGGCAGCGTGTGGCTTCGGCGGAGGTGACCGCCACGGTCGGCTGTATAGGAAGACCCGAGTGCAGTCGAGCGACGCCACCGTTGTTCGACACCCGGCTCACCAGGGCCACGTGAACTGCGGCTAGAGAAGCAGGCCTACCTTCCCTCAGCCGATCCGGTCCCGCTCGTGCAGCCGGCTCCAGGGCAGCAGCTCTCCTTCTCTGCGTCGCTGGGGTTCGTCACCGCCGTAGGCCACCACCACCTCGCACGGACGCGCCGGGTCGTCGAGGTGAGCGCGCACCCGCTGCGTCCCCGCGAAGAGGCTCGCCGTGGCCGTCTGCGCGGCCTTGGCCTCCACCAGGGTCAGGCCGTCACTGCGCTCCACGAGCAGGTCGGCCTCGGCCCCGTTCTGATCGCGATAGAACGACAAGCCGGTGGACTCGCCGCGGTTCATCCGATGCTTGAGCACCTCCGAGACCACCCAGGTCTCGAAGATCGGACCGCGCAACGGATGGGAGCGGAGCTGCTCCGCGCTGCGGATGCCGAGCAGCCAGCAGACCAGACCCGTGTCGTGGAAGTGCAGTTTCGGCATCTTCACGAGGCGCTTGGGCAGGTTGCCGTGGAACCCGGCCAGGCGGAACGCGACGAAGCTGGTCTCCAGCACGCTGAGCCACGCCTTGGCCGTGGGCTGGGTGACGCCGGTGTCCGCGGCCAGCCCCGAGTGCTTGACGAGCTGCGCTGTCCGCCCCGCGCAGAGCTCCACGAAACGCTGGAAGGCGACCAGGTCTCCGATGTTGCTGATCGACCGCACGTCGCGCTCGACGTAGGTGCCGACGTACGCGCCCAGCCAGTCGCTGGGGTCGACGCCGCGGTCGAGGATCGCCGGGTAACCGCCGGTGAAGAGCGCCTCCTCGAACGTCGTCGGGCGGCCTTCGAAGCGCAGCACCTCACTCCACGCCAGCGGGAGCAGGTGGAGCACGGCTGAGCGACCGGCCAGGGATTGGCTGACCGAATCGAGCAGGGTCAGGTTGCGCGAGCCGGTGAGGATCCAGCGACCGGGTCTGGGGTCGTCGTCGATCAGCCCTTGGAGGTACGACGGCAGCTCGGGCGCCCGCTGCACCTCATCGAGCACCGCTCCGTCGGGAAACTGGGCCAAAAACGCGCGCGGGTCCTGTTGCGCAAAGGAGCGCGTGTCCGGCGCCTCGAGGTTGACGTACGGGTGGTCAGCGAAGACCTGGCGGCAGAGCGTGGACTTGCCGCTCTGACGCGGCCCCGTGAGGGTGACGGCCGGGAACTCCCGGGCGGCCTGCTCCAGTCGGGGCGTGAGATCGCGAACGCGCCCGTCGCCTTCAGGCCTCCCCCTCAACCGTCGTCGTCGGCGCCGACGTAGCCGAGGCCGCGCAGCTCGTCGAGCATGTCCTGGTCGAGGTCGTCGAGGTTGACGGACGACGGCTCGTAGCCGCGCTCGCGGTTGCGACGGGCAAACTCCGACAGGGCGCGGTGCAGGGGCGAGCCGCGGGCGCCCGGCGTGTCGCCCTGGTCATCGCGCTCGCCGGGGTCGGACTCCAGCTCGTACCACGCGAAGCCGCGCCCCGAGGGCGGCGCGCGGTCGGGGATGGCCAGCTGCTGTCCGATGCTGAGCTCGATCTCGTCGACGGCCACGCCCTGGGCCAGCAGCTCCGGGTTGGCCGCGGCGATGGCGTCGACCTGCGCGCGGCTGCCGAAGTAGCGCACCGAGAGCGAGGCCAGCGAGTCGCCCACGGTCACGCGGTGGCTGCGCCGCTTCCACTTGCCGCCGTCGTACGCGCGCAGTCGGATGAGCTTGTGCGCGCCGTCCGAGAGCGACTCGTAGTCGCGCCCGTTCAGGTCCATCTCGGAGTAGGCGTGGGGGCGCGTACCGCCGGCCGCCCCGCTGTCCACGCCGCTGGCCGCCCCGCTGGCTGCGCCGCCGGCCGCCCCGCTGGTCACGCTGCCGGCCGCGCCGCTGGCCACGCCGAACAGATCGACGCCGCGCCAGCCGCCTGGAGCCTCGAGCTGCATGGCCGCCGCGACCGTGGGCGCCACGTCCAGGTTCTGCACCACGCCCGGCACGCGCCCGGGCGCCAGACCCCATGACGCCGGCCAGCGCACCAGCAGCGGGACGCGGATCATCTCCTCGTAGAGGTCCTTGCCGTGGGCGCGCTCGGCGTGGTCCCACAGGCCCTCGCCGTGGTCGGCGGTGACCACCAACAACACCTCGTCACCCACCCGCTCGGCCAGGCCGTCGAGCAGCGCGCCCAGCCAGCGATCGCCGTACGCCACCTCGCTGGCATAGAGCCAACGGATGCGCTGCTTGTCCTGTTCGGTGAGCGCCGCCGTCCCCGCCGCGTCCATGCGCCGCAGATCTCGTCGCGAGCCGTCGAAGCCTCCCTCGGGCTCGGGCCCCGGCATGAACTCGGGATGCGCAAAGTACGGGTCGTGCGGGTCGGTGTAATGCAGGAAGAGCAGGAACGGGCGCGCGGCGTCGCGGGCGTCGAGCAGTCGCAAGCCCTCGGCCGTGAGCGCCTCCGCCGGCACCATGCCGAAGTCATCGGGATAGCTCACGCGCGGCATGTTGGAGACGAACGTGTCGAAGCCCTGCGAGAAGCCCCAGCGCGCGCCGGCGTTGCGATTGGCCGTGGCGCCCAGCGTCTGCACGCCCGTGGCCGAGAGCGCCTCTGCCAGGGTGGTGACCGCATCTGGCAGCACGTCGGTCGTTCCCAACACGCCCAGGGTCGTCGGATACTCCGAGGCGAACAGCGCCGCCATCGACGAGCGCGTCCAGCTGCTGGCGGCGATGCACTGCTCGAACACCGTCGACCGCGCGGCCAGCGCGTCCAGGTTCGGCGTGAGGCCCGCCGTGCTGCCGTAGGCGCCGAGGTGGTCGGCGCGCAGGGTGTCGATCACGACAAGCACTACGCCAGCGGGCGCCGAGCGGCCGGTCGAACCCAGCGCCGGCCCGCGACCCGGGTCGGGCTCGCCACACGCCGCCAGCACCAGCGGCAGGGCCGTCGCGACGACGATCGACCGCAGGCGAGCGAGAGACGAGGCACGAGAGCGCGACACGGGCGGGCTACAAGTCGGAGGGGGGCTAACGACCGGGGCAGCGTGAGATCATAGCGGAGCGCAGCGGCGGTCGCGCCTCCGCGAGACCTCGCCTCACTTCAGCGAGCGCAGGATCAAGTCGTCACCCGGGCCCACCGTGAAGCGGTGCGACATCCGCATGAGGACGTTGTTCGGGTCGGCAGGGTCCTGCACCGGGAGCAGGAGCGTGTAACGACCCGGGGGGACCCAGGTGAAGGTCACGTTCTCGTTGTCCTGGATACGCACCCTGCGCATGTCCCACTCGCCCGCGTTGGGTGGCAGCAGGATCGGGAGGGCGCCATGCCCTGGCTGCTTCTCCACCGTCATGAGGCAGACTTCGAGCGAGCGCTCACCCCGGGGGCCTTGCAGCGGGGTCGTGCTCAGGTCGAGCGTGACCGTCGCGAACAGCGCGACGTCCGGGGGCTGCACGAAGTAGTGGGTCACCTCGCCTGGGTAGACGCGCAAGGACGGTGTGTGCAGGCGGAAGTCCCGGCTGCGGCTGGTGATCGTGACGGAGTAGATGCCCGGCACCAGGTCATCGAATTCAGCCGACGTCTCGGCTCCGAAAAAACCGGAGAGCTTCACGCTGCGTCGAGCCCCGTGCTCGCTGCTGAACTCCGTTCGGGCGCCGCTGTTGCCCAAGTACTTGAGCTTCAGCGAGAGGCTGTCGTCCTTCAGCGCCTGCTCGAGGCGATCGTCCGCACCCATGTTGCGGCGCGGAGCCCGGTACATCGGCTCGGGCCAAGTGGTCGGCTCGAACTCAAGCTGCAAGCCCCCGGTTTGCCGCAGCATGATGCTCACGGGCATGACGCGCTCCCCGTTCTTGAGCGGCGGCAAGGGCACTTCGACCCCACCAGAACCGTGCACCGAGTGCTCGGCCTGGAAACTCACGGAGCCCATGTCCAGGTCGGGCAAGCTGCCCATGTCAGCCAGCTCGAACTCTCCGCGCGCGTCGGTCGTGGTGGACGACAAGCTGCCCGACTCGGACACGCCGTCCCGGAAGCCCGTCCAGCTCGCGCTGACCCTGACATCGGGCAGCGGGTCTCCGGCGACCGTCGTGACGTAGCCCACGCTCCGCTCGGGCAGATCGAGGAAGGCTTCATAGCGTCCCCGTGCAGCTAGCTCGGGGGTGACCTGGACCGTCGCGATGTCGTGGCTCGCTGAGACCACGAGGATCCAGGAGCCGGGTTCGCAGGAGAGGCTCGTCCTGCCCTGCTCATCGGTCAGCTTGATCTCGCGCAGCGCGTCGATGTCCATCAGCTCCCGCTCGCCGCGCAGGCTACTGAGGACGTGATCCGTGACGCGGACCTCCACACCAGCGAGAGGCACGCCGCTGTCCGATTCACGGACGAAGACGTCCATCATGACCGCTGGCGTCAGCTGCACTTGCTCGGCGGAGCAAGGCGGAGGCCGTGAGAGCAACATGGCGCTGCCCTGGTCCCCCGCGTCCGTCCAGGCGTAGAGCGCGTACCGGTCGCCAACCACAACGCCTGCGACACTCAGTTCGCCGTCGAGGTCGGTCTTCAGGCGACGCTCCACCACCCCGATGTGGTCGTCTGGGCTCGTACGGTGCAGGTCGAAACCGGGGGGCAGTGGGCCCAGGAGACGCACGTCCGCGCCAGGCACCGGGTCACCATCGGGGCGCACCAACCGAGCGACGAGCTGACCGGCCGGCACCAACTCGAGCTCAACGAAGCGCGTCTCGCCGGGATGGACCTCGACGGGAAGCGAGCGCGCAGGGATCCAGAGGGAATCAGCCGCCGCCACCACGCGCCAGGACCCGGCCTCCAGATCGTCCCAGGTCCGTTGGGTGTTTGCCTGCGCGCTGGGCGGGAGTGCATCTCCCGTGGGCGCCATAGGCTGGGCGATGAACCCCAACAGCACGCGAGGGGCTCCGACTCGCGCCTCCTCGGAGACCGAGGTGAGCTTCTCAGCCACCAGCCTGACCTCGCGCGGCACGCTCAGCGCGGGCCAGCGAGCCACCAGCCGGCCGCGCTCCTCGGCGTCGAACGCGGCATCGCCAGCAGCCGCTTGCGCCGAAGTCGGTAGTGGCTCGGAGGCCGGTGGCACAGAGGTCACCCGCAGCGGAACGCGCTCGCTCGCGAGCTCCGACTCCTCACCGGGGATGTAGGTCACGCCCTTGCTGGCGATCCTGGGCACAGACCGCGCCCGCCCCGAGCCGGGGAGCATCCCGCCGTCCAGCCAGCTCCAGACGCCGCCAGCCAGCAGCAAGACGAACACGACAAGACACCCGATGGTCCAAGGGCGGAACGCGGTCATTTGATCATCCTCTCGGTCGCGGCGTCAGCTGCACGGACAGATGGTCGTGGGCGACGACTCGAACGAGATCGTCCAACTGAACGATCCGTTCGCACCAAAGCTCATCCCGCTGGCCCCAACCGAGACAGGCGAGGTGAGTTGAATCTCGAGGTAGGTCTCGATGCAATCGCCTTCCACCCAGCCATCGTTCTGCGGCACGCCGTTGGGTCCGGAAAGCACACCCCCGTCGTTGGTGACCACGGCGCAGATTTTGAACAGGCCCTTGGCGACGTGGCTGATGGTGGCATCGCCCATCTCATCATCGAAGGCCACGTCCCACTCCTTGATGTTGGCCGTCATGGTGGTCCGCTTGTTCAACACGATCTCCACGCATTGCGCGGTGCTTTCCCCTTCGGGGAGGCAGTCATCCGGCTTCTCATCCCGCCGCTCATCCGCCGACGCCACGGCGCTCGCCGCCATGAACATCAGCACGAACAAGGTCATCATCCTTGTCATCTCTTCTCCCTTTGCTGCTTCCTGGACCTGCGCTCGCTCGCACCACGTCTCGGAGAGGGCTGCTCCGGTCCGGCCAACGAACGCCGGTCGTTGCACGGAGCCAGCCGACATCCGGCCAACTCTCACCCCACAAGACGCCGAGCAACCCTGCGAGTTACCGGCCCAAATGAGTGGGCGCGGTGTCGACCACCCTTGACGCGCCGCAGCCCCAGCGCGAATCCACCCGCGCATCAGCCGTGAAAACCGCCCACTTGGCGTGACACAGCGGCACCCGGGGTCAGAGCGAAGCGCTCGGGCGTACCCGTCGGACCGCGCGCTTGGCATGCTGGCGCCATGGACCGCGATGCACCTGCCGAGCTGCCGTTGCCCAGCCTGCCGCCGCGCGCCGCTGCCTCGCACAAGGGCAGCTTCGGGTCGGTGCTGGTACTGGCGGGCTGCCGCCGCTACCCGGGCGCCGCCATCCTGGCAGCGCTCGGCGCCGGACGCATGGGCGCGGGGCTGGTGCAGCTCGCCGTGCCCGACGCCATCGTGGCCGAGGTGGTGCCGGCCGTGCCCTTCGCGGTCATGCAGCGCGCGGCGTCCGACGCGGACGGGGCCTTCGACGCGGAGTCCGTCCCGGGGCTGCTGGCGGCGGCACAGGCTGCCGACGCCGTGGTGCTGGGGCCCGGTCTGGGCCAGGGCGACGGCGCCGCGCAGCTCCTGGCCGCGCTGGTGGACGCTGTGGCCGCGCCGCTCGTTCTGGACGCCGACGCCCTGAACCTGCTGGCCGCGGCAGGTCCCGCCGAGTTGCTGGCGCGGCGTCCCGGCCCGACCGTACTGACGCCCCACCCGGGGGAATTCGCGCGCCTGGTGGCTGGCGAGACGCCGCCCAACGCCCGCAGCGCCGCCGCCCTCGACCTGGCCCGCGCCCTCCGCTGCGTCGTGGTGCTCAAGGGCGCGGGCAGCGTCACCACCGACGGCCGGCGCCTGCGCGTCGAGACCGCAGGCAACCCCGGCATGGCCACCGGCGGCATGGGCGACGTGCTGGCCGGCGCCACGGGCACCCTGCTGGCGCAGCTCGACGACCCGGCCGCCGCCTGCGCGCTGGCCGTTCACCTGCACGCCATGGCGGGCGACCTGGCCGCCCGGGAGCTGGGCCAGGCTGCCGTGCTGCCCGAGGACGTGGCCGCCCGGCTGGGACGCGCGCTCGACGCATGAGGGCCCCGTCCACGAGGGCCTGAACGGTCTGCCGCTGCGCGACCGCGCCCCGCCGGCCGCCGCCGCGTGACAGGCCCGTCACGCGGGCAACCCGGTCCTGCTGAAGCCCCCCACTCAAGCCCGGGCCGCGACCCTCCCGGATGCGGTACCCTGATCCGAATTTGCGGCCCCGCTGGCCGCGCCCTGTTGCAGCCCCCGGAGCTCCGCCCGTGCCTCGTCGCGACGACCTGCATCGCATCCTCATCGTAGGTGCTGGCCCCATCGTCATCGGCCAGGCCTGCGAGTTCGACTACTCGGGCACCCAGGCCTGCAAGGTCCTGCGCGAAGAGGGCTACGAGGTCATCCTGGCCAACAGCAATCCGGCCACGATCATGACCGACCCGGAGATGGCCGACCGCACCTACATCGAGCCGGTGACGGTCGAGACGGTGGGCAAGATCATTGAGCGCGAGCGGCCCGACGCCATCCTGCCCACGCTGGGCGGACAGACGGCGCTGAACGTCGCCGTGGGCCTGCACGAGGCCGGCATCCTCGAGCGCTTCGGCGTCGAGATGATCGGCGCCACCTACGACGTGATCCAGAAGGCCGAGGACCGCGACCTCTTCAAGCAGGCCATGGCCAAGGTGGGTGCCGCGGTGCCGCCCTCGGGCATCGCCTACTCGATGGACGGCGCGCGCGAGGTCATGAACCGCATCGGCCTGCCGCTGGTGATCCGCCCGGCGTTCACCCTGGGCGGCAGCGGCGGCGGCATCGCCTACAACCCCGAGGAGTTCGAGCGCATCTGCAAGCGCGGCCTGGAGCTCTCGCTCAACAGCGAGGTGCTGATCGAGAAGTCGATCGCGGGCTGGAAGGAGTACGAGCTCGAGGTCATGCGCGACCGCAAGGACAACGTGGTCATCGTGTGCTCGATCGAGAACCTGGACCCCATGGGCATCCACACCGGGGACTCCATCACGGTGGCGCCGCAGCAGACGCTGACCGACCGCGAGTACCAGGAGATGCGCGACGAAGGCATCGCCATCATCCGCGAGATCGGCGTGGAGACCGGCGGCAGCAACATCCAGTTTGCCACCAATCCGGCCAACGGCGATCGCATCGTGATCGAGGTCAACCCGCGCGTGTCGCGCAGCTCCGCGCTGGCCTCCAAGGCGACGGGCTTCCCCATCGCCAAGATGGCCGCCAAGCTGGCGGTGGGCTTCAGCCTGGACGAGATCCCCAACGACATCACGCGCCAGACGCCGGCCTGCTTCGAACCCACCATCGACTACATCGTGGTGAAGGTGCCGCGCTTCGCCTTCGAGAAGTTCCCCGAGGCCGAGCCCATCCTGGGCACGCAGATGAAGTCGGTGGGCGAGACCATGGCCATCGGTCGCACCTTCCGCGAGGCCTTCCAGAAGGCCATGCGCGGGCTGGAGGTGGGGCTCGACGGTTACGGGCTCGGCAAGCACGATCGCTGGCTGCCCAAGCGCGCCAAGCGCGCCAAGTACGACCCGCGCGAGGCCCGCCGCCGCCTGGCCAGGCAAGAGCCCGAGCGCCTGCTGCACGTGCGCAGCGCGCTGCACGGCGGCATGAGCATCGCCGAGATCCACCAGATCACCAGGATCGACCCGTGGTTCCTGATGCACCTGGCGCTGATCGTCGAGACCGAGCAGGACCTGGCGCGCTACGACTCCTTCGAGGAGATCCCGGCCTCGGCGCTGCTGCACCTCAAGCAGGAGGGCTTCAGCGACCGGCAGCTGGCCACCGTGTTCGGCACCGAGGGCGCGCGTGTGCGTCTGCGGCGACACGAGCTGGGCATCCTGCCGGTGTTCAAGCGCGTGGACACCTGCGCCGCCGAGTTCGAGTCGTTCACGCCGTACCTCTACTCGACCTACGAGACCGAGACCGAGATCGCGGAGACCGAGGCCAAGAAGATCATGGTCATCGGCGGCGGTCCCAACCGCATCGGCCAGGGCATCGAGTTCGACTACTGCTGCGTCCAGGCCTGCATGCGCCTGCGTGAGCAGGGCTACGAGATCGTCATGGTGAACAGCAACCCCGAGACGGTCTCCACCGACTTCGACACCTCCGACCACCTGTACTTCGAGCCCGTGACGGTGGAGGACGTGCTGCACATCCACCACGCCCAGCCGGTGGTGGGCGCCATCGTGCAGTTCGGCGGGCAGACGCCGCTCAACATCAGCTCGCGCCTGGAGCGCGCCGGCGTGCCCATCCTCGGCACCTCGCCCGATGCCATCGATCTGGTGGAGGACCGCGAGCGCTTCAAGCAGATGCTGCACGAGCTCGACATCCTGCAACCGGAGAACGGCACCGCCAACACGGCCGAGGAGGCGGACGAGATCGCGTCGCGCATCGGCTATCCGGTGGTCGTGCGCCCGTCGTACGTGCTGGGCGGCCGCGGCATGGACATCGTCTACGAGCGCAAGCACCTGCTGCGCTGGATCGAGACGGCGGTCAAGGCCTCGCCCGAGCACCCGGTGCTGATCGACAGGTTCCTCGAGAACGCCATCGAGGTCGACGTGGACGCGCTCTACGACGGCGAGACCTTCGTCATCGGCGGCATCATGGAGCACGTGGAGCCGGCCGGCATCCACTCCGGTGACAGCACCTGCGTGCTGCCGCCCCACTCGCTGGGCGATGACATCCTGGATGTCATCCGCGACCACACCAAGCGCATGGCCGAGGCCGTAGGCGTGCGCGGTCTGATGAACGTGCAGTTCGCCGTGAAGGACGAGACCGTCTACGTGATCGAGGTCAATCCGCGCGCCTCGCGCACAGTGCCCTTCGCCAGCAAGGCCATCGGTCGCTCCCTGGCCGGCGTGGCCGCGCGCGTCATGGCCGGCGAGACGCTGAAGCAGATCGGCTTCACCCAGGAGATCGTGCCCAAGCACTGGTCGGTCAAGGCCTCTGTGTTCCCGTTCAACAAGTTCCTGGGCACGGACGTGATCCTGGGCCCCGAGATGAAGTCGACGGGCGAGGTCATGGGCATCGACGAGAACCTGGGCTGCGCGGTGTTCAAGGCCTTCGACGGCGCCGGCCGCACGCTACCCCTGCAGGGCACGGTGTTCCTGTCGGTCTGCCAGCGCGACAAGCCCGCCGCCGTCGAGCTGGCCCGCGCCTTCCACGATCTGGGCTTCGAGCTGCTGGCGACCCCCGGCACGGGGCGCGAGCTGGCGGACAACGGCATCCCGGCCGAGATCGTCGTCAAGCGCGGCGAGGGCCGCCCCGACGTGGTGGACGTGATCCAGAACCGCGCCATCCACCTGGTGATCAACACGCCCACCGACGACAGCCTGGCGCGCGAAGACGAGAAGGCCATCCGCACCGCCGCGCTGCAGCGCGACATCCCCACGCTCACCACCGTATTCGGCGCGAACATCGTCGCCACGGCCATCGACGCCATGCGTCAGCGCGGCCTGCGCGTACGCTCCATGCAGGAGTTCCACGCGGCGCTGGCGCCGGCCGAGGCGTAGCGCGGCGGCGGAGATCGCAGCCCGGCGCGTCACCCCGCCGACCCGGCCCCGCGAGGAGAACCCCGTGGCTGCCACAGCCCGAAGCGTCCCCGTCGCCGACTGGGATGGACTCAAGCCGTTGAAGCCCGCCGCCGCGCTGGTGGCCGGCGTCGACCTGGTCGTCATCCGCTACACGCACGAGGGCGAGGAGCACCCGTCCGTGCTCTACGGGCGCTGCCCGCACCGCGGCGGCATGCTGGCCGACGGCAGCATCCGCGGCCACAACCTCATCTGCGGACTGCACAACTGGGACTTCCGCCTCGACACCGGCGTCAGCGAGTACAGCAACGACGAGGCGCTCACCAAGTTCACGGCCTGGGTCGAGGACGGCAAGGTCTGGGTGGACGAGGACGAGATCGAGGCCTTCGCCGAGGCACAGCCCCAGCCCTATGACCGCGACGCATACCTGGGCACCTACGCCGACGTGCACGGGGCGCCCGAGGAGCCGCACGTCGCGCTGATCCAGATGCTGGCGCGGGATGGGCTGTCCAGAGTCGGTCATCACGGGCCGTCGGCGGCCATGGGCGTGCCGCGACAGGACCTGCCGTCGTGGGACGACCTGCAGGTCCTGACCGCGCAGATGGCAACCAAGCCCCTGCTGGACGAGGCCCCGGTCGACACCTCGCTGACCATCGGGCCGCGGGCCAAGCGCCCGCTGCAGCTCGAGCTGCCCGTGTTCGTGAGCGACATGAGCTTCGGCGCGCTCTCGCGTGAGGCCAAGATCGCCCTGGCCACCGGCGCCGAGCAGGCCGGGTCGGCCATCTGCTCCGGCGAGGGCGGCATGCTGCCCGCTGAGCAGCAGGCCTGCTCGCGCTACCTGTACGAGCTGGCCTCGGCGCGCTTCGGTTGGAGCCTGGACAAGGTCGCCAAGTGCCAGGCCTTTCACTTCAAGGGCGGCCAGGGCGCCAAGACCGGCACGGGCGGGCACCTGCCCGGCAACAAGGTCAGCGACGAGATCGCTGCCGTGCGCGGGCTGGAGCCCGGGCAGACCGCCATCAGCCCGGCGACGTTCTCCGACCTGGTGACGCCGGCCGACTTCCGCGAGTTCGCGGAGCAAGTGCGCGCGGCCAGCGGCGGCATCCCCATCGGCTTCAAGCTCTCGGCGCAGCACATCGAGCAGGACATCGACTTCGCGCTGCAGGCCAGC
>Ga0164313_10004274_pt1 | contig 12750 bp, 15 predicted proteins | sample GuaBasSedimGuay4_FD_113735 | JGI IMG/M metagenome (GOLD analysis project Ga0164313, IMG submission 113735) | Subseafloor sediment microbial communities from Guaymas Basin, Gulf of California, Mexico - Guay4, Core 4569-4, 0-3 cm | ecosystem: Environmental > Aquatic > Marine > Hydrothermal vents... | reverse complement strand
TTGACGCCGGACGAAAAGTCCAGACGCGTCCTGTCAGCGAACGACTTGAAGCCACGTAGGGTCAGGTGTTTGAGTTTCACGAATTCTCAGGTTACCACTGTGAATTACATGAATGTAGTTTTTTGGATACCGGGGTTCCGCTGTCCGCGTTCCGCTCTCCGCAAGAAGAACACAGAGCACAGAAAGCAGATCTCACAGCCGCGTTCAGTGACAGCGTCTCCGCACGACAAGCCGCCGACTCTGGCCGAGAGCGGACAGCGGACAGCGGAAAGCGCTCATTCCTGCATTTCCAAGGCGTTACGCGCTGCTTCGATCGCGGCGGACTTCTTCGATCGGCCTGAACCCGCACCGACCGATTCACCTTCGACCACGGCGGTAGCTCTGAAGACGACCTCATGGTCGGGGCCTGTCTGTTCGTAGGTGAACGTCACGGTCGTCCCCGACTTCGCAAGAAGCTCCTGGAGTCGGGATCGCGGATCGGTCGTACCCCGAGAGGACGCACGCTCATCGATGATCGGACCCCACTCGTGGCGAATCAGACGCTCCGCGGGTGCCCAACCCCCATCGGTATACACCGCACCAAGGAGTGCCTCGACGACGTCTGAAACGATCGAATCACGGTCGCGCCCACCCGAACGTTCCTCACCTTTGCCCAATCTGATGTGCTGTGTGAGGCCCAAGCTCCGCCCCACGGACGCAAGTGAGTGACGATCAACAACGACAGCGCGCAGTTTCGTCATCTCGCCCTCAGGCGCATCGGGGTAACGGCCGAAGATCATGCTCGCCGCCACCAGGCCAAGTACCGCATCACCCAGAAACTCAAGACGCTCGTATGAGGGAGCAGCGTGTTCAGCAGAGAACGAGGTGTGAGTGACAGCTTCGACCAGAAGCGAGGGGTCCGAGAACGTGTAGCCAAGCCGGTCCTCAAGGGTCGCCAGAGTTTCGATCTCTGGATCCATCAGTGTTCTGCAGCAATGCCCGCGGCGATCGAATCCACGAGGCCCTTCTCGACACCTTTGGCAGCGATCTCGATAGCGTTGCCGATCGAGATCCGCGAAGAGCTGCCGTGAGCGATGACCACTACGCCCTTTGTGCCAACAAGGTGTGCACCACCAACGGACTCGGGTGAAAGCCGTTCGCGAAGAGCCATGAATGCCGGCATGAGAGTGCTCACCGCGTCCTGGTACTGGGGCTCGGCGAATACCTCGAGGATCATCCTCTGGATTGCCCTACCAGATCCCTCACTCGTCTTGAGGAGGATGTTGCCTGTGAATCCATCGGTCACGAACACATCCGCCGTGTCCGTTGCGAGATCCCTGCCTTCGACGTTTCCCACGAAATTGATTCCATCGCTAGCCGACAGCAGCTTGAATGCAGCTTTCTCGAGGTCCCTGCCCTTGGAGTCCTCCTCGCCGATGTTCAACAAACCGACCCGGGGGGACTTCTTGCCCTGGTAGACCTGTGCCAGGGACGATCCCATGACAGCGAACTGCACGAGGTTCTCAGGCTTGCATTCGATATTCGCACCGACGTCCAGCACGATATGCCCGGTAGGGAAGATCGAAGCTATTCCGGGCCGGGCGACACCGCGTATCCGGCCGATCAGAAACGCTGCGCACGCTATCGCGGCACCGGTCGAGCCTGCCGAAACCACTGCATCAGCCTCGCCATTCGCCACCATCTTCGAGGCAACGACAATAGAGGCATCGCGCATCTGGCGGATCGCATGCGCCGGGTCATCGTCCATCGAGATCGTCTCGCTCGCGTGTCGTATGGACACGGAAACGCCCCTCCCATCAATGAGAGGAGCGATCTGTGCCTCATCACCGACGAGGACAACATCAACGCCGTTACCGGCAGCTATCAGGGCACCTTCGACGATCTCGAGGGGAGCGGTGTCTCCACCCATCGCGTCGACGGCGATCAATGGCATCGTTGCTACGACGCCTCGATGACTTCGCGGCCGTTGTACGTGCCGCAGTTCGCGCATGCCCGGTGTGGTGCATGCGGAGCGTTACACGTTGAGCAACGAGCTATGGTCGGACGTGTGACCTTCCATTGAGCTTTACGGCGTCGGGTGCGTGACCGCGACATCTTCTTCTTTGGCACTGCCATGGTGAAACCTTTTCTGTTCAATCCCCGGGTTCGAGGATATCCTGGTCGAGGAGGTCCTGAAGGGCGGCGAATGGCGAACGCGATTCGTCCCGATCACTGTCGGGGTCTGTATTCAAGTCGTTTTCCGCGCTAGTCACAACTCCTGGGCAGTCATCACCGCACACCTGGGCCACGGGAACAGCGAGAAGTACCTCGTCGAGCAGCATCTGCTCCACATCGATGTCGTTGCCATCGAGAAGATACGTCTCATCGTCCTGACTCGTGTCGAACAACGCTCCAATGGACGCCCGCCTCGACGTCGTGAACTCATCGAGACACCGATTACAGGTATCGATCGTGGTGTACCGGACAGAGCCGGTGACCGCCACTCCCCCGGAAACCGGGTGGAGCACGAGCTCTGCCACCACAGGAGCATCAGGCGAAACCCTGGACATCTCTGTCCCCCAGTCGGCTTCCGCCTCGATAGTCACGGGCCGCGACATGGTGTCCCTGCCGAGCAGGTCAGCAACACTGAGCATGAATGGACTGCGAATCATGGCGCGAGAATACAGCAACAGAACGAGGAAACACCCGGCGCCACGAATCTACGCGGATGTGGCGAAGATATCGGTGGCGAATCCTCGGAACGAAGTACGTAGAGGACGCTGTCCGCTGTCCGCTGTCCGCTGTGAACTATCTGTCGGCTCTGCTATTCGAGAATCGGAGGAGCGTCGACGGGTGGCAGCGCCTTGTGGAGTTCCGCACGTGCCTCGGTGACGTATCGGTACAGTTCTCCGAGCACAGTCTCTGCCTCCGCGAGATGGCGCTCGGCGTAGTCCTCTGCCTCGAGCCTGATACGACGTGCCTCGGTCTCGGCGTTACGAACGAGCGTGTTGGCCTCTTCAACGGCTTCCTGCACGACGTAGTTCTGCGACACAAGTCGCCCGGATTCCTCCTGGGCTTTTGTGATGACCTCACGGGCCTTCTCGTTCGTCCTGGCAATGTATGACTCGCGCTCTCGAACCATCCAACGTGCGGCCCGGATCTCCTCAGGGAGTTCCTCTGCGGCCGAATGGAGTTGGTCGAGGAAATCCTCCTGATTCACCATGACGTTGTTTGACAGCGGGACCGCCCTGGCTTGCTCAACCTCAACGATCATGTCTTCGAGAATATCGGCGATTTGGCCTGGGACGGGAGGCGATTGGCGTGCCTCATCTGGGCGATCGATCATTCGAGACGCTCCTTCAGTGCTACTGCAACGGGTTCAGGGACGAGAGCATCGACGGATCCGCCGAGCCTCGCCACTTCTTTGACAAGAGATGATGAGAGGTATGCGTATTCAGGCTTCGTCGCGACGAACAGCGAGACCACGTCGCCAGAGAGATGTCTGTTCATCTGGGACATCTGGATCTCGAACTCGAAGTCTGTCACGGCTCGCAGGCCCTTGACCATCGTTTTGGCCCCGACCTCGCGTGCGAAGTCCACGATAAGGCCCTCGAATGACGCCACTCGCACGTTCGGCCATCCCATCGTGCACGCCTCGAGTAGGTCAACCCGCTCGTTTGCTGTAAATAGCGGGGACTTCGATGGGTTATGTACCACAGCCACGACCACCTCATCGAACAACGCTGCGCACCGCTCAACGACGTCGAGATGCCCCTTCGTTGGCGGGTCGAAACTTCCCGGCACGAGCGCGATGATCACGGTTGCCGCCTCTCCAATATCGTCACTACAGCATCACCGTAACGCCGATCATCGATGCAAGTGAGGAAATCGGGTATCTCGACATCGCTACGCGCCTGTCTGTGAAGCACGATGACTCCGTCATCTGCGAGAACTGCGTCCATGGCGTCAAGGATATCGGTGACGGCGCCGTCGGTGTCCGCATATGGCGGATCCACGAAGACAAGGTCGAACGGACCCTCGATACCAGCCATCGCTCCTGGTAGCGCCCGCCGTATCACGGTGCCGCCGAGGCCGACGATATCGATGTTACGTTCGATGATCAGGGACGCCGATCGATCCTGCTCAACGAACACGGCCCCCATCGCTCCTCTGCTCAACGCTTCAAGGCCCAAAGCTCCAGAGCCAGCGTACAGATCGAGAATGCGAGCGCCGTCGAGTCTGGTGGCGAGAATCGAGAACACCGACTCCTTGGCCCGTCCCGTCATTGGACGGGTTCCAGAACCAGGGACTGCGAGCCGTCTGCCTTTTGCGTGGCCTGCGATGATCCGCATACTCAACTCCTCGAGAGCCATTCAGTGTCACGACCGATGAACACATCGACCTCGGACATGACGTCGGTCACGAACTGGCTGTTCCTGTCGCTGTCAACCGCTCGGGTAGCCACAGTCCTTGCGGCTTCGAGCAGCCTCCGATCCTTCAGGATATCGCCAAGCTTGAGGTCGGCAGCACCGGACTGGGATCCGCCGAACACCGTCCCCTGGCCCCGGATGTCGAGGTCAACGTCTGCGAGTTCGAACCCGTCGTTGGAGGCGACCATCGCATCGATTCTCCGTTTGCCGTCCTCGCTCGGATCGTCCGATACGAGGAGGCACGTCGCCTGGTCATCCCCGCGGCCGACACGGCCACGCAACTGGTGCAACTGACTCAACCCGAACCGGTCTGCGTCGCGGATGACCATCAATGTCGCACTCGCTATGTCGATACCCACCTCGATCACGGTGGTGGACACAAGCACATCGATATCGCCGGAAGTGAGCCTTTCCATCACCTCAGCCTTGTCCTGGGATCGCATCTTCCCGTGGAGGAGACCGACGGTGACATCGGGGAGTGCAGCACCGATGCGACGGAACTCCGATACAGCCGACCGAGCATCGATCTTGTCCGAGTCCTCGACGAGAGGACATACAACGAATACCTGGTTCCCCCGCTTCACAGCCTCAGCAATGGCTTCGTCGATCGGATCATCTGCGCCGGAGATCCCTGAAGTCGCAACGGGTTGACGGCCCACAGGCATTTCGGCTATAACCGAAACTTCAAGGTCACCGTAGAGCGTCATCGCAAGAGTACGCGGTATCGGCGTTGCGGTCATCAACAGGAGGTCAGGGACTGCCTCGTCTGGTGCAGCGTCCCTGAGCATCACACGCTGTTCCACACCGAACCGATGTTGCTCGTCCACCACCGTCATCCCCAGCGATGCGAACTTCACATCGGATTGGATCAGGGCATGAGTTCCAAACGCGATGTCGACCGTGCCATCCTCAAGCCACGCAAGTCCCTGTTTTCGACTCACATCTCCCTGAACGAAGTTGACGGTTACCCGCCCTGAGGTGAACAGGCCGATTCGGATCGGCCGTTCAGAATCTTGCTCCTCACCGAACAGCGATCCAGTGCCGGATGCGCCGACATCGACTTCGACAGGCGCCATCCCCGCTCGCATCAGTGCTTCCCTGGTACCGAGGTAGTGCTGGGTCGCCAGCACCTCTGTCGGTGCCATCACGGTTCCTTGATGTCCGCTCTCCACCGACGCGAGCAACGCAGCAATGACGACGACCGTCTTGCCTGATCCGACCTCGCCCTGGAGGAGTCGGTGCATCGGCTGAACATCACGCATGTCCTTGACGATGTCATCAAGTGCAGACATCTGGCTTCCCTCGGGCGGCTTCCCCACACCGCCCTGGGATGCATGACCCGTCAACTTGAAAGGGAATGACTCCAGGAACCGATCGCGCATCGTTCCCGGTACGTCGTTGGTGATACCAACTCTGGACTCGAACTCGTCGTAGGCGCGCACGCGAAATGCCATCTGTATGCGAAGAAACTCGTCGAAGATGAGCCGCCTTCTTGCCGCTGAAACAACATCTTGGGAGTCAGGCATGTGGATGTCGTGGATGGCCGTGTTCGTACTGACCAAGCTGTGCTGAACAAGCACCTCATCTGGAACGATGTCGACGACCGGAAGCGATCTGTTGACAGCGTTGTCGACCGATGTCCGCGACTGATACGCACTCAATCCACCGAGGCTGCCATATATCGGCAGGATCCTCCCTGTGAGTGTCGCCCCACCACCGGAGAGCCTGTCGACATCGGGGCTCTTCATCTGCAGCGTATTTTTGAACGTCTCGAGTTTTCCGCTGAGCGCCACTTCCTCACCCTCTGTGAGACGGATCCACGGGTTAAACCACACGACTCGCACCGAACGCGTTCCGTCTGACACCCGTGCTTCGACCATCGTGCGCTTTCGCGAGATCCTGCGCTTCGAGAAACTCGTCACCGTGCCACCGATCGTGACCTCTTCTCCGATCGGGGCCGCCCCAATATCGAAGATCTGGCTCCGGTCGAGATAGCGTCGCGGAACTGTCAGAAGAAGGTCTGCGACTGACTCGATGCCCTGGGTTCGCAATTTCTTGACTGCAACGTTGCCGATTCCTCTGACGTTTCCGACAGGGACGTCAGCGAAATAGGTCAATGTGCGGCGAGCCGGTGATTCAGCGTCAGTCATTGCGACAAATCTAGGCAAGGAGGCGCTTACTGTGCCACATAGTCGCCTGCCAGGCTCGGAGTCGACTACCAGCATGCCACTGGTATCCTGCCACCGCACCTCAGGAGGTTTTCGCGCGTGGCATACAGATGTGAGATTTGCGGCAAGGAGCCGTGGACAGGCAAACAAGTTTCGTTCTCCCACAAGCGGTCGTCAAAGACCTGGAGACCCAACATCCAAAAGATCCGTGTGAAGTACGGAACGAACTCGCGCCGGGCGCGCGTCTGCACCTCGTGCATCAAGGCGGGCAAAGTCGAGAAGGCGTAGTGCAAGGGGTCGTCAAGGTCTACGACGAGGTCACCGGCATCGGGGTCATCATCTGTGACGGCGATCGCTCCGAAGTTCGCCTCGAACCGGGAAGCCTCGATGGCTCCTTGTTTCGACTGCTCCGCCAGGGTCAGCATGTCGTGTTCGACCTGACAGATGCTGAACAGCCCGTGGTCGCCAACATCCGCTTCGGTTCCGACGGGTATTGAACGAGAGATAACAGATCGCTCGCGGGCTCGCTGGCAGAACACAGATCGCTCGCAAGCTCGCTGACAGATTCAGAACTCCGCCCGCCGGTTGGTTCTGGCATCTGGCATCTGGATTCCGGAATCCGGAATCTGGCATCCGGCATCCTCCTCGCATGATATCCTTGGTTCATGGTTCAGGCATACGTACTCATACAGACTGACAGCGGGCGAGCCTCTGAGGTTGCCCACGAGATAGCGGAGATCGATGGTGTGTCCTCATCAGAGGCCGTCACCGGGCCATACGATGTGATCGTTGCGGCCGCCGCTGATGATGTCGACGCACTCGGACATCTCGTTGTCACCAAGATCCAGCCTGTTGCGGGCATCGTGAGAACGCTCACGTGCCCCGTCATTCGGATCTAGCTGGCGTCCTAGTGCGCTGCGAGGTGACCACGTTCGTGGTGGCGCTGGATTGCCGCGTTCACAAGCCGGTCACACAGTTCCGGATAGGTCACTCCTGACGCTGCCCACGCTTTCGGGAACCCCGAAATCGATGTGAAGCCAGGGAGGGTGTTGACCTCGTTGAAGAGGAACCTCCTCGTACCGTTCTCGTAGAAGAAGTCGACCCTTGCGAGACCGGAAAGACCGAGCGTCTCGAAGATCCGCTCTGCGAGGTCGCGGACGTGTCTCGAAGCTTCCTGGGTCAACTGTGCGGGCGCATCGAAGGAACTTGTCTCATCCTGGTATTTGGCATCGTAGGTGTACCAGCCATCAGTGGTGACGACCTCGCCAGGAACAGAACTGACCGGACCATCGAGAACACCTACCTCGATCTCACGTCCCGAGATGGCCTCTTCGACAAGTACCTTCGTGTCGTACCTGAACGCGTTCGATATGGCCTCTTTCAGTTCTCCCTCCCCTGTCACACTCGAAATGCCCACAGATGATCCCTGGGCCGAGGGCTTGACGAATAGCGGAAATCCAAGTGCCCTGATGACCTCTCCGATCGTAAGGGCAGGGTCCTCCATCCATTCGTGATGCCGGATCGTCAGCCATCTCGCTGTGGCCACCCCACTTGATGCAATGACCTGTTTCGTGAGGTCCTTGTCCATGGCGAGAGCGCTCCCGAGGACTCCACATCCGACATAAGGGATGTCACAGGTCTCGAACGTACCCTGGATTGTCCCATCCTCACCGTACGGGCCATGGAGCACGGGGAAGACCACATCGAACCCGATCTCGTCGTTACCGACCCGAAGCGTCCCAGAGGGAACCATGAGCTGAACGGATCTTCCCTGAGCTCTGAACGGCCGGGCAGACGAATCGGCAAGATACCAGGCTCCATCACGATCGATGCCAACGGGTACAACACGATGCCCGGAATCAATGAGCGCCTCATGGATCGACACGGCCGATGAACACGAGACCTCGTGCTCAGAGGATCGCCCGCCAAAGAGAAGAAGTACTTTCGCCATGACCCGAGGGTAATGGCGTGAGCCCGAGGAAAGGCGATTACGGTCTCCGGCGCATGATGGAACCGTTCGAAAACCGTTGCTAATGTGACGATCGAGACGCACGACGCATGACCGACGAGGAGGAATCTTCCGGTGAGCAAGAAGCAAAACAAGGAGAACCGGGAGCTGGAGAAACAGGCTAAGAAGGAGGACAAGGAGAAGAAGCAACGCGAGAAAGCGGAGCGTCTGTCCGCACGTCAGACGATGATGAAGGACGTCTCGGTGCGGCTGCTGTCGGTAACCATTGTCATACTCGGGGCAACAGTCGCCTTGTTCCTGCTGCCACTCCTTGGTTTCGGCCGCTTTCCCGTCTCCTGGTTCTGCTTCGGCCTTGGGGTCGTCGGGGGCTTTGTGAGTATCCAGCAGCGTCTCAAGAAGCTCTCGGATGAAGACCTTGCACATCTCGAGTCATCCTGGGTACACATCATCATCCCTCCGTTCTTCGGTGGGATATTCGCGCTGCTGTTCTACATCTTCGTGCTCTCAGGGATCCTGGAAGGGGCGATGTTCCCCACCTTCGTGATGCCGGACTTTTCGAACCCACCGACGAGTGAAGATATCGAGAAACTCCTGCTCGAGACATACCCGGCGAGTGGGCAGGACTTCGCACGATTGGCGATGTGGTCATTCCTCGCTGGTTTCTCCGAGCGACTTGTGCCTGATATCCTCAAGCGAACTGCAGGGAAAGGCTCGGAGTCCAACGACGACACCCCGGCCCCCGCTACACCGCCGGAGGGTGAATGACTGCAACACTGATTGAGACCGACACCGATTCTGTACTCGGTGTGGTGCTCGTCGTCCACGGACTCAACAACAAACCTGAGGTCATGGACAGCCTGATCGGCGTGCTAGTGGACAACGGATTCCATTGCCTGCGTGTCTCCCTCTATCAGGACGCTCCCGGTGGCCGCTCCGATCCGAGCGAGATCGCACGCGGTTGGCGCACCATCCTCACAGACGCGTACGCAATTGCTCAAGATCGCTACCCGGATCTGCCGAGATTTGCCTTGAGCTACTCGCTCGGCGCTCTCACCACCGTTTCGTTCCTCGACACAGAAGCAGCGCCCGTATTCGACAGGATGGTGCTGCTCGCACCGCCGGTCGCCTTGACCCGGAGTGCATCACTCGTACGCGCACTGACACCGCTCGGGAGATTCAATATCGCTCTCCCCAGCGCTGCACCGAAAGCGATCCGTGCCAGACGTGGGACACCGCTCTCGGAGTACGCGGCCATGCTCGAACTGGTTGGCGAGGTGGATACGCTCAGGCACCCCGAGAAGCTCGGTCAGATTCCAACAGCTGTGTATCTGGACCCCGACGACGAACTCGTGGGCTATGCCGGGGTGCTGGATTGGATCCACCGCAATAGCCTGGAGAGGTGGTCACCCAGGGGGTTCAAGGACCGGGACCCTGAAGGTCGCACGTACTCACACCTCATGGTTCTCGAAACGTCTCTTGGGCCGCTGGCGTGGACAGAACTGACCGAATACATCGTGGCCCACTTCAAAGAGGACAGATAGCTGTCCGCTGTCCGCTGTCCGCTGTCCGCTGTCCGCTGTCCGCTGTCCGCTGTCCGCCATCCGCTGTCAATCGGTCGGATTGACGCGTCAGTCCAGCCTGAGATCCAAGGGATTGGAACGGAGAGCGGAGAACCCCCTAGAAGCCCTCGGTCTCTCCTGCGGCAACGGCGTGGAAGCCGCCATCAACGTGGACGATCTCGCCCGTCGTGGCAGTAGAGAAATCGGACATCAACACACATGCCATCTTGGCAACAGGGTCAGGGTTCCGCGGATCCCAGCCCAGCGGTGCACGTACCTCCCACAGGTTCTCGAACTGTTCGAACCCCGGGATCGATTTCGCAGCAACCGTCCCGACCGGGCCCGCAGACACGAGGTTCGTGCGGATCGCTTCCTTGCCGAGATAGCGCGCCAGATACCGGTTGACCGATTGGAGTGCGGATTTCGATACGCCCATCCAGTCGTACGATGGCCACGCCAGGGAGTTGTCGAAGTCAAGGCCGACAACGGCACCTCCGCCAGCCTTGAGAAACAGGGGACGCAACCCGTTGGCCAGCGTCTTGTAGGAGAACGCGGACGTCAAGAACGCTGTGCTTGCTGACTCAGGCGTCGTCTCGAGGAACTTGCCCCCGAGTGCGTCAGCAGGTGCGTAGGCGATTGCGTGGAGCGCGCCGTCGAGACCTCCCCACTTCGCGTCGAGCGCGTCTACGAGCGCATCCATGTCGGACGGCTTGTTGATATCGAGCTCAAAGACTTCCGCCTCCTTGGGGAGACGCTTGGCGGAACGAGCCGTCAGCCGCAAGGCACGGCCAAAGCCAGTGAGAGCGACCTCCGCTCCCTGCTCCTGTGCAACCCGTGCAACATGCCATGCAATGGAGTCGTCGGTGAGAACACCGGTGATCAAGATCCGCTTACCAGACAGCATTCAAGAACCTTTCGTGTTGATTCGACAGAGTAGCCCACCGCCTCATGCCACGTTCGCCCAGGCCCTCAACCCGAGGCCCATCACGAACAACAGCAAGACCCCATAGGTCAATGCAGGCTTCTTCGCCATCGTAGAGCGGTATAGATAGGCCAGGGTGAGCGTGATCACGATGACGACCCCGTAGAAGACGTGGAAGGAGTTGCCCGGGCGCACACCGTTGCTGTAGAGATACACCCCCGCGGCCACCTGGACAAGTATCGCGACGATGGCAAGAGCTCGTCCGACATTGAACGCCCGTCCAGGCGCTCGTTTCGTGACAGCGAGCAGGAGGCCCCATGCCCCAACGAGTCCTGTTGAGGCAATAGCAACCCAGAACCACGACTGGTGAAACTGCAATACGCTCGCAACATCCATCAAGCTCTCCATGAAGACGACATCCGGCGGACTCGCGAGAGCCGACGCCAATGCGGTAGGTTATCGCCATGATGGAACTCCACCCACACGATATGGCCCATGGCGGCGAGGCAGTAGCCCGCCACGACGGAAAAGCGTACTTCATACCGGGCGCGATGCCTGGAGAAGTTGTAGAAGCAACGGTCGTCGAGGACAAAGGATCCTGGGCGAGGACGGCTCTCGTCGAAGTCCTCGTCGCCTCCCCGCAGCGCAGAACACCGCCGTGCCCACACGCCCAGGACTGTGGCGGCTGCCAATGGCAGTTCGCCAGCGAGCAGGCCCAACAAGAATGGAAACGCGAGACGGTAGTCGGCCAGCTCGAACACATCGGCAAGATCGCCGACCCTGTCGTCCACGAGACGATCGTACCCGGTCCAGGCCTCGGCTACCGGAACCGTATGGACTTCCGCGTAGTTGCAGGAAAGCCGGCCCTGTTCAGGTCCCGCTCAAACGACCTCGTCCCGCTCGATTCGTGCATGCTCATGGTGGACGAACTCCAGGACACGTTCGACAGACTCGGAGATCTCGCCGGGGTGGAGAAGCTCACCCTTCGAGCGGGAACAAGAACAGGGAAGCGTGTTGCGGTGATCGAGGGGGAAGTACCTGATCAGATCGCTGAGTGGGACGTTGCTGTGCTCCACAAGAAGGGCAAGTCGTTGACGCCTCTTCTGGGCGATCGCGTGTTCACCGAGATCGTCGACGATGTCGTTTTCGAGATACCAGCTGACGGGTTCTTCCAGAACAACACAGACGGAGCAGACGCGCTCGTTCGGCTTGTTCGAGACGTACTCGAAGTTGCCGCGGACGAAACGCTCCTCGACGGCTACTGCGGTGTGGGATTGTTCGGCGCCACTGTCGGTCGGGACGCGGCGCGGGTCATTGGCATCGAGCAGACACCTGGGGCCGCCAAGTACGCACGCTCGAACATGACCGCTGCGGGTGTCGAGAACCACGTCATCGCTGGGTCATTCACCAGGGACATCGACAAACTCGACGAGTACTGGGATGTCGCCGTCGTTGATCCGCCACGCAAAGGCCTCGGCCAACGCGGCGTCGAGGCTGTCACCGCTGCAATGCCTCGCAGAATCGCCTATGTCGCGTGCGATCCTGCATCACTTGCACGTGATGCACGGATGCTCAAGTCCTACGGTTACGAATTCGTCGAGGCAACACCGGTCGACATGTTCCCCCAGACGTATCACATCGAGATCGTCGCAAGGTTCGACCGAATGCAACTGGAGGAAGAAGAAGAGGAATAGAGAACGTATTCCGTATTCCGTATTCCGTA
>Ga0164313_10004273_pt1 | contig 12751 bp, 8 predicted proteins | sample GuaBasSedimGuay4_FD_113735 | JGI IMG/M metagenome (GOLD analysis project Ga0164313, IMG submission 113735) | Subseafloor sediment microbial communities from Guaymas Basin, Gulf of California, Mexico - Guay4, Core 4569-4, 0-3 cm | ecosystem: Environmental > Aquatic > Marine > Hydrothermal vents >... | reverse complement strand
ATTTTTTGTGTTCGCCACATGGATAGCTGTTTCATATCCTGCATCGGCATGGCGGATAATACCGGTACCCGGATCATTTCTAAGAACTGTGGTCACGCGCTTTTCTGCCTCGATCGTTCCATCGGCCACGGTGACCTGTCCCGCATGAAGGGCATATCCAATTCCGACTCCGCCGCCATCATGGAAGGATACCCATGTGGCCCCGGACGCCACGCTGGTCATACAGTTCAGCAATGCCCAGTCTGCCACGGCATCTGAACCGTCTTTCATGGCTTCGGTCTCCCTGTACGGAGATGCAACCGAACCGCAGTCCAGGTGATCCCTGCCGATAACAATGGGGGCTTTAACTTTTCCATCCCTGACAAGGTCATTGAACAGCTTGCCGGCTTTTTCTCTTTCACCATATCCCAGCCAGCAGATCCGTGAGGGAAGTCCCATATGTTCAATTTTTTCTCCGGCCATTTTCAACCAGTTGACCATCTTTGTTTTTTCAGGAAAAAGTTTGAGCAGCTCCTGGTCGGTCACTTTTATATCTTCAGGATCACCGGAAAGGGCAGCCCATCTGAAAGGTCCTTCACCCTGGCAGAAAAGTTCCCTGATATACGCCGGGACAAATCCGGGATAATCCATGGCATTGGTAACCCCTTTTTTCATAGCCTGGGCTCTTAAATTATTACCATAATCAAAGGCAATCGCTCCTTTTTTCTGCAGTTCAAGAATGGCCCTCACATGGTCTGCCATGGAGTTTAGAGCCATATCTTTATATTTTTGCGGGTCGGTTTTTCTTAAGGCTAAAGCGTCCTCAAAGGACAGCCCCTGGGGGAAATAACCGTTGAGCTCGTCATGTGCGGAGGTCTGATCCGTAATAACATCCGGAATAAAGCCTTTTTCAATCATGGCCGGTAAAATATCCACTATATTTGCACAAAGACCGATGGAAAGCGCCTTGCCTTGTGATGCGGCTTGCCTTGCCTGTGAAATAGCATCATCAAGGGTTGATGCTTCAATATCAAGGTATTTTTTCTCTAGCCTTTTCTTGATGCGGACAGGGTCAATTTCAATACAGATCGCTACACCGTTTGCCATGGTAACGGAAAGGGGCTGGGCACCACCCATGCCGCCAAGTCCTGCTGTGACGACAATTTTTCCGGTCAGATCAGACTTGAAATGTTTTAGTCCTAAAGAAGCAAAGGTCTCATAGGTGCCCTGGAGGATTCCCTGGGTACCGATATATATCCAGGACCCTGCAGTCATCTGTCCATACATGATCAGACCTTTCTTATCCAGTTCATGAAACGTGTCCCAGTTGGCCCACTGGGGGACAATATTGGCATTGGCAATCAGGACTCTGGGTGCACTTTCATGGGTCTTTAACACACCCACCGGTTTTCCGGACTGAACAAGCAGGGTTTCATCATTTTCAAGATCCAGCAAAGTTCTGACAATTGCGTCGAAGCATTCCCAGTTCCTTGCTGCTTTTCCAAGACCGCCATAGACAATTAATTCATCGGGGTTTTCACCATTGTCAGGATCAAGATTGTTGCAAAGCATGCGTAAGGCGGCTTCCTGATACCATCCCTTGCAGTGAAGCTGTGTGCCCCTTGGTGCCCTGACAGGACGGGCAACGCCGCATCCGATTTGAAGATCCTTTAACAGCTTTTCTTTTATATTCATTATTTTCCTCCCCGTATGGTTGACATTTGTTTTTGAATCCGATAGTACTTGTCTATACAAGTATAGATATGATGTCAAGTGGTTTTTAATTTAACGAGAACAATAATAAGGGGACATAAAAAATCTATGGCCGGATCAGAACAACCATTTGCTTTATATGACAAAATAAAGAAAAGTGTTATCAAAGATATTGAATCAGGCAAATTCAAGCCCGACGATAAAATACCGTCGGAAACCAAGCTTGCCGGATACTTTAATGCATCAAGAATGACGGCAAATCGTGCCCTCAAGGAGCTGACGGAAGAAGGAAGAATTATCAGGGTCCAGGGAGTGGGATCATTTGTGGCAAGACCCAAACCCGATGCAGCCCTTCTTGAAATCAAAAGTATAGCAAAGGAAATTGCGAACTGGGGTGGGGTGCATTCTTCAAAGATCCTTGTACTAAGACAGGAAAAGCTTACCCGGGATATTGCACAAAAGATGAATCTTAAGCCAGATGACCCCATTTTCCATTCCATTATCATTCACAGCGACCAGGGTATTCCGGTTCAGTATTCAGAACGGTTTATCAACCCCAAAGTGGCCCCCCATTATCTGGAACAGGATTTTTATAAAATTACGCCAAGTGATTACCTTTTAGAAGTGGCACCAATTCAGGAGGCAGAACATATTATCGAAGCGGTAAAAAGTAAAATACAAATCCGGAAATATTTAGAAATCAAACCGGATGAACCCTGCATATCGCTTAAAAGACGCACATGGTCTTTTGATATGGTGGCAACTTACAGCATTATCATTTCCCCGGGATCAAGGTACAAACTTACGGGTAAATTTATGAGAGGATAAAAAGATGAAAGATAAAATCGTTTTAAATGGAAGTGATTTTCTTCTCGAAGATCTGGTTAAAATCGCAAGAAACAATGTTGGTATTAAAATATCTGCTGAATCTGAATCCAGAATCAACAAAGCACGATACTTGATTGACAAGTGGGTAAAAGAAGGGGAAAGAATATATGGGGTCACCACAGGGTTTGGTGCTTTGTCAGAAGTGACCATTTCCTATGAAGATACGAAAAAGCTTCAAAAAAAGATTTTGTTGAGCCATTCTGCAGGCGTGGGAAAACATATAGAAGATGATGTGGTCCGGGCAATGATCGCTTTGCGTGTAAATGATTTTTGCCGCGGTAATTCAGGTTTGAGGCTTGAAACCATTGAAAAATTATCCCAGATTTTAAATGCGGGTATTATACCGGTTGTGCCGGAAAAAGGTTCGGTGGGAGCCAGCGGCGATCTTGTTCCCATGGCTCATCTTTCCCTGGTGTTAATCGGGGAAGGAGAAGCTTTTGTGGAAGGTAAAAGGCTGTCCGGTGCAAAGGCGTTAAGAGAAAAACTAATTAAACCCCTTGTATTGGAAGCAGGAGAGGGCTTAGCCCTGATCAACGGAACACAGTTCATGATTGCCCTTGGCTGCCTCGCCCTTCATGATGCTTTAAATCTTTGCAAACATGCAGATATTGCGGCCAGTATGAGTCTTGAGACCCTCATGGGTACAAGGGCTGCCTTTGACCCGCGAATTCATAAGGCAAGGCCCCATACAGGACAGATCAAAGCCGCGGACAATATGCTTAGAATTACGGCTAATTCAGAGATTATCTCTTCCCATCACGACTGTTCCCGGGTCCAGGATGCCTATACCTTAAGATGTTCACCCCAGGTTCATGGTGCTTCCTGGGATGCATTCGCCTACGTGGACAATGTGATCAGGGTAGAGATGAATTCGTCTACCGAAAACCCTTTGATTTTTCCGGAGTCAGAAGAATTCCTCTCCGGTGGTAATTTCCACGGTCAGCCCCTTGCGCTTGCCTGCGACTTCTTAGGTATTGCCATATCAGAACTTGCCAATATCTCGGAACGTCGGATAGAAAGACTGGTAAATCCACAGCTTTCAGGGCTTCCTGCCTTTCTTATTGAAGATGGGGGTTTAAATTCCGGTTTCATGATTGCCCAGTATGCGGCCGCCTCCCTTGTCTCTGAAAACAAGGTTTTGGCGCATCCGGCATCGGTTGATTCCATTCCCACTTCTGCGAACAAGGAAGACCATGTCTCCATGGGGTCTATTGCAGCACGAAAGTGCCGGGATATTGTGGCTAACACCGAAGAGGTCATTGCCATTGAATTGTTATGTGCAGCCCAGGGAATTGATCTGTTCACCAATGTAAAAGCGGGAGATGGGATTCTGGCCGCATATGAGGTTATCAGGAGTAAAGTCGATTATATGAAAGAAGATCGGATTCTTTCGACAGATATTGCAAAAGTAAAGAGTCTGTTAGAGGGCGGCAGTATTGTAAAAGCGGTGGAAGATAAAGTGGGGAAGCTATATTAAACAGATTGAAAATCGTTACTACATGTAGTACCCTGCCTGAATAGTATTTTTATTCCAACGTTAAATGAGATTTCATATGGCTGTGAAACCGACTTATGATGAATTAGAGAAAAGTGTTCATAAATTAGCTCAAGCAGAAGTTAAGCAAAAGCGAGCAGAAGAGAGGCTAAAAAAAGAGAGAGAAACACTATCTACGATTCTTGACAGCAATCCCCATGGAATAGCCATGATTGATAACAATGATCAATACCGCTATATAAATCCTTGTTTTACAAAAATTACCGGGTATACACTCAAAGACATTCCCTCCAAGAAAGAATGGTTTGAAAAAGCATATCCAAAAGCAGATTATAGGAAGAAAGCCGCTGATACATGGGAAAAAGACAATCTCATACCCGATATTGAAAAGAATCAGGAATTTACGATCACATGTAAAAAAGGTGAGTCAAAACACATAGAATTTCGATCTACTTTTTTAAAGGATCAAACAATTTGTGTTCTGACAGATGTCACAAAATCAAGAAAAGCTGAGGAAGCGCTCAGGGAAAGTGAAGAAAAGTTAAAAGCAATTTTTGAAGCAAATCCAGATCCTGTTGCAGTGTATGATGTCAATGGATATCCCTTGTATTTAAATCTTGCTTTTACTGAGGTTTTTGGATGGAGCTTAAATGAACTGCGAGGCAGGCGCATCCCCTTTGTTCCCAAGGATCAGGAAAATCTCGCCAAATCTAAAATAAAAGAAATTTTTAAATCCGGTAACCCTGTTCGATTTGAAACAAAAAGATTATCCAAACAGGGGAGAACTGTCTATGTTCTCTTAAGTGCGGCAATATTAAAAGATCGTCAAGGCATTAACAATGGACTCGTTGTTAATTTAAATGATATTACCGAGCGAAAAAAACTTGAAATTCAACTCCAGCAAGCCCAGAAAATGGAAGCTATTGGTACGCTTGCAGGGGGGATTGCACATGATTTTAATAATATTCTTTTTCCTGTGTTGGGCCATACGGAAATATTGATGATGGACACCCCAAAAGACAGTCCTGCATATGACAGACTTAAAAAACTCTATGCGGGTGCCATAAGGGCCAGAGATCTTGTAAAACAGATTCTTACCTTTTCCCGTCAAGACAGTTTTGAACTTAAAACTATACAGCTGCAGCCAATTGTCAAAGAAGTATTAGACTTCATCAGGGCAACCATCCCGACCACAATAGAGATCAGGCAGGATATCAGTAATAACTGCACAAATGTCAAAGCAGACTCCACACAAATTCACCAAATCGTAATGAATCTGACAACCAATGCCTATCATGCCATGGAGGAAACCGGCGGGGAATTGAAAGTAAGCCTCAAAGAGATTGAACTTGGCAGGCATGACATCATAAGCCCTGATATGAAATCAGGCACTTATGTCTGCCTTTCAGTAGCAGATACAGGTATTGGGATGGATAAAGAACTGACAGGCAAGATCTTTGATCCATTTTTTACCACTAAGGAAAAAGGCAAAGGTACAGGAATGGGACTTTCTGTTGTACATGGTATTGTTGCCGGTATGAACGGCATCATCCAGGCAGACAGCAAACCTGATAAAGGGACAAAGATCAATGTCTATTTCCCGGTAGAAAAGAAAGATTCTGAAAGATTACCTGATCAAGCTAAGAATCCAATGCCGGGTGGTATTGAGAAAATTCTGCTTGTGGATGATGAAGAAGACATTGTGACAATGGAAAAACAGACATTGGAGCTTCTTGGGTATCAGGTTACGTCACATACCAGCAGCATTGAAGCCCTGGAAAATTTTCAAGCTGATCCCCATAAATTCGATATGGTCATCACTGATATGGCAATGCCCAAAATGCCGGGAGACAAATTATCCACTGAGCTGATCAGCATACGTCCTGACATACCGATATTGCTTTGTACGGGATTCAGTGAAACCATCTCTGAGGAAAAGGCGGCTTCAATGGGAATTAAGGGTTTTTTATTGAAACCCATTGCAATGAAGGATCTTTCCAGAAAGATACGTGAAGTGCTGGATAATTAAAACTTGAGCCCAACGAAGCAATCAAAGAAACTGGTGGTTTTCAGTGGAGCACTATTCAGATAGTTTGACCAACTTCAAGTCCCCCCATAACCCTATGTGGTCATCTTTAATAATCACAATTCCTTGAATTCCTGGAATGGTTTTTCCTTTTTCAATAGCATCTTTGATATCAGCCGTCTTCTTGACCCTGTTGCCCAGCGCCGTGGCTGCTGCATCAGCCAGGAAACATGAATCAGACAATATAACAGCTGCATCAGCCCTGCCAAAGCTTTTTGAATGGCCCAGCGTACCCGAAGAAGTGCACAAACCATAGGGAGTGTCTCTTTTTCCAATTCGAATGCCGGAGGTCATGCTGAAAGGAGAGTTGCCGGCATAAATATTGAAAATAGTATCTGTGTTTGATTTAACAAAAATATCGCCGCCGTTTTCAACCAGCACTTCATTTGAGTCTGCTAATAATGATTTCCCTGTTACCTCTGCCACAGCACCTGCCACGGTCGCCATGGGGCCGACATTGGCAAGATTGCTTGCCTCAATCATATTGCAGATTATTTCAGGTGCAGGTCCTGACTTTTTTATGGGGGTGAGGGATGTTGCAAATTCAGGGTGCAGCTTTATATAAGTCTCAATATAATTTCGACACCTTAATACAGATTTTATTGCCTTCTCGGCCAGATTGGTTTTGGCCTGAATATTCAGGTTGGTTTCTTTTACGGTTATATCAAAGGAGACAAGCCCTTGTTTTTGATGCTGGTCTCTATAGGTTCTATTCTCAAACATTTTCAATGGAAGCCGGTTTTAAGTGATCCGGTGCCTGCCGGATGAAATAAGAGTCTGTCATACCCGAGATATAATCCCTTACAATTTCAGGGCTTGAATGATTTTTTCTGTACCTGGGGGACATACCATTTAAAAAATCAGAAAAAACAAGAGATTGTTCATCCTCTTTTTCAAGGGCCGTCAGGTATTTTTTAAATAGAAAACGAAAAATATCTTCAATGGAAGATAAGTGCTTTTTAATTACAGGGTTCTTATAAATATGTTTGTAATTAAATGCTTTGAGTTTTTTTAAAGCAAAAGAAATTTCATTGGAAAAACCAATAAAGGGCTGGTTCAGACTGTTTGAGATCAGGTCAGTCACAAGATTAAATACAATGGTGCCGTTTGTCTGTCCAAGTACCTGTTTGCAAATTTCAGGTATGTCCTGCCGCTTCACAAGCCCCAGCCGGATGGCATCTTCCATATCCCGGCCAATATAACTGATGGTATCTGCCATCCGCACCACACAGCCTTCCAGGGTCATGGGGCTTTCATTGCAGGCGTTCTTTTTTTTCATTTTTACCGTCAAAAGGTCAAAATCTTTAAAGGTCCGGTCTGTTTCTGGAAACAGTTTTTTTGAGTGAACTTCCCCATTGTGGCAGATAATGGCATCCATGGTTTGAAGGCTTAAATTCCATCCCATCCCTTTTTTTTCAATTTTGTCCAAACATTGTATGCTTTGAAGGTTATGATGAAAAAAATCAGCACCATGCTCCCGGGTCAACCTTGAAAGAAATCGCTCTCCATCATGCCCAAAGGGAGCATGCCCTATATCGTGGCCAAGGCTTGCCGCTTCAATGAGATCTTCATTGAGCCCCAGGTATCGGCCAATGGTCCGGCCAATCCTTGAAACCAGCTGGACATGGAGTACCCTGTGGGTGAGATGATCATTGTTGATGAGAGAAAAGACCTGGGTTTTATCAATAAATCTTGTAAAGGCAAGAGAGTTTAAAATTCTGTCGGCATCGGCAGAAAAGGCTTGTCGGTATTCATTTTCAGTGAATTTTTCTTTATGGCGTCTTTGGGCCAAATGACTGAAACAGGCCAGGGAATTAAAATTTTCTTTCTCCCTTAAATTGAGGAGATCTTTTAATTCCCTGGCTTTTTCGAAATAATCATTCAATCGTATAGCTATACTTGTTTGATAATGTTTTCAACAACCAAATCAAAGGCTTTTGTAAATTCAGTCTCCTTGCCATTGAGCATCATGGGAACACCACTGTCCCCGGAGACGACCACCTCAGTGTCAAAGGGAAGAGATCCTAAAAATTTAAGGCCCTGGGATTTTGCTGTCTTTTCTCCACCGCCTGAACTGAACAAGTCAATGGGTTCATTGCAGTGAGGACATTTGAAACTGGCCATATTTTCAACAATTCCAAGGGTTTTTAAGTGAACGGTCTTGCAAAAAGAAATGGATTTTCTAATATCTGCCAATGCCACTTCCTGGGGCGTTGTAACAATAACACCCAAAGCTTCGGGGATTGTCTGCACAACGGTTAACGGCTCATCACCGGTTCCCGGAGGTGCATCAATTATCAGGTAATCAAGCTCTCCCCAATCCACGGAGCTGACGAATTGTTTGATCATTCCTGTTTTGGCAGGACCCCGCCAGATAATGGCCTGGTCTTTGTCCTGCATTAATGCCTGGACAGAGACAACTTTCAGATTGTCATTGACCTGTTTGGGGATCAAAAGCTGTTTCTCAGAAATCTCCAGAAGTTCTGTCAATCCTAACATTCCGGCGATGGACGGACCATGGACATCAACATCCATTAACCCTGTTTTATATCCTTTCTGTGAAAGTTTGGCTGCAAGATTAGCAGATACGGAGCTTTTGCCCACACCGCCTTTACCACTTAATACAAAGATTTTATGTTTGATTTTTGAAAGAGAGTCTTTAATGGCTGCATCTTCCTGTTTTTGTCTGGCCGCCATGTCCTGTTGCCCACCCTGTGACGGGCAGCCGCCTCCCTGCTTGGCGTTGTCTACACTGTCATGAATCATCTTATAACATCTCCTTTGAGAAAAATTGTTAGTAAATCATTTAAATAATGATCATTATCTTGATTCTGTCAACTGAAATACTGACTCTTTTATAGGGGGGTTGGGCAGGAAGTTTGTGATGGAAAGCATGAGTATCTTGTTATCTTTATCTTTGAGTTTAATTTGTATGGGGATATCACCAAAATTATAGGTCTTATATTTTATAATTGTCATGTCATATAAAAGTGTTCCTTCATAGTCTGTCATTTTAAGACCCGCAACCTTTCCCTTGCTGTTCACATGAAGATATTGTGTGGCGCTTTTCCAGGTCCGGCCTAATGTAATAGTGGATAAGGAGGCATCAGATGGCGAAAAATAGGCATCGTCAAATTTTTTTACAGGTAACCGCCCTAATAAAACTGATATCATATCAGACAGTTTGATCGGAATATGGATATAGTCTTTCATATCCGGATCTTTTGAATAATACGAGTATTTGGTGTGTTTTCCTGTATGGGATAAAAAAGTGATTTTTTCTCCTGTTGCAACAATGGTTTCGATGGGGTGGCCGGATAAAAGAAATGTGATCCTGATTTTATTGGGAAAGACTGCAGCCCAGGCAATTTTGAATTTTTCCACATGTGTTTTTGTTTCAAGCCTTGCCCAGGCAGTTCCCTTGGCCGCCTTAATGTGTTGATTAAATGATCTGGCCCGGGTTGAAAGATCAAAGGCTTTTTTGTCAAGTAAAGGGTTTGTATCAGGTCTTAAGGGTGCACAACCTGCGACAATCACGATAAGAAAAGCAAAATAAATTAATGTGGAAATAAATTTTTGGTTAGTCATTTATTTTTTTTAGAACAGCCTCAATTTTTTTCGTAAGTTCAGCAATTTTTTCTTTATCATCATCTTTGGCGTTGGATAGTGCTTTTTTATAAGTTTCCAATGCTTTCTCAAGCTGATTTGATTTTTGGTAAGCATCACCTAAGTGATCTGATATAATGGTCTCAAAAGAAGTCAATTCGGCTGCTTTTTCAAGGTATTTAACTGCTTCGTCATATTCTCCTCTCATGAAATAGACCCAGCCCAGGCTGTCAGTAATATACCCATCCTCGGGTTTAATCTCATAGGCTCTTTTGATAAGCAAAAGTGCTTCATCCAGTTTTATCCCTAAATCTGCATAGGAATACCCCAGATAGTTCAAGGCACTGGCATCTTTTGGGTCAATGGTAATAATTTTTTTCATGGTACTCATGCTGTCTTCTTTAAAGCCGGCCTTATCCTGTATTGCGCCCAGTCTGAACAGTAATGATGTGTTTGCCGGTGAATCTTCCAGTCCTTTCTTTAAAAGGTTTATTGCTTCTTTATACTGTTCATCGTTTTCGTAAAATGAGGCAAGATAAATGATAATATCAATATCTTTTGGAAGGGTTTTGTATTTGTTTTCAAGATAATTTATGGCTGTCTGTTTTTCTCCGAGCTTTTTATAGAGAAAGGCAATATTCAGGATACTTTTTTTATATTGAGAATGGGTGGGTTTTATCTTCAGATAGTGGGAAACGGCTTTTTTAAAATCTTCAATTGCTTCATAGGCCATTCCCGTAAAAAAATTCAGGCTTGAATTATCAGGATCACTTTTAAGCATTTGGGAAAAAACAATAACAGCATCCTTAAATTTTTTGCCGGAAATATATTCATCCACAGCAACCATGACAAGCCTTGAATCATTTTCAACAGTCCGACCAAGTTCCATAAACAGTCTTGTGGCCTTCTCTTTCATATTGGTTTTGTAATAATGCAGGGCGATTCCCAATTTTGCCCGATGGTTATCCGGCTCTATTTCAAGTATTTCTTTATATGTTTCTAATATATCCCGGCTGTTTCTCTTCGTATTTTGAATGCTGAAAATTTCTATCAATTGAAACCGTGGCTCCACAAGTTCCGGCTCAAGTTCAATGGCCTTTAAAAATTGGGTTTTCGCAAGTTCATACTCTTTTCTATCCAGATAGACTTCGCCCAGATAAAACCAGGCAACATAATAATCCGGGAATTGAGCAACCATTTTTTTTAACAGTATCAAAGCTTCCGAGTTGTTTTTTTTCTCTATATATATTTTGCCAAGACGAAGAAATGTTTCTTTGTTCTCAGGATCAAGCAATAGAACCCTGTTTAAAATTTCAACCAGTTCTTTTTCTTCCATGGTATCTTTTTTAAGCTGGACGAAAAGAAGCAGCCCATCGACATTGTCGGGGCTTTGCTGAACCAGTTTTTCAGCGAGTTCCAATGCTTTTTTGTTATTATTTTCTCTTAGGTATAACCGACTTAGGTCACGAGTTAATACAAAAGAATTCTGGTCTTTTTCCATTGCCTTTTCCAGTGAGATAATGGCTTTTTTATAGTCTTTATTCTTGATGTGAATTCGGGACTCAAGATAGTGATAATTTGCAGAAAGTGTTCGGTCTTCACTGCTCTCTTTTTCTTGAACAATTGAAGTATCAGAAGGTTTGCTACCTTGTTTCAGTTGTGTGCAGCCGGCAGGAAAAAAACTTAAAATAAAAATGAGAAGAATACAAACAAGACTTTTTTTCATAATTCGCATTACCTTATTATATAAACAAATTGTAAATTACTGGCTGTGATCGTACATGTCAAAATCAGGCATATCTTTTTTGAAATAAGCTTTCATTTTTTTTAAAATATTATTTTCGATCTGCCTTACCCGTTCTCGTGATATGGAGTATACTTCTCCAATTTGCTGAAGTGTTTCAGGGCTGTCAGAGAAAATTCTTCTGTCAAAAATATCCAGTTCTCTTTCATTAAGGGATTTTTTGAACTCATTTACTTTTGTATGCAGGATATCCTCAATTTCTTTTTTGGCCACTCGATCTTCAGAAGAATCAGATTCAACATTTATAAATTCAATCCTTTTAGTATTTGAATCACTTTTTAACGGTTCATCCAGGCTTAGATCCCAGTTGGCCAATCTTTGATCCATATCCACCACTTCTTTTTCAGATACACCGAGCCGTTCTGATAAGAGTTTTGGCTTTGGATCAAATCCCTGTTCAATTAATCTTCGCTTTTCTTTTTTCAGCCTGAAAAACAACTTGCGCTGTCCCTGGGTTGTTCCGATCTTCACCATTCGCCAATTATCCATGATAAATTTCAGGATATAGGCTTTTATCCAGAATGAAGCATAATAGGAGAATTTAACGTTTTTATAGGGGTTGAATTTTTTGACAGCCTGCACAAGGCCTATATTGCCTTCCTGAATCAGATCCTGAAGGTTCTGGATCCAGATTCTATGGAATTCCAGGGCAATCTTTACCACCAGGCGCAGATTTGAGGTGGTCATGATATAGGCTGCTTCCTGGTCTCCTTCTTCCTGAATTCGTTTGCCAAGTTCAACCTCCTGTTCTCTTGTCAAGAGTTTGTACCGGCTTATCTCATTAAGGTAGCTTTGAATGGGGTCAGATTTTACAAGTGCTTTTGAGCTTGAAGCCTTTACCTTTTTTACAGGAACCAAAAAATCTTTTTTAGTCAGTCTCTTATTTTGTTTACTTTTTTTTGGCTTAACCTTTTTTGCCTCAATCTCTTTTGACATTAAAAAACCCTTAAGATAGTTTTGATAAATATTAAGTATACCATTATCATACTCTTGATAAAAGCAATATGTTTTAGACAAAAAAAAACACATCACTTTTTTATGGACAGTTGAGATTAAATTTGATAAAAGATCAGCTTGTTTGCGCCCGTAGCTCAGCTGGATAGAGCAACGGACTTCTAATCCGTAGGCCACAGGTTCGAATCCTGTCGGGCGTACCATTGATATCAAGGCTCTTGGGGTT
>Ga0164313_10004272_pt1 | contig 12751 bp, 11 predicted proteins | sample GuaBasSedimGuay4_FD_113735 | JGI IMG/M metagenome (GOLD analysis project Ga0164313, IMG submission 113735) | Subseafloor sediment microbial communities from Guaymas Basin, Gulf of California, Mexico - Guay4, Core 4569-4, 0-3 cm | ecosystem: Environmental > Aquatic > Marine > Hydrothermal vents... | reverse complement strand
TAAGAAATGCATAAAGGTCTTCAATGGATTTGCCTTGCCATGGATTGGGTTGGTTGCCGGGCAGAGGTTTAACATTTGCAATTGCTGACTCCAGATTGAGTCGAAATTTCTCGTCTTCAGCAAGCAGCATTTTCAGCTTTGCCACCGGCGGTGATTCCTGCGCCGCGTGATTCATTCTGTCATCCGGCATCACTGGGTTGGCAAATGTGAAAAGCAGGAAAATAAAACAGGCTGTAAATATCTTAGTCATTGTTGTTACCTATTTTTGCAATGAGAAGAGTCGATGTAAATCATACTCTAGCAAGATACGATCGTGTTTGGACAGGTATTCCCGCCACACCAGATTTTTTCTCAATGAGCCTGTTTCACTAATTAGAAGAGTACAATGCCGGAACAAAAGGAAATGCATATGACCAGACTCCTGATACCTGTGCCCTCGTATGGTTTCGATCCAACTGAAGTAGCCATTCCCTGGAAGATTTTGTCGGGCGAGGGTATTGACGTTGTTTTCACTTCACCGGATGGTGGTAAAGCAAGTACTGACGCTTCGATGCTGGATGGCAGCCGCCTTGGAATCTGGAAACCGTTATTGAGAGCAAGACGGGATGCGGTTGTCGCACACTCGGAACTGGAGGAGAACGATTCTTTTTGTCGGCCGCTGAAATATGCCGAGGTTTGGGCGGACGACTTCGATGCACTCTTTCTGCCGGGCGGTCATGACAAACGCGTCAAAGAGTACCTGGAGTCAGAAGTATTGCAGTCTCTTGTCGCAGACTTTTTTGTCGCAGGGAAACCGGTTGGTGCAATTTGTCACGGTGTCGTTCTCGCTGCCAGAAGCACTAACCCCGGCACTGGCAAATCGGTCCTTCATGACTACAAAACGACCGCGTTGCTAAAATCGCAGGAAATGGCTGCGTATAAGATGACTCGGTTGTGGCTAAAAGATTACTACCTGACCTATCCGGGCCTGACGGTCGAAGACGAAGTCAGATCGGTATTGTCCGACAGCAGCAACTTTATATGTGGTCCAACACCGGTGCTACGTGACAGTCACAAGCATCTGGAAAGAGGGTTTGTTGTTTCAGACCGAAATTACCTGTCAGCCAGGTGGCCGGGTGATGTCTACAGCATTTCGATAAAGATGGCGGAACTTTGCCTGGCGCGTTAGTTAAGCTTGATAGGTACCACAACGTGGTTGCTCATAATGGCATAAGCACATAGATCAATAGCGAATACCGAACACACGAGTTTTACTATAATCTAATCCCAACCCTACAAAAATGCATGCTTTTTGCCATATTGACCATTCAGCTGCCGGTCTAAACTAGCTGCATGTCCAAACCAGGATACGGCCAGTTCTCAATCGATGAATTGAATTATTACACAGTTACACATAAACTGTGTGAAATGAAGAATATTACTTTAGCTATTGATGAGGAAGTGCTCGCTGTTGTCAGGCGCTATTCGGCTGAACATAATTGTTCAGTGAACAGTCTGGTCCGGGAATATCTGACCAATATTGCCAGGCGAGAGGACAAGGCAAGGCAAGCGCGAAAGAATATTCGAATACTTAGCGAAAATAGTACTGCAAAAAAGGGATCCAGTACCTGGGGCAGGGACGATTTATATGAGCATTAGTGTTTTCCTCGATACCAATATTCTGGTTTATGCCGTTACCAGTGACTTAAGGGAAAAAACGAAACGTCTGAAGGCACTGGATATTATTGAAATGGAGAATTTTGCAATCTCAGCGCAGGTTCTTCAGGAATTCTACGTCACCGTTACCCGTAAACTGGCTGAACCACTCTCACCAGAGCAAGCTATGGCCTGGATAGTGGAATTGGAGGTATTTCCCTGTGTGGCGGTCGAGACCAGCCTGGTTAAGATCGCAATAGAAATCTCGGTGCGCTACCAGACGTCTTATTGGGACGGAGCAATTATTGCTGCTGCTGAAAGCATGGGTGTTCCCCGGCTGTACAGCGAGGATTTGAATCACGGCCAGCGGTATGGGAGTGTTGAGGTGTTTAACCCCTTCCTCTGATGCAAAGGAAAATTCGACTCGCACAGCACATTGGACAGGATGTTGCGGAGCGACCAATGGCCGTATTCTCAACAAGTCCTGACGCCTCAGGTAGCGTGCTAATTCCAACCCTGTTGCACAAAGTTATAATAATTATTATTATAATAATAGTGGATATATATTTCAGGAGGCGGGTCTTATGGCTGCAGTAATGAAACTTCGAAAAATTGGTGGATCAGTTGGGGTGATCATCCCAAAAGATCAACTGGAGCAACTGCACGTAAAAGAAGGTGATGTTTTGTACGGCGTTGCTGATAGTGACGGGTTACATTTGCAGGTTTTTGATCCATCCTTTGAGCGCAAGCTAAAAGCATTTGAGCGCACCAGAACACGTTACCGGAACGCCTTACGCGAACTGGGCAAATAGGAAATGCCTGAGTGGCTCGAAAAAAGGGATATAGTTCATTTCCAGAGGTTGTTAGTTGAAGAGCACGGTGGCTTGCATGGCATCCGCGACGAGGGTGCGTTGGAGTCAACGCTGGCACGCCCGATGCAATTGTTACACTACCAGGTGGATGCCTCCATTTATGAACTGGCAGCCAGTTGTGGACACGGGTTTGCAAAAAATCATGTATTCCTTGATGGCAACAAGAGAATTTCACTTGCCAGTATCGACATCTTTCTACAAATAAATGGGAATCAACTGGATGCAGAAGAGGTTGATGCTGTACTCACAATCAGGGATGTGGCTACCGGGATATTGAATGAATCCGGCCTGGCCGGCTGGATAAGGGAAAACTCGAGTAGTTTTGAACTGCGTTGACGATACCAAAGTTTGCAGTGTGCCACCGGGTGTAAGTCGGGTAGATTTAGTGGTGACCAGATTTCTCCTCATTCTTGCACTTGGACTTGCCCGAGCAACTGCCACCTGAGCAACTGCCGCAACCTCCGGACCCCTGTTTTCCCCGCTGCGAAAGTCCGAAGCCCACGAACAGTACAATGAAAAGCAGCAATGGTGCGATATAGTCTTCCATAGTTCCTACAATACTCTCTTTATAACAGCCCGGCAAAACCCATAAAGGCCATCGACAGCGTTCCGGCAATAATCAACACCAGGCCGGTGCCTTTAGCAATATCCGGAACATCTGAAAATTCGACCGACTCACGGATGGAAGCCATCAATACCAGTGCCAGTGTCAGGCCAAGTCCTGCGCCAACTGCAAAGGTCAGCCCCTGGAAGAAGCCATAGCCGCGGTTGGTCTGGAAAATGGCCAGGCCGAAAATGGCGCAGTTGGTTGTCATCAGGGGCAGGAAAATCCCCAGTGCCCGGAACAGCGTGGGGGATAGTTTCTTAACCACCATCTCCACGATCTGCACCAGCGATGCCACCACGATAATGAAGGAAATGATTCGCAGGTAAGGCACCGATTCCAGGATGTAGGTGTTGAGAAACCATGCGCTTAATGAGGTCAGTACCAAAACGAATATATTGGCCAGGCCCATACGAAGTGCCGTTTCTACACGCGCGGACACACCCATGAAGGGGCATAAGCCAAGGAACATAGCCAGCGTAAAATTATTGACCACCATGGCGGAGAAGAAAATTGAAAACAGCGTTTGGTCACTCATGATGATGCCTCCGCTGTTTGAGCTTGTTTCGCTTTCTTACGTTGTTCGAAAAACCCCATCGCAAGCAAAATAAAACCAAGCGTCAGGAAGCCACCTGCTGGTAGCACCATGATGACCCATGGCTCAAAGTTTGGACCAAACAGGGAAAATTCCAGGAAGCTGCCGGTTCCGAGAATCTCGCGGAAACCACCCATCATGACCAGCGCAATGGTGAAACCAATACCGGTGCCAATGGCATCCAGCAGGGAACGGTAGACATTATTCTTGGCAGAAAAAGCTTCCTGACGGCCAAGGATCATGCAGTTCACCACGATCAGGGCGATAAAGGCACCAAGCTCTTTATGTTGCACCGGTGCATACGCCTGTAGCAGCATATCGGCCAGGGTCACGAAGGTCGCAATCACCAGGATGTAGGCCGAAATACGCACTTCTTTGGGAATAAATCGCTTGCAGCTTGAAACCAGTACGCTTGAACAACAGATCACGAAGAAGGTTGCCGCGCTCATGGCCAATGCATTGGCGACACTGTTGGTTACCGCCAACGCCGGGCACAAACCCAGCATCTGGATCAAAACAGGATTCTCTTCCCAGATACCGCGGATAAAGTCCTGAGAGGCTGTTGTCTTTCTCATTGCGTGGACTCCTGTGGAATACCTTTATCCAATATCGGGCCCCATTCCTCCAACCCATGGTTAATGATGTCGATCACAACTTTTGAGGAAATGGTTGCACCGGTGATGGTATCAATCTCATTGGGTTTACCCTTGCCCGCGCCAATCTTTACGCCGACAAGTGGTGTTTCGGGACCTGCAAAAAACTGGTCAACAAATACCTGGTCCTTGAAGATTTTATCGCCAAGGCCCGGGGTTTCCTTGCTGTCCAGCACCTTCATGCCGGTCAGTTTTCCAGTTGCGGGGTCAAAACCAAAGATAACCATGACCACATCCTGAAAGCCGGATTCTCCACGTGAAATGGCCACTCCCTTGATCTCGCCCAAGGTATCGTAGCCAACATAAACGCGCTTGTAATCACTCTCTTTCGCGCCTTCGGGAAGTGTCAGGGAAAGTGAGTCATCGACCAGGTAGTAGGTGTTATAACGCTCAACATCGGGCAGCACTTCATAGACGGCTATTCGTAGCTGTTCAGCTTTGTACTCATCAATAATCGGTTTGGTGTGTTGATTCACCATCACGATCAACAAGCCTGCCAGTGCACCCGCAACAGCGAGGGTGGCAACAAGCCGGAACGTAGAAGCCGATTTTGTCTCCGGCACTTCCGGGGTTTCAGGTGTGCCGACATCTTTTCTTGTCGTTTCTTCGCTCACGATTCGGCCTCCTTTTTCTTATCTTCCTTCTTTTTATCTTTTGCAGAGGTGCCGAACAGGCGTGGCTGGGTTGCACGGTTAATGAAGGGGACCAGTGCATTCATCAACAGGATGGCATACATAACACCTTCCGGCAGACCACCCCAGACTCGAATGATGACGACCAGGAAGCCGATGCCAAAACCGAACAGCCAACAACCCTTATTGGTCAAAGGCGAGGTCACCATATCGGTGGCCATATAGAATGCGCCCAGCATCATGCCACCTGAAAAAAGCATGAACAGTGGTGGGAATTGTGAAATCCCCAGGGCGTAGAAGAGGCCTGAAACCACAAAAGTGGAAACAAAAATGCTGAGCGGAATGTGCCAGTTCAAATGACCGCGCCAGGCCAGGTAGAGCCCGCCGAGCAGGATTAGTATCGCCGAGGTCTCACCCAGCGAACCCCCGGTGGTGCCGAGAAACAGGTCAAGTACCGGTGTCACAACCGGGTCATCACCGAACTTGAGATTGCCCAGCGGTGTAGCGCTGGTAGCCGTATCCACGACCGGACTCATAAACGGCAATGCAAAATTATCACCCTGCAGTGACCACCAATGCTCTGATTTGGCGGGCCAGGTTGTAATGGCTACAGGGAACGCCGCTTGCAGAAATGCGCGACCGACCAGGGCAGGGTTAAAGATATTCTGACCCAGGCCGCCGTAAATGATCTTGCCAAATGCCATACCGAAACCACCACCCAGAAAAGCCATCCAGAGCGGAAAGCCGGGCGGTAGCGTCAATCCCAGCAGCAGGCCGGTAATCATTGCAGAACCATCGGCCAGTGAATTGCGTTGGGATCCAAATAATCGTTCCGTGATCAAACAACCTGCGACACTTGCGAGTATGACGAGCACGGCACTTGGACCGAAAAACCAGATAGAGGCTGCGATCACAGGTACCAGGCTCATAACCACCGACCACATGATCCTGATGGTGGAATCCGCGTCCCGGACGTGTGGTGATGCAGTTATTTTTATTCTGGAATTCGTCATGATGTGGCAAGTCTTTTCATTTGAGTTCTTGCTGCAGTAAACATTTGCGACAGGGGAATATTGGATGGACACACAAATGAGCAGCTACCGCATAGCATACAGTCGGCCAGGTGGGCCTCGTCTGCCAGTTCCTCGTAACGCTCGGCCTTCGCCAATTGCCCCATCAATTGTGGATTCAGAAAAACGGGGCAGGCCTCCAGGCATTTTCCACAGCGAATGCAGGGCATTATATCCTGACGTTTGCACTCGTCTTTGGACAGCACAAGGATGCCGCCGGTCGCTTTCAGGATCGGCACATCAAGGTTGGCCTGGCCAAGACCCATCATCGGGCCGCCAAAGACAATCTCGGCCGCATCATCGGTAAAGCCGCCGCAATGTTCAATGACATCGCGCAGCCTGGTACCGAATGGTATGACCCAGTTGCCGGGTTTTTTAATCCCCCGGCCTGTTACTGTAATGATCCGTTCTATCAGGGGTTGGCCTGTTTCGAATGCGACAGCTACATTGGCAGCAGTCGCGACATTCTGCACTATTGCACCAATCGCACTTGGCAAGGCGCCCGATGGGACTTCGCGTCCCATAACTGCCTTGATCAGCATCTTTTCAGCGCCTTGAGGATATTTCACCTCCAGGGGCTGAATGGTAACATCGAGATCGTCCGGGGCTGTCTTGCGCATGATTTCAATGGCATCGGGCTTGTTGGCCTCGATGCCAATCACTGCACGGGTAATACCCAGCGCCTTCAGCGCAATACGGATTCCGGTGTAAACATCATCCGGGTGCTCCAGCATCGTGCGGTGATCTGAGGTGAGGTAAGGCTCACACTCACAGCCGTTGATTAGCAATAATTCAACCGGCTGATCTTTTGGCGGGTTCATTTTGACGTGGGATGGAAAGGCTGCACCGCCCAGACCCACGATACCGGCCCTGGCAATTTCCTTTGAGAGGTCTTCGTCCTTCACATCCTGCCAGCGTGGCACGCTTCGCGGCCTGCGCATTTGTGTGGAGTTCGGGTCAACGTCGATGCGGATAGACGGCACCATGGCACCACTGGGATGCGGCCACAGTTCAATTGACTTCACCGTTCCCGCAGCGGTCGCATGCACGGCCGAGGAAATAAACCCTGCTGCTTTTGCGACTACATCCCCACGCTCAACACGGTCGCCCGGACTAACCAGGGCTTCCGCGGGGGTTCCGATGTGCTGCGACAAGGGAAGAACAATTTCATCGGGAAACGGGAACCGCCTCGAGGCCATCCCCGAGGTGATATCCTTGTTTTCCGGAGGATGAACCCCGTGTTTGAAGCTGAGCAAGCCTTTCATTTTAATACTCAGTTAAAGGGCTCGGCCCGTTTGATCAGTTTATCCAAACCTTTCTCTTTTGGATTCAGCGGATCACCCGGATGTATGCACTCTGCCGGGCAAGCCTCGGCCCCCATTACTAACTGTTTGAATGTCCCCGCCTTTGCATCACCGATAAATGCCTGCTGTTCATCATTGTAGACAAACACCTTGGGGTTAATCTTCAGGCAATCATCACAGGACGTGCAACGCAGTGTGTCGATATAGGGCTCGTTGCCCATTAACTCGTCTTCTTCCTCAGCCGGTGCTGTAGCTGCCGGAGTTGCAGCGACGGCGACCGCAGGCGCAGATGATGCTGCGGCCTGTGCGACCGGCGCATCGGGGCTGGAAATACTGAAGTCGGCCGGCGCATCGAATGCCGGACCATCCCAGCTCTCCGCTTTTTCAAGCAACTCAGCTACGGTTTTACCGGAACTTGATTTCAACAGGCCTTCCGCCAGCCGTCTGGCAATCAACTGCGGGTACTGGGTCGTAATCTGGGCGATCTTGGCTTCATATTCTGCCCTGAGCGCTTCGAGCTTGTTCTCCATTTCATCGGTAACGCCTTCAGTCACTGCATCTCGCATATTGTCTGAAACATCAATCCCTGCCATTTCTTTCAGCTGGGCCCAGTGACGTAAACGTTCATCGGCGAGTGTTGCGATCTCGACTGAGACAGATACCTTGCTCAATCGTTTGTTGCCATCAACGGTGTAGATAAATGCTGTTTCATCTTCACGCTCGTCCTCGTCCAGTTCCAGGTACTCATGGAAAGGAATCGGTTCCTCATCATCTTTTACCTTCGAGAAGTGCTTGCTAAAACGTGCTTCACCCAGCGCCCAGTCGGCTGTTGTGAGGGGCAAGGTCATCTTCTGCTCCTCACCTTCCTCGTCGATATAGGTTAATTCGTAACTTGTCCACGTATCTAGAGGAGAGGGGTTGCCTTCCAGGTCAAGACGTTCAGAGAAGGTCGTGCCGGCATCCGGGTCAAAGACAATATTCGGTACCGCTCGGCTTTCCAGTGCCAGTCTTGCTGCTTCCGGCGCCGCATCATCCGCAATTCCCCATTCCGGAGGACAGGGCGTATTCAGAATAAACAGGGCAGGCCGTCTGGCCTGTAATCCCTTCAATACATTCTGAATCAGGTGTGACGGGGTTGCCTGTGAAGACTGCATCACGAATACACCACGGTGGGCCATCGCGATCAGGGCGAGCTCTTTGCGAACCTCTTCCTTACCGTGCTGATCCATTCCATACTCGGCCATGTCGGATACCTGGGCGCTAAAGCCGGAGGTACAGGCCTGACCGCCCGTATTGGAATAGACCTGCGTATCGACGACAACCACACGAATCGGTTTATTCGAAGCCATCACGCGGGACAGGTTCTGGAATCCGATATCCATCATGGCACCGTCACCACCAACCGCGAACAGCGGCGGGCACAGCGTGAATTCATCGTCTGTGAACTGTTCCCATTCAAAGTCTGAGAAGAACTCTTCATCCTCTTCAACATCGTAGGAATCAGAAAGTAATTTCTCTGCACGGCGTACCATTACAAAGCCATCCGCCATTTTGCGCATATGGCCTTCGAAAATACCCACTGCGACCGAGGGTGCATCCTGGAACAGGTGGTTCACCCATGGGAACGGATAGGGGTTGTAAGGATAGGATGAACCCCAAACTGAACTACAACCGGTGGAGTTGGTAAAGCCGAGATTGGCACGGCCACGGCCACTCGGGCCTTCCTCGTAACGCCACTTGAGATCTTTCAGATCATCTATGGCCTTGCGGATCTGCAGCACTTTTTCTTTCTTTTCGCCGCTAAGGGCAACGGAAAGATCATCGGAGTCAGCTGAGACATCAGCCAGATCCGTCTCCGATATCATCAGTGCATGGGCTTTTTCATCCAGTTCCTTGATCATGCGTGTCAGATCTTTGATGTGTTGTTCCACACGCGGGCCCATAAACGCATTGACCGTGGAAAGCAGCAGGTGAATCGTGGTCTTTTCACCACAGCCCATGCAGGCGCCGTCACCGCCGACCATGGAAAGATAGTTGCTCTGTTTAAGCAGCAGGGACGACATGACGCCAATTCCTTCATCAAGACTTGATATCTTGATGTACTGATCGTCTGTTTCGGGCAGGTTGTTCCACAGTTTCCAGTTCTCTTCCAGAGTTTCCTGTAGTTCGTCGGTCTGGCGTACGCTCTGTAAAGCGCCGTCCGCACAAACGGCGACGCAAATATCACAACCCTTGCAGGTCTCCGGATTAATGGTGATCGAAAGCAGTCCGCCGGAACCCTTCTTTTTGCTTTCCGGCAAATCGAAGAACGGGGCTGTCTTGGCTAATGGGAAGTCCGCCAGGGCAGCAAATACCTGGTTGTATTCGGCATCGACTTCAGCGCGCCGTTCGACATCCCAATTGGATTTGTCGGCTACCGTTGTATATGCCTGTGCTAAAACGGTTGCGTAGTTCTTGAAGGTACCACTCGCAATCAGTTTGCGTGATTCACGGCCAAGGTGTTTGATGGTCTGTGAGAAGCGCGACAGGGGCTTTTGTGGCGTAGACACTGTTTTCACAGCAGCTTCCAGCACTTCTTCTACCGTACTGACCACACCCGGGATGGCGGAGTCAGGGCACTGGGTCCAGCATTTGCTACAGCCGGTACATTTTTCTGCAATAAAATCAGGTACATTAAATCGAACCGCCGACATGTCGCGCATGCTCGATGTTGCCGCTGGAATGGCGGCGATGGCCGTGAACGGATCAGCGATGACATCCTGGCCTGTTTTGTACAGGACACAGACCTGGTTCCAGAAATCACCCTGGTTACCAAGCCCGGCATCCGCATTGGCCCCGGCCATGGTCGGCGGGATCAGGGGTAGTACATCGTCATAGCCTTCATCGTCATAGCTTTCAGGATCAAGTTCCTGTATTTCGTCAAAACCACGTGTAATAACACGCACATTATCTTCAACGACCTGATCACCGAGGTGGCCGAATTTCTTGTCCAGCTGTTTACGGATTCCTTCGAATAAACGTTCGCGTGAAAGACCGTGAGATTCCATCAATGGCGCTGCACGGAAAAACGCCCCCATAAAGGCGACGCCCTGCATGCGGTAACGAAGCTCTGCCTTGGATGCCTCTGAAAGCGCAATGCTGAAGCCGTCAACAGAAAACACCTTGATCTTGCGCTTGCGGATCACGCGTTGGGCTGTCTTCGGGAAGCTGTTCCACAGGTCTTCACCATCTAACTCACTCTGGATGATGAATACACCCTCGTCTGCCAGGCCTGCCAGCGGATCAGAATGCAGGAACACATTCGGGTCGGGAGAGAGTACGGCATTGACGTGTTTAAGCTCGCAATTTAAACGCAGGGGCTCTTTCGACAACATGGCATAAAAGGTTGTCGGCTGGCCCTTTTTCTCTGAACCGTATTTCGGGTTTGCCTTGATGTGCATGCCGAGTAACTCAGCTGCTGTCATGGCCAGGTTTTTACCCATCGTGATGGCGCCCCAACCACCGACCGAATGGATACGAAGCTCAAGCGAATCTTCGGGGAACAGGTTTAAATCACCTGCTGAAGGCAGTGCCAGGTCGCCTACGTGTGGATAATCAACCAGAATTTTTTCCTGCCAGATTTGCATCTTGGGCAGCAGGGGGTTTTTCTGAATAAAATCAATGCCGAGGTAGAACTGGCGTTGTTTGCGTCCACCCTCAAGCATATTTTCAACCGCGGCAATCAAATCGCCCGGTTGCAGGTCGCGGCTTCCAAGACCAAAGCAAGCGGAGTAAAAATCAGGGATTTCATTAGCTTTCAATGCGGCCAGGCCGGCGTAGGGAAGGCTACCTGAGCCGTTACCTGAGCGGCCATTTTCAGCAGCCTGTGCCATGGCCGAGCGAATTTCGCGGATCATCGGTAACTCAACCGCCAGCGGTTGGTCGGTGCGCTCCATCACCACGGCGCCTTTTTTACCTGCCAGCATGCTGGTGACAAGGTCGGACGGGAAAGGACGGAACATCACCAGGTCGAGAACACCAATCTTCAGGTTACGTTCTTTGCGCAGATAATCTACAACCACTTCGGCATTACAAATAACCGAGCCCTGGCCAATGATGACGTACTCTGCGTCTTCTAACCTGTAACCCATAACACGACTGTACTGACGACCGGAAAGTGCTGCATATTCTTCAAATGCCTGGTCAGTCAAATCAGCAATATGATCAAAATAGAAAGGCCGCTGTGCTGCAACACCCTGTGCGTAGCTTTCCTGATTCTGCACCACACCCAGCATTGCGGGGTAGTCAAAATTGTATAGCTCGGGGATACGACGACGAACTTTACCAAACACGGCCCTTTGTGCGCCGGTGGGTGATTCAATCATATCTGCCGGATCACCCAGGTACTCCTGGATTAATCCACGTTCAGGCTCTTTGAATGACTCAATTACATGGCTCGTCAGGAAGCCGTCCTGGGCACAAATGCCCGGGTTGAGGGATAGCTCGGCAACACGATGTGCAACCAGGTTCAGATCGGCAACACTCTGCACGTCCTTCGCGAACAGCTGGAAGAAGCCCGTATCATCAACGGCATGGTAGTCATCATGACCGGCATGCACGTTCAATGAATGCTTGGTCATGGCACGACAGGCGACATTGAGAACGTAGGTAAGACGCTTGCCCACCGCCGCATACAGCGATTCATGCATGTATGCGATGCCCTGGCCACTGGAGAAGTTGGTTGAGCGCAAGCCCACCATGCTCATACCGGCTGTTACACCGGCAGCGGCGTGTTCACCTTCCGGTTCAAAGAAAATCAGGTTGCGACCGTTGACGTTCTTGTCACCCCTGGCGACTGCAGATGCCCAGCCTTCACCCATTTGCGTGGAGGGTGTAATGGGATAAGCGCCGGCGGCCTCGCTGGCTGCAGTTTCCATGGTGACGACTGCTGCGCTGCCATCATCGGTTTTAAATACGCCGGGGTACTTGGCCCCACCATTTGTTTTCTGGTCTGTTTCGTGACTCATACGACTTTCTTCTCCAGCCTTGGAAGGCTTTCCTTAAACTGCTGCCCTTCAACCCATACAATTGCCTTGGTCGGGCATCGTAAGATTGCTTTCGGGTCGGTCAGTTCGTTCATTTCATAATTAATAACAGCCAGGTTATCGATCATTTCGATTACACCCGGCTCGGAATCAACAACACACCTGTTACAGGTGTTGCAGGCGACACTGCAGAGGTCTTCGGCCGCATCGCCTTTGAGTAAATTCTTGCACTGTACGATGAGATTTTGCTCAATCGGCATCAGCACAAACAAATCCTTGGGACAGGCCTCGACACAGTCATTACAGGCTGTGCAAAGCTCAGGTATAACAACCGGCAAGTTGTCATCGTTCATATATATGGC
>Ga0164313_10004271_pt1 | contig 12751 bp, 9 predicted proteins | sample GuaBasSedimGuay4_FD_113735 | JGI IMG/M metagenome (GOLD analysis project Ga0164313, IMG submission 113735) | Subseafloor sediment microbial communities from Guaymas Basin, Gulf of California, Mexico - Guay4, Core 4569-4, 0-3 cm | ecosystem: Environmental > Aquatic > Marine > Hydrothermal vents >... | reverse complement strand
GCTTTTACCTTGCCACCGACATAGGCCTGGCTGGCACCGTCATCCCCGACCAGGATGGCGGCCAGGTGAGGTATTTTACCGCCCTGCTCGCGAATCACCCTGACCTTTTCTGCGATTTCGTCTTTTACTTCCTGGGCAGTTGTTACGCCATTGATGATTGTTGCCATAATTTAATTTTCCGTTTAGTTGATATTGAGAGGTCTGACCCCTGCTAGTTTTGTTCCATATCCGCTTGCAACCATTCTATAAATGCCCGAACCGGAGCATCGTTCAGGGTTTCTTTGCGGCACACAAGCCCCCACTCCCCCAAACCTTCGGCGCAGTGTGCCACAGGCTGAATCAATCGACCTGCCTTTAAATCCTTATCCGCAAAAGGCCCGTTGACTAAAGCGATACCCTCCCCATCCATGGCCATTTCCAGGGCGATGACGGTACTGTCAACACTAATGGAGTGGTTGGTTTTAATTTTGCCCAGACCGGTCGAATCGAACCAGTCCTGCCACTGCCATGCCTCAGAGGTGATGGTCAGTAACGGGTAGTTCAACAGGTCCTCGGGACCGAGGTTTTCTCCAGCGCCTTTTATTAATTCCGGGCTACAGACTGGAAACAGCTTTGATTGCATCAGCGGCACCCAATGCAGGTGTTCAGCGGGTCGTGATTGACAGAATATCATTCCAACATCGGCATTAATTTCGTCAAAACCCTGCTCATGGATACTGGAGAGAAGTTGTAGCTGAAGTTCCGGGTGAAGTGCCCTGAAACGAGGCAATCGATGTGATAGCCAGCGAAGCGACACCGAGATATAGGTCTGTATACGCAAAATGGGCTGGCGGGTGCTGCGTCGTATTGCTTCACTGCCACTGATCAATATTTCCAACGCCTCCCGGGCGACCGGGTAAAAGCGTTCTCCCTCGGGGGTGAGCACCGCCTGACGACCTTCCCGGAAAAACAGTTTGACTCCCAGGTTCTTTTCCAACGACTTGATCTGGTGACTGATGGCCGGGTGTGTCAGGTTCAGTTCCTTGGCAGCCTTGCGGTAACTGCATAACCTGGCTGTGCTCTCAAAGCCCCGCAAAGCCTTTAAAGGGGGTAACCTGGAAAAATTCAACGGTGTGGCCATGTCGGTAATTATCCTGCTAAAGCTTGCCGATATTAAAACTTAGTGGTTAGTAAAGTTACCATTTAAAAAATAAATATCAATTGTGATTAACGGGTGATAATGAGTAAATATGTACTCTAATCGATATTAGCGCCGATTGAAACACACATTTTCAGTGGAAAGAAAAATTTAACGAGTAGGCTACTATGACAGATAAAGGAAAACTTCCATCCAAGGCACGGGTCGTCATTATCGGTGGCGGCATCGTCGGTTGTTCCATTGCCTACCACCTGGCAAAACGTGGTATTAGTGATGTGGTGCTGCTGGAACGCAAGCAACTCACCTGTGGCACGACCTGGCACGCGGCCGGTCTTGTCAGCATGCTCTGGCCAACACCCTATCTGACCAATCTGGCCGAGTACACCCATGAACTCTACGCCTCTTTGGAAGAGGAGACCGGACAGGCCACGGGTTACCGGCGTATTGGCAGCCTTTCTGTGGCCAGAACCCCGGAACGTCTTGAAGAATTGCGCAGGACTTCCTCCATGGCCAGTGTTTTCGGGGTTGAATCCGAGATGATCGATAACGAACGTCTGCTCGAGTTTTATCCGGGTATCAACACCGATGGTATTTTGGGGGCCCTTTATATAGAAAAAGATGGTCAGACCAACGCGATAGATACGACCATGGCCCTGACAAAGGGTGCTCGCAATTACGGGGCCAGGGTGCTTGAAAATATCAAGGTGGAAGAAATACTGGTCGAGAATGGCCAGGCGGTGGGTGTTAAAACCGCGCAAGGATCGATAGCTGCCGATAACGTGGTGCTGGCCGGAGGGCTCTGGTCACGGGATGTTGCTGCAAAAATTGGTGTCGATCTGCCGCTCTATGCCTGTGAACATTATTACGTGGTCACTGACGATATGGATGGGATGACCAAACGCCCTGTGTTACGGGATTTCGACAAGGGTGTCTACTTCAAGGAAGACACCGGCAAGATATTGATGGGTTGGTTTGAACACAATGCTGTTGGTTGTCCCATGGATCGCATCGGTGAGGATTTCAGTTTCGACGAATTTCCTTGCGACCTTGAACACATGGAGGAATACCTGCTCAGTGGTATGGAAACCCTGCCTGCTCTTGAAGAAACGGGTATCCGCCTCTTTTTTAACGGACCAGAGAGCTTCACTCCCGACAACCTGCACCTGTTAGGGCCGACGCCCGAGGTTGATAACTTTTTTGTTGCCTGTGGCATGAATTCCAAAGGTCTTGCCGCGGGTGGCGGAATTGGAAAAGTGATGGCGGACTGGGTCATCGACGGTTACCCACCGGGTGATATCTGGGAGTGCGATGTGCGCCGTTTTCATCCGGCACAGTGCAAGCAAAGCTATGTTGAAGCACGTATTCCCGAGGCCCTGGGTCACACCTATGCCATGCACTGGCCCTTCTATCAGTACAAAACGGCACGTGACCGTATTCAGTCGCCATTGCACCAGGTGCTCAAAGAGCAGGGTGCCTGTTTTGGTGAGGTGGCTGGATATGAACGTCCCAACTGGTTTGCGCAAGGCGACGCCAGGGCCAAATATCAGTACAGCTATAAACGTCAGAATTGGTTTGAGTTTTACGCCGAAGAACACATGGCGATGCGTGAGAATGTGGGTATCTACGATATTTCCTCATTTGGTAAGTTTGAGGTTTCAGGTCGTGATGCAGAAAAGGCGTTGCAGTGGGTCTGTGCCGGGGATATCGCAGTTGAGCCCGGCAACCTTGTTTATACCCAGTGGCTGAATGAGCGGGGTGGAATCGAGGCCGATTTGACCGTCTCCAGGACTGGCCCGGAGCGCTTCATGATCACCACCGCAATTGGTTCTTTTAACCGGGACTGGTGGCATTTGAAAAAGCACTTGCAGGGAGATCTCCAACTGCGGGATATCAGCACCGACCACGCCTGCCTGGCGTTGCAGGGTCCCAATGCAAGGGCGGTACTGGAAAAGTTGGCTGAAACCGATATCAGTGCCGAGGGCTTTAGTTTTGCGAGCGGGAGATATGCCAGGGTTGCTGGCGTTGAGGTCTGGTTGCAACGACTTTCCTATGTGGGTGAACTGGGTTGGGAAATATTTGTGCCCGCTGCAGATACCACCAAAGTCTTCGCTGAACTGCAATTGGCTGGTGCGGAATTTGGTATCCGGAATGTTGGGCTGCATGCGGTTAACAGCCTGCGACTGGAAAAAGGTTTCCGTCACTGGGGCCATGATATTGGCTCCGAGGACAACCTGATCCAGGCCGGACTCAGTTTCGCAGCCAAACCCGATGCAAGCGACTTCATTGGCCGTCAGGCGTTTGTGCAACAAAAAGCCGCAGGCTTGCCTGACCGGCGACTGGTCCAATTCAAACTGGATGATCCGGAGCCCCTGCTCTACCACAATGAACCCATTGTCATGGACGGGCAAATCGTGGGTTATCTGACCTCCGGCATGTACGGCCATAGCCTGGGTGCGGCTATCGGTATGGGGTATGTCAAAGCAACCGGTTTAAATGCGGACCGTATCAAGGAGGCAGTGTTTGAGATCGAGGTTGCCAGGCAGCGTTTCAGTGCGCAGGCATCGTTAAGGGCTCTGTATGACCCTTCATCAAGCCGGATGAGAGTCTAGGAGCCTGTCGGATTTAACATGATCTACTGTGGAAAAGCCGAGTTTGGCCAGATTTCCCGCTCTTTTGCGTCAAATAGCGGTGCTATTCTCCTTAAAAGATCGAAAAATCTGACTCAAATCGGCTCCCCCTCGCTACGATCGGTCAAACCCGACAGGCTCCTAGCTAATCCACAACAGTTTTTATCATTGATAGGGTTTCCTTATGAAAAATAAACCTTCGTTTATCCTGACAGTATCCTGTCCGGGTCGCAGCGGTATTGTTGCTGCAATCGGTAATTTCCTGGCCGATCGAGCCTGCTTTATTAAAGAATCACATCAGTACGATGACCTGGATTCCGGCAGGTTTTTTTGTACCATTGAATTTTTCTTCGAAGGCGACCAGAAGCCCCATGTCGATCAACTGCGATCTGCTTTTGAGATGACTGCACTGGGCTTTGGTATGGAATGGGCCATTCATGATGCAGCCCGGCCGACAAAGGTACTGATCATGGTGTCGAAATATGACCATTGCCTGCGGGATCTTCTGTACCGCCGTTCTACCGGTGAGCTCAATGTCGATATCACGGCTGTTGTTTCCAATCATGAGGATCTCAGAGCAATGGTTGAGGCAGAAGATGTTGCCTATATCCATCTACCGGTAACCAGGGACACGAAACCTGAGCAGGAAGCTCGCTTACTGGAGATCGTAGAGGAGACTGGAACCGAGCTGGTGGTACTTGCGCGTTACATGCAGATATTGTCCGATAATCTGTGCACACAATTAGCCGGCCGTTGTATCAATATCCACCATTCCTTCCTGCCCGGATTCAAGGGGGCCAAACCCTATCATCAAGCCTACGATAGAGGCGTTAAACTGATCGGGGCCACGGCGCATTATGTTACAGCCGATCTTGATGAGGGACCGATAATTGAGCAGATGGTCGAGCGGGTTAAGCATTCGCATGATGCACAGCACCTGACCCTGGTGGGGCGTGATACAGAAGCCCAAACCCTGGCCCGTGCTGTCAAAAACCATGTGCGACACCGAGTATTCCTCAATGGTCTGCGTACCGTTGTCTTCTAGTTACAGCCGAAGCGTCGCTTCGCCCCCTCCTCGACCCGATGATGGAGCGTATTAAGTGCTAAGCTCGGGTTAATTCACCGGGACTTTGACAATGCTGATTCAAAGAATAGTAGTTCTTGCCACCGTATTCCTGCTGGGCGCGTGTGGCCAATCATCGACGAGCGATAATAACGCCGCCGTATCAGCGGCCGATGTGATCTACCACAATGCAAAAGTCTATACCGTCAACGAAGCGGCTCCCTGGGCAGAGGCGGTGGTGATCAAGGGAGATGAAATCGTCTTTGTGGGCTCTGATCAAGACGCGCTGGCATTGAAGGGCGATGATACAAAAGTGACTGACTTGCAGGGTCAGATGTTGTTACCAGGGTTTATCGATTCTCATGCACACCCTGTTGCCGGTGGCGCCTATGCCCTGGCATTGGCACTTGATACCTATGCGAGACCTGAAGACTGGGTGCAGGCAATCGCTGCCTGGGCCGATGCAAACCAGGAGTTACCCGTTATATTTGGCTACGGTTTCCTGGCCTCGGCTTTTGGTGATGCCGGCCCAACGAAGTCGATGATCGATGCCGTGGTTAAAGATCGCCCGGTGTTAATTATGGATGAAGGGTTTCACGGTGCCTGGGCCAACAGCCAGTTGCTTGCAAAACTGGGTATCAACCGGGAAACAGTAGACCCTGTACCTGGGTTTAGCTATTACAAGCGCGACAGTGAAGGTGTTCCGACGGGGTATTTACTCGAAGCCACAGCCGCTAAAGCGATGGACGACCTGGATGTCATTACCGAGGAATCTGTGACCCGGGGAACCATAGCCGTCATGGAACAGATGAACCGCTATGGCATCACCGCGGTATTTGATGCCGGGGCATTGGAAGTTGCTGATTTTCAGCTTAATGTTCTGAAAACACTGGAGGAGAGCGGCAAGCTGAATTTACGCTATGTCGGCTCCTTGATGGTGGTCGATCCGCAACAGATGGAAGAATCGCTGGAACAGTTGCAACAATTGCGTGAAACCAGCCCTTATATTTCCATGTTAAAGATCATGGATGATGGCACGGTTGAAGGCAAAACAGCAGCCATGTTCAGTGACTACCAGGATGATCCTGGCAATAAGGGGCAAACGGTATTTACACCTCAGCAACTGCAATGGATGTTGTCACAGGCCGTCAGCATGGGAGTGGATGTCCATATTCATGCCCTGGGTGAGCGCGCGATCAACGATGCATTAAATGCAATCGCTGCTATTAAAGAAAAACACCCCGGGGCTGACAGCCGTTTTACCATTACACACATACAGGTTCTGCTGGATTCTGATGTGCAACGCTTTGCTGACCTGGGCGTCATCGCTCAAAGCACGCCCCTATGGGCATCCTATGATGTAGAGGGCGAAGCGTTCGTTAGCGAGGATCAATTTAACCGGTATTTTCGATTTAACAGTTTGAGGCAGGCAGGCGTTAAATTAAGTTTTGGCAGTGACTTTCCTGCCTCGGGGGCAGGCATGTTGGGAATGTCGCCGGTTTTTAACATAGAGATTGGACATACCCGGCAGATGGCCGGTCAAATTGAAGCACCGATCCAACCCTCGGAAGCGGAGCGCCTGGATATTTCGACCCTGATTCGGGGATATACGCTGGATGCGGCCTATCAACTACGACTGGCTGATCAAATAGGATCCATAGAACCGGGTAAAAAAGCAGATTTGGTGGTGCTTGACCGTAACCTGTTTGATGTTGACCCCTACTCCATTCATCAAGCTGAAGTCGTGATGACTATTTTTGCGGGTGAAGTCATTTACGAGCGGTAACACTGCTTTATTAAAAGACACTGACCAAACTGCCACCCATGACTTATAAACATGATCCAATCACAGGAAAAGTCATTCCTGTGTTCTTTCATTATGCTGTTCCGTCGGTAGTGGGTATGCTGGCCGCCACTTCGGCTGGCGTAATTGATGGTATTTTTGTTGGTAACGTTATCGGTGCCAATGCCCTGGCCGCGCTCAATATCAGCATGCCTGCTTTTGCTTTGTTTGCTGCCGTGGTGTTTATGCTGGCAGTTGGCGGTTCCGTCATGTGTGGCAAGTTTATTGGTGAAGGTGACCTGCGTTCGGCCTCAGCTGTATTCAGCAAGATAATTTATGCCACGCTGGCGGTGGCCGTGTTGATCAGCCTGGGGTTCCTGGTTTTTCTGGATCAAGTCGTTTCTTTGCTCGGTGCCAATAATGACCTGCATGGACTGGTCAAAGACTACATGCGGATTATTGTGGCCGCAGCGCCGTTGCTGATTCTTGGCCTGACCCTGGACTACTTTGTCCGGATTGATGGCCGGCCAATGCTTGCATCCGGTGCACTGGTCTTATTTGCGGTCATCAACATCAGCCTGGACTACCTGTTCATTGTGCGTCTGGGTTGGGGTATAAAGGGTGCCGCCTGGGCCACTGCAATCGCTGAAGCCAGCATAGTTTTCATTTTGATCAGTCACTGGTTCAGTTCCCGTTGCACCCTCAAACGCATTCCTTTTCTTGAGTGTCACCGTGATGGCTGGAATGTTGTATTCAAAGCGGCATATAACGGATTTTCAGAATTCGCCAACGAAATGTCGATAGGGCTGATTACGTTATTGTTTAACTGGGTGATGATTACCAGGTTGGGTGTGGAAGGTGTTGCTGCGTTTACGATCATCAGCTACCTGTTATACATCGGGCTTGAGGTTTGTTACGGTATCAGCGAGTCATTGCAACCTACTGTGAGCAAAAACCTCGGCGCAAAGCAACCGCAGCGTATCGTTCAATTTATGCTGACTGCCGTGCTGTCATGTTTTGTCATCGGTCTGTTGGTCAGTGGTCTGTTTCTGTTTTTACCCGAGATAATGATTTCCCTGTTCCTGCGTGAGGGTGAGTATCACACTGTTGAGATCGCACTCACATTTATCGCCATGTTCTGGCCGGCATTCCTGTTCAACGGCATGAACATTACATTTGCCTCCTATTTCACGGCATTGCATAAACCCTTGCAGTCAGCGGCCATTGCGGTGTCCAGAAGCTTGGTATTACCGGCCCTGGGGCTGTTGTTTTTACCGCTTTGGTTTGGTGATAATGGTATTTACCTGGCGATACCGGTGGCAGAAGCTCTGAGCTTTATTTTAGCCATTGTTCTGATTTACAGAACCCGGCCAGTGGACTTGATGCACTGACCATTCAAACTCATGCCTGGTTTTTTCCCGGCCCAAAAAGAATACTGTTTACAAAAGCGACCAAAAAAGAGAATGCCAGGGCCCACCAAAAACCAGCGATATGAAAACCATCGATCATGGCTTCAGCGGCATATAGAACCAGCACGTTGATGACCAGCAAAAACAAGCCAAAAGTGATAACGGTTAAAGGAATCGTTATCAGGATGAGAAAGGGTTTCAAGGTCACATTCAGAAGCGCCATAACAACTGCAACAATAAGAGCAGTTACAAATGAATCGACCTCAATGCCGGTAAGAATATAGCTTACGGCAAAAATACTGATGGTATTGATAAGAAGATTTCTTATTATCCCACCTTTATTACCAGACGGATGTTGTGTCATGGGTCAAACCTCCTGTTGTAAATATTAAGTTGCGGTCTACGGCTCAAAACCTGTGGCTTTAATATCGATAATGACTTCTATCGAGTCACTTGGAAACCAATTGGTGTATACCGCTACGTTCTCCGTCGTGTTAACACCGCCACATTGATTCAGTGAAATAATATTAACCGCTTTACACCGGTTTGTAAGGAAAACGAGGCAACCCCCACTAATACTACGACGCGTTACCGGCTTATTGATCAGGATTCACCTAGCCAGGCATTTTACCGAACCAGAGCCTCTCGTGTAAGCTGATGGCTCAATTTGGACAAGGGTTTGCCCACACGGTCAACGGAAACAGAATCATGAAGCTACGTTACAAAATCACAGGAGGACTCCTGCTACTCTCGCTGCTGGCATTTTCAGTGCTGGCCGTTTTGATGAGTCACAATACCGCTTGCGGCCCTGCTCCTGAAACTGAAGAAGGTAAAGGGCTGATGAAAGCCATCGTTTACCGATGTTATGGTTCGGCCGATGTCCTCAGCCTGGAGGATATTGAAAAACCGGCACCAGCAGATAACGAGGTACTGATAAAGATCAAGGCTGCAGCCGTGAATCCGCTCGACTGGCACTATATGCGCGGTACACCCTACATTATGCGTTTGTTAGGTGCGGGCCTTGGTACACCCAGTAACATCCGGATGGGGGTAGATTTTTCCGGCAAGGTTGAAGCAGTGGGTAAAGACGTCAGCCGGTTCAAACCCGGTGATGAAGTATTTGGTGGCGGAGCAGGCGCATTTGCCGAGTACATAACGGTTACCGAGGATCGCGCACTGGTGCTTAAACCGGCCAATCTGAGTTTCGAGGAGGCTGCCGCGGTACCCATTGCAGCGATCACGGCGTTACAGGCTCTTCGCGACAGGGGGCAATTAAAATCGGGACAGAAAGTTCTGATCAATGGCGCCTCAGGGGGCGTGGGCACGTTTGCCGTACAGCTTGCCAAATCATTCGGTGCCGAGGTAACGGGTGTGTGCAGCGCACGGAATGCGGAAATGGTGCGGTCAATTGGAGCGGATCATGTGATCGACTACAAGACAGAGGACTACACCGAAAGCGGGCAACAATATGACCTGATCATTGATATGGTTGGCAACCACCCCCTTTCAGCAAACCGCAGAGTGATGACGCCCGATGGCACCATGGTGATCATTGGCGGACCAAGCAGCAATTGGATCGGGCCATTGATGGGCCCCATCAAGGCAATGTTTTATTCACCATTTGTCGGGCAGGATTTCAGTATGCTCATTGCAAAAATGCGCAAAGCGGATCTAACCGTATTGGCGGGCCTGATGGCAGCCGGAGAAGTGACACCGGTCATTGATCGTCATTACCGCTTGAGTGAGGTTCCGGCGGCAATTCGCTATTCCGAGGAGGGACATGCGCGCGGAAAGATCATTATCAATATTCAATAGCGTTGAAATCGGTGTTTGGCAAACAAGCCGGTGACCCCACTCCCGTCGGGTCAATACCAGGCCCGGTTTGATGATTCAACGTGATAGAGCGACAGATCTCTTAGTTTCCGGGCGTCGTGTACACAAACGTATGGGATTTTCAGTGTGTGAGATGCCAGGTGAATGGTTAAATGTGCAAGCTTTTTGCGACGTTGTCCCGGGGTTTGATGGATATCGATTCTTTGCACTTTGAACAAGGGAAAGATCGTGGTTTCGGTACCTAAAAAGCCACGCTGCATAAAACCATAACCACCCACCACCCCGTAACCAATTTTATCCCAGACCCGACTGATGACTGACCAGGCGAGCGCCAATACAACGGGTAATATCACCAAAAATTTCCAGCTTATAAAGAAGCTTAAAAGACCAGTCACCAACAACAGCGGCGGCAATACTGCCAACCCCAGAATCACCGAGCTGAACCGACGGCGATTAATCCTGGAAAACTGCACATTGCCAAATTCGCAGCCTGGAAAAAACTCAGGTATTAACCTGTTCAGCTCATATTGATGCAAAACAGGTACCAGGAACGTGGTTTTGGGTCCGGTGGGTAGTTGACCGTTTTCGATGCCAGAGCCCGCACTGGCTACCCTGAGTTGCATGTTGGTTCGCTTGAAAAACCGTGCCACGAAATTCTGCTTTAACACCATCGCCTGAATTTTATGTTGCTTCATCGATTCATCGTGACGTGTGAGTAAACCGCTGTTCTTACGGTAGGTCTCACCGTCAACACGGAGACGGTAGCCATAATGACGTACCAGGGCACCAGTTACTGAAAGCAGTGGGAGCAGCAGGAATATCACAATCATCGCGCCAATCAGGATCAAGATGCCACTAAACAATCCGCCAACACCTTCGGCAGCGGCAATCACATCCTGAAATTGAACTTTTGTTCCCAGCCAGCTAAAGAAATTCTCAGCGACATCAGGGGTACCAAAAAAAGCACCCACTGCGATCATCACCCAGAGAACGAAATTGACCGTGAGTCCATATATAATGATGTCTTTAGGGCTTCGTGATAGCAGTAAGGATTTGTCTGGCAGGGCGCTGTGTGTAACAACCTTATCGGCAGCTATCGGGTCACTTTTCGCAATGATGGTTTCCCGCAGTTCAATGGCGGTCTTTTTCCTGATGCCACCCAGGACAATTTCTTTCTGACCACTACCCGCCGTATCTATACTCAGCAATGCCAGGCCAAAAGGTCGCATATAGACAGGCTCACGGATACTGATATTTTGTATCCGGCCAAATTCAACACTGAGTTCTTCCCGGTGCAATACCCCGCTTCGTACCAGTACCCTGTCTTCGACAATACAAAACCGGAATCGCAGCCACGCCAGTGTGGAACCAATGACACTGATCACGCCTGCCAATAGCAAACCAGCTAACATCCAGGCTTTTCTGGTTTCGCCACCCGATGCAAATGCGGCTACGATGACCGCCACGGCGGGTAATCCATTGGTGCCTAATTTACGCCCGGCATTCAACAGAAAAAACAACACCGCGACGGGTGATGTGCGCTGCCAGTTCCGACTGGAGTCAGCCTCATTCATTCCGTTAGGGAATTGTCGATTTTTGTAGCTATAAATGCACGCATTTGCTCGGCGCGTTCAGTTGTAAGCCCGTCGACCCTGAGATCAACACTGCTGCCACCGGCGGTGAAAAACTTTACCGAAGCCAGGCCAAATTTACGTTGCAAGGGACCACTACTGACCTCCACGTGCTGCACTCTGTTGAAAGCAACAATGACTGTTTTGCGCCAGAACAGACCAGATCGATAAGCGACGTCAAACTCACGTAATGCGACACCCTTGACCTGGGACTTTTTAATCACCAGGCGGGAAATAATGCTCGCCAGCAATAACAGGAAAGCAGGCACCAGCAACAGGAAAATAAAATTCAACAGCAGAAAGGGTACAAATGAAAGGATCAGTAAGGGTAACCAGATGATCAATTGCTGAACCTTGACCTCCCGCTCATAAGCAGCAGCCATTGGTTCCATTACAAGCTCATCTGCGGTAGGCAGATCCGTCATACTGACCTGCAGATTAACAAATGCCATAATTTATTCCTCCCAGCCTATAAGACTATCATCAGATCAACAGAATCAAACGTGCTGATCGTATCGGGTCAAAAAAGAAGAACGATAAAAGCAAAAAAAGCAGGGGAGGGAAGTTAGGGAGCCTCCTATTAAGTCTGGCTGAAATAAATTGGGAGTCAAAATATTCAGGCAGGGCTTGTTCAGAGGCTCTCTTACAGGTCAATCTGCAACAAACAGCTTGTCCTGGCGGCCAATATCATGGCGCACATTGTCGGTTCCCAACTCCCGGGCGTAACGATGCCCTGCATAAACTGCAGCGGCGATAATGGCAGGTGCGTTGCAATCACCAATTTTGTCCAGCGTCGGGATCGTGTCAGACTCAGGGTTGGCAGATGCTATCTTTGCGGCAATCTCCAGGTAGAGCCCATCATTGGGTGTTCGTGAAGTGACCAGTACCACGGCGTCTGCCTCAAGCATCCGGGTTTGTTCGGTATAAACACAGCTCAAGCGGGCGTTACAGCCATCAAATTCATCCAGACCATGTGCAGTGATAATCTGAACCCCCAGCTGAATAAGACGTTGTTGGGTTTGATATTGTTCATCCGTCATCCTGCCCCAGGCAGACACCATGTTTTCAGGTGTGACAAAACAAACCTCAACACCTCGCGCCACCAGGGCCTCTGCGATGACGCTACCCATATAGTAGTTATCATCGTCAAACAGCAGCGCTTTACCCTTAGGAAAATGGCCCTTAAAAATATCTTCGGGCGTAAAAAGTTGTTCCGCCGGACCCAGGTTCAGACAGGGTTGATCGTGGTATCGGCCAAAGCCATCGG
>Ga0164313_10004270_pt1 | contig 12752 bp, 8 predicted proteins | sample GuaBasSedimGuay4_FD_113735 | JGI IMG/M metagenome (GOLD analysis project Ga0164313, IMG submission 113735) | Subseafloor sediment microbial communities from Guaymas Basin, Gulf of California, Mexico - Guay4, Core 4569-4, 0-3 cm | ecosystem: Environmental > Aquatic > Marine > Hydrothermal vents >... | reverse complement strand
GCCACCCACTGTAATTACAAGTACCTGATTGATCACCTGGAAGCACTGGGGTACCAGAAGGATATTGACCTGGTGGTTTATAAGATTCTGATTCCGGATCATGAACTGAAGTTACACAGGCTTGTCACCGAACGTGCATTTCAGAATAATCCTAATTTAAAACTGCTGGAGTTTACCCGGCGCAAAGACCTGAAGCCATGGATCAGACCAGTTTTCGCACTGATTAATGAGACCTTTACGGAGATTTATGGTTTTATGCCATTTACCCTGGAGGAGATGGATGATTTTGCAAATCGCTATCTGCTGATTATGGATCCCCGTCTGATCAAAGTGGTTTTGGATGAGAAACAGGATCCGGTGGCATTTGTTATCGCCATGCCCGACATCAGTAAAGGAATCAAACGGTCCAGGGGGTACATTCTTCCCATTGGGATTCTTCATATTCTTATTGCCGGACGACGAACCAAACAATTGAACCTGTTGCTGGGTGCTGTACATCCCGACTACCAGAACAGGGGACTGGATATTGTGGTGGGAGCCGCTGTTTTGGAATCGGCCAGGAAACAGAAAATGAAGTTCGTGGACAGCCACCTGGAGATGGAAACCAATAACAGGGTGCGGGCTGAGATGGAGCATATGGATGGAAAAATCTATAAAACCTACCGGGTATTTGGGAAATCTCTGTGAATATTTTGATTTCTTACTGGAAGCACCTACTTTTGCTCCATATTCTACGGAAAACATGAGGATTATTGGAAATATAACTGTGACCCCATTCCCGCTGTTCTAAAGCGGGTCCATCACTCTGTTTCTTTTCTCTAACCAGTAATTCTCAATTCAATGTCACATATAAGTATCAAATCCAGATTTTCAAAATCTTCCATGCGTGAATTTTTCCAGGATTTACGTGAGGCTATTGGCGGTTCGGAACGTGATTTCACTAAAATACCTTTAAGTAAAGCCATCATTTTACTCAGTATTCCCATGGTCCTGGAGATGATCATGGAATCGGTTTTTGCGCTTGTGGATATCTTTTTTGTATCCCGACTTGGTGCAAACGCTGTTGCTACTGTGGGCATCACCGAATCGCTGATGACCATTATCTATGCCATCGGGATTGGACTCAGTGTGGGAACCACTGCCCTGGTCTCACGCCGGATAGGGGAAAAGAGGCCGGAAGAGGCCTCGGTGGCTGCAGTTCAGGCCATTTTTGCTGGTATTGTTGTATCGCTTCTATTCTCAGCAGTTGGTATATTCTTTGCAAAAGACCTGTTGAGACTGATGGGAGCCTCCCCTGAAACTGTAGAGATGGGGTATATGTATCCGACCATAATGCTGGGAGGAAACATGGTGATTATGCTTCTGTTTATTATTAATGCTGTGTTCCGAAGCAGTGGCGATGCAGCCATCTCCATGAGAGTACTCTGGTTTGCCAATATTCTTAATATCATCCTTGATCCTCTGCTGATCTTTGGAGTTGGCCCTTTCCCCGAACTGGGGATTAAAGGGGCTGCTGTGGCTACCAACATTGGACGGGGCGTGGCTGTGATCTACCAGCTCTACCTGCTTGGAAAGGGAAATCACAGGGTGAAAGTGAGGGCGGACCAGGTGGTGATCCGAATCAAGGAAGTTTTAAAATTGGTTAAACTATCCCTTGGAGCTATTGGTCAGTATATCATCGCCACTTCCTCATGGATCTTCCTGGTTTGGGTAGTAACCGGATTGGGAGAGGAGGTAGTGGCTGGTTATACCATCGCCATCCGCATCATCTTGTTTGCGTTGTTGCCCGCATGGGGACTGGCCAATGCAGCTGCCACACTGGTGGGCCAGAACCTGGGTGCAAATCAGCCCGACAGGGCCGAGCGATCGGCCTGGATTGTTGGCATCGCAAATATGATTTTCCTTGGACTGGCATCGATTGTTTTCATAGCCATTCCAGATACTTTTATTGGATTCTTTATCGATTCGGCAAAGGAACCCGTGGTGATGAGCAGCGGGGTCACCTGCCTTCGGGTGGTAAGTTTTGGTTTCATGGTATATGCGCTGGGACAGGTGATGGTCAACTCCATCAATGGAGCCGGTGATACTGCCACCCCGGTTTGGATCAACCTCATCGCCTTTTGGCTCATGGAGATCCCCCTGGCCTACGTTTTTACCAATGTGATGGACCTGCATATTCGTGGGGTTTGTTATGCCATTTTAATTGCCGACACAGCACTTACCTTCATTGCCATCGCAGTATTCCGCCGTGGAAAGTGGAAGTTGCAAAAAGTGTAAAGTATGCAAGTGTAAAGTATAAAGTATGCAAGTGTGCAAGTAGAAAGTATGCAAGTAGAAAGTTAAAAGTATGGGAGGCCGATTGCAAAAATGTGACCGGCTTTTCTCTTTCTATGATAATTTGTAACTTGCAACAGATATGAATCCTAACGTTGCACATATCAACCTTTACCACTCCTACGGAATTGGTCTTTACGAGTGCTGGATGTTCTATCATTAGTGCCACCATCCACCATTCCCCATCCCCCATCCACTTTTCACTATTCATTAAGTTCTGAGCATTAACACGATGGTAACCATTTTTGATATCAAACGCTTTGCGGTTCATGACGGGCCAGGAATTCGGACCACGGTATTCCTGAAGGGGTGTCCTTTGCGTTGCTGGTGGTGTCACAATCCTGAAAGTCAGGCCAGAGAACCTGTTACGATAGATATTGAGAGAAAGGTGAATGGGAGAAGTGTAGCCGGAAAGAAAACCTATGGGGAGCAGATGGAGACAGGTGCAATAATTGAGACCCTTCTGAGGGATCGTCATTTTTATGAAGAGTCGGGTGGGGGAGTCACCTTTTCGGGCGGAGAACCGCTGATGCAATCAAGTGAACTGGTTGAACTTCTTGAAGCCTCCAAGCTAAACGGGCTTCATACCGCAGTGGATACAAGTGGTTTTGCAAAAAGGGAGCAATTTGAAAGGATTTTGGGTACTACGGATCTATTTCTGTACGACCTCAAGCACATGGATCCGGAACTACATAAAAAGTATACCGGTGTGGACAATGGACTTATCCATGCGAATGCTGACTATTTGATAGAGAATGGAGCCAGTTTGATCTTCAGGATTCCTGTGATCCCTGAAGTAAATACATCCCGGGAAGAGGTGGCCCGGATGATTGCGTTTCTGAAGGAACGTAAGGAATCTATTACTGAGGTTCACCTGCTTCCCTATCACCGCATTGCTGAGAATAAGTACTTCAGATTAAGGATGAAGCAACAGATGCATGAAGCAAAGGAGCCCGACCAGACTTTTCTGGAGCTATTAAAAAAAGAATTTGAAAAGAGCGGACTGGAGGTAGTCATTGGCGGATAGTCCATTGATCACCTCATTGAAAAATATTGGAAATGACAGAACGTATTAAGAGATTACGAGAGGAGAGCCTGAAAGCAATTAACCAGCTTTCGGCTGAGCGCGGACTACTGGTTACTCAGTTTTATGAGGGATTGTCAGCCACGCAATACTCCATACCTGTTCAGCGGGCAAAAGCTTTTGAGTACATATTGCAGCATAAAGCCATCTGCATCAACGAGGGTGAGCTGATCATTGGGGAACGTGGCCCGGCTCCTAAAGCTACACCTACCTATCCGGAGATTAACCTGCACTCGCTAAAGGATCTGGATATCCTGGACAACAGGAAGAAGGTCTCCTTTAAGGTGGACCAGGAAACCCGCAAGGCTTATGAAGAGATAATTATTCCTTACTGGACAGGGAAAACCAACCGCGAGAGGGTTTTTAGTAACGTGGATCACAAGTGGCTGGACGCTTATGAGGCAGGCGTGTTCACCGAATTCCAGGAGCAGCGTGCTCCGGGACACACCGTACTGGGAAGTAAAATCTACCGGCAGGGCATGAATGAGATTATCGGAGAAGTAGGGGAGGCCATTGAAAAACTTGACTTTCTGAATGACCCGGAGGCCTACGACAAGAGAGAAGAGTTAAACGCGATGGAGATTACAGCAAGGGCTATCATTATGTATGCAGAAAGGCATGCGGATCGGTTGGATGAATTGGCAAGCCGGGAGTTAGATTCTGAACGTAAGGAGGAGTTGCAAGAAATGGCCGCAATCTGTAGAAAGATTCCTGCAAATGCTCCATCGAGTATGCATGAGGCACTCCAATACTATTGGTTTATACATCTTGGAGTCATTACAGAACTGAATCCCTGGGATTCATTCAATCCGGGGCGCCTGGACCAGCATCTTTTTCCCTTTTATACAGATGATTTGAACTCGGGCAGATTAACCAGGGAGGCTGCTGTGGAACTGCTTCAATCTTTCTGGATAAAATTTAACAACCACCCCTCACCGCCCAAGGTGGGTGTGACCGCTGAAGAGAGCAATACCTATACCGACTTTTGCCTGATCAACGTGGGGGGATTGAAAGCCGATGGATCTAATGCAGTCAATGAACTCAGTTTTGTCATACTGGATGTGATTGAAGAGATGCGTCTGCTTCAGCCTTCATCCATGGTACAGATCAGCAAGAAGAATCCGGACAGCTTTGTGGAGCGTACGGTAAAAATCGTGAAGACCGGATTTGGACAGCCCTCCATTTTCAATACAGACGCCATTGTTCAGGAACTGGTGAGGCAGGGTAAGAGTCTGGAGGATGCTCGCAACGGAGGGGCTTCCGGCTGCGTGGAGAGTGGTGCTTTTGGTACAGAAGCTTACATCCTCACCGGCTACTTTAACCTGGTGAAGGTATTGGAAGTGACCTTGCACAATGGTGTGGATCCTCTTACAGGAAAACAGATAGGGATAAAGTCGGGCGATGTGAAAACCATGGAATCGTTTGAGGATTTCCTGGCGGCCTTCTCCAGGCAGTTGAATCACTTTATCGATATCAAAATTACCGGAAACAACCTGATTGAACGCATTTTCAGTACACATTTGCCAGTTCCCTTTCTTTCTCTTCTGATTGATGATTGCATTGCCAATGGCAAGGATTACAACTGCGGGGGAGCCAGGTATAACACCAGTTATATCCAGGGGGTTGGGCTGGGTTCCATTACCGATATGCTTGCGGCCATTGAGACACATGTATTTAGCAGGCAGAACATTACCATGGAAACTTTTTTAAAGGTTATAGCGGACAATTATGAAGGACACGATGAATTGCGGGCCGAGCTCCTCTATGATACTCCCAAGTATGGGAATGATGACGACAGGGCCGATCAGCATGCCAGCTGGGTATTTGATGCATTTTATGAGGCAGTAAACGGACGAAAGAGTCCGCGTGGTGCCACCTATCGGATCAATATGCTTCCCACCACCAGTCATGTCTATTTTGGCAAGGTGCTTGGGGCCACCACCGATGGCCGACTGGCTCATGAACCCCTATCTGAGGGAATCTCACCATTCCAGGGAATGGACAGGCTGGGGCCCACTGCCGTTTTGAACTCTGCTCTTAAGATCGACCACCTGAAAACCGGGGGAACCCTGCTCAACCAGAAGTTCACTCCTGATTTCTTCAAGGACGATCGCAGCATTCAAAAAGTGACCCAGCTGATCCGTAGCTATTTCAGGATGGATGGCCATCACATTCAATTCAATGTGGTTTCGGCCCATACGTTGCGCGATGCTCAGAAGAATCCCGAGAAGTACCAGGATTTGATTGTACGTGTGGCCGGGTACAGTGACTATTTCAATGACCTTGGGCCAGAACTTCAGGAGGAGATCATACGTCGTACCGAACATAGTAGTACATAGTGGGTAGCGCACAGTAAGTAATACAGAGTACTGAGTACTGAGTACTTTTTACTAATTTAGTGGGATGAACAGAATTCTGATTTTTCTGCTGGCTTTGTTTGCAGTCAGTGGTTGTACCAGCAAGGCTGACCGTACCATCGGTGAGATCAATATCCTGCTGGATTCATTGCAGATCCAATACGCCCCCGATACCCGCATTGCACTGTGGGATTTTACGCTTTCCGGAGCTGAAGGTGTGGTTGTTCTTTCTGGAGAAGTGGATCAAAAATCGGCTTATAAGGCTGTAGTAAAGGCCATTGATCAGAATTTTCCGGAGGTAGATAATCAACTGGTATTGTTGCCCGAGAATGGGGATGGAAACCTGGTCAATGGATTGGTTAACAACTCAGTAGCGAATTTCAGGGCTGGTAGAAGCAGCCGGACCGAGCTGGTGACACAGGCTCTGCTGGGTTCCCCGGTAAGGATCTTAAAGGAGGAAGAGGGTTGGTACCTGGTTCAAATATCCAACAGCTACCTGGGATGGGTAAATAAGTCAGAAGTCAGACCATTGGAACGGACCCGTCTGGATAGCTTCAGGATGGCACAAAAGGTTTTTTTCAACAGACAGTATGGAGTATCTTATTCTGAACCGGATGAGGCTTCCATGCCAGTATCCGACCTTGTTATAGGTTGTATGTTGCCCGTTGCTGGAAGTGAATCAGGATTTTATAAAGTCTGGTATCCCGATGGGCGAGAGGCCTGGGTAAAGCAGAGCGAGGTTGTTCTTGCAACTCATATATTCAATAAGAGCCTTTCCGGTGAGGGAATGGTTGAAGCTGTCCTTAAATTCAATGGCATTCCATACCTGTGGGGAGGGGCTTCATCAAAGGCCATCGATTGCAGCGGACTTACCTCCAATGTGTTTTTTATGAATGGAGCGCTACTGCCCAGGGATGCAGATCAGCAATCATTTTGTGGAAGGGAGATCACTACAGAATATGTTTCTGAAGATTTAGTGCCGGGCGACCTGCTCTTCTTTGGTAGAAGAGCCACTGACACCCGGCCCGAATCTGTGACCCATGTGGCCTTCTACATTGGCGACAGCGAGTTTATCCATGCGGCGGGATACCGCGACAGGGTAAGCATCAACAGCATAGACTCTGCCCGTGATAATTACATTTCCACCTATCCTGAGATCTTTATCAGATCGGTCAGGTTCATTGGGGAGGAAGGCACCGGATTTGAGTCTATAACCGAAAATAGATTCTATAAAGAAATCATCAATACTACTGAATGAAAACCGGAAGAAGAACCTTTATAAAGGGCATTGGAGCAGCATCTGTTATGGCGTCAATCCCAGTCCTGACTCATGGTAGCAACCCATCGGTATCTGGTGGTGTCCCATCGGTTCCAGGTAGCAGCAGGATGAAGCTGAGTTACTGGACCTACAACCTGCAGTTAAGGCATACCTTTACCGTATCGGGATTCTCCAGAAATACCACACCTGTCGTTTTGACTGAGATTGAATTTGAAGGTTTCACCGGCTATGGAGAGGCTTCCATGCCCCCCTATCTTGGCGAGTCGCAGGAGTCGGTCATTACATTTCTGAAAAAGGTGGACCTGGGACAGTTCAGAGATCCTTTCCTGCTGGATGATATCCTCGAATATGTGGATTCGGTGGATGAGGCCAACAGGGCTGCCAAAGCCTGTATCGACATTGCACTTCACGACCTGATTGGTAAGATGGTGGGCCAACCCCTTCATAAGCTGTGGGGGCTCAATCCCCAGGATACCCCCATGACCTCCTTCACCATTGGGATTGATACTCCTGAAGTGGTTAAACTGAAGACCGAAGAGGCTGCCCGTTTTAAAGTTTTAAAGGTGAAGCTGGGTGGGGGCAACGACCGGGAGATGATTGAAACCGTAAGGTCGGTGACCGATGTGCCCATCTATGTGGATGTGAACCAGGGTTGGAAGGACAAACATAAAGCACTGGAGATGGTCCATTGGTTAAAAGAGCAGGGTATTGAGTTTGTGGAGCAGCCGCTTCCCAAAACGCAGGTGGATGATATGGCTTGGCTTACTGAGAACAGTCCCTTACCCATCATAGCAGATGAAGCTTTCCAGCGTCTGGCCGATGTGGCTGCTTTTAAAGGAATCTACTCGGGGATTAATATTAAACTGATGAAGAGTACCGGGCTCAGAGAGGCCCATAAAATGATCACAGTGGCACGGGCCCTTGATATGCATGTGATGATCGGTTGCATGACTGAGACATCCTGTGCGGTATCGGCTGCCGCCCAGCTTTCACCTCTGGTGGATTGGGCCGATCTGGATGGGAATCTGTTGATCAGTAATGATATTTATGAAGGGGTAGAGGTGATCGATGGAAAAGTTACCCTCAATGAACTTCCCGGTATCGGGATAAAAAAACTATAGAGCCGGATGATTGACAGAAGATCGTTTATCAGAAAATCGGGCGCAGCTGCTGCACTATCAGTTGGTACAGCTGCAGGATTGCGAGCTGGAATTCCAGGAGTAGAAGGAGCGAGCTATCCGGTTTCAAAACCAAGAATTCTCCCCCGGGCTTTAAAAAAAGGTGATTTGATCGGGCTGGTCACTCCGGGGAGTCCCATCACCGGGGAGCAGTTGGAGGAAGCCGTTGAGAAGTTGGAAAACCTGGGTTTCAGGACCTATTATAAGGAGTCGGTCCTGTCTGAATACGGTTATCTGGCCGGTCGGGATCAGGAGAGGGCCGACGAGCTGATGCATATGTTTACCAATGAGGAGGTAAAGGGCATCTGGTGTGTAAGGGGCGGATATGGATCCATACGAATTCTGAGTCGGCTCGACTATGAGAAAATTGAGCAAAATCCCAAAGTATTTATCGGGTACAGCGATATCACAGCGCTCCTGACCACCATTTATGAACAGACCGGAATGGTCACCTACCATGGTCCGGTGGGGACCTCCGAATTCAATAAGTTCACCGTAAAGTCCCTTGAAGAGGTCATTATGGATCCGGGCCAGAAATACCGATACCCCTACAAACGTGATAAGGATACGGTCGATAATCCGGAATATGACCGCTATACCATCCATGGAGGAGAGGCTGAAGGCCTGCTGATTGGGGGCAACATCAGTGTACTGGACTCCATGATTGGAAGTAATTTTGAACCAAACTTCGAGAATAAAATTGTATATCTTGAGGAGATTGAAGAGAAGACCTACAGGTTGGATAAGATGTTGTTTCACCTGTTGGAGGCAACCAATCTGAAGCTTGCGGCTGGAATTGCCATGGGTGTTATGGGAGGTTGCAACATCAATGATGAACCCAGGCTCACACTCAAGCAGGCCATCCGGGACCTGATGGAACCTCTGGATATGCCGGCCTCATACGGCCTCTCGTTCGGACATATTGAAAAGATTATTACCATACCCAATGGTATAAGGGCCCGACTCAATGCAGACAGGAATTTCCTTAAACTACTTGAAAAAACGGTGGAGGTATGGTGAATGATTTTGGAATCCTCTCGGTGTTGCCGCCTTTGCTGGCAATTATCCTGGCCCTAAAAACCAGGCAGGTCTATATTTCCCTGGTGGTAGGGATCTGGTTGGGCTGGTTGATTATCAGCGATTGGAATATTCTGCAGGGCACAATTGCCACCCTGGAAGGATTTGTGGAGGTGTTTAAATCTCCCGGGAATACCAGAACCATCATGTTCAGTGCACTGGTGGGAGCCCTGTTAATATTTATCCAATATTCGGGAGGTGTGCAGGGATTTATTCTGGGAATGGAGAAGTTTCTTCTGAGGGTGGAGAAGAAGGGAAAAGGCAGAAGCAGAGTGGTTGTAGAGTTGATCGCACTGGCTACAGGGGTGCTTCTGTTTATTGAAACAAGCATTAGTTCATTAACGGTAGGTACCCTTTACCGGCCCGTATTTGACCGGTTAAAGATACCCAGGGAGAAGCTGGCTTATATTGCTGATTCAAGTTCGGCGCCCAGTTCCATCCTGATTCCCTTTAATGCCTGGGGAGCTTTTATCATGGGACTGTTGCTTACACAGGGAATTGAAAATCCGTTCCAGACTATGGTCTCGGCCATGATCTACAATTTTTATCCCATGTTGGCCATTATTATGGTCTTCGTGATTATTGTTTCACGAAAGGATTTTGGTCCCATGGCCAGTGCCGAGAGGCGTACCCGGGAAACCGGACAATTGCTTAACAAAGGGGCCAGACCCATGGTCTCCGATGAGATTACCTCCTGTGAGATGAAGGAGGGCATCAAACCCAGGGCCATTAACATGATTCTACCTCTGGGGGTGATGATTGTGATGATGCTGGTGAGCCTGGCCTATACCGGATGGAACCATGTGGAGGAGGCCTCCTCCTTTATGAACCATCTGGGCAAGGCATTGGGCAAAGGATCGGGATCAGCAGCTGTGCTCTATTCGGTGACCACCTCAATATTGGTGGCCATGATCCTTTATCGTGCCCAGGGAATTATCAAAATCCGTAAAATGGTAGAGCTGATTCTAAAAGGGATCAGTGAATTAATGCCCCTGGCCCTGTTGATGATGCTTGCATTTTCAATCAGCCATGTGTGTAACAACCTGGGAACGGGTGACTACGTGGCCGGGATTACAGAGGAGTGGCTTTCACCTGCACTGTTACCTGCCATTATTTTCATTCTTTCTGCATTCATCGCCTTTTCCACCGGAACCTCATGGGGTACCTTTGCTATCATGATCGCCATCGCACTCCCCATGGCTGAGATACATGGAGCAAACCTATATCTGGTGGTGGCAGCTACCATGGGGGGTGGGGTATTTGGGGATCACTGTTCTCCCATATCCGATACCACCATTATCTCCTCAATGGCATCAGCTTCGGACCACATCGATCATGTACGGACTCAATTGCCCTATGTCCTGGTTACAGGAGGCCTGACCGTCATATTTTACCTGATACTTGGTTTTATTCTAAGTTGACGTCCGGTATGTTATTGTAATACCTCCTTCTCCATGGAGTCCAGGTATGCCTCATCAAATGAGGCTCCGATACCTGGGCTTTCTCCCAGTATCCATTTCCCGCTGCCTTTATATTCAATTCCATCCTTCACCGGATCTTCGGCCAGCATCAGAGAAGAGTCCATATCAAAGTAGATAATGTTATTCCTGGCTGCCACCAGGTGCATCAGGGCTGTGAGTCCGTAACGCGATTCGGACATGCATCCCACCTGGCATTTTATTCCTGAAGCCTCTGCGATGGCTATGATCTTGAGTGCATTGTTGATTCCTCCGGATTTTGAAAATTTAATATTGAAGTAGTCGCATGCACCCAACCGGGCAAGACGAAAGGCATCGTGATGATCAAAAAGGGATTCATCGGCCATGATGGGAATGGGACTGTTCTCTCTCACTTTGACCTGGTCCCTGTTGTTCCAGTGGGCTATGGGTTCTTCGCAATGTTCGATGTGATATTTATCCAGGGCGTTTAATGTGGCGATGGCGGTAATGGTATCCCAGCCCTGGTTGGCATCAATCCGGATGGGATAGTCCATGCCAACGGCATCACGGATCGCTTTGATCCTGGCCACATCCTCCTTCATTGTTGTGCCCAGCTTGACTTTAATTGCGGGGAATCCTGCTTTTTTGAACTCCAGTGCATCCCTGGCTACCTTATCAGGAGCTCCGATGCTGATGGTCATATCGGTATATATCTCGCGGCTGTTGCTTCCTCCCAGCAACCTGTAGAGAGGCAGATTGGCCCCGTGGGCAGCCAGATCATAAAGGGCCATATCAAAGGCGCTTTTCATGGTATAATTGCCCTTCACAGCCCGGTCTATCTCGGCCAGCCGGTCCTCAATGGCAAACGGATCTTTACCAATAATCAGTTTACCCACTTGTTTTGCCAGTTCGAATACAGTCTCCTGGGTTTCACCAACGATAAATACAAAGGGTGCACACTCACCTGTTCCCGTGAGCCCCGAACTGGTATGTATCCTGATCACCACATTGGTTGCTTCATGAATAATTCCAAGGGAGATGACAAATGGCTCTTTGTAAGGAATATTGAGCTTGATAATTTCAACCTGGTGTATGACACTCTTTTGCATAATCTTAATTTATATAGGTCTTATTTTTTAAATGGTCTGCTACAGGGGTCGCGCCACCATAATGCCTGTGGCAGATTTGCTTTTTACAAGATAGGTTTCCAGGGTAGTTTCGGAAACCACCACCTTTTCGGCCGCACTTGATGCGTGTAATAGGTGCATCCGCCCGGATCTCTTTACCAGGATTCCCACATGGGAGATGGCAATGCCCTTCACCCCTGTAGTAATTCCTACGATATCGCCCTCCTGTAGTTTGCTTTCCACCTCTGCCAGTCTGGACTCAGGTACATAGTACATCTCTCTTTCCGAAATCTCCTTCTCCTGCCGGGCAATCACTTCCACCAAAGGCGGGTTATCTTTTAGTTTCCTGTAACTATCGGGGTGGTTACTCATAAAAGAGATCGGTTTAGAAAGTGGTGTATTTGCAATTTCTTTTGACATGTCTTTAATGAGCCCTTTTTGCTCGTTGTTATGGATCCAGTCACAAAAATAGTGCAATCGGGAAGGGTACCCTTCAATGACTCCATCGCGGTATCTTATCTTCTGTAATTCTGTAGCAAATTGCCCGAAGGATGGATGGGCGCTTTGAATGGTTCCGGCCAGAGCAAGGCAGTATTCTGCATAGGTGGTGCAGTCCATCTCCCGCACATTGATGACCAGCTGTTCCTCTCCGGATTCCAGGGTGTGGGCCACATAGGGCGTTCCCTGAAAGAATTCCCCCGACTTCTGCATAAGTGTGGAGGTCTCGGCTTCGCGGTTCTCCCATAAACTGGTGATAGCCTCTTCAATGATCTTCTTATCCTCTTCCTGGTAGATGACATTTGTGAGATCGAAATCTTGAATTTCGGGCTTGGTATAACTTGCCGTAAGAAGCAACAATGAGGTGATCGCAAATGAG
>Ga0164313_10004269_pt1 | contig 12752 bp, 13 predicted proteins | sample GuaBasSedimGuay4_FD_113735 | JGI IMG/M metagenome (GOLD analysis project Ga0164313, IMG submission 113735) | Subseafloor sediment microbial communities from Guaymas Basin, Gulf of California, Mexico - Guay4, Core 4569-4, 0-3 cm | ecosystem: Environmental > Aquatic > Marine > Hydrothermal vents... | reverse complement strand
TCGTTTCTGTCATGACGTCTCCATTACTGCTCAACAAAGCTGACGGTCGCAGGACCGGAGGCGGTCCACTGGGCGTCAGGCGCTTCGGCGAGGTGTTCAAGTTCAAAATTAACGGCCACCAGGTCAACGGTCAGGGCGGCCATTTCGCGGTCGCCCGGTGTTCGCCAACTGTCACTGCCCGCGGCGATGGCCGCACAGACCCGTGCTCTGCCCAGCACACCACCCGCCGCAGTCACGACCCGGGCTGCGACCTCTCGGCGCAGGGTCCCCAGTTCCTCTTCAGTGACGGGCGCAAACAGCCGGCCCCAATTTTTCTCAATATCTTCTTCGAGGGTGGTGACCTCACCTTCCCTGACGATGACTATCACCATGACTGAACGGCCTGGAATCAAGGGCAACAGGACCTCTGCAACGGCACCGTCTATCAGCCGCGCCGTCCGACTCGGGAGCAGTTCGGCAATGGTCTCAGGGATGGGAAATCCACTGCCCAAAGGGAGGGCAACGACGACCGCCGATTGAGTTCCCGCCGCAGGCATTCGGTGCCTGGCAACATCCCCAACGCTGCCCTCGAGAGCTGTTCGGGAGGGGGATCCACCGACTCCGAATTTTTCCAGGGCTTCCAGTGCCAGTTCAGAATCCACCGCAACGCCGCCGACAGCCAAATTTCCCGGTGCCAATACAGAGGCTGGCGTTACCGCGCCCCCCGCGTGCAAACCCAGGATACTCGCCATCAGACGAAGGGCCGTTCGGCGAGCGTCACTCTCGGTCGTTACCGGCGTCGAATCGGACGATATATCAGCCATGGATGACTGGAGGGCCTCGCAGAGTCCGGGGAAATCGCCGGTCTGGGCGGCCATTTCCAATCGGGGTGGGTTACCTTCGACGGCAATGTAGGCCGGTCGATTGTCGGACCTGCGCAAGGCTGTTGCCAACCGGGTCAAAACCGCCGCCTCGGCATCTCCCGTCAGGTTCGACAAGAGAACCGGCCGGAGAACCAGAGTCGACAATTGCGCCGAAGGGCGAGCCAGAATAGCGGCAGAGAGGTCGTTGCTCATGCTGGACGTCTGCGGCCCTGGTGCGAACCTGGGTCGAAAATGGCGAGGTGGCAAAACAAATACTGCGTGACCCGGATGCCGAGGCAGCCACTGGCCAGCGGCTTGTCGAACCCTTTCCAGGGTGACGCCATCAGGCCCGAAGAGATATTGGCGAACGCCGTCACTGCCTCCGCGCCTCCACAAGTCCAACAACTCGAGACCGGCCCTTTCGACCGCTTCGAGTTTCGCTGATCGGGCAATCCGTAGTCTCTTAGCCACCCTCTCGACGGCCTCGGCCTCAAGAGACGGGTCCCCAGACACCTGTGCCAGGCCCAGGCGAAGGCTCCGCAACTCGTGACCACCCAGGTCGCCGTCAACCGACAATTCAAGTGTGCCGACATCACCCTCGATCCGGGTCCTCAGCCCAGAACTGACCTTGATCAGATGGCGGGGCAGCAAGGTCCACAAGACCTCGACCGCCGTTCGGTCTGCGTCGTCCACCGGTGGGAACTGGACTTCCAGGCGCAAGATCGACGGCCCCCCGGGCTGCCCAAGACGTCGCTCTTGACCTCCCTCTTCCAGGGATCGATCCAGACGCGATGGCATCGCTCCGGTGACCTTGCCCGTGAGCACACTTTCTGCCAGGTCGATCGCTTCCCGGCGACCCGAGCCACCAACGATGATCAGAACTGAAGGGGCTTCTTCAAGTTCCCCCAGCTCGGCCTCCAGTGCCGCGGTAAAAGTCAGATCGCTGCCAACCACACAGTGCCCCTGCCACTCCCTATTCTCGGTCAGTACGGGCCAGCAACCCGCCGACATCTCGGCCAGGGTCTGAGTCACCAATACGACCTCGGTCCCTCCCTTGAGCGAGCGAACGGTCAGGGCCTGGGCGTCCACCATTGTTGCCATCGTTCCCAGCAGGACCAGGAGGATGGGGGCAAACAGGCCAAAAAGCGAGGGGAGAGGCGGAGTTCCCTTTGGACTTGAATGTTGATATTGAGCGCTGGGCTCTTGATCAGGGTATGGGCTAAATCCAGTGTCTTCAATCATGTCGGGGAGATGGTAGCATGAGAGGTGCTTTCACGGCCTAATCCGAATTCACTGGCAGCAATTGTCACCAGCTGGCTCGCCGCCTTGAGTGCCGGAATTGTCACTTTGGGCATCATTGCCTGCGGTCAAGGTGTTGGCGCAATGCTCGGAGGTTGCCGCTGGATCGGCGTGACCCTGCCCCTCCATCGGCAGCCATGGGCGCTGGTCAATCAGCCCTCCTTGGCCTTTTCTACCGATGGCGCTGCCATAGGATACTGGCTGGGCGGTACCTTGGCCTGCCTGCTTGTCGCCACCCTCGTGATTCCCTTCGTTCCGAGGCTGCGTGGTCTGACCTCGGAGTTGTTGGCGATCCAGATCTCGTGGATGGCTTCGGTTCTCGGACTCGGGTGGATGGCCCTCCTTGATCCCTGGGACGGACATCTCTCCCGCTCTCTGCGTCTCCATGAGATGTCGCCCGCGCTGGTATGGCTACTCCCTGTGCTTGGCGCCTGGGCCGCCCTGATACCTACCCTTCGTCTCCTGGCCCTGGTTCGTGGAGCACAGCCCCAACTGGGCCGTTCGGGCCGAGTTCTGACCGTCGTGATACACCTGGTTCTGCCGGCCTGTGTTTGGATCACGGGTGGCCTCGTGATGATCTCTCGGACGAGTTCAGTCAACAACGGCACCCTCCTTGAAGGCCTTCTTCCATTCGAGGCCCTCTGGCCGCCGGTGCTGGCGGCCGCCCTGCCTTCCGTTGCTGCCTTGACCATGGCATGGCTGGCCTTCCCCAGGGCCTGGGTCCATCATCTGGAACCGGTGAGCCTGAGATCCGGCGTTCTCCTGATGGTCTGTGCCGCAGCGCTGGTCGGATTCCAACTGACCTTGGGAGGACCTTCGGGGCAAGGGACCTGCCGGGGTGTCCTCTGGGCACACGCCAACAGCCGCAACAATCTCAGGCCGTGGGTGACCCCCGTTTCTATCCTCGGCGCCTCCGCCCTGCCCGGTATCGACGACAGCTCCCCTGGCGGGGAATAGACCGAATACTACGTCGGTTGGCTTGAGTGACCGCACCTGAGAAGGAGCGAGTCTACCCAACGAAAGTGGAGGACACATGAAAAACCTTGTTGCGAAGAAAGCGCCCAATTTTACTGCCCAGGCGGTCCTTGAAGACAATTCGATGGAAGATCTGACCCTTTCGGACTACCGTGGGAAATACGTTGTATTGTTCTTCTACCCCCTGGATTTCACCTTCGTCTGCCCTTCTGAGATCATCGCCTTCGATGACAAGCTCGACGAATTCAAAAAGCGCGGCTGCGAGGTCATTGCAGTCTCTGTAGATTCCCAGTTCAGCCACTGGGCATGGAAAAACACCCCCCGGAACCAGGGCGGTCTCGGTCAGGTTCGTTTTCCCATCGTTGCCGACCTCAAAAAGACGATTTCCAAGGACTACGGTGTGCTGCTCAAGAAAGAAGGCATCGCCCTGCGAGGCCTGTTCATTCTCGACAAAGAAGGCGTCATTCACCACGCGACGATCAACAACCTGCCCCTGGGCCGGAATGTTGACGAAGTACTGAGGACCCTCGACGCCCTGCAGTTCACTGAAGAGCATGGTGAGGTCTGCCCGGCCAACTGGAATCCCGGAGATGCCGCCATGAAGCCCACGGCCGACGGCGTGGCTGATTACCTCGGCGAGCACATGAGCTAGTTTCCGTCCAGAAAGGGTGCTTTTTTGCAATCTCGGCGTCAGACTTCGAATTTCCTTGTTCGACGTACAGGAAGTACGACTCCGCGGAAATTCTCGTCTTCCTTGACCTTATCAAAAAACCACCTCTTTCTGAATCGAAAACTGTGCCGTTTCGTCCAGACTGTTTCGGACCGGAATGAGCTAGAATTTGGTTGGGCCGGCTTTCGGGCCGGTCCCAATCACTCTTACTGGAGGTTCCATGAACGCCAATGTCGAAAAAGCCCTCAACGAGCAGATCCACGCAGAGTTCTTCTCGTTCTACCTCTACCTCTCGGTCTCGGCCTATTTCAAAACCATCCATTTGGACGGCTTTGCCAACTGGATGAATATCCAGGCCCAGGAGGAGTACTCCCATGCGATGAAGCTCTTTGACTTCTTGATCGAGCGGGGCGGTCAGGTCGAGTTGATGGCTCTGGACGCACCCCAAAAGAAATGGGCCTCGCCGTCGGCGGCGTTTGAAGCCGTCCTGGCCCATGAGCGATACATCACCGACCGAATCAACGCGCTGGTCGACATCTCAACCCAAGAGAAAGACCACGCCACCACCGTGATGCTGCACTGGTATGTCAGCGAGCAGGTTGAAGAGGTGGCAACCGCCGATACCCTGACCAACCAGGTCAAGATGGTTGAGGGCTCGAACCACGGGTTGTTGATGCTGGACCGTGAGCTTGGTTCACGCCAGATGGCCGTATCGGAACCCCCTGCATAACACCGCACAATCAGGTTGAATATGGCGTGCAACCGTTCGGTTGCACGCCATATTTTTACCCAAGTCCTACCGCGTATCGAACGATCTCTGAGGCGACATCGATGCCTGTCGCCGATTCTACCTGCTTGAAGCCCGGTGTCGGGTTGACCTCACAGATGACCGTTCCGCTGGGGCCCTCGAGAAGATCCACACCGCACAGACCCAGGCCCAGAGCCTGGCCTGCCGCCACCGCCAGATCCAGCTGATTCTGGGACAAATCCGCCTTCCAGGCGGATCCTCCACGAGCCCCATTGGATCGCCACTCTCCACCCACTGCCTCAAAATGGGCCGAGGCGATAGGCCGGTCCCCTGCGATCAGAACCCGCGTTGACCGGCCGCCGCATTCGACCCATTCCTGAACCACGAACTCGTCCCCCAGACGCCACAGGGAATCCAATACGCTTTCCAGGTGGTCGAGCTGCCGGCAGATAATCACACCCACCCCCATCCGCGAACGACGAAGTTTGACGACAACCGGTAGGCCCAGCATCGATACGGCAGCGGTGGCAGTTGTTTCGGGTTCCATCGCCGCCAGAGTTTTCGGAATTGGGAGGCCCGCCCCCGACAGCTTCAAGAGGCTGCGCCAATGATCTCGCCCGATTCGAAAGGCCTCGGGACCGTTGGGGGTTGGAATTCCCGCATATTGGAGGGCCTCGACCATTGCCAGCATGGTTTCCGGTCGCCAGTTGCCGACACGGGCGATCGCGGCCCGAGGTTTGGCGTCGAGCACACTGTGACCGCCCATCAGGATGTCCGTGGATCCGCTGCCGGTCTGAACAACCACTTGAGTCGCATCGACGATTTCGACGTTGACGTCCAGACCACGCCCCGCTTCAACCAAACGGCGGTTGCTCCCGACATCCGGCCGGGCGGTAAAGATCAGGAGTTTCATTGAGTCCACCCATTCAGATTGTTAAACCCGCCCATGATTCCTTCTCCAAGAGACCAAGAAAGATCCGACACCACACGATGATATCAAGGTGTTTATACTGACCTATGGTTGTTCATACAGCGAAGATCGAAATTCAAACCGAAGGACATGGCCACACGTTGGATCTGACCCAGGAAATTGAACGGTGGCTGCGAGAGATCCAGGCCGCCGAAGGTCAGCTAGTTGTCTGCGTCCCGGGTTCTACCGCAGCGATAACGACCATTGAGTTCGAACCCGGAGCACTCCAAGATCTCGAAGAGGCCTTGGAGCGCCTGGCGCCTTCGGACAGGGAGTACCACCACGATCGTCGGTGGGGTGACGGCAACGGATTCTCCCATCTGCGCGCAGCCGTATTGGGGCCTTCAGTCACTGTTCCGGTCGCCGAAGGAACGATGCAGTTGGGAACATGGCAGCAGCTGGTCCTGGTTGAGTGCGACGTCCGACACCGCCGCCGTTCCATTGTTCTGTCTTTTGTCGGCACGAACACTTCTGGAGACTACTGATGCCACATTTGATCCTCGAAGGAACGACGGATATCTCGTCCGCCGCCACAGGGATACAAACCGTTGCCAATCGCTGGGGGCGTGCCGTTTTGAAGACCGAAAGTTGGTGGACGAGGTCTGACGGTCACGCTGTGCTTGTTGAAGGTGTGATCGTCGAGTTTTCTCGGGCCCTCCACCCTCTGGCCGTGATCGCTCCTCATCATGGCGACACCGCCGTGCGCCTCTGGCCCTACCTCGAGCTTGAGAGAACACAAGCGCTACAACGTTGGCTGGCACTGATTGCGGCGGATTTACAAAAAGCCGGTGCCGGCGCACTCAAAAAAACCAATATCTCGGACGAGATTCTGGACGGGGTGGGTCTGCGTTAGCCCGTTCCCGTCTCGGGAACCGCGCTGTTCCCACCCCGGGGTCGGGATTCAATACCGTTGGCAGATCACGATGTTAGCGACTTATCCTGAGGCAAGCCGAAAAAGCGAGGCAAAAACCGCAGGTTGAAGACACCACTTCTTCGATTCAAGGGAGTTGCCTGCTGGGAATACGGCCTTCGTATTTTCGAATCGAATGCGGGCGGGACGCCCGGCTCTCTACAATGGGCCAACCGGGTGTCCGATGCGATGTTGTGGCCGCGGGCGTCCTCGCCCGCTGGGGCTGCCGTCCAAGACCCCTTTTTGCAAGCAACTAGGCTGATAGCTGACAGCTCTTCTCCACCTCGGCCCAGGCTCGATTGAGTTCGGCCTCGAGCTGTTCAGGGCCGCCGCTGTTGTCAACGACGACATTGGCCAGGGCAGTTTTTTCTTCGATCGGCGCCTGGGCGCCGAGCAGGGCACGGGCTCGCAAGGGACTGACACCCCGATTGAAAGCTCGTTCGAGCTGTTGTTGATGGGTGCATCTGACGACCATCAGCAGATCGTAGGTTTTCCAGGAACCGGTTTCGACCAGCAAAGCAGCCTCGACGACGGCGATGGGGTGCTCGACGGCATGCAACCATCGGTTGATCTCGTCCCGGACGACAGGATGTATTGCACGGTTGAGCTGTTCGAGGGCCTCGGGGTCACCGAGCACTCTGGCCGCCAGGGCCGCACGATCGATCGACTGATCGGGCTTGAGCACTCCATCCCCGAAAAGATCCGCAACCAGGTCGACCCCTTCCCCTCCGGTGCCATAAAGTCCGTGCACGACGGCATCGGCATCGAGAACCGGAACGCCGCGCTGCCGCAGCATACTGGCGACGGTGGATTTGCCCGAGGCCAGGCCACCGGTCAGGCCAACGGAGAATGTCCGGTCAGTCATGAGGACCAGGTCCCCGAACTCTTTTTTATTCCTCTTCGTGCCTCTTTGTGGCTATTCCTCTGCTCTTCCTTTGCGTTCTCTGCGCCTCTGCGTTTCATTTGTGTTCTTGTCCCCCCCGTCGCAAGCGTGCTGCCCGTACGGTATTGGCCATCAGCATGGCAATGGTCAGTGGTCCGACCCCACCGGGGACAGGTGTGATGCGACCGGCCTTGGGCGCGACGGCCTCAAAGTCGACATCGCCCGAGAGCACGGCGCCGCGTTTTTCGAAGGCGGCCATTTTCTTGGGATTACCCGAGTACAGCCTCTCGACGGTCGCCCGGTCGGTGACGCGGTGCATGCCGACGTCGATGACGACGGCGCCCTCTTGCACGTGGTCGGGGCCGATCAAACCCAAAACACCAACGGCGGCGATCAGAATATCGGCTTCGCGGGCGACGGCCGCGAGGTCCCGGGTCCGGGAATGGCAGACAGTGACGGTCGCGTGGGCGTGCAGGAGCAGCATGGCCATCGGTTTGCCGACGATGTCCGAACGTCCGACGACGACGGCTCTCGTGCCCTTGATGTCGATATTTTCTCGCCTGAGCATCTCCATCACACCGGCGGGGGTGCAGGGAACCAATTGTGGTCGACCCTGCTGCAGCAAACCGACGTTTGAGGTGTGAAATCCGTCGACGTCTTTGGCCGGATCGATCATTTCGAGCACCCGGTGGGCGTCGAGATCGCCCGGAAGGGGTAGTTGCACCAGGATGCCGTCGACGGCATCGTCGGTGTTGAGCTTGTCAATCAGCTCTTCCAGCTGCGTCTGGGGGGTCTCGGCTGGCAAAATGTGGGTCTTCGACACCATGCCCAGTTGGTCGCAGGTCTTGGCCTTGGATCCTACGTAGACCTTGGAGGCGGGATCTTCCCCGACCAATACGACATCCAGTCGTGGATGAATGCCCTCACGAACGAGAGCTGCCACATCCGCGGCAACATCCTCGCGGATTCCGGCAGCTACGATACTGCCCTTCAAGAGTTTCTTTTCATCCATGAGTACTCCTTTTGCCCTCGTACACGGTGGCGACGCCCCCGGTGACGGGCAACGCCGAGACCTGCTCCAGGCCGACCGACTCCAGGAGATCGACCATCCGTTGACCTTGTGGGAATTCGCTGACCGATTGCGGGAGGTAGCTGTAGGCTTCGGAGTCGCCGGAGAGCCACCGGCCGACCAGTGGTGGAACGGTGCGAACCCAGCCGCGCATCAGGGGGCCGAAAAGGCCCGACGGCCTGGAAAATTCAAGGATCAGCAAAACGCCGCCGGGTCGTAGGACTCGAATCAATTCCCGGAGTCCCAGCTCCAGGTCTTCGAAGTTCCGAACGCCGAAGGCGACGGTGACGACATCGACGCTACCGCCGGCAACCGGCAGCTTCAAGGCGTCCCCGGCAAAAAGGGGCAGGCTTTGCTTTCGATCGAGAACCTTGCGCCGCGCCAGCACCAACATCGGCAGGCAGAAATCGGTGCCCATCGTCGGGCTTTCCCTATCGAACGCCAGCGCGACATCGCCGGTACCGGTGCAGACATCGAGGGTCAGCCGGGGCCGGACTGCAGCCACCCGCCGTGCCAGGAGCCTGCGCCACCCACGGTCCTGCCCCAGGGACAATACCCGATTGAGCAGATCGTAGCGATGGGCGATTCGGCCGAACATGCCACTGATTTCGGGCCCTCTCTTGGAACGCAGTTCGTCACGCACGGGCGGAGATTAGCATGGGCAATTCGTCCGACGAATTGCATGGGGCCCTTTGGGCCCGATTCCGCGGCAGGGGCTATCTCAGCAGCCCAACGTTCTTCGGAGACTCTCCAAAGCCAGCCGGCGGTGGGAGATCTGGTTTTTCTCAGGCGTCTCCATTTCGGCGTAGGTCTTGCCACCGCCGCCTGAAGGGATGAAGACGCTGTCCCAGCCAAATCCATTGTGGCCCCTGGGGTGGGCTGCAATCTGTCCCTCAACGACCCCCAGACCGGTCAGTTCTTCGGAATGGTCGGCAGCGCAGGCCATGCATCGAACGACGGCACGACGTTCTGAAAAACCGTCGGCCAGGGTGCAGATGCCATCAGGACCAACCGAACTCAGCAGCCACCGGATCAGTGGTCCGGGGAAGCCGTTCATGCCTAGCAACTCCAACGCCGTGTCCTCGACCAGAACCGGTCCATCGATATATGCCCGGGCACCGAGGGCCTTGTGGTGGACGACGGCCTCAAGACTCAGGGACTGGATCTCCTCGAGATCCAGGGCCTTGTGGGCCAGTCGGAAACCGAGTACTTCCTCGGCTTCCCGAAGTTTGTGCAAATTCGAGGTGACGAAAACCAAGCGTTTGAAGTTCATTTGGCGCTGTCTGGGGGAATGACCAGGTAGACGGCGATCTTGCGTGACAGCCCCTTGAGGGGCACATCCCCCAGGTGTTCGGTTTCGAAGACGTGGGCGACGGCGGCCTGGGTGGTCTCGCCGATCACGATCTGCCCAGGTTTGGCAACGGACCCTTCGAGCCTGGCGGCGACATTGACCGTGTTGCCCAGCACGGTGTAGTCGACGCGGGTGGCGGAGCCGATGTCGCCAACGACGACGGGGCCGGAGTGGATTGCTACCCGAACGCTGACCGGATCATCTCCCGCCGCCTCGCGCTTGGTATTCCAGCCCTGCAGCCCCTCCATCAGCAATAACGCGCTTCGAACCGCCCTCTCTGCGTGGTCGTCCTGTGGCAGCGGGGCCCCCCAGAAGGCCATGACGGCATCACCGATGAATTTGTCCAGGGTGCCGCCGAACTCGAAAACGGCATCGGCAGCCAGGGAGAAGAACTGATTGAGGAACGCTGCGATTTCCTCCGGAGGAGAGGCTTCACACCGGGCGGTGAACCCGACGATGTCTGCAAAGAGGATCGACGTTTCCCGCAGGGTGACGACCGGCTCTTCCCGCTCGGGCCGAGCCAGCACGGCTTCGATGACGGCGGGGGAGTGATACCTGACCAGCCGGTCTCGGACCGCTTGTTCCGCCCGGATCCTCTCGTTGAGTTGCGCGCGCTCGATTGCGACCGCCGCATAGTTGCCCAGCGCGGTCAACAAATCCAGATCGGTTGCCGAGAAGGAGCCGACATGCAGTGGAGAATCGACGTAGATGACGCCGATTACCCGCTCACGGTGCCACAGAGGGGTGCACATCGCCGACCGAATTTGGTGGATTCGAATGCTCTGTCCGCTGTCGAACCTCTCGTCCGCCTGGGCGTCGTGGGTCAGGACGGCGACCTTCTGGCCGGCAACCAGGTCGAGGATGGTTCGTGAGATCGGCACCTCAGGGGTCTCTCCCTCGTCGACGTGTCGGGTTCGGAACAACTCGAGGTGTGGCCCGCCGGCCTCGTCGAAAAGCACGATGAATCCGCGGTCGACTTTCAGGTAGTCAAAGACGACATCCATCACCTTTTCCAGTACGGGCGCCAGGTCCTCGACCTGAATCAGGGTCTTGGCCACCTGGGCGAGGATCATGAAGATCCGGCCCCGCTCGCCCTCTTCGATGCCCGGCTGCGCGCCGGAAGGTTCTCCTTCGAGTCCGAAATCCTCGTTGAACTCCGACAGTGGTCTGAGGTAGGTCGCCGACGAAATGCCCGTGTTCTCTGCCACGGGGTCGCAGACCTCCAATTCGAAGTTCCCGATGGTCACCAGATCACCGGGACTGATGTTGCCCACGGTGACGAAGGTGTCGTTGACCTTGACCCCGTTCGTGCTGTTTTTGTCCCTTATCTTGAACATGCCTTCTGTCTCTTCGACCTCGGCATGCCGCCGAGAGACCGAGAAGTCACGCAAGACGATATCGTTGTCGCTGGATCGCCCCAGCGTCATTCCACCATGAAGTGGAACGCTTCGGGTCGTTTCGCCATCGTCATACACGAACACGGGCATTGTTTCATTGTAGCTGGGAAGCTAGAAAGCAGGGAAGCCAGGAAGCTAGGAGCCTGGGAGGCTATGACGCTGACAGCTGACAGCCTTAATCCTCGTACCAAGCCCTCAATCTTTTGCGGGAATTCTTGTTGAGTTCGGTATCCGTCCGACCCAGGGAAAGACGGATGGCGGGCCCGCCACATTGGTAAAGCCGATCGGCCGCCACCGCCCACGAGGATGGCGGCCCCTTGGTGAGAACCTGCATCCATGCCTCACAGGCCGCCGGGCTCTGGGGGTCCACACCTCGAACTCCCAGGTTGGAGAAGGCCGTTTCCAGTACTGCGCCGACGTTGAGGTCACACTGAAGGCTCAACCAGAGGTCCAGGCGCTCGAAAGCCTCGTCGTAGACAGTGGCCCCCCAACCCTGGCCCTGACCCTGGGGCTTGACGACAAACTGATCCATGGACAGGCCTTCTATCAGACGCAAAAGGGCGATTTGATTGGCACAATTTTCGGACTGTTCGTAGGCTTTGACCACGGCCATCAGGTCTTCGGGCCTTGCAAGGCGCCCAACGGCCCTGAGACATGCGGACGCCGATCGGTTGAAGGTGATGCCCTTCCAGTCCGGGAGACGGCGATCCTCCTTCGCGAGCGCGGATGCCAGCCACATCTCGACCAACGTTGCACGCTGCATCGTGTGAGCAACGGCATCCAATTCACCAACCAAGGCCAGGGCGGCCTCTCTTGGGACGCCCTGCCGAACGTTGGGAACATCATCACCAATCAGGTCCCGATAGCCGTAGGCTGCCGCCTGCCGCAACCGGGGGCCTCCGGTGAGAAGCGACTCACGGTACAGCGGCAGCAGCTGTGGATCATGGAAAGCCGCGCCTCCGAGAAGAAGGCTGATTTTCTTGCCTCCACCAAGCTCTCCTGATTGCCACAGTTGCAAAAGCCCCGATGGCCCCGGCCATGCAACCAGGACTCGCTCCCGAAAATGGCCGCGCACAACAGTGTCGTAATAATCGGTTCCGAAACTTCCGGTCTCCGGAGAAGCCAGGATGGCCGGCGAGAAGGTCATGGCCGCGGCGAGTAACAATCCAGTCATCGTGCACAGTCTACCGTGTTCGCCAACCCAGTAAGTGGCGAATGACTCCGGCTCGTGCGACGATGCACCAGATGGAGACTCAGCGATTTTGTTTGGTCGTGGCCTACCTCGGGGGCAGCTACCGGGGGTGGCAACGCCAGGACAACGCCCCCTCAGTCCAGGCTGAGGTCGAGAAGGCTTTGCGCACAGTCTTTTGCGGACTGAGGGTCACCGTGGAGGGGTCCGGCCGTACCGATGCCGGCGTGCATGCACGAGGGCAGGTGGTCCATGTAGATCTGCCGGAGACGATCCCAGCGTCCAATCTCCTCAAGGCCCTGAACTTCAATCTGCCGGACACGGTCCGAATACTCTCCGCGGCGAGTGTGCCCAAGACCTTTCACTCCCGAAAAAGTGCCAGGGGCAAATGTTACTCCTATCAAATTCGGTGGGACGGCGCGCCGGCCCTCCCGCCATGGCAGACCCTC
>Ga0164313_10004267_pt1 | contig 12755 bp, 12 predicted proteins | sample GuaBasSedimGuay4_FD_113735 | JGI IMG/M metagenome (GOLD analysis project Ga0164313, IMG submission 113735) | Subseafloor sediment microbial communities from Guaymas Basin, Gulf of California, Mexico - Guay4, Core 4569-4, 0-3 cm | ecosystem: Environmental > Aquatic > Marine > Hydrothermal vents... | reverse complement strand
ATCTGCATCTATTTATTCTGTATATTTGTCTGCAATAAATGCGATTAAAGAGGGCCTGCTTTTGATGTGCCGATGGGCTGGGTATGATGAGTCTAAGGTCGTTCTTGATGCCCCTACTTCTCTTACTCAAGGAATTCCTGATGCTGCAATTCTTGATCAGATTACAGAAGGTTATCTACAGAGTGTTATTCCATTAAATGTTGTTCATAGATATCTTGTTTATTCTGGGCTGCTTGATCAAAAAATTGGTTTTGATGAATATCTTGAATTATTGGAAGAGAATCAACCACCTGAACAAAAAGAGGATGATCCATTATCACTTAAAGATAAAGATGGTAATTTAATTGGGGTTAAAAAAACTACAAGTACCAAAACAAAAAATCTTATTAAAAAAGCAGAAGGTCCAGATGATGCTTCATAAGGAGAATCCTGGGGGTTCTATAACTGAAATCTTGAGGATTTCATAATTTAAGGAGAAATAACATGCCAGATTTTAAATTTATTGAGGACAAAGCAATTAGGGAAAAAGTGGAAGACATGCACAAGTTAGAAGTGGATGAACTTACAGTTAATTTAAACAACAAAGCAAAAAAACAAGTGGATGATGCAGTTGCAGGGTTAAAAACAAAGAATTCAGATATTTTGAATGAAAAGAAAACGCTGCAAGAGTCTTTAAAATCTTTTGAGGGTATTGACCCAATACTTGCAAAAGATGCATTAAAGTTTCATGAGGAAAATAAAGATGCCCAGTTTATGAAAGATGGTAAATTAGAAGATTTAATTGAACAAAAAACTTCTGTATTGAAATCAGATCATGAAGCTGAAATGACAGAACTCCTTGGTAAATTTGATACGACTTCTAAAAGTGAAGTAAAATTTAAATCATTGTATGAGTCCAAAGTTATAGAAGATGGTTTGAGGGAAGCTGCAATGGAAGCAAAAGTTCGAGGGGAAGCTTTGTCTGATGTTATTTTGAGAGGTAGAACTATTTTCACCTTAGATGAAAAAAATCTAATTGAGGCAAGAGACTCCGAAGGTAAACTTGCTAAAACGCAAGAGGGGGATAAAGTACTTACTCCTAAAAATTGGATCGAAGAATTGAAATTAACTTCACCTCATTACTGGCCTGGATCGAAAGGTGCGAATGCTCCTGGTGGATCATTTGGTAATGATTCCGATTATGATCAAAAATTGGCTGATGCAGCCGATAAAGGAGATATGACTGCATACAGAAAACTTAGAGATGGAAAAAAATAATATTTTCTTATTGACAAGGTGTATTGATATACTTTAATATAAGATTTATAATAGTATAGGAGTTTTTGGGAAACTCTATTTGAAGCCTTGGGGGCGGAAAACAAATTTAATTTAAATGTTGTTATCGGCCTCTTTCTTTTTAAGAAGGGGCAAAATTTAATTCTTAAAAGGAGATTTTAAAATGGCTAATATTTGGGAACATCCGTCAATTCTTGCGATGGAAGCATTATCACATCTTGAGGACGCACTTGTAATTGCTCCCCTTTGTGCAAAAGACAAAACAAGTGACTTTACTAACAAATCAAACGGTTGGAAAGTTGGGGATTCAGTATCATTTAGGACTCATGGTGAGTATGCGGTTGAAGAATTTTCCTCTACAATTGTTACACAGGCTGTTACTTCCTCTGTTCGTGCCCTGGAAATTGAGAAGCATTATGATATTTCTGTTGCAATTACAGCACAAGAAACTTCTCTTGATTTAGACTCATTTGTAGATCAGGTAATTCGCCCAGCCACTTATAAACTTGCTGAAAAAGTTGATACCCATCTTGGAACTAAAATTCTTCAGGGTGCGGGTGCTTATTACAGTACAGCATTATTTGAATCAGCTCTTGATATTGCAAATGCCCGTAAAGCTGCAATTTTGCAACAGTTGTCCATGAATCGTTTTTGTCTTGTTGATCTTGATATTGAGGCTGCTCTGTTAGGTCAGACATGGTTTAATCAATCCCAGACTCGTGGAGCTGATGGTGTAAGAACTTTAAGAACTGCTGATATGGGACATGTAATGGGGATGGATTTTTTCTCCAGTATTGCATTCCCGACTGAAGCATCTGCGGCTACTGTTGGTACTTATGTATCTACTACCGATAATGATAGTGGAGCACGCAACCTTATTGGGGATAAAACCCTGCTTACTGATGGTTGTGGTACATCCACATTAACATTGGTTGCTGGCGATAGAATTGTTATTGCTGGTGTTCGCAGACCTATTATTAACACCCTCGTTTCTACTGATGCTGGGTCCGCTACTGGAGATACAGTGTTAGAACTTACTCTGCAAGACCCAATCACAGAACTTATTCCTGATGGGGCTGCTGTTACTGTTCTTGGCTCTGGAAAGGATGTACAGCATCATGGTGCAATTTTTGATGACAAAGCTCTTGCTGTTGCATTTCCAATACTCGATCTTCCTGAAGATCGTGTTGCTGCAACTGCACATAATAATGGTGTGAGTATTCGTATTGTAAAAGGATACGATCTTACCTCCAAAACTACCACCATGTCCCTTGATCTTCTGGTTGGTGCTTTCTGTCTTGATCCTCGAAGGGTTACTCTTGTTGGTGATAAAACAGCGTAGGTATTGATAATTAATTGATATTAATTAATAAAAGGAGATAATATGAAGGTTTATAATGAAGCTGGTAAATGTGCCAATGCTGATAAAGAACAGATTCCAATTATGTTGGAAGCTGGTTGGTCACTTAAAAAACCAGAAGCTAAACCAGAAGCTAAACCAGTTGTCCCGGATAAAGCAAAGGATGAATTTGTTGTGGATGGAATCAAAGCAGAGGAACCCAAAGTTGAAAAAACTCCGGGTAAAGACCCTTCAGTCGAAAAACGGAAGGTAAAAAAAGTTCGTAAAATTCCCAAGAAATAAAGGGGGAATGAATGGCACTTATTGCGACCATAGGAGCATCGGACGCTAATTCATATGTCAGTTTGTCAGAGGCAAATGCATACTTTCTTGATCGTGTGCATTCCTCTGATTGGGAAGATTTTGAGGATAAAACAAAGGTGTTGGTAACATCTTCACAGATGTTAGATTGGTATGTTAAATGGAAAGGTACAAAACAGACCACAACACAAAATATGTTATGGCCTCGAACTGCTGCAATACGAAGGGATGGTACAGTAATTGATGAAGATACTATTCCATCTGAAGTAAAGGTTGCCGTATATGAACTGGCATTATCCTCTCTTGAAGAGGATAGAACTCTTGATGACCCATTAGCAGGAATTGGTAAATTAGCTGCTGGATCTTTAATGATTCAAGCTGGGGCTGAAAAACCCAATCAAACCAATAAAAAAGCTCTTCCTGAAAAAGTGTATAAGATTCTTAAAGATTTGCGTCTTAATTATGGCAGTATTGTGAGATTGTTGAGAGCATGATATGGCTGCTTTAAAAAGCATATTTGTAAAAGGTGTCAATACTATTTTTTCTACTTTTAGTGAAGCAATTAAAAGTGGAACTTATAATATAGATACTAATAATGGGTTTGATGATGTTACAACTAAAAATTGTAACATAAGGTGTATTTTTGAGAAATTCACTGAAAAGGATGTTGAACTATTAACATTTTCCACGTTAATTCAGCCAACTGATATTAAAGGGTTAGTTCCAGCCGAAGATGTGTTGTTGGATATTGGTACTAAAGGTTATTGTATTTTTGATGGTGAAACTTATACTGTTGAAGGGCAAGAACTTGATCCAATGTCGGTTATTTATACTTTATTATTGAGGCGAACCTAATGGATACTATAGATTCAATAATAAAGATATTTAAATCTTTTAAACGGAATATTAAATTTGGGGCACAAAAAATAATTTATAAACAGGATTCTGTTTTGATTAGGGAGTTGGCTGCTCATTCCCCAGTAGATTCTGGGTATTATGCTTCACGTTGGAGAGCCGGGAGAGTGCGGTTTGGATCAGGTGATACATTAGCTGCATTGAGAATTTCTAATGATACTCCTGGTTATGGGCAATTTATGGAAGCTGGTGCTCCACAATCAAAAAGTCCCTGGTATTTTCCCCATAGAAGTAAAAAATCAGGTCGATTTGAATCCCGAAGTACTGGAAAACTTAAAATATCTGGTGGACGTGTTTGGGCTGGTGGACTGAGTCCAGGTCATGATAAAACGGTTGGTGGGGCAATAAATATTGTGATGGGAAATAGGGGGCTGCTTGATAAAATTACAATTGAAGTTTCTGATGAACTGGTTAAAGGATTCACATGATTAATCGTGAAAATGGATTATTGGAAATATATGAACGCATCAAAGCAAATCGTTCTGGTATTGGTGTGTTATCCTTTAAACGCACTCCAACAGCCCCGATTCAAGAAGAGGACATGCCTTGTATTTTTATGTTAGAAGGTACTGATAATATTATAAAACATTCATCTCGTGGGAATACTGGTTATCCTGTAAAACGTGCTTTAGAAGTCACTCTTGAGATTGTGACTAATAAAGAAGCGGATATAAAAACCATTTATCGAAAACTTCGGCAATATGTTTTTACTTCCAGAGTATCTGGAAAATTTGATTCCCGAGTTGCAAATAATTCATTTATCCATGAAAGCCGTACTGATGGTCCTACTGGATATGGTTTACCTGATATTTTAGGGATGAGTTTAATTTTAGATTTAGTATATGTGGACAATGATTTATAGATAATAATTCTTAAAAGGAGATTTTAAAATGGCTACTGCACCGAATACAGACAATTATACATTAGGAAAAGGGGTTGTATTTTTTAATCAACTCGTAGATGGCGTTTATCAAGGTGAAAGGGATTTAGGAAATGCTCCAGCATTTACCTTCAGTATTGCTCTTGAAAAATTAGAGCATTTCAGTTCCCGTGGCGGGTTGAAAGCAAAGGATAAAGAGATTATTTCACAGATAACTCCAAGCCTTACTTTTACTCTTGATGAAGTTAATAAAGAAAATTTAGCTCTGTTGACTCTTGGTGATGTTACTACAGTTACACAGACAGGTGCTACAATCACTGATGAGGAAATCACTGCTCATCTTGGCATGAGGGCTGACTTAACTGAACGTGGGGTTTCGCTTGTCATAATTGGTGATGATGCAACTCCCACAGTTACTTATGTGGAGGGTCCTGCATCCAATCCGCTGGCAAACTATGAAATCAGTACCGTTCTTAGCGATGATAAGATTGGGCGTGTTCTTGTTCATGAAGATCAATCCGGATGTGCCGATGCAATTATTGAGGATCAAACTCTGTATGTGGATTATACCTCTGCTGCATTGACATATACAAATATTGCATCTTTTGCCAATACTCAGCTTATTGGTAAACTTAGATTTGTATCTGATAATCCTGCTGGTAATCAACAGGAAATTGAAATATGGTCAATATCGTTGACTCCTTCTGGTGATACTGCTCTGATTGGAGATGATTGGTCAACTCTTGGATTTACAGGAGAAATCTTGAAAGACGAAGCTAACCATGCATCATCTCCATATATGAACATCATTATGGATCAAGTAGCAACATAGATTAATTAAATATGAGGTGCATGGGGTTTCATTTCATGTACCTCATTTTTAAATGACCACAATCAAAAACCCTGTAAAATTCATTTTTTGCCATATTTTGTACTTCTGTTAAATTGGGATCAAATAGTTTTAATTTCTTTTTTAATTTGTGTTTTTGAAATTGTTGTCTTGATCCTATTTTATTCCCCCCGTGAGTATAAAAATAATTCGGTTTGGTTACTTTTTCTAAAATGAATCCATTTTGTAAATAACCACGCCCATCAAACACTCTTCTATCTACAAATGAATATTTTACATTTGAGTACTTTAACAATTTTGAAAATCCACCAACTACGGAATAATAAATTTTATTGACAAAACGTATCATTTCCCCATTTTTAGCCGTTATCATTAATGATACTAATTCTTTATTCTGGAATAGCCCAAGATATAATGACCCACTTCTAAATCCATGTAAATGATTTGCGTCACAGAACTCTCTTGCTTGTGGTGCTTTGATCGTTTTCATTTGTAATTTTCGTGCAAAATATTTTCCCTTATTTTTTTCAATTTTGTTTAAAATAATTGATTTAACTATACTTTGTTTATTTTCCCATTCGTAATCCCAAAAATGTAATAGTAGCATATTTTGTTTATTGGCTTGTTCAGTTTTATTTAAATGATAAAATTGTCCTTTACCTTTATTTTCATTATGCCAATAAAGTCCATTGTATTCAATCCCTAAATTATATTTTGGTAGAACTATATCAATATGTTGTGGTTTAATTATTTTTGTATTTGTTGTGTTTACTTTTACGTTTAATGATTTAATCCATTCTGTTATTTCATTTTCCCCTTTAGAAATTTGATGTACACATTTTGCACACCCTTTTCCAGCTAAATGATTATCAGCTAATTGAAAAAATTCCCCGTGATTTGGACAAATGATATTAATTTTTTCTACTGCTGCAATATAGTTTGAATTTGAATAATCATACTTATTTCCATGTATTTTTGTGGCTTTTTTAATGAAAAAATTAATATCATTGCGTTTCGTTTGATCTCGTTTTATTATACCACATTTTGGACATCCTTGTCCTGATAAATGATCAGCGGGATTTTGTTTAAATTTTCCATGAATTTCACACACAATTTTGATTTTTGTATGATTGTTTTTATAGTCCACCATTGAATAATCATATTTATTTTCATGAATTTTTGTGGCTTTTTTAATAAATTTTTTTTTAGTCAAGTATAATTTATTAGCTGTTGATTCATATCTACATTTTGGACAACTCCCTTTACCTTTTAAATGTGTATATGGGGTACATTCAAAATAAAGCTGATGTTGATTACAAAATAACTTTATTTTGGTATCTGAATTTTTGTAAATGACTTTATCATAATTGAATTTATTTTTGTGTTTTTTTATTGCCCGTTTTATAAAGTTTTCTTTGGTTTGACGAAATTGAGTTCCTATTTTTTCTTTTTTACATTCTGAGCAGCCACACCCAGATAAATGAACAAATGGTAATTGTTCAAATATACCGTGTTTTTTACAGGCTACTTTAACTTTAATAGTACTTTTAACGTATTCAGTACAAGAGTAGTTATATGTGTTATTATGAGTGGTTTTTGCTCGTTTAATAAATGCTTTAGTGGTTAATCTTTTGGTCATATATACCTCTTTCTTTATGTTCTGTTAATATTTTTCTCATTAATTCAGATTTTGTCATTTGTTTATCAATTGCTTCTTTTTTATACCATGAATCAACTATTGGATTTAATCGAATTACCACTATTGTTTTCATTTTAGCTCCTTGTATATTATATGTATTTTATACCTTATACAATAAAAATTTTATTTTGTCAATGAAACCCCTTGCCTTTTCCTTTTTTGTTTGTTATGCTTTTTCCAAAGAAGTAAAAAGAAGTAGCACCATTTGAATAAGAAGAGTTTTATTAAAAACAGAAGGAGAAACAATGCCTATTCCAAGACAAAGCTTATCAGTCGATTTGGATTCTTTATTTCCTGGGGAATCTTTAAAAATTGGTGATACTCAAATTATTATTCGTCCTTTAAGCATTCTGCAAATTGCTACCATTTCAAAACAATTAACTGGATTCGGCAAAATTCTTGCTGGAGATGGTGTTACTTGGAAAAATTATGAAGATCAGCAAAATTTATTTAAAATTGCATCTTTGTTACTTATTAATTTTCCCAGTGTTTTAGAAGAGGCTGCAAATGTGAACATTGAGGATCTTGAGCAATTACCAATTGATTTGATTATTGAAATTGTAAATGTAGTTATTGATGTGAATTCAAAATCAAAGGATACATTAGTAAAAAACTTCAACAGCTTGATAGAGAAATTCCTTCCAACGCAACCGAGTCCTCCAGCGCCGAAGGTAAGCAAAAAGAAGAAATAGCTCCTGCAATTCAAGTACTGGTTGCAAATGGACATTCTTGGTCAAGCATTAAAAAGTACACGTTAGCTGAAATTGGGGTGTTTTTTAGAGTAATAACTTTAAATGATAGAAATGCAAAAGCTGAAAGGATTACTGATAATTGGATCGCAAATAACTATCCATTTGAGGATTTGCAAAAGTTAATTTCCGATTTAGGTGTTAAACAAAAGAAACAGAAAAAAGAGACAATATCACCTGATGAAGTAAGAAAAAATTGGAAAAATTTAGCCCAAGCAATGTCCGGGAGAAAATAAAATGGCAGCAGATGTTCAGAAAACTGTCGAAATTGTATTAAAAGTTACTGGGGCTGATCCAAAACAAATTGACGGAGTTCTTAAATCTTTTACTACATTAAATGTTGGAATAAAAGCTGCTACCACAAGCATACGTGAGTTTTCTAAAGCATTAAAAAAAATCAAAGCACCAGCCAACTTAAATAAACTTACTCAATCTTTAACTACACTCAGTACGATTAAAGCCCCAAATCTTCTCAATGTTGCTAATGGGTTAGAAAAAATCATTAATACCCCATTAAGTGGTTTTGCTGCAAAAATTGGTACTCTTCAACTAAATTTAAAAAGATTATCTGATATAAAACTTCCTAATCTTGGGCAGATTGGTACTGGATTAGAAAAAATTATAAAAACCCCATTAAGTGCCTTTGGAGCGAAAGTTACTGTTCTGGAGACTGGCCTTAAACGATTAGCAAAAATTGATTTGGCAAATGTCGCTACTGTATTAAGAAGGATTGCCGCTGCAAAGTTAGAAGGAGCTACCAAAGAAGTAAAGGGGTTAGAAAAATCTTTGGAAGATGCGGGTATAAAAGCAAGAGTTGCTGGATTTCAAATAAGATCATTTGGGGATAAAGTAAAGACCGTTCTTCAATTTAGAATAATTTCAGGAGCTATATTAGCTGTAAATGATGCAGTGCGTTCTGGAATTACAGCTATAGTAGAATATGATCAAGCTTTAAAGAATTTACAAGCCATTACAAGTGCTTCTAATCTTGAAGTAGCTCAAATGGGGGCTACCATATTAGAAGTAGCCTCAAGAACGAAATTTTCAGCCTCCGAGATCGCTGCTGGCATGGTTGTAATTGCACAGGCTGGTTTTAGTGCAAGTGAAGCTGTTCAAACCATGCAATCTGTTTCTGATCTTGCTACTGGTACATTATCCTCAATGGCAACCTCTGTTGATTTAGTTACAACTGCAATGAGAGTGTTTGGGATTGAGGCTTCTCAATCCGCAATGGTTGCGGATGTTTTTGCAAATGCAGTAAATAGATCCAAATTGACAATTGACAAATTACGAGTTTCCATGAACTTTGTTGGACCAATTGCAAAGGATGCTGGGGTAACTTTTCAAGAATTATCTGCTGCAATGGGAACTCTTGCAAATTCTGGTATTCGAGCCAGTACAATTGGTACAGGATTAAGAAGGGTATTTGCCCAGTTAGTTGCCCCATCTAAAAAATTACAGGATGCTGCAAGAGCTGCTGGGGTTACTTTAAATGAACTTAATCCTGCTGCTGTTGGACTGCAAACTGTTATGCAGAATTTAGATTTAGTTATAAGTGATACTGGAATTGCTTTTGATATTTTTGGTAAAAGGGGTGCATCTGCTGCTCTTGCATTGACTGCTAATTCTGGAGCATATGGTGAAATGCTTGCTACGATTAGCCGACAAGGGACTGCTGCAAAACAGGCAGCAAAACAGATGGAAGGTCTTGGGGTTTCTTATAAGAATTTAAGTGATAAAATTGGTTTGTTGGCAATTGCTTTTGGTAAGTCTGGATTATCAGCAGCGTTGAAACTTATAGTTGATGCTGCAAGAGTGCTTGTGGATGTACTAACTGAGGTGGTTGATTCCGCACTTGGGCGTTTTGTAGTATATATGGGCATAGTTACTGGTTCAATATATGTTGCGATTACTGCTTTTAATCTTTTAAGTAAGAGTTTATGGGCATTTAAGACTGCTCAAGCTGCTGCTGCTGCTGCCACTCTTGCTGCAAATGTGGCATTAAAAGGTGGAACGGTTGCTGCTACCGCATTTCAGGTTGCTTTAGGACCAGTTTATTGGCTTCTTGTAGCAATAGCTGCAATAGCTGGATATGCATTATTTAAAGGAATGTCTGATTCTGCAAAAGAGGCTTCGGATAGTGCTGCTATATTAGCTGAAGAATATACTGTACTGATTAAAAAAATGAAAGACCACGAAGTTGCAGTTGTAAATATGGCAGAAGGATCAGAAGAATTAAAAAAAGCAAATATTGGATTAAGAGATCAATTATTGGAAGTAGCTGATGGGAGTTCAGAAGTAGCTAAAGAAGCAAAGGAGGCTGCAAATAGTATTGATCCTTTTAATGGCAAAATTAAAAAGGGTGAAAAAGCATTAAAGGCTTATGCTCAAGCTTTAAATAAGATTAATGCAACAAAGTTGTCCACTGCTTTGAATGAAGCTGGTAAAAGTTTAGATTTTCAAACCAATAAAGTACATAAATGGACAAATAGATGGAAAGACGCTTTTGGGCAAGTTGCTATATATGGTAAAGCTTGGGGAAGATCCATAAAGGATATTATGGACTTTGATTATGCAAAGGTTCCTGGAGAATGGGCAAAAGCATGGAAAGATGCCTCTGCCAGAGGTAAAGAAATACAAACGGGTAAGGATTTAGCTGATTCTATTCGATTAGGAGAAATCGCATTAGAAGATTTGAAGGAAGAAATTGCTGGATTTAGTGGCAAAAATTTAACATCTCAACAACAAGCAATTTTGGATTCATTTGAGGCAATTGAAAATAGTGCAGAGAAATATATTACTTTTTTACGTGCAAGTGAACAAATAGATTTAGATAATAGTACAGAGGATTTAAAAACTATTGCTGATGTTGCTGGAATAACAGGCTTACGGTTAGAGGTTCTTCTTGCTAAATTTAATGAATTAAAAGAGATTGCTGGAAAAACTTTTGATAATTTATTGGATAAATGGCAATTTGAAGATGATCCACAATTTCTCACTAAAACTATTGCTGCATATGAAAAAGCTGGTGGATTAATTAAAGAAAATGAATTAGCTGAAATTAAGGCTATTGAAAATGTACGAATGGAACGTGTTAAATCTGCTCAAGATTTAGATAAAGAATTAGCTCTTGCGAAAAAGAATAATACAGACACTGAAGAATGGAGAATAATACATTTTGCAAAAATGGTTGCTTTAGAGATTAAAGCTAAACAAGATATTAAAGCCCTTTCAAATAATGAGATAGCCCAAAAATTGTTATTATATGAACAAGAACAAGAAGCTTTAAAACAACATTTAAAGAAAATTGCTGTGCAATATAAAACACAAGAAGATAAATTATCTTTAATGACTGCAATAGCAATTGCACAGTCCAAAAAAAGAACAGATGCTATTATGTCAGGCTCATTAGGTGATCCAAAAGAACAAACCAGATTATATAAGGAAGCCCTTGATGAAAGAGAAACTGCTCATGCTAAATATATTGCGGAAACTATAAAAAAAGAAGTGGATGGTGAAATTAGTGCTGAGACAGCTATAATAAGAAAAGCTGCTGCCTCTTTAGATTTTTATAAGATTTCAATGGAAGAATCTGAAAAGCTTCTTAAACAGGTTTCTAAAGAAAATAATCCTACAGAATATGCAAAAAGATTAAAGAAAAAAGAGGATGACACTAAGCGTTATTATGAGGAACTTAGTAAATACAGAAAAGCATATTATGACGTTGGAAAAGAACTGGAATTAACAGAACTTAAAATATCTTCTGAAGCACGTAAAGCTGATTTTAAAAGAAGTATTGATCAACGCAAAAATGAAACGAAAATTGCAATTAGTAATTTAAAATCTTTGCATGATCAAGAAATGATTTCAAATAAAGTGTTTTTTGCTGCCAAAAAAGAAGCGATTAATAGGGATGCAAAAAATCAAACAACTCTTTTTAATGTAAGAATAAAACAGATCAAGAAGGAATATGCTGACAAAATTGAAGGTGCTGATAGTGAAAAAGCTGCTCTACTTCTTGTTGGGGAAGAAGCTGAAAAATTAAAAGAAATTCAGGAAGAATTGGATGCTGTAGAACAAAGGCGAATAATTACAGTAAATGATTTAACAAGTGCGGAATATAAAGCTGCTGAAGCTGCAAGAAAAAGAACTGAGGCTATTGTTAAACAACTTCAAAAAACAGTTGATTCATCTGGAATATCAAATACTAAAAGAACACATGATCTAAAAACAAGTCAAAAAATAGAACTGGATGCTATTAAACGCTATACTGAAGCGGTAATTAAGGAAATAGAGAAGAAAGACCCACAGAATTTTATTGGACTTGCAAAAGCAAAATCTTTAGAAAAACAAGCTATTGATAATTTAGAACTTAAACATTATCAACAAAATATTGCTGAGAAAGTAAGACTCCAGGATGAAGCTTATGAAACTGAAAAAAATAGGAGAGATTCTGCTCTTGTTTCAACTTTGCTTAGTATTAAAAAGGAAGGTGAATTAACTGGAAAAACTACTGAAGAGGTTTCAAGGTTACAATTGGATGCAGAACTTAAATTTCGTGCTGAGTCTTTAAGATTAGCCAAAGAGTACCGAGCTGAAATAAATAAAACTGATTCCCCTGATGATTATATATCCCGAAATAATGAAGTTTTAAAGGCTGAAAAGGAATTTAATGAAGAAAGATTAAAATCTTATGAGGGATATGCATCTATAAAACAGGATCTTAT